>FSUR01000253.1_pt1 | contig 13717 bp, 14 predicted proteins | sample 1637491 | NCBI WGS metagenome assembly FSUR01 (sample SAMEA3914816, study PRJEB12502) | metagenome | biome: forest; material: soil | place: USA | collected 2011-09-16 | depth 0.3 m
GCCTTTCTGCTGCAGGGCGGGGACTGCGCCGAAAGCTTCAAGGAATTTTCGGCCGACAATATCCGCGATACCTTCCGCCTGATCCTGCAGATGGCGGTCATACTGACCTTTGCCGGCGGCCGTCCGGTGGTCAAGGTCGGCCGCATCGCCGGCCAGTTCGGCAAGCCGCGCTCGTCCGCCATCGAGACGATCGGCGACGTGACCCTGCCCAGCTATCGCGGCGACAACATCAACGGTATGGAATTCACGCCCGAGGCGCGCATTCCCGATCCGCAGCGCCTGCTCAAGGCCTATCATCAGTCGTCGGCGACGCTGAACCTGCTGCGCGCCTTCGCCAATGGCGGCTATGCCGACCTGTACAATATCCATAAGTGGACACTGGGCTTTGTCGCCGGTTCGCCGCAGGGCGAGCGCTACCGTGCCCTGGCCGAGAAGATCTCCGAAACGCTGAGCTTCATGTCGGCGATCGGTGTCACGCCGGAAAGCCACCCGCAGATCCGTCAGGTCGATGTCTTCACAAGTCACGAAGCGCTGCTGCTTAATTTCGAACAGGCCATGACGCGCGTCGATTCGACGTCGGGCGACTGGTACGATACTTCGGCGCACATGCTGTGGATCGGTGAGCGCACGCGCCAGCTCGACGGCGCCCACGTCCACTACATGAAGGGTATCAAGAACCCGATCGGCGTGAAGTGCGGTCCGACCATGGAGCCCGAAGACCTGGTGCGCCTGATCGATGCCCTCAACCCGGACGCCATTCCGGGCCGCCTGACCCTGATCGGCCGCTTCGGTTCGGACAAGGTGGCGGAACGCCTGCCGCGCCTGATGGCCGCCACGCGCAAGCACGGCGTGCCGGTGGTGTGGTCGATCGACCCGATGCACGGCAATGTCGTCAAGGCGTCGAACGGCTATAAGACGCGTCCGTTCGACCGTATCCTGTCGGAAGTCCGGTCCTTCGTCGATATTGCTGCCAGCGAAAACGTCCATCCGGGCGGCATGCATTTGGAAATGACCGGTCAGAACGTCACCGAATGCACGGGTGGCGCCTTCGCCCTGTCGGACGAGGACCTGCAGGACCGCTACCACACGCACTGCGACCCGCGCCTCAATGCCGACCAGGCGCTGGAGCTGAGCTTCCTGGTGGCCGAGCGCCTGCATACGCTGAAGGACAAGGCGCAACAGGCGGCATAATCATGTTGCCATCTTCGGGGTGTACCCGGAGGTAGAACCGGGGTATTAGCGGCCGTTCAAATAGACTCTGAACGGCGTTTTTGCTTGGTCGCATTTCCTACGACCAACCGGCGTCCACTTGGTCGGGAAATGCTCCGGTATGTTGCAATTGAGATCACAATTGACCTCGGACACAAGGGCGGCGTTTGCCGCCCTTTACCGTCTGTCGTGGCCGGTCGTGACGTCGCGCGTCGGCGTCATGCTGATGGCGTTCCTGGATACGGTGATCGTCGGGCGCTATTCCTCGGCCGAGCTCAGTTTCCTGATGCTCGCCCAGGCGCTGTTCTGGGTGCCTGCCGTGTCGAGCATGGGCCTGCTGATGGGCATCCAGGTCAAGACGGCGCATTTCCTGGGGGCAGGGGATGTGCACCGCATCGGCGCGGTCTTTCAGCGCGGCATGGCCTATGCTCTGGTCCTCGGTTTCGGATTGATGCTTGTCCTGCTGCTGGCCGGGACCGGCATCCTCGGCCTGATCGTCAAGCCCGAACTGGCAGCCGGATCGCGCATCCCCCTGGTCGTCTTCGCCGTCTCGATGCCTTTCTTCCTGGCGCTGACGGCGTGCTCGCAATTCCTCGAGGCGCTCAGCCGCACGCGCGACGTCATGATCACGACGCTGATCGCCAACGTCGTCAATGTCGTGCTGTTGCTCGTGCTTGTGCCTGGACACGTGCCGGGCATTCACGGCGCAGTCGGCGCGGCCCTGGCGACGCTGATCGCACGATCGCTGCAGGGCGTAGGCTTGCTGATCCATATCCTGCGGCTCAAGGAGACGAAGCTCTACAACCTGCTTGGCCGCCAGGGGCCTGACCCGGCCGGTGCCACCGAGCAGCGCCACATCGGCTATGCCACCGGTGCATCCTACTTCATCGAAACCGCAGCCTTTGCCGGCATGACACTGTTCGCCGGCCGGATCAGCGAAGAGGCAGTGGCGGCATGGTCGATCATCCTCAACTTCGCCAGCATCGTCTTCATGGGGCCGATGGGGATGTCGGCCGGCTGCTCCGTGCTGGTCGGCAAGGCGTACGGTGCGCACGACCGCGAGGGACTGAAGTTGATGGGGCGTGTCAGCTTCGTGTCGGCGGCGGCATTTATGATTGCCGTCGTGGTGCTGATGCTGCTGTTCGCGTGGCCGGTCACACGGCTCTACACGGTTGATCCGGTATTGCAGCCGTTGGTCCACCAGGGGCTTCTGCTGTCGTGCCTATTCTATATCCCCGATGGCCTGCAGGTTGTGGCGGCCCAAGCCCTGCGTGCCCGCAAGGACGTGCTGGCGCCGACCGTCATCCACTATCTGTCCTATGGCGCTATCATGCTGCCGCTGGGCTTTCTCTTCTCGCAAAGTCTGGGCTTGGGCGTAGCGGGACTCGTCTATGCCGTCGTGGTGGCGTCGGCAATATCGGGGACCTTCCAGACCGGCCGGTTCTTGTGGCTCGACCGGGTTTAAGGAAGAGGTCCGCAGATGACATCTGCGGACCTCTTCCCAAAAGGCCCAATTACACACCCAGCATCCAGCCTTCTTCGCGCAAAGCGATAGCCGCGTCGTCCTCGCCCAGACCTTTGCGCGCAGCAAACAAGGTGCCCAGTTCACCGCGGTCGTCCATCTCGGCCAAGGCCGTCGCGGTCAGGCGGACGGCAGTTGCGTCCTTGACCTCACCGGATTCGGACGCGCCTTCGAACAGCGGCGGGAAGACCTCTGCGATCACCGTATTGATCTCGCCGAAGCTTTCGGCGTCGAGCGCGCCGAAGCCCGTTTCGAACGGCCACACCTTCGCTTTGCCGCTGAGACTATCGACCAGTGCCTTGATCGCGACAATGCCCAGCATGGCCTGGCCACCGACCACGCCGGCGCCGTGCATCTGCCACAGGCTCTTGGGCGCCAGAGTCTTTTTGACGCGGTCACGCGCAGCGTCTTCGGTCAGGCGGTATTCCGGGAAGCCGCCGAAATTGTCGGGCTTCAGCGTCGACAGCCATTTTTGCGCGGCACTTTTCGGCCCGCCCCAGAACGGCCAGGCCGCGTCGGTGGTCAGCCGGTTGATCTTGGCCGCGACCTGAAAGCGGTTATTGCTGTTGTCGGGCTTGTCGACGACATTCTTGCCCAGGAACGCCCACATGCCGGCCCAATCCTCGATGCCGAGGCGCGCGTTCAGGCCGCGCGGAAAGCCCAGCGCGAAATTGACACCGATCAGGACACGGTCGCCGCGCTTGTGCAGGTCCGCTAGAATAGAGTGAAGTTGCGTCATGGCGGCGGCGCGCGTCGCAGGGTTGTGCGCTTCGTAAGACAGACGGAAGCGGACGTCGCGCTTCATGACACCGATCCACACCGACGACTCGCCGGTCTTCTTGCCCTCGGCGGCGCTGAAATCGACGATCACATAGGCGCCGAACAGTCTGTTCACGGCGGTCTCCCTGGCTTTGAAACGGCGTCGCTTGTAACGCGCCTGCCGCGCCTGCGAAAGGGCCTTGTGGAGTCATCACGCCGCTGTGCACATCTTTCGGGTCCTACGGGTAACCTTATCCATTTTGTAATTTCCGTTTCGCGCTAAAGCTGCTTAACTTCGCGCCGACTCAGGCGTTTGGTGCAGGAAACGATTATGGCGAAGATTTTGCGTGTGGGGGTTGCGGGCGCGGGTGTTTTTGGCGGCTACCACGCCAATAAATACCGCCAGGCGCCCGACGCCGGAATCGATATCGACTTTGTCGGCGTCTACGATCTCGATCGCACCAGAGCCGAAGCCCTGGCGTCGCAGCACGGCGTCAAGGCGTTCGCCGGTGACGAGCTTGGCGAATTCCTGGCGCAACTCGACGCCGTGACAGTCGCGACGCCGGCCTTTGCCCACGCGGGAGTAGCGCTGAAAGCGCTGGAGGCGGGCGTCCACGTCTATAGCGAAAAGCCGCTGGCGACGCGCGATGAGGACGGTGATGCCATGGTCGAACTGGCCGCCAAAAAGGGGCTGGTGCTGGCGGTCGGCCACCAGGAACGCGCGGTTTTCGAGGCTATCGGCCTTTATGGCGTTTCGGAACGGCCGACGCGGCTCGAAGCCGTGCGCAACGGCACGGCATCGGTGCGTAACCTCGATGTGTCGGTGGTGCTGGACCTGATGATCCACGATCTCGACCTGGCGCTGACCCTGGCGGGAGGCGAGGCGGGCGGGCTTGAGGCGACGGCGCGGCGGCGCGGCGATGAAGGCTATCAGGCGACAGGTGCCGATGAGGTGTCAGCCGATGTCACCTTCGAGACGGGCATGACGGCGTCGTTCAAGGCATCGCGCATGGCGGCCGAGCGCGAGCGCACCATGCGCATCATCTACCCGTCCGGTGAGGTCGAGATCGACTTCCTGGCACGGACCTTCAGCAACACGACGCCGTTTTCGCTGGATGCCGATTTCGCGGAGGCGGCGATCGCCAAGGATCCGCTCGGCACGAGCGTGTTCCGTTTCCTGGAGACAGTGCAGGGCAGGCGCGAACGGCCTTTGTCGGCCGGTGTCGAAGCGCTGGCAGCGCTGGGTCTGGCGCTGGCGATCGACGAAGCGGTGGCCGAAGCCGAAGTCGAGGCCCACCCTTCGTAAAGAAGGTCTATCCACAGACTACGCAGATTTCAAATAATTTCCGTGCCTTAATGGGACCGGCCCTGCGGACGCGCGTAGGCATTGCGCTTCGCGCCAAGCGCTCGACGAGACGGTACGCGCGACGCCGCGCTAACCGAGAGATAATCGGTGAAATCTGTGTATTCTGTGGATGCCTTCCTTACGGAAGCACCTCAGTCGCTCAGTTCCTAATGCGACTGGCCCTTGAACACGATCCCAAGGACCATGACGCCATACCCGCCCAGCGCAAGCCAGTAACGGTATTCCGTTAAATAGGGAACGTCGCGGAAATAGCCGAGCACGCTGGCCATGACCAGGGCGGCGGACACAAAAAACAATAACAGACCGAAAGCCGACAATTTCATGACGGACAAAAACCCACCCACCTGATGATCCATTTTATTTTAAGGCCGCTACGCGAATTTTTTTATGGCACTGCAACGAATATCACCGGCAGTTCCGCCGCCGTCAAGGCTTGGGTACCATAATCTTAACTAAAGCGCGCGGATGGCGAAAAGCAGTTCGTGCAACACCGCCAGAACGGCGAAAACCGCGGCCGCCAGGAACATCCGGGCATAACCGAGCTCATCCGGAATGAAGGCGGTACGCCCTTCGATGATGGCAACAAAGGGCACGATCGATGTCCGCTTCTTGAGCGACGCGTACATTTCACCCATGCGCGCCGAGCGCTTGCGGTCGATATTATTGGCGCCGATAGCGCAGACCGCGATCAGCGAGCCGAAGAACATCCAGCTGGCCAGGTTGCCGTTGCAGATCAGGTGGATCAGCGACCACAGGCCGATGCCGGCCAGGATCGGATGGCGCGAAATGCGGATGATGCCGTAGACCGTCTTGTCGGGCGGACGGCGCAACGCCAGAAGATTGGTCGGCGACGGCGTAAGAATGCCGAGCACGACCAGCAGAACGGCGATGAAATTGCCGACCAGGGCGATGATGCGCAGGAACAACGGCGCCGACCAGAAGACGTGGTTCAGCCCGTCCTGGTTACCCAGCGCGATGATGAAGGCGACGCTCATCCACACCACACCGACAATCGAGAACAGGCCGAACAGCAGGTAATAGGCGGTATTCCCGATGCCGCCGATGATCTGCTCCTTGAGCGTCGTCCCGGGTACCATCAGATGGATGCAGAGAAAGAAGGCGCAGGCAAGCGCAAGGGTCCACATATGGGGTCCGCGATGGTTTAGATGTACGGGATGAGGGGGGCGTTCAACACATCTCCCTCGGATTTTTGCGGTGGCGCGGCTGGAACGTGCGCCGGAGCGGGCAGGGCTGCATCGGGCGCCGACAAGGCCGGCGCGACGGGGGCAGCGACCTTGATGGGTTCCGGCACCGGCGTTATTGGCGGCGGTGACTTGAGATCGCGCACCGGCGGTCGGCGAATGATGGCTTCGACGTGATAGAACCAGCGCCGGGCCGTTTCCATGGCGGCGCGCGGCCCTTCGGCGCGGGCCGACAGGGCATCGTTGGGATCCCACAGCACCAGTTCGTAATCGGGATGCGCCGGGTCGTCGAAGATCAGGCGGATGGTGACGCGCGTCACCGCCGGCGCGATGTCGTCGAGCATCTTGTGCGGCCCGTTGCGGATGACGCGTGCGACCAGCTTGTTGTCGACGAAGACTTCGATACCGATCAGGTCGGTAATTCCATACATCCGGCGCGGCTTCTTTCCGAAGTCGCGGATAATGACGATCTTGTTGACGTTATAGGCGATGGCGACGGCGGCCTTGCGCACCGGCTCGATCGAAGCGACATCGGGCTTGGCGCCGGCCAGCGCTTCGCTGATCTCGTCTTCGAGTTTTCTGGGCTCCTCGACGCGCGTTTCGTAGATCCTGTACAGGATGAACAGGATCGCCAGTCCGGCGGCGGACAGAATAACGAGCATTGGCAGGAAGGTCGGCAAGGTCGGACTCAGGCTGCGTGATCAAATCAAGCCGGATATTAACCACGAAACAAACCTGAGGGTAAGAGGGCGTCGCCGCAAAAGCGTAGGGATCGCGCGCGTCAGGCGAAAAAGATCAGTTTTGCCATGAACTTGTGGCCTGATTGCCGCGTTTTTTGCCGCTCAGCTGCCGCGGGGCTCGCGCAAACGTGCGCGGCGGGCGGTCGCCCGCTGTAAGGGCAGCGTCGAGTTATGCTCGTTCGGTAACGAAGGCTTCGTGTTCGGCCATGGCATCGATCTCCCACGGCGGCAGGATATCGTCTGCGGTCTCGGCCGGCCGGGGGGCAGCGTGCTGGACGGCCGGGGCAGCGAAGCCTTCGGCGGCATAGGGCGCAGCCTGCGGCACGGTCGGATTCTGCGGCATGCGCTTAATGACTGCGTCGACGTGGCTCAGCCACTTGCGGCCAAGGCGCACGGCCTCGGCGGGGGTCTTGGCCTGGACCTGCGCCTGGCTGATATCGCCGAACAGCGTCAGTTCGAACTCAGGCATTTCGACGTCGTCGAACATCAGCCGCAGGACGACGCGCGAAGCATTGGAATGGGTTTCGTTGAGCAGCCGGCGCGGCTCGCCCTTCTGCGCCCGGGCGACGACGCGTTCATCGACGATCAGTTCGGCGCCTTCGATTTCGTTGAAGGTGAAGACCAGGCCGTGTGAACCGGTGTCCCACAGGATCGCCAGGTCGCCGTTGGTAAAATCGAGACCGGCGGCCTTCTTGCCGCCGAGGTCATGGACCATTGCGTCGGCAGCCTTGCCGAGCGCCGAATGGAGCGCGCGGGTTAGCCGGCGCGAGGCTTCGAACCACCACATCAGTCCCGAAGCAATGAGCGTCAGGCCGATTCCGGCGAACAGGAAATAGAGAAGGATGCGAGCGATGTGGGCCATGGTATTTGCGAGCCGTTCTGCGCACATATGGCTAATAAAGTCTTATTATCGCGCCCGAGCGTTAAAATAGCTTGAATGAAAGCTTAATCACCCAGGGCGAGCTCGACAACCACCGGCACGTGGTCGGACGGCTTGGCTTCGTCGTGTATGCGCCCGCGCGCGTCCTTGTGGATCACCAGCCCTGTCAGCCGGTCGGCGGCTTGCGGCGACAGCAGGTGGTGGTCGATCCGGATACCTTCGTTCTTCTGCCACGCGCCGGCCTGATAATCCCAGAAAGTATAACGATTACCGTTGGGCGGCAGGGCTTCAAAGGCATCGGTATAGCCCAGATTTTTCAGGCCCTGATAGGCCTGGCGGACGGCGGGTTGATACAGCGCGTCGTCGAGCCAGGCGCTTTCCTTCCATACGTCGTCCTTCGTCGGGATGATGTTGTAGTCGCCTGTGACGACGGTGATGTCCTCATAAGCCAGGATTTCGGCCATGCGCTTGTGCAGCCGTTCCAGCCAGCGCAGCTTATAGGCATATTTGTCGGTGCCGACCGGATTGCCGTTCGGCAGATAGATGCCGACAAAGCGAACCGGGGTAGGGGCCTCGATGAGTGCTTCGATATAGCGCGACTGTTCGTCGGCTTCGTCGCCGCCCAGTCCGCGCGTCACGTCGCTTACCGGGTATTTCGACAGTATGGCGACTCCGTTATAGGTCTTCTGGCCGTGGACGGTGCAGTTGTAGCCTAACGATTCGAAGGCGTCATAAGGGAATTTCTCGTCGATGCACTTGATTTCCTGCAAGGCGCAAACGTCCGGTTGGGCCTCGGCGAACCATTCGAGGACCAGTGGCAGGCGGGCATTGACCGAATTGACGTTCCAGGTGGCGAGTTTCATGCCCGCGTTTTAGGCGTCAAGGCGGATTCGGGCAAGCGGGAAGGACGCCGCCGTCTTGCGATGCTGACGCATTTGGGTCAGACTGGCCGCGGGGACAACGCATCCCCGGCGCAAGGGGGGTGCTGAAATGTATGGCTTTTCCGTACAGGATTGGGTAGCGGCCGGTCAGTTGGTATGCACGATCCTCGGCTTTGTCGGCGTGGTGTGGACTGTCGGAAGGGCGGCGAGCACCAGCAATCGGGAAAAATCCTTCGACGCCTATCTGTATTTTTCTGAGAAGTTCGACGCCATCAACACCCGGCGCAGGACTTTGCGCGACAGATTTCGCCAGGGCGACCGGACGACCGATGTCGTCGCCATCCGTTCCTATTTCAAAGACTACCTCACGCTCATCAATCGCGAATGGGAACTCTATCGCGGCGGCGTCGTCGCTCGGGAAGTCTTCGTGGCCTGGACCGCGGGCACGCATCGGTACCTGCACCGGCAAGACCCCATGTCGTATTTCGACGAGGAGGGCGGGAAACAGGTCATGCTGCCCCGGGAAGGCATCGAGATGGTGCTGTCCAAGAGCAAGGTGCCCGACCCCGATTTCATCGCCTATATGAACGCGCTCCTCGCCCTTCCCGTGCCCAAGGCACCGGGGCGCAACGATCCTTGGCACAAGGCCATACGGTCGATCGTGAGTAGGACTGGCCGGGCCAAGGGCTGGACCCTTTCGTGAGGGACCGTGTTGCCTACAGCGAGAAACTGGTTCCGCAGCCGCACGACGCCACGGCCAGCGGATTCAAAATCTTGAACTGCGACCCAACCAGTTCCTCGACATAGTCGATCATCGAGCCGGCCATTAAGGGCGCCGATACCTCGTCGATCAAGGCGGTCGCACCGTCGAAGGTGATTTCGCTCTCGTCCGGCTGTTTGTCCTCGACCAGATCGAGCTTGTACTGGAAGCCGGAACAGCCGCCGCCTTCGACGATGACGCGCAGCATGATGGGATGCCCGGCATCGTGGCTCAGGCGGTTGATGTGGCGCGCGGCGGAGGCGGTCAGCGAGATATTATGGCTCATGGACGCAATATGGAGACAGGACAGGTTAAAATCAGCCCCGAACAGCTGATTCCCATGGGAAAGGCAGCGATTTTTTAGGCGATCGTTACAGAATATAGTATAGACCGACGCCGGAGACTACCGCGAGACCACTGCGAGACGATAAAAGCATGAATCTGGCCCCCTACGCCGAAGACGTGACCAAAAGCCTTGGCCGGCTGCATCCGGAATCGGACAGCGCCACGCGCACGGCCTTTGCCCGCGACCGGGACCGCATCATCCACTCGACAGCCTTCCGCCGTCTCAAGGGCAAGACCCAGGTCTTTGTCGCCAACGAAGGCGACTATTTCCGTACCCGCCTGACGCACAGCCTCGAGGTCGCGCAGATCGCGCGCTCACTGGCCCATTCGATGTCGCTGGACGTCGACCTGGCCGAAACGATCGCCCTGTCGCACGACCTTGGCCATCCACCATTCGGCCACGCCGGCGAAGACGAACTGCACAAATGCATGGAGCCGTGGGGTGGGTTCGACCACAACGTCCAGACCTTCCGCGTTATCGTCAAGCTGGAAGAGCGTTATCCGTCGTGGGACGGGCTGAACCTGACCTGGGAAACGCTGGAAGGCATCATCAAGCACAACGGCCCCGTGTCGCATCACATGAACGAGCCGTCGTGGAAGTCGATATACGATTTCAACGCCCAATGGGACATGCGTCCTGACACCTATGCGTCAATGGAAGCCCAGGTGGCGGCGATTTCAGACGATATCGCCTATAACAATCACGATGTCGACGACGGCCTGCGAGCAGGACTGTTCACTGTCGACGACCTGCTCGAGGTCCCGATGATCGGGCCGGTGCTGAAGGGCGTGCAGAAGGACTGGCCGGCGCTCAACGACCGCATGGTCAGGCTCGAAGCCGTGCGGCGCATGATCGGCATCATGATTGCCGACGTCCAGGCCGAGACCGAAAAGCGCCTGCGGGAAGACGGCATCGAAACACCCGAAGACGTCCGCAGCGCCAAACGCCAGATGGTGCAGTTCTCAAAGCCTGTGTTCGAAGACCTGTCGCGGCTGCGCGGCTTCCTGTTCCAGCGTATGTACAAGCATTTTCGTCTCAACCGCACGCGCTCCTACGCCAGGCGGACGCTCAACGCCATGTTCCACCTGTTCAAGGACGAGCCCGACACCTTGCCGACCGAATGGTTCGAACTGGTTTGCTCGAAGGACACCGAGGCGGCGCGCGCCCGCGTCATCTGCGACTATATCGCCGGCATGACCGACGCCTTTGCCATCGAGGAACACAAGCGGCTGTTTTCGTTTTAGTTGACGCCGTCCTCGTCAGGCCGCATTTCATCCGTAGAAAAATTTTAACAACGGGTGCGGCCCGCTGGAGGCTGGGATGAAAAAGGTGCGTATGCTTGCCGCTGTGCTGGCGGTGATGGCCGGGCAGGCCGAGGCGCGGGTCGTTGAAAAGCTGGCAGTGCTGAAACCGGGTGCTGTCGTTCTGATGCAGGGCGACTCGATCACCGAGGGCGGGCGCTGGCCGGGCGACGATTTCAACCACATCATGGGCCAGGACTATGCCTATATACTAGCCGGTGAAATCGGGCTGACCTATCCAGAACGCAATCTCAGCTTCATCAATCGCGCCGTCAGCGGCAATACGGCGACCGATCTCGCCGCGCGCTGGCAGGCCGATACAATCGACCTGCATCCCGATGTGCTCAGCATCATGGTCGGTGTCAATGACACCTTCTATGGCAAGGGCGAGACGCTGGAAACGTATGAAGCCGTCTACGACAAGCTGCTTTTCGAAACGATCAAAGCGTTTCCAAATATCAAGATTGTGCTTGGCGAACCGTTTGTGATGCCCGTGAAGAGTTATGCCGACGACTACGCGGCCAAACGCGCCGAACTGGAAAAGCGCCAGGCCGTGGTTAAACGGCTGGGCGCCAAATATCATCTGCCGGTGGTGCTGTACCAAGACGCATTCGACGCCGCCCTGTCGCGGGCGCCGGCCAATGTCTGGTCGTGGGATGGCGTGCACCCGACCTATGCCGGCCATGCGCTAATGGCCGAGACGTGGCTGAAGACGGTGGACGCATTCTGGAATGTGTTTCCTCCGGCGAGCATTGGTACTGCGACCATGGCAAGCGATGGTACAATCACTCTCCAATTGTGGAGCCAAGAGGAGAACGGAACCATAGCTGAGGGCGTACTGAGCTACCGGCTGGACGACCCACAATACAAATACATCCGCGATCACCTCGGCGGCCTGAAACGGGGGGAAAGCAAGCCGATCCCACCTTTTACCAACTAAACCAGCGGCCCGATCTTCACCGGCTGGCCGAAGTCCGGTGTGCCGTCCTTGCGGTAGCGAATGTATTGCAGCCGCGTGTGGCGGTTGGGATCGTAGAGCGGATCGCCCTGGATCTCTTTGTAGTCGCGGGCGTGGTAAACCAGAATGTCGCGGCCCTTTTCGTCGACGGTAAAGCCGTTATGGCCCGGCCCCCAGATATTGTGCTCGGGCGAAGTCTGGAAGACGGGCTCCTGCGACTTGGTCCACGCCGCCGGGTCCATGATGTCGGCGTTATCCGACGCCGTCAGCATGCCCATGCAGTAGTGATAGTCGGTGGCGCTGGCCGAATAGGTGAGGAACAGGCGGCCGTTGCGCGCCAGGACGGCCGGGCCTTCATTGACCTTGAAGCCGATGATTTCCCACGGCAGGGTCGGCACAGTCAGGCGTGAAGGCTTGGCACCGAGCGTCGTCGGCGTGGCCAGGGGCGCGATATAGAGATTGCTGTTGGTGTCGATGCCGGGCTCGTGCTGTGCCCACAGCAGGTAGCGCTGGCCCTTATGGACGAAGGAAGTGGCGTCGAGGTTGAACGTGTCCCACGGCATTTCGACCTGGCCGGTGACGGTCCACGTTCCGGTCATAGGGTTCTCGTCCGAGCAGGACAGGACGTGGGTGCGGACGTGGAAGACGTCGCCGTGGTCGCCGGCGCCGAAATACATATGCCACTGCCCATCGAAGCGGTGGATTTCGGGCGCCCAGATGTGGCCACCCATCTTGCCCGTGGCCGGGCGGCGCCACAGCACGACTTCCTCAGCCGTCGCCAGCCCCGCCAGGGTCTTCGAACGCCTGAGCACCAGGCGGTCGTATTCCGGCACCGAGCCCGTAAAGTAGTACCAGCCGCTATCCTGATATATCTGACCATCGGCGCGGTTCTTGATGAACGGATTGACGATGGCTGGGCCACGCGTTTTGGCGTGCGCCAATGTTGGCGCGAGGACGGGGAGGGCTAGTCCCGCGCCGGCGGACGCGATCAGCCGGCGGCGGGACATGGCATTTGTGGCATTTGGCATGGATGGACTGGCCCTGTAGGATCTGGTTTTTATTATGTCTGACAAATAGTTTTAGCGCAGAAATCGGCTTTGTCAAACGGTGCCGCACGGTGCCGGCGATTTTGATGGGTTTTTTACGCGGATTCCCCATTCAGCGGCGGTAAGTTTATTTTCCACCGCCCATTGTCGCCTGGCGCGCGTAGTTGTGTTCGATCCGGCTGCGCACCGCTCTGGCACATCGTCATTCCACCACAAAGGAGCCTGATATGCGTAAGCGTGTAATTGCCGCGGCCATCGGCCTGATGACTCTCGTATCCATGTCCGCCTGTTCGAGCTGGATGGGCGGCAGCGGCTCGGGCAGCGGCTCGTCTTCGTCATCGTCGAGCAGTTCGTCGATGTAGGTTTTGCGGCGCCGGGTCATACCGGCGCCGTTTCTACTTGGGCTGCAGCAGGTCCCACAGATTGCCGAAGCGGTCGCGGAAGACTGAGACCGTGCCATAGGGCTCATGACGCGGGGCTTCGGTAAAGACAACGCCCGCCGCCGTAAAGCGCGCATGATCGCGCGCGAAGTCGTCCGTATAGAGGATTAGGAAGACCCGGCCGCCCGTCTGGTCACCGATGCGCGCCGTCTGCTCCGATGTCGACGCGCGGCCGAGCAACAGCCTTGTCCCTGTCGATCCCGGAGGCGCGATCAGCACCCAGCGCTTGCCGCCGCCGAAGTCGGTATCTTCCACCAGATCGAAGCCGAGCCCGTCGCAGTAATGCGCGATGGCGTCGTCGTAGTCC
>FSUR01000346.1_pt1 | contig 13564 bp, 10 predicted proteins | sample 1637491 | NCBI WGS metagenome assembly FSUR01 (sample SAMEA3914816, study PRJEB12502) | metagenome | biome: forest; material: soil | place: USA | collected 2011-09-16 | depth 0.3 m
AAATTCTACGCCCTGCCGCAGGCGCCGCAGCAGTTCAAGCAACTGCTCATGGTGTCGGGCTTCGACCGCTACTTCCAGATCGCACCGTGCTTCCGCGACGAAGACCTGCGCGCCGACCGCAGCCTCGAATTCTATCAGCTCGACGTCGAGATGAGCTTCGTCACCCAGGAAGACGTTTTCGCCGCCATCGAGCCCGTCATGCACGGCGTCTTCGGAAAGTTCGGCAATGGCAAGCGCGTGTCGGCCTATCCGTTCCAGCGCATCCCATACCGTGAATCGATCGCCAAGTACGGCTCCGACAAGCCGGACCTGCGTAACCCGATCGAGATGCAGGACGTGTCCGACCATTTCCGCGGTGGCGGCTTTGGCCTGTTCGCGCGCATCCTGGAAACCGCTTCGAACGCCGTGTGGGCCGTGCCGGCGCCCAAGGGCGGATCGCGCGCCTTCTGCGACCGCATGAATTCGTGGGCGCAGGGCGAAGGCCAGCCGGGCCTGGGTTATATCTTCTGGTCGGAAGACCAGGGCGGCTGGGGCGGCCCGATCGCCAAGAACCTGGGTGCCGAGCCGACCACAGCGCTAATGACGGCGCTCGGCTTGGGTCAGGGCGACGCCGCCTTCTTCGTCGCGGGCGATCCCAAGGTCTTCTACAAGTTTGCCGGGTCCGCGCGCACCAAGGTCGGCACCGACCTGAACCTGGTCGACGAAGACCAGTTCAAGTTCTGCTGGATTGTGGATTTCCCGATGTTTGAGTGGAACGAGGACGAAAAGAAGGTCGACTTCTCGCACAACCCGTTCTCGATGCCGCAGGGCGAAATGGACGCACTGTTGAACAAGGACCCGCTCGACATCCTGGCCTATCAGTACGACATCGTGTGCAACGGCTACGAACTGTGCTCGGGCGCGATCCGGAACCACAAGCAGGAGATCATGCTGAAGGCGTTCGAGATTGCAGGCTACGGCCACGACGTCGTCGAAAGCCAGTTCGGCGGCATGCTGAACGCCTTCAAATACGGCGCCCCGCCGCACGGCGGTCTTGCCCCCGGCATCGACCGCATCGTCATGCTGCTGGCCGGCCAGACGGCCATTCGCGAAGTCATCGCCTTCCCGCTGAACCAGCAGGGCCAGGACGTGATGATGAGCGCTCCGTCCGATGCACTCGACAAGCAGTTGAAGGAACTCCATATCCGCACGGCCTTGCCGATCAAGGTCTGACGAACCTCATATCCACGACCTTTCACCCCCGCCGGCAACCGGCGGGGGGTTTTTCGTCTCTGCGCCACTCCGCAAAATATGGCCGCGACTTCAATTGTCTGACTTGACAGCGCGGTTAGCGGCCGTTAGCTTTAATTTGTCAGACATAATAAGGGCGCATAAGGGCCCGTTTGCAGGGAGTATTTTCGATGCGCAGGGCTTTCTCAAAGCCACTGTCCGCCATGACCGTCACAATTCCGTTTGCCCTGATGGCCGTGCTGTTTGCCGGCTGTGGAGGCGGTGGTGGTGGCGGTAGCAGCGGCGGTTCGGTGTCTTCGTCCTCGTCAGGTTCCGGACCGGAACTCGGTGCGATCACGTCCATGGACGGCACCTATCAGCTGAAGATCAAGAGCGCCGCCAACAGCCAGTACCTGACCATCTCGGCGCAGAGCCAGGTCGCAGGGGCAGCAGTGGCAACGGGTTCCGACACGGGCGCCAAGGACACTCTGTGGCATGTCATGGACATGGGCTCCAGCCAGTACAATGTCGAAAACCTGCTGACCCACCAGGTGGCGGGCATTGCCAGCGCGTCGAAGGCCGATGGCGCGACCGCTGTTCAGTGGGCAGATAACGGCACGGCCGACCATCTGTGGGCCTTCTACAAGCTGGCGGATGGCAACTACCTCATCCGCAACAACAACAGCGGACTATACCTTCAGGTCGACGGCGCAGGCGTCGTCAGCCAGGGCGCGCGGGCCATATCGGGCACGGCCCAAGAATGGACTATAACTCCTACAAATATCGACGCCTATCCCTTGCCCCTGACCGTGTCTGGCAACGGCACCGCCGTCCACGACCCGAACCTGATCCAGGATCTGTCAGGCAAGTTCTGGCTCTATGGCACGCACAATACGCTCGCAAGCTCGACCGACCTGTCTGCCTTCACGTCGGTTTCGGCGGGCATCTTCTCTACGGACCTGAGCTGGTGGGCGGCGCTGAACACGACGGGCGGCGGCGGCCGCACCGACCTGTGGGCGCCCAGCGTCATGTATTCGGGCGGCACCTATTATCAGTACTATTCAATCCCAATCTATGACACGCCTTCGGTCGCCGGCACCAATAACGGAGCCGAGGCGGCGATTGCGCTCGCCACGTCGAGCTCACCCAGTGGCCCGTGGACCGACAAGGGCAAGATCATCGAATCGTGCGGCAAGAAGACCGGCTGTACGACGACGTTCAACGCCATCGACCCGGCGCCGTTTATCGATGCATCGGGCAAGTGGTGGATGGTCTTCGGCTCGTGGGAAGACGGCACGCACGTCATCCAGCTCGATCCGGCCACCGGCCAGCGCCTGTCATCGAACACGACCATCTACAATGTCGCAGCGCGTACGGCCGGCGAAGAAGGGGCCTTTGTCGTGCCGCGCGTCGTCGGCGGCACGCAGTACTATTACTACTTCGCCTCGATCAATGTCTGCTGCAGCGGCATCACCAGCCGTTATCGCGTCATTACCGGCCGTTCGACCTCGCCGACCGGACCGTTTCTCGATCGCGGCGGGCTTGACCTGTCCGGCGGCGGCGGAACGATCCTGATCAGCACCCATGCCTATGTCTACGGACCAGGGGGGCAAAGCGTCATCGACGTCGGCGGGCAGGCCTATCTGGTTTACCACTATTACGACGGTAATGCGAACGGTGCACCGAAACTGGGCCTTAACAAGCTCTATTTCGACTCGGCCGGCTGGCCGTACGTCCAGTAATCTTGTCTCAAGGCCGGGCATCGGCTCGACGGCCTGTCCCCGGCAGGGAGGCCCTCATCCCGTCGCAGGATGAGGGTTCCAACACAAAAAGACCCGCCTTTCCAGACGGGTCTTTTCATTGGATGACTGTTTGGATCAGCGTGCCTGGCAGTGGGGAATGCGCAAGCCGCGGGGCAATTCGGTCGCCTCGTCACCGCAGGTGCGGTCGAGCTGATGCTGCGTCAGGCCTGTGGCCGTCGACATTTCGGTGCCCGAGAAGTTGACGCCGTCGAGTATGGCGCCCTTGAAGTTGGCGTGCTCCAGATAGGCGCCGACGAAGTTGGCATTGGCCAGATTGGTGCCGGCGAAGCTGACGCGGCCGAACAGGGCGGCTGAGCCGTTGATATCGCGCAGGTCGCCACCGGCGAAGGTCGTGCCGTTGAAGATACCAAGGCCCATGTCCGCCTGGCGCAGGCGCGCCCCGGCGAAGTTCCTGCCCTTGAGCTCTCGATTGTTGAAATCGGCCTGGAACAGGTTGCAGCGTGGGCATGACGCGCCGTTCTGTGCGTGTTCGACCTGAGCAGCGTTCTGGGCCAGGGCCGGGGAGCCGAGGACTGCCAGAGCGGCGACGATCGGAAGGAGACGTTTCATAAGGGGACACCTTCGATGAATTTGGCGGAGCGATGCAAGACCGATGCCTTGGGTCAGCCGTTCTCGGCGTCCTCTTCGACGGCCTTGATGTCGTCGCTCGACGGTTCACGCGGGCGGCCGAACGGCACGACGATAAGGTTGTCGGTCGTGCCGCGCGCAAAGCCCTTGGAAATCAGGCGCGAAGCGGGCAGGGCGTCGTCGGGGACGCTTTCGCCCTGGCCCAGGCCGTCGGCATTGAGCGAGTCGCGATCGATATTGGCCAGGTCGTCGCGGTCGAGATACGAGATCGCCAGTTCGCGGAAGATATAGTCGAGTATCGACGTCGCCGAACGCACGCGGTCATTGCCGGTGACGGCCCCGGCCGGCTCAAAACGCGTAAAGGCGAAGGCATCGACGAACTCATCGAGCGGTACGCCGTACTGCAGGCCGATCGACACGGCGATAGCGAAGTTGTTCATCAGCGAGCGGAAGGCAGCGCCTTCCTTGTGCATGTCGATAAAGATTTCACCCAGGGCGCCATCGCCGTATTCGCCGGTATGGATATAGACCTTGTGGCCGCCGACGGCCGCCTTCTGGATGTAGCCCTTGCGGCGGTCGGGCAGCTTGTGACGCGAACGGTCGCGCTCGACGACCTTTTCGACGATGCGCGGGCCTTGCGGCTCGCGTTCGGCGGCGGGCGCGGCGCGGCGCGGCGCATCTTCGACGTCGGGGATGTCGAGCGCGAAGCCCGCCGGGGCGTCGGGGCGCATAACCGACAGGGCGCGCAGGCCGATATTGGCCGCCAGCGAATAGAGGTGCATGGCTTCGGTCGCGCCCTGGTCCCAGGCGATGGCGACAGGCGCCGTCGACGGTGTGTCTAGGAAGGTTTCCAGGCGCTGGCGGACGATCAGCCGGCCCTTGACGTTAAGCGGCGCGACCAGAGACCAGGCGACGGGATCGTTTACCCGAACGCTGTCGAGGTCGCGGCTGCCGAAGATAAAGGCGTCCGCAGCGGCAATCTCCTCACGCGAAAAGCCGAGGACTTCCAGAAGATTGAAGGCCGGATCGGACAGATCGCTTTCATCTATGCCCCAAAGGTCGCGCACCAGGTTGGCGTCAAGCACCGCCATGGTCTCATGCAACGATCCGGTGGTGCCGACGACGTCCTGCAGGCGACCGATTTCGAAATCGGACAGACCCTTGGCCTTGAGCGTGCCGGCATTGATGTGCGGCGCCTCGATCAGGGTACGATGGCCGAGACGGGCGTCGCGTACGGCGCGCCAATCGGCGCCCGAGGCGCGCAGGCCGCGGATGACACAGACCTTGAGCGTTGGCAGCAGCACGCCGTCGTCGCTTTCCATGACGGTCAGGATGTCGTCGAGCCCGGCATCCCCGAGACCGACGCCGAGCCTGAGCGACAGTTCGGCATCCGAGTATAAGGCCGTCACCTGACCATTGCGCAGGCCGGTAGTCTTGGCCAGCTTCAGCGCCGTCTGCGCCAGCTCGAGCGCGTGGCTCTTCAGCTCCGATACGCCGTTGAGCGCCGTCGTCTCATAGAGATTGCGGCTGAGGCGATCCAGCTCCTCGGAACGGATGGCCGCATAGCCGTCGTGGGCACCAAGCCTCGCCGCCAAGCGGGCGGAGGCGTGGATGCAGGCCGCTTCGAACAGGGCAGTGACGTGGGCGGCGAAATCGAGGCCCGAGGCTTCACGTAACGACAGGCCGTGCGCCATGGCCGCTTCGGCCAGGCCAGCGAGTGTCAGCCCCAGCGGCCGTGTCGCATGGCGAGCATGCGCATCCAGTGCTTCAGCCGAATAGCCAATTGAAGCTTCGATATCAAGGGCTTGCACCCATAGGCTGATGCAATCGATCAGCGCTTCGACGTTGAACAGGCCGTCTTCGCCGACGAAACGCTCAAGGTTGACGGCGGCGCGGGCACTGACGTTTTGTGCCTCGATCGCCTCGGCGTCGAGCGGCGAGAAGACAAGGTGCAGACCCGGTGCTTCCATGGCGGCTTCTGTCAACAGGACGGCGGACGGATCGCCGGCGCCCGCCAGGTCGCGTTCGGCGATGACGGCGCGGTGACGGATGCGCTCGGCCGCGACACAATGGCTCTTGCTCCACGGGCTCTCGCCGCCGCCTTGGCCCAGTTGAATCTGACGTGCGATCAGGCCGTCTGTGGCGCCGAGTTTGCGAGCTTGCGCGCACGCCCGGGCCAGCAGCGGGTTATGGCGCGGGCTGGCACGGTGCTCGCCTTCGGTGCGTTGCACCGCTGAGGCGATGGCGTCGAGCGCATCGCCGAGCTTGGCCTGGGTAGCGTTTTGCAAGGCGCGGGCGCGGGCGTCACGAAGGACGCGGTTCAGCATTTGCCGGCCGGCATGGTCGTCGAGATGGATGGGCGTGCTGTCTGCTGGTCGCGACACGACATCGCCGGCCGTCGGGTGGACGCGGTGGCCGGACGCGAGACCGGCGGCCGGCGCCGCCAGGCCGGACAGCAGGGTGGCCTCGATGGCTTCGGCGAAGGCGAGCGCGTCTTCGGGCGTGTTGAAATGGCCGAGTCTCAGGCCCCATTGCGACAGACGGTGGGCATAGTCGGCGGTGGCGCCGCCGAACGCGTCGGTATCGGCGTCGCCGGTGCGCGCCCAGGTGCCCGACGGCAGGTCGAGGCCACGCGAATCGGCCCAGTCTAGCCAGGCTTCCGCCTGGGTCGACGTCAGGCTTCGCGGGCAGATCACCTCGGTAAAGGTCTCGGCGCGTTCGATGACGCGCGATTCGAGGTCGCCCGTTGTGATCAGACGGCTGAGGCTGGGGGTAAGATACACCATTGCGCTTCCGGAATCAGGGCCATTCCATTAAGGCTAACGTGCGTCGCGCCAACTTTCAATAAATCTGGTGGGTTTGGGGCAAGCCATCCACAATATGTTGGAGTCGCGGTCATCCCGTCGCGCGAACATTTTTTACCGCCGTGGCCGGGCGGCGCTTTACCTCACGAGGGCGCGTCTTTATAGTCGCCGCGACAAACCAGGCGTTAGACGCCTGCCGAGTAACCTAAAGGGATTTTAGACCTTGCTGGCAAATGCATTTACCTGGTGGGCCGGCGGCGGCACGATCGGTACGATTTTTACGATCTGGAAGCGCGGCCGTCCCGTCGGCTCAGACGAGTTCGGCAATCGCTACTACGAAGACCGTACCGCCAAGAACGCCTACGACAAGGGCCGCAAGCGCCGCTGGGTGAAGTACAACGGTTATGCCGACGCGTCGAAGATCCCGCCCGACTGGCATGGCTGGATGCACTACATCTATGATACCCCGCCGTCGCAGGAAGCCTTGCCCAGGCAGGCCTGGGAAAAGCCGCATATCCCCAACATGTCCGGCACGCCGTTTGCGGTCTATCCCAAGGGATCGCTGAACAATCCCGACGATCAGCGCCAGCCTTCGACCGGCGATTACGAGGCATGGAATCCCTAAGGTGAAACCGTTCCGGCACAATCCGCGCCTTCGTCAGGCCGCCTTCGCCGCGGCGGGCCTGGCCCTGTGCCTGATCGTACCAGCTGTGGCCCAGGTGCCGCCGCCATCGCGCCACGACGACAATGGCGGCAAGGTGCCGCACTATGTCGACAATGCCGACTACGACCGCCAGCCCTATTATGTCGACGGCGTCGAGTACAAGCCCTATTCCGCCGACAACAAGAAGAAGGCCAAGGCCGCGGCCGATACGGTCAAGACGCCGAAGCAGCAGCAGCAGCAGCAGACCGACGCGCCCGACTATGTGACGCCTCAGCCCGTGCCTGAAACCGAACTGCATCCGTTCTCGCCGTCCTCGGCTTCGGCGCGCAGCAGCGCCGCGGCGTCTTCATCATCGGCCGTGCGTGCCGAAGCTTCGACGGCCTCGCCACAGGCCGGGGCCGCGAACTCGCCGTCGGCCTACGTGCCGAAAAAGCGCCCGCGCTATGGCGTTGCGATCATCGAGGCCCTCGATAAGATATCGTCCGAAAGCGTGCGGTTCGAGGCGCCGATCGGCCAGCCCGTGCGCTACAAGGGCCTGATCTATACGGTCAAGGCGTGCGAAACCGCCGCCGACGACGAAGCCCTGACGGACACCATGGCGTGGATGCAGGTGCGAACCAGTCCGGTTACAGCCAGCAACGGCACGGCGACCAAGTCAAAAGAAATCTTCCACGGCTGGACCTATGCCTCGTCGCCGGGCCTGAACCCGCTGCAACACCCGATCTATGATGCCTGGGTGGTGGGCTGCCGCAAGCCGCTTCCGGGGACGGCGTCGTAAACTAACGTTGCTGCAAAGCCCTGCTCGGCGGGACGCCGGCGGCTGAAAAGGCAATTGCGCCGACCGTCGTGACGGCGATTGCCACCGAAATCTCGAGCCCGGCCACGAAGAACCACGGACTTATCGTCGTGCGGTCATCGAACTGCCCCAGCCATGCCTTCAGGATGACGTAGGCGACCGGCCACGATAGCAGATTTCCGATGACGACCGGCTTCAGGAACTGAAGGACCAGCAGGCGCGCCACCTGCCAGCGCGAGGCGCCCAGGCTCTTACGGATACCGATTTCGATGATGCGCGTCGAGGCGGAAAAGGCGGCCATACCGAACAGGCCTATGGCGCCGATGGTCCCGGCGGCCAGACTACCGATTGCCATCAGCCGGGTATTGCGGCGTTCATCGGAATAGTAGGAATCGAGCGCCTCGCGCACGGTGACGAACGAAATCGGCTGATCGGGCTTTATCTCGCGCCAGACGGCAATCAGTCGCTCGCGCATATCGGCATCGGCGACGCCTTCGAATCGGACCACCGTCGGTGCGTCGCGAATGACCATTCCACGGTAGCTATAGATACTGGGCCAGATACGGACCTCGGGCGTGTCCATGCGCTGGTCCGCCACGACGCCAACAATGTGCATGCGGCCTTTTTGATAAGCCAGGTCCTGGCCGAGGGCGGCTGCGGGCGAGGTGAAACCGAAGGTGCGGACTGCGGCCTCGTTAAGATCGACATTGACGGTCTGCTCGAACTGGACCGGGTGGCGCGGATCCAGGCCGGTATTGTCGGCCTCGGTCACAAGGCGGCCCGATACCAGCGAAGTGTCGTAGGTCTTGAAGAAATCGCCAGCCGTGCCTTCGAACTGCACGATCTCGTCGCGCCCGCCGGGACGGAGCGGGCGCGCCAGGATCTTGCCGTTTAGGTGAGTGGGGCCGGGCACATTGCCGGCGGCCACGCCGACGATGCCGGGAAGGCGCCGCCATCTGTCGTGAAGCGTCTTGAGGTCCTGCGGACTGACGAACTGGCTGACCGTCGAATCGGTAATGAGGATGTGGTTGCGCTTGAAGCCCAACGCCGAGGTCTGCAAGTGGGCCAGCTGGGCCGCAAGTCCCATGAGTACGATGAACAGGGCGCCGACGACGAAGAACTGCAGCACGACCAGGGCTTCGCGGACACGGGCGTGCCGGGGGGAACGCGTAAAACGCGACGGAGCCAGGCCTGCAGCGGTGGGTGTTGCGGACAGAACAAAGGCCGGATAAACAGCCGCAGCTATGCCCGTAGCCATCACGACACCGCATAAGGCCAACAGCCAGGGAGCATCGGCGAGGTAGTTCAGACTAAGCGGCAGATGGCTCAACCGAACGATTGCTGGCAGGGTCAGTTCGACCAGGCTAAAACCCAAGATCAGAGCCGCTGCGGCCGCGACCGCGTCCTCCAGGACAAACTGCAGGCGCAACCGCCTCGCCGTGGCGCCCGTCGATTTTCGCATGGCGACCTCGCGCGCGCGAATGCCGGCGCGCACGGTTGACAGGTTGATGTAGTTGATAAGTGCGGTGCACAGGGCGATGATTGCTGCCGTTGTCATGGCCAGGACGCCGGCCCGCGCTTGGGGCGCCATCAGGTGTTCGCCGGCCAGTGGCACGACTCGGACATGGATTTCAGCAGCCTTAAGGATGCCTATTTCACGCATTCTCAGGATTTCGCCATTGTTGCGTACGATGCCGTCGAGCCGAACATTGAGCGCTTCGGCGTCTTGCGGCGACCGTAGCACGATGAAATTTCTTTGCCGTGGAACCGACCACGTATTCCAGTACGGCTCGACCGACTTGCGATAGGGCGTCAGTAGGCGCACGAAGTCGAAACGGAGACTGGTATTTTTCGGCAGGGAGCGGATCACACCGGTTATGCGCCATTGCCGGGCGTTACCGAGGGACGCCATGTCGTAATATTCATCGTCGCCAATCTCCAGCGAACGGCCAACGACCTTGACCGTACCGAAATATTTGAGGGCCATGCGCTCGGAAATCAGCAGGCTGTCGGGGGAGTTGAGCGCAGTGGCCTTGTCGCCATCGATAAGCGGGATGTCGAAGACCTTGAAGAAATCGGGATCGACCAGTTGCCCGGTCTCCTCGAAGGCCCGGTCGCGATAGCGCACGTTCATGTAGCTGACGGCGACCCGCGTGCCGACGACGCCGGAAAAGTTCCTCTGTATGACATCAAGGAACAGGCCGGCACTGCCGAAGGTCGGAGGACGGTCCTTCTGCACCGTGCCGCTGACCTGTGTGGTCGCTTCGTAGATGTGGCCGGCGTGCGGCAACCAGCGCTCGTACCCCGTTTCGAAGCGGACGAAGATGTTCAGCGTTATGAAGACGGCGATGCCGAAGCTGAGACCCAGCAGGTTCAGCATTGCATAGAATGGATGACGCTGGATTGTGCGGTAAAAAGATAGCAGGGCGGTGCGGATCACGACGCGCACCCGGAGACATCGCCCGCAGCGCGGGCGGTCGAACCGTTGATATGACCGGCTTTAGAACGGACCATGCACTTCCCCACGGGCCAGTATAGATCACGAGCCCCGGTCTGTCACGGTCGGTTGGTTCAGCTGTCTGCGCTTGCCTTCAGCGCGTCCTGGCCCGATGTCTTGCGCGGCAAGGCATAGAAGTCGGCCTTGAGATCGACGGCGTCGGCCAGCAGGTCGAGATAGCGTTCCTTGGGGATTTCGACGACGCCGAACTGCTTCAGGTGTTCGGTCTGGAACTGGCAGTCGAGCAGGGTATAGCCGCCGACCTTCAGCCGCGCCACAAGATGGACTAATGCGATCTTCGACGCATCGCTCTCACGCGACACCATGCTTTCGCCGAAAAAGGCGCCGCCGATAGCGACTCCGTAGAGCCCGCCGATCAGCCTGTTTTCGCGCCACACCTCGACGCTGTGCGCCAGGCCACGCGCGAACAGCGCCTGGTAAAGCGCCTGGATCGAATGCGAAATCCACGTCGATGGCCGATCCGACGCTGCCTCCGCGCACAGTTCGATGACCTCGCGGAAGCTGGTGTCGACGCGAACGGCGTAGTCGTCGTGGCGGACCGTGCGCGCCAGGCGCGACGAAACATGAAAGCCGTCGAGCGGCAGCACTCCGCGCATCGGCGGATCGACCAGGAACAGGTACTCGTCGTCGCGCGCATCGGACATCGGGAAGACGCCGTTGCGGTAACAGGTAATCAGGTCGTCGAGCGTAAAATCGGCCACGGTAATCTTCGGAAGTGGAGCGCTCTTGAATAGCGTTTAGACCCGTTTGCACAAGCCTATTCTTCAAGCATCCGCACGGCCTGTGCGTGAGCCGAGGCCCGCAGCGACTTGCGCAAGGCCGCGTCCGTCGTCGTACGTGCCAGCACCATGCCGCCGACGCACATGGCGATAACGGCCTGGGCGCGGCAATCGCCGTCGTGGCGATCCGCCAGGGCAAGCCTGAAGACCTGCGACATGCCGCGGATCAGGTCTGTATAGGCTTCACGCGAAGCGTCCCCAAGGTTTTGCGCATCCGACGGCAGGGCGTAAAGCGGGCAGTGCTGGGTGACGTCGTCGAACACCTGGTCGCTGAGATAGAGATCGACCAGCCGCCGCGCGACGAAGCGGGCATTGCCGTATTCCGAACCGCCCGCCGCTGCCTCGATCGCCAGCGGATTGCAGGTGACGTAGCGGGCGACGACCTCCGTAAACAGCTGCTCCTTGCTGTCGAAGTGGTGATAAAAGCCGCCGCGCGTCAGGTCGGCGTCCATCATGATCTGCTCGATCGTCACCTGGGCGAAGCCGTTGCGGTTGAACAGCTTGCGGCCGGAGGCAACGATACGCTCACGCGTCGCCGCCTTGTGTTCGATGGTGTAGGGCATGCTTTCCTCCTTGCCGTACAGTCTAGCATCATCCTTTTTTATGTTCTTGAACATAAATAGATCGACGTCATGGTGCGCGGGCAAACTTGGAGACGCACACATGAAAATCTACTGGATCAAGGCCCAGGCCCCGCGCCGCGTTCTGGCACTGGTCAAGCACCTCGGCATCGACGCCGAACTAATCGAAATGACGCCGAACAGCCGCATGAAAACGGCGGACTACATGGCGTTCAATCCGAACGGCAACGCCCCGACCCTGGTCGACGGCGACTTCGTGCTGTGGGAATCGTCGGCGATCAACAGCTATCTGTGCATCAAGGCGGGCTCGGACATGTGGCCGGCCAACGACCCGGCCGGGCAGGTTCAGGTCCTGCGCTGGCTGTCCTGGGCCGACCAGCACTGGAACCGTGCCGTCGGACCGTATTATTTCGAGCATGTCGTCAAGCCGACTTTCGCCATCGGCGCGCCTGACCGCAGCGTCCTGCCCGATGCAGAACCGGCCTTGCGCAAGCATGCTGCGGTGCTCGATGGCTGGTTGCAAGGCAAAAGCTTTGTTGCGCTCGACAGGCTGACGATCGCTGATTTCCAACTGGCCTCGATGGCGACCTATTGGCGTACGGCGGAGATGCCGCTTGAGGACTATCCCAACATCGTGCGTTGGCTCGATGGCCTAATGGCCTTGCCGGGCTGGGCGAGCCCCTGGCCCGGCCAGGAGGACGTCTTCCTCAGGCGCGCGGCCGTCCAGGCCTAGAAAGTCACTTCGGCGCAGGTCTGGAGCGTTACGCGCCGCGGACCTGCGTCAAAGCCGGCGAGTAGCGCATTGTGGTGGGCAATGATCTGTTCGAAGGTCAGCCCGCCCATGTCGGCCGTGGTATGGCCATCCGACAGCAGCGTCACGTCGTAGCCGAGTGAAACGGCGCGACGCACCGTGGTGTCGACGCAGAACTGCGTCATGCAGCCGCTGATGATGAGGTGCTCGACCGTCTGTGCGGCCAGAACCTCTTGCAAATCGGTACCGTAAAATGCGTCACAAGCGGTTTTGTGTACGGTTATTTCGCCGCTTCGCGGCACGATTTCCCGCCGCAGGCCGTGACCATCGGTGCCAACTTGCAAGCGATGGCCGGGGGCGCCGTCGTGCTGGACAACGACGATCGGCATGTTGGCGTCACGGGCGCGCGTCTGAACATCGGCCACGCGCGCGACCGTTACGTCGAGTGCGGCATCGATCTCGCGTTGGCGGTCGGGCGACGCCATACCGGCGAGGATGGCGTTCTGCAAGTCGATGATGACGAGGGCGGTGGTCACGGATGTCTCGCTTTCGGCAACAAAAAAGCCTTGCGCGATGCAAGGCTTTTGAGATCGATCAAACCTGGAAAATGGAGCTTAATGCGCCGCTTCCTGCGATTTGATCCAGTTTTCCAGCCAGTGGATGTTGTAGTCACCCGTCTGGATGTCTTTTTCGTTCAGCAGGTCGAGGAACAGCGGGATCGTCGTGTCGATGCCGGTGACCACGGTTTCACCCAAGGCGCGCTTGAGGCGTGCCAGGGCTTCCTGGCGGTCGCGGCCATGGACGATCAGCTTGCCGACCAGGCTGTCGTAATAGGGCGGGATCGTATAGCCGTTGTAGATCGCCGAATCGAGGCGAACGCCAAGGCCGCCTGGCGCATGGAAGTCGGTGACCGTGCCGGGCGACGGCACGAAGGTTCGCGCGTTTTCGGCATTGATACGCACTTCGATGGCGTGGGTCTTGATGTCGATATCCGACTGCTTGAACGACAGCGGATAACCTTCGGCGATGCGGATCTGTTCGCGCACCAGGTCGATATCGGTGACGTATTCGG
>FSUR01000355.1_pt1 | contig 13467 bp, 12 predicted proteins | sample 1637491 | NCBI WGS metagenome assembly FSUR01 (sample SAMEA3914816, study PRJEB12502) | metagenome | biome: forest; material: soil | place: USA | collected 2011-09-16 | depth 0.3 m
CGACAGATTAATGACGCTGTTGGCGGTGATCCTGGCATGGGGCATGTCGGCAAAGACGGGATTGATGCCCTTTCGGCCAAGATCGTCGTCTGCGGTCAAAGGCCGTCCCGCCAGCTGCGTGGTTCGGTAGGCGGTAAAGAAATCCCCCTCCATCCACGCCATCTGCATTTCGATCTCGTTGGCCCGCCCGGACACGCGGAATTGCCAGCGCGGAGCGATAAAATACCGGCCGGGCACCGGACCGGCCGCCACCGCCACAATGCCGGGAGTGCGCCGCCATGCCGCCTGGATGGCAAGGGCCCTTTTGGGAGGCAACAACCGGGTGATCAAGGCACTGCTTACCAGCAGACGGTCGCGCGCGAAGCCCAGTTCGGCGGTCTCCATATGGCGGACCTGCATGGCCAGGCCGGCGATGACGATGAAAAAGGCGGCGGCCGCCGTGAATTGCACGACGGCCAGGATTTCGCGAACGATATTGCCCAGGCGGCCGCCTGCCGGTGTTGTTGCAACCGAAAGGCCTTGTGCCGGATAAAAGCCGGACAGGACAAGCGCGGGATAGAGGCCGGCAATCGCGCTTCCCGCCAGGACGGCGGCGGATAGGGCTAGAAGTATCGGGCCGTCGCGCCAGTAATCGAGCCCGAGCGAAAGGTGACCGAGGCGGTTGAGGAAGGGCAACGACAGTTCGACAAGGCTGAACGCGATGGCCAGGGCGGCGATACCCAGCAGCAAGGCTTCGGACAGGAACTGCGCGACAAGACGCGTGCGCGTGGCGCCGGCGGCTTTTCGGATGGCGACTTCGCGGGCGCGCATTCCACTGCGCGCCGTGGCCAGGTTCACGTAGTTTATCAGAGACACGACGAAGGCGAGGAGGCCCGCGAGGTCCACGGCGGTGACGGCCCGGCGGGCATGCCGGTTGGCCAGGTGCTCACTGGCATACGGTTTGAGCGCGACTTCGGTATCGCTGAAAAAGTGCTCGAAATAGGGGCGGGCCAGTTCGTCATCCAGGGGGAAAGCCCCGAGTGCCGGGACGAGCCCCGCGGCCAGCCGGCGGCGGTCTGCCGCGTTAAGCCGGAAACAGGTGCGGATCTGGAACTGGCTGCTCCAGGCGAACCAGAACGGTCCACGGGGCGCGGGCGGGCGCAGGCGGACCACGTCGAAGCGCAGGGTGGCGTTGGCGGGTGCGTCGCGCAGTACCGCCAGGACGCGCCACGACTTCTCTTTGTTCGGCATCGGCGAGGACGAAGGCATCGGACCGGGATCATCGCGGATGGTGAGGATGCGACCGATCGCATCTGCCGTGCCAAAATATTTGCGTGCCGTGCGTTCGGACAGGATCAGGCCATCGGGAGCATCGAGTGCGGCTTCGCGGTTCCCCGCCACCACCGGAATATCGAAGACATGGAAAAAGGCCCGGTCGACGGTCAGGCCCTCCTGCGCGAAGACGGTGCTGCCGATGCGGACATTCATATAGTCGCCCCTGATCTGCGTGCCGGTGAGGTCGGGATACCGGCGATGGACAGCGTCGAGGGCATAGGCGGCCGACATGTAACGTGCAGGCTGGTCCGCGGCCTGACGAAGTTTGGCGTTGTAGGTTATGGCGTAGATATGGTCGGCGCCGGGCAGCCAGGTGTCGTAGCTGGTTTCAAAGCGGACGAAGAGGCTGAGCAGGATAAAGACGGCGATGCCGAAGGCCAGGCCGAAAAGGTTGAGGGCGGCGTAGAGCGGGTGACGCAGCAGGGATCTGTAAAGGGACAGGATCGCGGAGCGAATCACGGCGGGCCTTTCGCGCGTCACGGCAACGCAGCGGCTTTATACTTTTTTTCGCATTGGATCAGCCTGGACTTTCAGCCGGTGGCGATCAGTCGCGCTCGATCAGCCCGGCTTCGATGAACTTGGCCTGCAGGATTTCGGCATCGAACGGCTTCATGATGTATTCACTGGCGCCTTCGGTGAGGGCGTCGGTAATGTGCTCGAGATCGTTTTCCGTCGTGCAGAAGACGACGACCGGGGCCTTGCCGCCTTCGGTGCGGCGCAATGCCTTGAGGAAGGCCAGGCCGTCCATGACCGGCATGTTCCAGTCGAGCAGGATGGCGTTCGGCATGCCTTTACGGCAGGCATCGAGCGCCTGGGCGCCGTCATTGGCTTCGCTGACCTGGAACGACAAGCTCTCAAGGATGCGCCGGGCGACCTTGCGGGTGACGCGGCTGTCGTCGACAACGAGACACGATTTCATGGCACTTGACCTTTTGGAACGCCGGGTACGCCCGAGCCGGTGTCCGCACAGCGGACGCCGTTCCCGTTCACCATACGTCAAGTGTGTTATTTAACCGATAACGCCGTCATGCGCCGCGACGCGGGCACGGATGTTTTCAAAGCTGTCGTCGCGCAGCAGTTCGCCGTTCTTCCACACGGGTTCCAGCGCGTTGACGCCCCCGTCCACCGGGGTGAAATCGCCTTCGCGCACCACCGCCGTACGGAAGCTTTCACCATCGGCGACCAGGCCCAGGAGGCCGCGCTTCGACCGCTTGCCTGCGTCCGTCACCGGGTCCTTGTAGACGTCGCGCCACTGGCCGTTCACCCGTGCGGCCGAAGCCTTGTAGGCGAACTGCATCGTATCGCGGTCGCATTTTTGCAGTAGGGCGCCGCCCATGCCGAAGGCGATGTTCGAGGCGCTGAAGCCTTCCGCGGTGATGCGGGCCAGGATGGCGGCGATGCTTGTCGGATTGACGCCGTCGCCCTGGATGACGCGGACGTGCTTCAGCACCTTGTAACCCTTTGTGTTGCTCTCCGTGCGGAACTTTGCGGCCAGCAGGGCCAGGGTCTTCGACACGATCTCGACCGGATCCCCGCTGTCGGGGCGGACGACCAGGGTGGCGCCGCTGTCGATCACCTGCTGCCGCAACTGTTCCCCCCAGATATGCTCGACGGCGTTGAACAGGTCGTAGCTGTCCGACACGACGGCGAAAATGCCGCCGGGCTTGCCGAACTGCGTCACCATATTGGCGTAGGCGGACGCCTCGCCGTCGCGTTCCCAGCTGGTGATGGTCGAGTGCTCGGCTGCGGGAATGGAGAAGCCGGCCATGGGTTCGCTATACAGCTTGCGCGCCGCGACGATGGCGCTCAATGTATCGCTGCCCTGGAAGTTTACCAGGTGCGCCATGCCGCCTAGCGCCGCCGATTGTTCGGACGACACGCCGCGTGCACCGAAATCGTGCAGCTTGAACGGCAGTTCGGCGTCGGGTGCATCGGCGGTCTTGACCAGGGCGTCGCGGATGAGCCGGCGCACGCCGTGACTGATCGTCGCCACCGTAATTGGGTACCAGACGCGCAGGAGGGCCGTCTCGACATAGCTGGTCAGCCAGAAGAAGTCGGGATCGGTATTGACGACCGTCATCATCGGCACGTGCACCGGCGCAATCGTGCCTTCGGGCTGGGCGCGGATGTCGAGCGGCAGGTAGCCGCCGTGACGGTCGATCAACACCTCCCAGCCGGCCCTGTGGAACGGCAGGCCGTGGGCGGTAAGCACGTCTTCGGCTTCATCGACGTCGGCGCGGGTGACAGGTCGTGAAAACTCGTTTTTCAGGATGGCCTGCAGGCCGAAGAACAGGGCGTCGGCATAGGCGCCGCCACGCGCCTCGACATAGGAAAAGACGTGCTCGGTGCCAGCCGGATACTGCGCGAAATGGCTGGTCTTGTAGCTGTCGGTGTTGAGGATCGGATTGACGGTCATGGACAGAAGCTCCTTCTGTTGATTAAAGCCCTTCGGGGTCTTTCCCTTCGGGTCGTTGGGCGGGACTTAGGCTGTTCCCAAAAAATGCTCGATGATGAAGAAGTGGTCTTCGAACAGATGCTCACGCAGGCGGCGCACCTCTGCCAGCGGCACCCAGCGGGCGCGCGCGGCATCGTCAGAGCCGCGCACCGCCGGCAGGTCACCGCTGGCGAATTCGAAATGGAAGGCATAGGTGATGGTGCGGCCGCGCTGCGACCGGTCCGGCTCGTCGAACACCTTCTGGCCCTTCAGGCTGCCCTTGAGCACCGGCACCGGCAGTTTGATGCGCGTCTCTTCCTTGAGTTCACGGATGGCCGCTTCCAAAAGCGTCTCGTTCTGGTTGACGAAGCCGCCCGGCAGCGCCCACAGGCCCTTGCCGGGCTGGGCGCCGCGCTTGACCAGAAGGATATGACCCGAATGAACGATGACGGCGTCGACTGTCATGAAGGTCGGCGGGTAGGGGGCATCGGCCCACGCCGCCTTATAGGCGACGATATGGCGGTGCTCCTCGACCAGTTGCGCGAAGGTTTTCGTCGTGCGAAAGGCTTTGAGAGTCTCGAACACGGCGGTTGGCACATTGGCTTCGACCGGTCGCAGCGCGCCGGCGTCGCCGGCGAACAGATGCTCGCGCAGTTCGGTCGCCGACAGCGTCGAGGCGAACGGCACCTCGACCAGGTCCCACTGCGGGAAGGCGCGCAGGTACCAGGAGCTGGCATCCTTGTCGTGGCCGATGAGGCCGATACGGCAATGCGCATTGAGGCCAAGTGCGGCCACCGCGTCTGCCACGTGCTGCTGGATGTCGGCCTGCCAGGCGCCCTCGTTATAGAGGTGGTCGACGACCTGGCGGAAAACGACGCGTGTAGCGTCGGGGCCCAGTGCAGCGCGGATCATGACTTCACGTTCTGCGGCGGAAAACGGGTTGCGCGTCGAGCGCGCCGCTTCGGCCGAGCCGATAAGCACAATCAGCCTGTCGCACGATTCGAGCGCGCGGCGGACAACTGACATATGACCATTGTGGAAGGGTTCGAACCGCCCGATCAGGGCGATGACATCGTAGTGCATGAGGCTCCCTCATTGCGATATGGCGTCCGGTCTGCCCGGACGCGACGGAACATGATCCGCTTCCAGCGATGTGTCAATGGCTGAGATGTCAAGTACGCCTGTTCCGAGACGCTTCGCTATTTCGGCAGCTTTTTCGCCCATGCGAACGCCGACAGCGGGATAGCGTTGGCTATGGCTGCGTCGCCGGCCGCATTGGGATGCAGGTGGTCGCCAAGATCGTAGGCCGGAAGCATCTGGCCGGGGTTGGCCGGGTCCTCGACCACCTTTTCGAAGTCGAAGACGCCGTCGAAGACGGGCGCTGTGCGGATCCACGCGTTGATCGCCTGACGCCGGGCTTCTTTTTCATCGGAATAGTAGTCCTTGAAGACTGTGCCCTTGAACGGCGTCAGGGTCGCAGCATAGACGCGCAGGCCGCGCTCATGGCTACGCGCCGCTATCTGTGCCAGGCCATCGATCATGTCGTCGGCCGAAACATACCCGTCCGAGCCCGGTCCCTGGGCATGGCCCAGGTCGTTGATGCCGATCAGTATGACGACGGCGGCAGCGTTGGGCTGGGCCAGCACGTCGCGGTCGAAGCGGGAAAGGCCGCCCTCACCGAAGCGCGCCCACTGGCCGTGGTGCAGCAGCCGGTTGCCGCTGACGGCGGCATTGGCGACGCCGAGCAGAATTTTTGCTTCGTGCAGGCGGCGGCTCAACAGGTCCGGCCAGGTCTTGCCGGCGTCGGGATCGATGCCGTAGCCGTCGGTGATCGAGTCGCCGAAAGTGAACAGAACCCCGCGCGCTGTACTGCCCGACACCTCGATTTCGGCCAGCCACGGAAAGGCACGACCGACTCCCAGATCGACGCCGGCCGCCGGCAGTTCTGCCGCTGCCGTCTGCTGGCCCGGCGCGACATAGAGCGCGCCGCGCTGAATATCGTGGACGGTGGTAAGCGGGGTCTGCGCCTTGACGTAGATGCTGACGGCCAGATCGCTGTCCGGCTTGACGGACACGGGCAGGGCGTCGCTCAGCACATAGGCGCCGGGCGCGATGGTGACGCCGGAACGGCCGTTGAAGGTAACGGCGGCGTCCGACGCGGTGTCGATCCGGCTACCCGTATCCCGCCGCGCCAGGTGAACGTCATCAAGATGCAGCGGCGCGGTTCCGTAGGCGTTCGATAGCCGCACACGGACCGAAGTCCCGCCAGCGCTGACGCGGACGATCTGGCGCAGGGTCTGGTCCTGGACGAAGGCCTTGTCGGTCGCCGATGGTTCCGGCGAGGCGTACCAGGCCGGCACCCATTGCCGCTCCCCAGCCATGGCCGGGACGGCGAAGGTCAGGCAAAGCGCGGCGGCAAGAGCGATACGGGAGAGCATGCGGCGGACCTCCATTTTTGTCATACTTTTATGACGTTTTACACGGATTCTTCCGGCCGCCAATCGGCATCACGCGCAGGTATCGAGCACCGGTTCGATCTCGCCGGAATCGGGCGCCGGGAAGGGCGTGCGGAAGGTAAAGGCATCGGCGTGGGGGCCATGGTGCCGCAGCAGCTCCAGCCGTGCCTTGCCTTCCTCAACCGTCGGTATATGGCCGGCGGGCACCCACCACAGCACGACGTACAGCTCCATCTTGTCGAACCATTCCTTGCGGCGGCGCATGATGGCCAGGTGCTCGGGATTGCGGTAGGTATAGGCCGCCAGGCTGTCGAGGTCGCGCCAAACCGACATGTTGACGGCGACGTTCGGGTCGTCATAGGGCTTTATATCCGTGGCGTCGCCGCCTTCGCCGGTCAGCCGCCAGACAAAGCCGTCGAAGGCATCGGCGATCGCGTTTACCCTGTCGAGCGCGGCGATGAAATCAGCATTGACCGGATCCTCGACGGGAACGCGAAAGCGCGCGATGTTTATTTCCGCCAGATGATACCCGCTCATGACAGCCTCCCGTAACGACGTTGTGTCGAAAGAGATGTCATCGGCGCTCACGGGTTGCAAGGGCCATTACGGCGGCAACGGCCTTTTTACCGCACTGCGGGGGCGGGCGCATGGCTTCCTGCAGCAAAGGCGTTCACCTTGGCGGCATCGTCACAGGAGCCCGCCATGCTTGCCCGTGCCTTCCCGCTGCTCGCCATCCCCGTCGTCATCTATAACGGATTGATCGCCGCCACCGGCAGCCTGACCGGGGCGTCCGATGTTGCGCAGATTCAACTCGGCCGCGTCCTGATGCGCCTGCCCATGCCGACGACGGGTGCACAGTGGGCCGTTTCGGCCGGTGACGTCGTCGTGCTGATCGGCCTTTTGACACTGTTCTTCGAAGTCATCTCGTCCAGCCGCTCGGGCAACGACATATTGCTCAAGCACGTCCTGTCGACCTTCCTGTTCATCCTGTGCCTGGTCGAATTCCTGCTGTGGCGGCCGTTCGCCACCTCAACCTTCTTCCTGCTGCTGGCCATGACGCTGATGGAGACGATCGCCGGCTTCATCATCACCACGGTGGCCGCGCGCAAGGACATCGAATTCGCCCACTGATTCTGGTTCGCTGACAGCGCTATCAAACTATGTTGCCGTGATGAGGTAACGGCGTTACACTTCGCCCCAGCTCGCACAGACGAGTGGGGGAGGCCGATGACACATCCATTGAATGCCGTATCGCGGCGCGCTGCGCTTATGGGCACCGGCGCGTTCGCTGTCCTGCCACTGATCTCACAGGCCCAGCAAGTTACCGCCAGTGCATCACTGCAGTCCGCGCCCGATCCGGCGGCGGCGCAGTTGGTCGCACATAGCGACGAGGCCCAGCACCTCACCATCGAAGTCCATATCAACAAAAAGGCCTTCCGCTTCGTCGTCGACACGGCTGCTGAGCGCAGTGTGATCGCCGACGATGTTGCTGCGGCGCTGGGCCTGCCGTCGGCAGGGACGGTCAGCATCAACGGCCTGACCAGACGCTTGAAGGTGCCGGCCGTCATCGCCGCGCGCGTCGAGATCGGGCCATTCCAGCGACCGGACGTGCTGATGCCGGTCTTGCCGCGTGCCCTGTTGGCAGCCGACGGCTATCTTGGGCTTGATGTCATTGCCGATACGCGCGTGACCTTCGATTTCCGCAACAGCCGGCTGCAGGTCGAGGAACCCGCCGTCACCGCCGCGGCGCCGGGCAGCACGACCCTGGCCGAGGTGCGGCTGACCGGGGCCAGGGGCTATCTGCGCGTCGCCGATTGCCTGGTCGACAGTATCGCCTCGAACGCCTTCATCGACACCGGCGCCGAAATTTCCGTCGGCAATGTTTCCCTGTTGAACGCGCTGAGGCAACGCAACAGGAACCTTCAGGAAATTAGCACAATTGTGCTGACCGGCGTAACTGGCGGTGAGATCAGCGCCGAGGTCATCGGCGTCGACCGTATCCGCTTGCAGAACCTGTCGTTCACCAACGGCACCCTGGCCATTTCCGACGTGCCGGATTTTGCGACCTGGCACCTCAAGTCACGCCCGTCGCTGCTGATCGGCATGGACTATCTGCGCCAGTTCGATCGCATCTCGATCGACTACCGCGCCCGCCGTGCCGAATTCGAACTGAGCCTGGCGCCACCGAAACCGACGCCCGGCGTGGAGGTCGGCACGGCGGCGGCGTAAACTATTTCCTGAGGCCGGCCAGGGAGGCGAGGTGCAGCAGGATCGACAGCGGCACCAGGAAGGTCGGAATCAGGATCAGCGGAAACTGCCCCACCATCAGGTTGGGTGCATCGAAGGCGAACATCTGGAACTTTGAAGGCGAAGTCAGGAAGCCCGTCGCCAGCGCGACGCCCAGATCTGCCATGCCGGCGATATTCCACACGACCGCCGCCGCGCGGCCGCCGCGTTTCGAGGCGGCCCAGGCGATGAACGGCGCCGCCAGGCCGACCGCTATATCGCCCGCGCCCGCCGGCCAGGCAAAGAGGGCGGGCAACTGACCGGCGCTCCACAAAACAAGAAAAATACCGCCGATGACGCGGTAGAGCTGGACGCCGACCAGCCAGCCCTGCGGCAGGCTGCCAATGAAGGCCCGGATGCCTGGAGACGTCGCATAGGCCGCGACACCCAGGACAATCGGGATAAGGATGCCGAACTGGATGGTCGGTATGCCTGCCGTGCCACGGAAATAGACGCCCGACAGGGCCAGCCCGACCGCCGCCATCAGCCAGGCGAAAAGAGCGATCAGCGGGCCGGCGAACCGTCTCGGTTCGGCAGGAAAGGCGCCGGCCGGCTGAGCGACAGGCGCAAAGCGCATCATGGCGATCATCGTGACGACGATCAGGGCGGTGCTGCCCAGGATATAAGTAACAAGCATTGGGGACGACATTTGGCTCTCCTGTGCGATTGACGTCCAAGCCAATCATCGAGTCAGTGACTTGTCAATAACTAGTTACTATTAAATTTGAAGTGACAATTAAAAGCGGACTTCCTATGATGCGCCATGGCCAAGACATACGGACTGGATTGCCCGGTCGCCCGCACACTCGATATCGTCGGTGAAAAGTGGACGCTTCTGGTGCTTCGTGAACTTTTCCTGCGGCAGCCGCGGCGTTTCCACGACTTCGAGACCAATCTCGAGGGCGTGCCGCCCAGCACCCTGTCGGCGCGGCTGAAGACGCTCGAGCAGGCAGGCATCGTCGCAACGCGGCAGTACGATAGCCACCCGCCGCGCTTCGAATACGTCCTGACGGACAAGGGCATGGCGCTCGGCCCGGCAATGCTGGCCCTGCGCCAATGGGGCACACGCTTCACCGAATAGGGCCATTTTTACAAGGCCCGTTCGCGGACCTCTTGAGTTTCCGTCAAAAAGTGATATCACTTTGATATGCTTAGGGCATATGACGGGGATTTAAGATGAACGATAAAACCATCAACAGGACCGAGGAAGTTCGCGACGCAGGCGCAGGCGGCGCCGTTTGGCTGCTTGTACTGCCGCTTCTTGTTGCCGGGGCAATTGCTTCGCCCATCGTCTTCAGCAAGATCGGGATAATCGGCCTGGTCGTGCTTGTCATCGCCGCCGTGCTGACGCTTGCCAGCTTCTACGCCATCCAGCCCAACCAGGCCTACGTCATCACCCTGTTCGGCAATTACAAGGGCACCGATCGCACGACCGGCCTGCGCTGGATGCCGTTCTGGTACGGGCGGCGCAAGGTATCGCTGCGCGTTCGTAACGTCACCAGCGAGACGCTGAAGGTCAACGACCAGCGCGGCAATCCGATCGAGATCGCCGCCAATATCGTCTGGCGCGTTGCCAACACGGCGCAGGCCCTGTTCGACGTCGACGATTATGTCGCCTTCGTCAATATCCAGATCGAGACAGCCTTGCGCGAAACGGCCCGCCAATACGCCTACGACCATGCCGACGATGGCCAGCCGACCCTGCGCGACGACGCCGAAATCGTCGGCGAACGCCTGAAGGCCGATCTGTCGGCGCGCGTCGAAGTGGCCGGTATCGCCATCGACGAAACCCATTTGATGCACCTGGCCTATGCACCCGAAATCGCCGGCTCGATGCTCAAGCGCCAGCAGGCCGAGGCGGTCATTGCGGCGCGGCAGAAGATCGTCGCCGGCGCCGTCGGCATGGTCGAGACGGCCTTGGAGCAACTTGCCGTCCGCGGCGTCGTCCAGCTCGACGAGGAACGCAAGGCCGCCATGGTGTCCAACCTGCTCGTGGTGCTGTGCGGCGACCGCGAAGCCCAGCCCGTGGTCAATACGGGCACGCTCTACGGCTGATGGCCTCGCCCGGCAAACGATCCTATCCGCTTCGGATTGCGCCCGAAGTCCTCGCTGCGGTCGAGCGCCTGGCCGCGGCGGAACTGCGTTCGACCAATGCCCAGCTTGAGATGCTGCTGCGTGAGGCGCTGGAGCGGCGGGGCGTCAAACTGGGACCTGCCGGCCGTGAGCAGGGCTGACCTGCAGCCATTGACGCCGAACGCCATTTCTCCGACAACGGGCCTATGTCCGATACTGCGTCTGCCTTGCGATCCGATACCGGCGCCTACCACGTCGGCGGCTGGGTTTTGTGCGCAAGGACCAACCGCCTGACGCGCGGCGCGCAAAGCGTCGAGCTCGAGCGCCGGCTGGTCCATGTCCTGTTGGTGCTGATCCAGCATAAGGATAAGGTCGTCGATCGCGATACGTTGATGGCGGCCGTCTGGGCGGGGCGCACGGTCGGCGACGACAGTGTCGCGGTGGCAATCAGCCGCTTGCGCAAGGCGCTTGGTGACGACAGCCGCACGCCGGCCTATATCCGGACCGTACCGGGCGCCGGCTACCAACTGGTCGTGGAAGCGGGGCCGATCGAGGGCAAGGCGCGTCCCTGGCGGTTGATGGTGGCTGGCAGCCTCATCGCATTGCTGGCGGGCGCAGGTGTCTGGTTCACCCTGCATGCCAAGTCGCCGCATCAGACCGTGGCGGTGGCGGAAAGCCGGATGGCCGCCGGCGATGAAACAAGTCTCAGGCAAGCCATTGCCGAGCTCAGACCGCTGGCTGCTGCGGGGAATGGCCGTGCTTTTACTGGACTGGCCGACGCCAAGATGCGGCTGATGGGCGACGCGATCGCAGAGCCCGCCAATTGCGCCGAGGTCTTGGGGCTGCTCGATCGCGCCATCAGGATCGACAGCCACGACGGGCGCGCCGTCTTGCTGCGTGGCGACGCCCGCTTCCTGTGCCGTCACGATGCCGCTGGCGCCGACGCCGATTTCCGCCGGGCCATTGCCTTGCGGCCTGGCGACGACGAGGTGAGGTTGCGTTATGGCGGTTTGCTTCTGGCGGAACAGCGTTTCGACACGGCGTCACAGATGATCGCCGATGCGCGGCGACTCGATCCGCTTAACTACTCGGTACCGTCGGTTGTCTGGATGTACCAGATGCAGCGCCGCGACGATCTTGCGCGGGCAGAGATCGAGCGTCTGCGGGGCGCCGGGGCCGACGATCGCGCCTGGCACATCTCGGCCTCGCGCGTACTGGCGCGAACAGGGCGCAGCGACGACGCCTTCAAAAGCCTGTTGTGGCTGATGCGTGACGCCGGCCTGTCGAAAAGCGACATGGCGGCGGTGCGGCAGGCCTATGGCAAGGGCGGGCTTGCGGCGGCCAATGGCTGGCTGCTCGACCACCGGATTGCCGCCGATCTTGGGCAGTATCGACCGCCCCTGGCCTGGGCGCGCTATGCCCTGGCCGCAGGGCGGACGCAGGTGGCGCTCGACTATCTCGAACAGGCCGAACGCGCCCATCAGATCCCGCTGCTGTGGGCGGCGGTCGATCCGGCCTACGACGCCGTGCGTGGCGATCCGCGCTTCGTGGCCATGGTGGCGCGCCTGAAAGCCCCGACTTAAGCTTTCTTCAGCTCTCTTCACTGGTCTTCATTCCGTGGCCTGGCGAACCTGCGGCAGCCTGAAGGAGGTCGCGATGAAGCTGTATGTTTTTTTCTGTCTCTTATGCCTCGCCGCCCGGTCCGCATCGGCCGGCGACTGGCCGGCCTTTATGGGCGGCCCGGCGCGCACCGGCCGCGCCGAGGCCGTGGGCCCCGCGGCGGTGGCGCGATTGCGCCCGCTATGGACGCGACAGCTTCATGCCCCGGTCACGGCGTCTCCGACCGTGGCGGAGGGCCGGCTCTACATCGCCGCCGAGGACGGCAATCTGCACGTCTTCGACCTCTCTACGGGTAAGCCCCTGTGGCTTTTCCACTGCGAAGGCGGGATCGGGGCGACGCCGGCGATCGCGGACGGGCGAGTGTTGCTGTTCAGCCGCGATGGCCGCGTCGAGGCGCTGTCGATGGACGGCAAGCCGTTGTGGCGCTTCGATACGGGCGGCGAGCGACGCTTCGGAATAGCGGGGGGGTACGGCCAGGACCTGGCACAGGGCATTGTCCCCGATCCGTGGGACTTCTGGCTGTCCTCACCTGCCATCGCCGAAGGTCGCGTCGTCTTCGGCAGTAGCGACGGGCACGTCTATGCGCTCGACGCAAAGACGGGACGGCCACAGTGGACATATGATGCTGGCATTTCCGTTCATGCGCCGCCCGCCATTGTCAATGGCCGCGTCTTCATCGGCACGTGGGATACGCGGCTGCTGGCGCTCGATGCGAGCACCGGCCGGTTGCTGTGGTCGTTCCAGGGTGGCACCGACGCCAAAAACGGCATTCTGCAAGGCATGGTCGCGGCGCCCGCCGTCGATAGCGGCACCGTTTATATGGGTGCGCGCGACGGCTTTCTCTACGCCTTCGACGCGACAAGCGGTGCTGTACGCTGGCGTTACGACGCCCACGGCAGTTGGGTGGTGTCGAGTGCGGCGGTCGATGATGCCTCGGTCTACGCCGCTACGTCGGACACCACGAAGTTCATCGCGCTCGACAAGACGACGGGACGTGAGCGCTTCGCTGTCGACCTGCGCGTCTGGACCTATGCCTCGCCCGCGATTGCCGGACGTGTGGCCTTCGCCGCGGCGATGGATGGTAACCTCTATGCCTTCGACACGGCCTCGGGCAGGCGGCTGTGGCGGTGGCAATCGCCAGAAGGGCGGACCGATGTCGACGACATCCTTGATGACCGCCGACATTTGCGGACGGATCGGCTGTTCGCACCCGGCGTCCAGGTACAGGCGGCGGTCGAGCGGGTGCGGGGCCTTGGCGCCTTCATCGCTACGCCGGTATGGGAC
>FSUR01000310.1_pt1 | contig 13302 bp, 8 predicted proteins | sample 1637491 | NCBI WGS metagenome assembly FSUR01 (sample SAMEA3914816, study PRJEB12502) | metagenome | biome: forest; material: soil | place: USA | collected 2011-09-16 | depth 0.3 m
AGGCCGATCTCGACGCCGTTCGCGCTGCGATCAAGGCCGCATCGCCGGAACGTATCAAACAGGCCGCGGCCGACGATGGCAATGAATCCATCGCGCTGTTCACCAGCGTTGTTCCAGGCCTTGACCTGGCAAAGCTTCCGGCGACCGCGAAACTGTTCAAGGACGTCGAGAACGACCAGAACTACGCCACCAAGCAGGCGAAGAGCTACTTCGCGCGCGTTCGCCCATTCGATCTCGATCACAGCATCCCGACCTGCGTCCCGTCTGCCTTCGGCAAGGCGCCGACCAGCTATCCGTCGGGTCACTCGACGCTCGGCTTCACCGACGGCATCATCCTGGCGCATCTGATTCCGGCGAAGGCCGAAGCCATCTTCGTCCGCGCCCAGGACTATGCCTACAGCCGCGTCGTCTGCGGCGTCCACTTCGAGACCGACGCCGTTGCCAGCCAGTCGCTGGCCTCCGGCATAGCTGTCGAACTGCTGCAAAACGCCGAATTCCAGAAGGAATTTGCCGCGGCCAAGGCAGAACTCGTCACCGCCGGCCTGACGCAATAGTCCGTCAGTATTTGCATACCGGGCGCAGGCGGTAACCGTCTGCGCCTTTCTTGTCCGCCTTCAGGCTGCATTCAGTTTGACATGCAATGTGCCCCGACAGCGATTATCCAAAGAATATAATTATCAACCATGTCATTGAAGACCACTTTATTCGTGTCAATTTGTACCGCTGGCCTTGTTGCGGGCGCGTCAGCTGCAAACGCGCAAGACGCGGCGCCCGCCAACAACACGACCGTTATCGTCCAGGGCAAAACCGCCGATGTCGTGAAGCGCATCGATCGTCGCGTTTATCGGACGGGGAGCGATATTCAGAGTTCCACGGGCTCGGCGGCTGACGTTCTCAACGACATTCCGTCGGTCGACGTCGACGCCGACGGCAATGTCAGCCTGCGGGGAGACGGAAAAGTCACGATCCTCATCGATGGCAAACCCGCTGCTCAGGTTTCAGGCGCCGCCGCAGGCGACGGCCTCAAGCAGATTCCCGCCGACCAGATCGACCGCGTCGAGGTGGTCACCAACCCGTCGGCCCAGTTCAAGGCGGACGGCACGGGCGTCATCAACATCATCCTGAAAAAGCCTCGAAAAGACGTGTCGACCGGCACGATGCAGGCCAGTATCGGCAACCAGGGACGATACAATGTCAGCACGACCGGCGCCGTCACCCTGGGAAGGCTGACGCTGTCCGGGCGCGGCAGCCTTCGCCATGACCAGCGCTTTCGTCGTATCACCGACAGCCGGACGCAACAGGATTCGTCCGGCCAGACGATCGTAAACACCCACCTGTTGCCGGAAACAGCCTACCGTCTGATGCCTTCGTTGAGTGGAACCGCCTCGTATGCCACGACGGAGCGAGACAAGGTGACCGCATCGGTGTCCTGGGGCGAACGTTACGGGCAGCGCTACTTTACGCAGCAGGACCAGACTTTCGACGCCGCGAATGCGCCGCTCAAGGGCTCGGAGCGCTTCAGCGACGGCAAGGAGTGGCGGATCGATCTGCAGCAGAGCCTTGGCTACGACCACACCTTCCGCCGGGATGGCGAAACCGTAAGTCTCAATCTGCAGAGGTCGATCGTCAGGGAACGGGAAGACTATCTTTACACCAACACCTATCGGCTTCCGGCCGGTCCGCAATCGCATGACACGCTGCATCTTGGCCTCGACCTGGTCGATACCGACTTCACGATCGACTACGTCCTGCCGCTGGCGAACGAGCGCATGCTGAAGCTCGGCTATGATTTCACCCGCGACGACAACGGCTTCGACAATTCCGGCACGACGCGCAACGAAGTGACGGGAACAAACGTCGTCAATCCGGACGTGACAAATGATTTCCGGTACTATCAGGCTGTTCACGCGGCCTATGCGACCTATCAGACGCGTCTCGGCGCGATCGATATCCTTGGCGGGTTGAGGGTCGAGGATACCACTGTGCGAACGCACCAGATCACCGGTGACCAGACGCACGAGATGGCATATTTCCGCGCCTATCCCTCGCTTCATCTCAGCTATTCCCTGTCGGACGCCGAGAGGCTGACGGCCAGTTTTGCGACGCGCGTGTCGCGTCCCGATCCCGAAGACGTAAACCCGTTTTCCGATCATCAGGACACGCACAATCTGCGTGCCGGCAATCCTGACCTGAAACCGCAGGAAACGCAGAGTTTCGAAGTGGGTTACAGCTATGATGCCAAGGACCGTAGCTACTCCGCCACGGGATACTGGCGCAATATCCGCAACGCCGTCACCGACATAACCCAGGTCATTAGCGACGACGTCATCCTGTCGACCAAGACCAATCTTCCACACAGCCGATCGGCTGGCGTCGAGTTCGGCGCAAGCGGCAAGCTCCTGCCCAAACTGGGATACAATCTCAGCGGTAACGTCTTCTACAACGAAGTCGATACTTCGGCCTTCGGCGGACCAGGAACACGGTCTACCGTCAGCGCCAACAGCAAGGCCAGTCTCGACTTCAAGCCGACAATAGCCGATACTTGGCAGGTCAGCGGCAACTACACCGGCCGCCGCCTCACAGCGCAAGGCTACGTTCTTCCGATCTTCACCCTCAATCTGGGTTACCGGCGACAACTGAGAAGCGACCTCGCCATGGTCGCGACATTTTCCGACGCGCTCAACAGTCAAAAGTTCCGGCGTGTCATCGATGTCCCCGGCCTGCAGGATCGCTACACGCGCCTGCAGGGGGGGCAGGTGTTTTATCTCGGCCTGTCCTACACCGGGTCGGGCCCACGCAAGTCGAAGACGACCTTCGAATATGACCAATAACCCGAAAAGGAATGAACCAATGACATCTGTTCTGAAATTGGCTGCCGGCGCAATCGTCATCGCCGGCACGGTTCTCGCGTCCGGCGCTATCGCTCAATCGTCCGGCCTCAAGGTCGTCGACCAGATCAAGATCGGCGGTGACGGTGGATGGGATTACGTTACGTTCGACGCCGGCCGCCAGGCGTTGTATTTTGCTCACGGGACCAGCATCGCTTCCGTCGACCTGAAGACGAAAACCGTAAACGCGCATCTTGCCGACGCTACCGGCGCCCATATCGCCCTGCCGGTCAATGGCGGCGCGGATATTCTGATCACGCACGGCAAGACGAACCTCGTCACGATCAACGACGCCTCGACCGGCGCGGTAAAAGCCACCATCCCCTCAGACGTAAAACCGGACGCCGCCATCATTGAACCAGTCACCGGCCTCGCCTACGTCATGGCCAATGAAGGCAACGCCGTCGACGCCATCGACACGAGGGCCGGCAAGATCGTCGCCAAGATCGCCGTACCGGGCGCGGCCGAAGGCGCTACTGTCGATGGTCAGGGCCTGGTCTTTACCCATCTCGAAGACAGCAATGCCTTCGTCGTCATCGATGCGCGCACGCAAAAGATCAAGGCGACGTTTCCGATCAATGACTGCGAGGAACCATCGGGTTTGGCCTTCGTGGCTGATGGCCGCCTCATCCTGTCGGCCTGCAAGAACGGTATCGCCCGCGTCTCTAAGGCCGATACCGGCGAAGAGGTCGCGACGCTGCCGATCGGTGCCCGCCCGGATGCCGCGCTCTACGATCCCCATGCCAAACTCGGTTTCGTACCGAGCGCCGACGGCAAGCTGACCGTCATCAGCTTCGACGGCAAGCCGCACGTCGTCGATGCAGTCACGACCAAGGCCGGCGCGCGCACGGCGGCGCTCGACGCCGAAACAGGCCGCGTCTTTCTGCCAACGGCTGATTTCGGCGCCAACGATCCGAAAACCGGCCGTCCGGCCATTGTTCCCGGCACGTTCGGCGTCGTTATTGTCGGCAAGTGAGACTTGAGCGATAAGAGTTAGCGGTGGGCATCCGATCCTGGGATGCCCACTTGCCTTTAACTGGAACTCGCGATGGACAAACTCTTTGCCGGCTGGTTGCCCTGGGCGCTGCTCTCCGCGGCCTTTGCCGCCTTGACGGCGGTGTTTGCCAAGATCGGCATCAACGGCATCAATTCAAACCTGGCAACCTTGATACGGACGCTTGTTATCCTCGCGGTGGGGGCGGTGTTCGTGACGGTGACCAGAAGCTGGCAGTCCCCGGCCGGCCTTTCGCAGAAAACCTGGCTGTTCCTCATCCTTTCGGGATTGGCGACCGGCGCCTCGTGGTTCTGCTATTTCCATGCGCTCAAGCTCGGCGATGCGGCGCGGGTCGCCCCGGTCGACAAGCTAAGCGTCGTCTTTGTCGCCGTAATCGCCACGACCGTCCTTGGTGAAAAGCTGGCGCCGGCCAACTGGCTGGGTGTCGCTCTGATCGCCGCCGGTTCGGTCCTGATCGCATGGCGCGCGTAACTGTGCGAATCCCTGTAGCCTTCAGTTCCCCTTCATTTTCGTGGGCTAACAAAATTCAAATCCGCAACAAGCCTTCTGGTGACCGGTGACTTCACGACCCTATCTCTTGGCAGCGCTGCTGGGCAGCGTCGGTTTGCCGGCCTTGTCGGGTTGCGCGCACTATACCCCAGCCCCAGTGAATGTCGCCGCCATGGCGACCCCGAAGGGCCTTGACGCCCCCTTGCCTGCCGACGCTGCCGGGCTGTTGAGGCTGGCCCTGGCGCGCGATCCGGCGCTCCAGGCTGCAAAAGCCAGCCTGCGCGCGGCCGAAGCCGGAGCAAAGGCGGCACGCAACCGGCCGCCCATGACTTTGACGCTGACCGGCGAATACTCCAAAGAAGCAGATGCGCAGCGCCCGTGGTTATATTCAGGCGCCCTCGATGTCCCGCTTGATCTCGGCGGACGGCGGACGGCGCGGGTCACGACAGCCGACATCGCCGTCATCAAAGCCCGCTACGCGGTGGGAGACGCCGTATGGACGGTCCGTCAGACGGTAAGGCAAAGCCTGACCGATCTCGCCACCTCGCGCGCGGCGATCGCGACCGACCAGCACCTGCTCGATCTGCGCACAGCCTATGCCCGGCTGATCGAAAAACGCGCAGCCGCCGGAGAAGACACGCGCCCTATGGCCTTGCAAGCGCGGCTCGACGCTTCCGCCCTGGTCGATAACCTTCTGCAGGCCCAGGCGCGACAGGCCCAGGCCCGGGCAAGCCTGGCGCGTATTCTGGATGTGTCGCCCGACGCCCTAGACGAGCTGCCTGATATGGCGCTTTCGCCGATTGCGCCGGGCGACCTCGATCCGCTGACCGGCCGCGCCTTTTACATCCGTCAGGACGTGCTGAATGCCGTCGCCGACTACGACTCCGCGGAAAACGATCTGCGCGCGGCGGTCGCGGGGCAATATCCCGATATCAGCCTTTCGCCCGGCTATACGTGGGAGCGCGGCGTCGCAAAGCTGCCCTTGGTCGGCACCTTCACGCTTCCGCCGCTCGATGGAAACCGCGCAAATATCCGTCAGGCCGAGGCAGCCCGCGCCGCAGCGGGGAAAACGCTGGAGGACCAGGTCAAAACGGTCCGGGCAAATATCATCCAGGCATCCGTCGCCTACGACTCAGATCGCAGGTTGGCGGAAAAGACGCGGGCAAGCGACCTGCCGCTCGCACAGGAAATGGCCGCGCGCACCGAACGCATGAAGCAGGCGGGCGAGTCCGACCAGACGGAAGTCCTGGCCGCGCAGATCGCGCTTGCGCAATCGCAACTGGCCGTCCGGACGGCGGAGGAAACGGCGCTGAACGACCGCCTGAAGCTCGAGGATGCCCTGCACCAGTCGCTCGATCCGGCCGAGACCGCCCAACTGGCCGCCGCTGCCCAAGCCCAAGAGGTGACGCATTGAGACGCATTTTTCCCCTTCTGCTGTGCGGTGCCGGGCTCGCCTTTGGTGCATGTGCGGAAACGCCGGCCGTCAAGCTCGATGTGGCGACCCTGGCGCGTTTGCAAATTCGGACCGCACAGCTGCAGGCGGCGCATGGCGACGACACGATCCCTGGCTTCGCCACCGTCATGGACACCTCGACCTTCCTGCAGCTTTTGAGCGACTACGGCGCGGCCAAGGCTGCGCTTGCAGCCTCTCAGGCGGAAGCAAACCGGACAGCCATCCTGGCGAAGGACGCAACCGTCTCGGCCAAGGTGGCTGAGGCCGCCAAGGCGCAAGCCGTAGCCGATCAGACGAAGGTCACACTGCTGCGCCAGCGCCTGGGGTTCGAGTGGGGCCCCTACTTCGCCGGCCTGTCGGACGCATCCCTGACGCAACTGGCTCACGACATTGCTGCCGGCCAGGCCGCGGTCATCCGTGTCGACACGCCATCCGGCAAGGGACAGCGCGGCGCGACAAGTGTGGCGATCGACCTTGCGGCATTCGGCAGCGTGCAGGCGCGGGTCGTCGGTGTCGCGCGCACAGCGGACCAGAAGCTGCAGTCGCCCGGCGTCGTCGCTATCGTTACCGGCAGCCAGGCCGCCTATCTCGGCAACGGACTGACCCTGACAGCAACACTTTACGGCGGCGGTGCAACAGCCGGCATCCTTGTTCCGAATGGCGCGCTGCTTCGTAAATCCGGCCACGTCTATGCCTATGTCAGGACGGCGCCACAAACATTCGTCCGCCGCGAGGTCGTGCCGTTGCGGGTCGTAGCCGATGGGCTGGTGACCAACCAGGGCTTCCGCATCGGCGACACCGTTGCTATTCGCGGCGCGTCCGCCCTGCTTGCCGCCGAATCCGCCGCTGACGCCAAGTCGGGAGACTGACATGCTCTCGCGTCTGGTCCACATCAGCCTCAGCCACCCGCGTCTCGTGGCGCTGGCGGCGGCTATCCTGCTCATCATCGGCGGCGTCACCGTGACGCGTGCCAATTACGACGTCTTCCCCGACTTCGTGCCGGCGCAGGCCGAGGTTCAAACCGAAGCGCCGGGCCTGGCGGCCGATCAGGTCGAGCAGTTGGTGACCCGTCCAGTCGAACAGGCGGTCAACGGCGCGGCCGGCGTCGAAAAGGTGACGTCGGAATCGATGCAAGGGCTGAGCATCGTTTCGGTGACGTTCAAGCAGGGCAGCGAGCCCTATCGCGCCCGCCAGATCGTCGCCGAGGCGCTTTCCGAAGCCGCGGGCGGGTTGCCGGCCGGCGTCGGCGCGCCCAAGGTCGCGCCGCTGACGTCCTCGACCATGGACCTGCTCAAAATCGGCTTCAAAAGCTCTAAATTGTCTCCGCAGGCCCTGCGCGACTTTGTGCAATGGACCTTGCGGCCGCGACTCATGGCCGTGCCGGGCGTCGCGCGCGCCACCGTGTATGGCGGCCAGGTGCGCCGGCTCGAGGTCCGGGTGGACCCGGCCAAGCTCGCCGCCCGGGGCCTCAGTCTCGACGACGTTCTGAAGGCCGCACAGACCTCGACCGCCATGAGCGGCGGCGGGTTCATCGATACGTCCGAACAGCGTATTCTCGTCGAACCCAACGCCCAGGCGGCGACTGCTTCGGACGTGGCAGCGACCCCGCTGGCATCGGCCGGGCAAGCCGGTGCCGTCGTCCATATCGGTGATGTCGCCGAGGTGATCGAAGCCCCGGCGCCCGACGTCGGCGATGCTGTCATCATGGGGCAGCCGGGCGTCCTGATCAGCATGTCGAGCCAGTATGGCGCCAATACGCTTAAGGTCACCCGCGACGTCGAAGCCGCGTTGAAGGAAATGACGCCGGCCATGTCTTCGCAAGGCATCGTGATGGTCACGAACCTCCACCGTCCGGCCAACTTCATTGAAACCGCGTTGCGTGGCATATTCGATGACCTGCTCATCGGCGCGGGCCTGATCGCGGTCATCCTGTTCCTGTTCATGCGCGACCTGCGCACCGTGCTGATCTCGTTCGTCAGCATTCCCCTGTCGCTTCTGGCTGCGATCCTGGTCATGGATCGCATGGGCATGAGCATAAACACCATGACGCTCGGCGGCCTGGCGGTGGCGCTGGGTGTCGTGGTCGACGACGCCGTCATCGACGTTGAAAACATCGTCCACCGCCTGCGCGACCGGCCGGACGGCGCGTCAGTCGCCGACACGATCCTGCATGCCTCGCTGGAAGTGCGATCCCCCGTCATCTACGCCACCCTGGTGGTTGCCTTGGTCCTGGTGCCGGTGCTGATGATGAACGGCCTGCAGGGCGCGTTTTTCGCGCCCCTGGCGCTGGCCTTTATCCTCTCCACCCTGATCTCGCTGGCCGTCGCTATTGTGGTCACGCCGGCGCTCAGCCTCCTTTTGCTGAAGAACAGCCGCCCTGTCGGCGAGCCGAAGTTCCTGGCGGGCCTGAAGCGGTGGCATTCCCGTATTCTCGAGCGGGCGAGTGTGCGTCCGGGCCCGATGTTCATCGGCGCCGGCCTGATCAGCGTCATCGCCATAGCCGGCATGTTTTTCTTCAATGTCGAGCTTTTACCGTCCTTCAAAGAAGGACATTTTGTCCTTAGCGTCGTATCGGAGCCCGGCACGTCGCTGGGTGTCATGCGCCAGTACGGCCAGGCGATCTCCGCCGACCTGCTGAAAATCGACGGCATTGCTGCGGTCGAGCAGCAGATCGGTCGGTCGGAAGGCGGCGAGGACGCTTTCGGCACCGAGGCCAGCGAATTCCACGTCGAACTGAAGCCGAACCTGTCCGGCGCCAAACAGGATCAGGTCGAGGAGAGTATCCACAGGGTCCTCGACAGCTATCCCGGCCTCAAGACCGAGGTCCTGACCTTCCTCGGTGACCGCATCGGCGAGTCGCTGACCGGGGAAACCGCGGCGATCGCGGTCAACATCTACGGCAGCGACGCCGACACGCTCGAAGGCGTGGCCGCGAACATCGAGACCACTCTGTCCAGGCTAAAGGACAGCGGCGACGTCCAGGTGCAGACCCCACCCAAGACGCCGAGCGTCCGGGTCGACATCGACCGCGCCGCGGCTGCGGCCCACGGGATAGCCCCAACCGATGTGCTGAGCGCCGTGCAGAGCGCCTATCAGGGCGCGACTGCCGCGCAAATCTATCGCAATGATCGCGCGTATGAGGTCGCGGTCACCCTGCCCAACGACCTGCGGCAGAGTCCGGAAGCTGTTGGCGACCTGTTGATCCGCAGCCCCGAAGGCACTATGGCCCGCCTCGGCGACGTGGCGAAGGTCTATCTCAGCGAAAGCCGGACCACGATCTCGCACATAGGTGGCCGCCTGGTCGAAACCGTCACGGCCAACCCCGATCCGGCACACGTCAATACCGTTACGGCCGCCGCACGCAAGGCCATTGCCGACCAGGTCAAGCTGCCGGCGGGGGTCTATATCGATTACGTCAGCTTGGCCGACGAAGCCGCAAAGGCACGCAACGAACTGCTTCTCAACACCGGAATGGCGCTGGTCGGCATCGTCGCCCTGCTGGTCCTGGCTTTTGGCAGCGGCCGCGCCGTCGGCCTGATCGTCGCGTCGGCGCCCTTCGCGCTCGTCGGCGGCGTCGCCGCAGTGGCGTTGACGGGCGGCAGCCTGTCGCTGGGCTCGCTGGTCGGCTTTGTTACCTTGCTCGGCGTCGCGGCCCGCAACGCCATCCTGCTGCTGGCGCACACGCAGCAACTGGCTGATGAAGGTCATGAATGGTCGCTCGCCACCGTCATCCATGCCACGCAGGAACGAGTGACGCCGATTCTTATGACGGCGCTGGTCACCGCGCTTGGCCTCTTGCCGCTGGCGCTCGCCACGGGCCAGTCCGGCCGCGAAATCCAGGGGCCGATGGCCATCGTTATCCTCGGCGGCCTGATCACCTCGACCCTAATGAGCCTGCTGGTCCTGCCGGCCATGATCTGGCATTTCCGTCATCCGCGTGAGCGCAACGCGCGATGACGGACTGACTTGGCCCGGCTACGAAGTCGGAAAAGCGCGGGCGGTTTTCGCTATACGCTCTCAGCCATCAGCTCGTCGACGAAGGGCGATATCCACAGGCCGCGTGACCGCCGCGAGATTTCGGCGTGGTAGATATGAACCAGCTCGGCATAGCTGCGGTCGAAATCGTCATTGAGAATAATATAGTCGTACTCCGCCCAGTGTGAGATTTCGCTTTTGGCGCGCGAGATACGGCGCTGGATGACGTCGTCGTCGTCCTGGGCGCGCGCAACCAACCGGCGGTTCAGTTCCGCCACGGACGGTGGCAGGATGAAGACGCGCACGACGTCGGACGGTGCCTTGGCCGAGATACGCTGGGCGCCCTGCCAGTCGATGTCGAACAGTACATTTTTACCGTGGCTGAGCGCGCGCTCGACGGGCTCCCTCAGCGAACCATAGCGCGCATCGTGGACCGCGGCGTATTCGAACAGGGCGTGGTCCTTGATCAACCTGTCCATCTCGGCGTCGCCGATGAAATGGTAGTCGCGGCCGTCCTTTTCGCCAGGACGCGGACCGCGCGTCGTCACCGAGATCGACAGGTCGAGGTCGGCGTGGTCGGCCACCAGCCGGCGGCACAACGACGTCTTGCCGGCGCCCGACGGCGCCGCGACGATGAGCATCAGCCCGCGCCGGATCTTCTGAAAGCCGTGTCCTTCGGTGCTGATGGCCACAGCCTGCTCCACATTCTGAATTTGTTGACGAAACGGATCGGTCACGGCCTTAAACCTCCGGCCTGCGCTCGTCAATTCGCGCGTGGGAACCATTGCAGCCCCTCACCTCGCGATAGTGGGTCTCTCTACCTAGGTCTGGCCACAAAAAACATCCGCAGTAACAGGCTGATAAAAAGCCAGGCATCGACACAGAACAGAATAATCGACAATCTGCTCCAGCGGATGTGCGGTTCCGGCTTACGGTCATAACCATGGACGATGACACCGGCCGCCAGCCCGGCCCACTTTTTGGCGGCGATGATGATTGCGGTAATCATGTCTTTTTCCGAGCCGTCGCGGCCTTTGGCGCGCGAGCAAGGCCGTCGTTGCCGCGAAATTCGCCCAACCGTCTTTTATAGGTACCGGCAAACGACGGGCTTTTTGTTGCGGAATGGAAATGCACGCCGTCAATAAACGGCGCCATGCATTCACCCAGGTACAAACTCATAGTCGAATCATCTCGCAAGTCTAAGTCTAACAGAACGCGTCAGTCGTTTAGAACTTGCGGCGCGCAAGCTTATGCGCATTCCCCGCCCCCTTACGATCCCGCCCATCGAACGCAAAGGCTACTGCTTTTTATGAGGTTTTTTCAATCTCAAAATGCGTTGCCATGCCGTTGCCGGGGGATTGCTACAACGGCGTTGCGAGATTGCCACAGATTTGCCGCAGGCCGATTCTGGCATGAAAGGCCGCGAAAGTTGTAAATGCGGGCGGATCGTCGGACCGTTATTAACCTTACTTTGCGTCAACTTACGCGTAACCTTGCCGCCAAGTTCGCCTTCTACGCTTTTTGCCTTTGCAGCACTTGTTAATGTGCTATTAACGGCGAAATTTTGCAGAATCGGATTTCAAAGATGCCTACCATTAACGGGAACAGCGGAAACAATTACCTCAACGGCTCGGCCGGCAACGACACGATCTATGGGTTTAACGGTGACGACACCCTGGTCGGCAACGGGGGGAACGACACGCTGGTTGGCGGCAACGGCGACGATCGCTACTGGGTCAAGGACGCCGGCGACCTGGTGGTCGAAGCCGGTACCGGCTACGACGCGGTGTGGAGCGAAATCAGCTATACGCTGACGGCAAACGTCGAAGAGCTCGACCTCTTGGGTACGGCCAATATCAACGGCACCGGCAACGGCCTCGACAACTGGATCTTCGACAACAGCGGCAACAACGTCCTGTCGGGCATGGCGGGCAACGACACCCTGGTTTCGACCCTGGGCGGCATCGACACCCTGGTCGGCGGCACCGGCGACGACACCTACTGGATCAATAGCGCCTCGACGGTCATCACCGAAACCAACACGACCGATTGGGACGCCGTGTGGTCCGAAGTGACCTACACCCTGCCGACCAATGTCGAAGAGCTCGACCTGATCGGCTCGTCGAACATCAACGCCACCGGCAATTCGGGCGTCAACTTCCTGTATGGCAATTCGGGCGACAACAAGCTTGACGGTCTCGCTGGCAACGACAACCTGATCGGCAATGCCGGCAATGACACGCTGCAAGGCGGCGGCGGCGCCGACTCGATGCAGGGCGGCGCAGGCGACGACTACTATTATGTCGACAATGCCGGTGACGTCGTCTCGGAAGAGTCGACCGTGGGCATCGACGATGGCGGCTACGACAAGGTCGCCGCCTCGATCAGCTACACCCTGACGGCGCACGTCGAAGAGCTCGACCTGCTGGGTTCGGCCAACATCAACGGTACCGGCAACAGCGACGCCAACTGGATCTTCGGCAATGCCGGCAACAACGTCCTGACGGGCCTTGACGGCGCCGATACCCTGGTCAGCAATGGCGGCGTCGACACTCTGGTCGGCGGTAACGGCGAAGACACCTACTGGGTCACCAACACCACGACCGTCGTCACCGAAACCAACGCCGTCGATTGGGACGCAGTCTGGTCGGAAGTCAGCTACACGCTGGGTGCCAACCTGGAAGAGCTTGACCTGCTGGGCACTGCCAACCTCAACGGCACCGGCAATTCGGGCGTCAACTTCATTTACGGCAATTCGGGCAACAACGTCCTGAACGGTCTGGCAGGCAATGATACCCTGATCGGCAATGCCGGCAACGACACCCTGCAAGGCGGCGGCGATGCCGACTCGATGCTCGGCGGCCAAGGCGACGACTACTATTATGTCGACAATGCCGGTGACGTTGTTTCGGAAGAATCGACCGTCGGCATTGATGACGGCGGCTACGACAAGGTCGCCTCGTCGATCGACTACACGCTGACGGCGCACGTCGAAGAGCTCGACCTGCTCGGTTCGGGCAATCTGAACGGCACCGGCAATGCCGACGCCAACTGGATCTTCGGCAATACCGGCAATAACGTTCTGACGGGCCTCGGCGGCGCCGATACCCTTGTCAGCAATGGCGGCATCGACACCCTGGTCGGCGGTAAGGGCGAAGACACCTACTGGGTCACCAACACCTCGACCGTCGTCCTTGAGACCAACACTGTCGATTGGGACGCTGTTTGGTCGGAAGTGACCTATACCCTGGGCACCAACCTGGAAGAGCTCGACCTGCTCGGTACCGCCAACCTCAACGGTACCGGCAACAAGGCTGCAAACTTCATTTATGGCAATAGCGGCAACAACGTCCTGACGGGTCTCGGCGGCGCCGATACCTTGATCGGCAACGGCGGCGTCGACACCCTGTACGGCGGCGACGGCAACGACACCTACTATGTCGACAGCAGCAACGACGTCGTGTCGGAAGAATCGACGGGCC
>FSUR01000147.1_pt1 | contig 13226 bp, 12 predicted proteins | sample 1637491 | NCBI WGS metagenome assembly FSUR01 (sample SAMEA3914816, study PRJEB12502) | metagenome | biome: forest; material: soil | place: USA | collected 2011-09-16 | depth 0.3 m
CAAGGCCGAAGCCGACCGCACCCAGCTGCTGGGCGAAGGCGAGGCGGCCAGGATCGTTGCCCTGGCCCGCGCCGACGCCGAACGCGTCACCAAGGTCGGCCTGGCCCAGGCCGAGGCCATTGCCAAGCAGGCGGAGGCCTCAGGCGGCGCCAAGTATCAGTTGGCCCGTCAGATCGCCGAACGCTTTGCCGAGGCGCTGGAAAAGTCGGGCGTCGATATCGTGCCGAAGATCGCCATCGGCGGCGGATCGGGCGCACTTGGCGGCGACATGGCCGGCTCGGGCACGATCCAGGCCCTGATGGCCATGCTGCTGGCCGACAAGCTCGATACGCCGGTCAAGCCGGCAATCGAGCCCGTCGACTGACCTGAAACCATAAGTCTCGTGGTAATCATGGCCTGACCGTTTGGTCAGGCCATTTATTTGTCTGCGTAATATTAAAGTATCATTTTAAGTCGTTGCAGTCGGAAAATCGGCTGCGTTCCGCGCTGTCTCAATCCATCCCGAAGACAAATAGACATCGTGTTCGCGCGAGCGCTCAAGACCGCCGCAATAGGCCGACACAAAAAGCAAAAAACCTCGATCCCTTATGACAAAGTATTGGGAACGCTTCCATATTGTGTCCTTGGGGCGTCGAAGACCGCTGTTTCCATTCTGCCACATTTGTCATCGATGTCACAAATGGTCAGGTAAGCCGACTAAATTGGCTTGACAGCATTGTCACCACGGAGGTAAGGCCAATTTAAGGCGGTCAAATAACCGCAACCAAATATCGCAACTGAATTTGGTATAAGCACTATGAGGGAGTAATCATGAAGACGTATCTGCATGTTTCGACGTGCCTGTCCGCAGGCATGCTTGGGTTACTGTTCGCTTCTTCTGCCGTAGCACAAGACAAGGCGCCGCAAGGTCAGCAACCATCGACCGCGGACAGTCAGGTCGTTGTGGTCACCGGTTTCCGGTCCAGCCTGCAAAAGGCCCTGAACCTTAAGCGCGAGGCGATCGGCGTCCGCGATTCGATCGTCGCCGAAGACCTGGGCAAGTTCCCGGAACAGAATCTGGCCGAGTCGCTGCAACGCGTCCCCGGCGTCTACCTGCAACGCGACGGTGGCTCGGGCGAAGGCAACCGCATCAGCCTGCGCGGGCTCGGAGCCCAATATACGGTGACGACGCTCAACGGCGAACTGATCCACACGACGTCGGGCGCCGGCGGCAATATCGGCGCGTCGGACCGCAGCTTCAATTTCGACGTCTTCGCCTCCGAAATGTTCGGCCGCGTCGACGTCTACAAGACTCCGCTGGCGGAACTGGAAGAAGGCGGCCTTGCCGGCGTTGTCGACCTGCGTACGCCGCGCCCGTTCGACAAGCCCGGCCGCGTCATCCGCTACGGCGCCCAGGAAACCTATAACGACCAGGCGAAGAAGTATAATCCGCGCTATTCGTTCCTGTTTTCCGATACCTGGGGGCCATTCGGCTTCCTGCTGACCTATGCGCACTCCGACAACCTGAACCGCAACCAAGGCTTCCAGTCGACCGGCAGCTACAACACCCCGGGCAAGGGCGGCACGACCGGCACGGCGACGCCCGGCGCTACAACGGGTCCGTTCCAGGTCGTGCTCGACATGCAGGATCCACGCGCCAATCTGGGTAGCCTGAGCCTGTCGCAGGTGCAGAACGCCTATATTTCGCGCTTCTTCCGCGCCTACGCGTCGCAGAATACGCGCGGTCGCGACGGTATTACCGGCTCGCTGCAATACAAGCCGAACGACAAGCTCGATGTCAGCCTCGACATCCTCTATGCCCACCTGTCCGACCGGCGCGACGAATATACTTTCGGCCTGCCGATCCGCAGCTCCGTGACTACGGTCGCGGGACGGCCGGCCGCCGCCGGTTCGCCGGGCCATACAGGCCTGGTGCCGATCAACGTCTTCATCGACGGCAACAACAATTTGCAGGGCACCTTCGGCAATACCGACTATTTCGGTGAAAGCTTCTTCTACGACGCCGACACCAACTTCTCCGACGTCCACCTGAACGCCAAATACCAGTTCACGCCCGATCTCAAGATATCAGGGCAGATCGGCGGCTCGAAGAGCAAGGCGCTGTATACCAACAACCGTCTTGTCGAAAATATCTGGGGCGTTACCTCGACGATCGACTCGTCGCAAAACCCGTTCTTCCCGGAAATCTCGACGACGGCCAACGTTCTCGACAAGAACATCTACGTCGCGCCGTCGGTGCAATACGCCTTCGCCATCGAATACGACCGCACCAAGAATGCGCGTTTCGTCGTCGACTACGATTACCGCATGCCGTTCGACTTTACCGGCCATCTCAAGGTCGGTGCCAGCTACCAGGGCGTCGAAAAGCAGGTCCTCAAGCAGAACGGCACGGCGCTGGCCACCACGGCACTGAATACGCTCTACCCGGGCAATACGCTGAACCAGCAGATGGTCGCCATGCCATTCAGTGGCTTCACATCGAACGAGAACGCCGGGTTCCCGAAGACGTGGATGGCCTTCAGCCGCGACTTTATGTACGACAAGCTCAATCCGTACACGCTGAACCTGGCGGCGCCGCTCGACTATTCCAACAGCTTCCAGACCGAGGAAAACGTCAAGAGCGTCTTTGTCCAGTCGGACTTCGAGGGCAAGGTTTTGGACCGCACCCTGCGCGCCAATATCGGCATCCGCTCGGCCGTCACCGAAACCGTCATCAACAACTACACCAAGGTGCCGGTGAAGGACGCCAACGGCAATATCGTCACCAGCGGCGGACAGCCGGTGACGAAGTTTGTGCCCAACCACCGCGACGGCCACTATCAGAACTACCTGCCGTCGGTAAGCATCGCCTACGACATCACGCCCGACCTGGTGTGGCGCGGGTCGTTCGGCAGCACCATCACGCGCGCGCCGCTCAGCATCATCGCCGCAAATACGGTCATTCCGAACATCTTCAACCCGGTGGCGACGTCAGGCAATCCCAACCTGCTGCCGCAGCGCGCCAATCAGACGGACACGGGCGTCGAATGGTACTTCGGCAAGGGCTCGGTTCTCAGCTTCAGCCTGTTCTGGAAGCGTCTCAAGGACGCCACCCAGGGCGTCACCCAGACCGTACCCTTCAGCTCGCTGGGCCTGCCCGACGAGGCGCTTGGACCGACCTTCCAGGACCCGGCGACGCACAAGGTCGATCCGAACCTGCCAATCCAGTTGACGACCTTCTTCAACGCCGGCCTGCAAAAGTTCCACGGCCTGGAAATCGGCTATCAGCAACAGTTCACCAGCCTGCCCGCCCCCTGGGACGGCCTCGGTTTCCTGGCCAGCTACACGCACATCACCGATACGGGCAACACCTGGACGTCGAACGCCGGCCAGGCCTACCACGTCTCGACCGTACCGGAATGGGCGCTCAGCACCACCCTGTATTACGAAAAGGGTCCGTTCGCGGTCCGCGGCTCGTACAATTATCGCGACAAATCCATCCTGGAGACGGGCAATAACGGCTCGGATCTTCAGCGGTGGACGGCCGGCCGCGGCATCTTCGACGCCAATATGAGCTATAAGCTCAATGGAAACCTGGAACTGCGGGTCGACGGCCTCAATCTCGGCAACGCCAAGACCTACGAGTTCTTCGATAACCCGACGGGCGCCGCCGGCAAGGGCACGTCACGCGTCGACAACGCCCTATATAACGGCCGCACGCTTCTGGTCGGCGTTCGCGGAAAATTCTAGCCCTTTAGGTAAGGACAGCCGCAGGTTTCTCCCTGCTGCGCTTGTCGCCTGTATCATCTGTCCATACCTTACGCCCTTCCCTGTGTCCTCAGGGAAGGGTTTTTCAGCTCTTGGCGGGGCCGGCCTTGGACAGGGGGAAGATCACCGCCGTGCCGCCCGACGGCGAGGCCTCGAGCCGCATGGTCCCGCCATGTTGCAGCACGATCTTGCGCGCCAGGGTCAGGCCCATGCCGACGCCGGGATAGGCGTCGTCGGTATGCAGCTTGCGCAGCGGACGGAAGACGTCGTCGTAGAACATGGGATCGATGCCGATGCCATTGTCGCTGACGCAGAATTCCCATTCCTCGGGCCGCTCGGCGACGAAGATGCGGATATCGGGTGAAACGTCCTTGCGGCGGAATTTTATGGCGTTCTCGATCAGGAAATAGAAGAGCGAGAACATGCGGTTGTTGTCCGCCAGGACCTCCGGCATGCGCGGATAGGTCAGTTGGGCACGCGTCGCGTCGATCAGGGCCTGCAGCTCCATGTGGACGCGTGCCAGCGTAATTTCGAGGTCGATCAGTTCCGGCGCGCGCGGCACGGTGTTGAGGCGCGAAAAGACCAGGAGGCCCTGAATCATCTCGTTCAGCTTCTGGCCGCTTTCCATGATCAGTTCGAGATGGAGCTTGTCTTCGTCGCTCGGCAACTGGTCGAGCTTTTCGGCCAGGAGCTGCGAAAAGCCGACGATGGTGCGCACGGGGCCCGACAGGTCGTGCGACACGATATAGGCAAAGTCGCGGAACTCATCCTCGGGCGTGGCAACGGTGGATGCCATAACCTGTTGAAAGGCCTGCATGTTCTGTCTCCGTGGCTCAGTCATGAGACAAAGCCGGCAAGGCGGCCGTCCCGAGGAAAAATTTCTCCACAGTCGCGATTGTATCCCTGTACTGGTTAAGATCCGATGGCTTGATCAGATAAGCATTGGCGTGAGTCTGATAAGCTTTCAGTACGTTCTGTCCGGCTCCATAGGCCGACATGACGATGACCGGGATGTGGCGCAGGCCATCGTCGGTCTTGATTGCGGTAAGCACGTCCAGCCCGCTCATGCGCGGCAGCCCCAGATCGAGCAGCACGACGTCCGGCGCGGCAGTCTGGCTATACTCGCCTTCGCGCTTCAGCATGGCCAGGGCCATTTCCCCGGTCGAGGCGATGGTGACGTCGGGCGGCGGCTGCAGCTCCTGAAACGCGCGCTGCGCCAGGATCGCGTCGCCGCGATTGTCGTCGATCAGCAGGATTCGGGCCGGGCGGCCAGGTTTACGCATCGAACGCCTCTCTCGTGTCCCCCAGACTGTCAACCGCATCGCAGCCCCGCGCGTCGATGTCCGAATCGGACAATAAACTCAGGGTAGCACCGCGAGTCCGAATCCGCCACAGGCGGTTTCGAAGCCGGCCCTTCAGAAACCAACGACATCTCCGTCACAGTCCCTTCAAGTGTTCATCCTATGGGTGATCTTTATCCGCATTTGACGGAGGTGATCAGGCCCGTATCGCTGTCGAACACAATGGTCTGCCGGTCGGCGCGGAACTCCTGGGTCGTCACGCAGGTCGAACACACGACGCGGCGCTGCGACGGCTGAAGCGGCACGGGAATCTCGGTCCGCGGCTTGCCGACCAGGTTTTGCAGGGAAGCCGCGCCGCAGGTGTCGTTGGACACGGGCCTGTAGGCCGGAGCGGGCACAGGACGCGGTGGCGGCTGAGACGGCCGCGGCGGCGGGACATAGGGCTGGGGCGACGACGGCAGGCGGGGGTCAGGCCGGTCTTCGGGTGCGGACCCGCATCCGGCCAGCAATCCGGCCATGACGGCCAGTCCGAGCATGGTCTTGCGCGACAACATCACTGCATCTTCTCCCAACGTCCGGCGTCGTTCTGTTTCCAGTAGGCGAGATTACGGTCTTCGCCCTTCATGCGTTTCCATTGCGCCCGTGCCCAGCCGAGGTGTTCGGCGTCGTCGCCTTCGAAGACGATCAAGGCGCGCTCAAGACCGTCGAGCGGCGGAATCTCGGCCGGCGCCACCGACAGATAGACCTGTGCAGCATTGGCCATCTTGCCCGACGTGCCGAGAAGGATAGGCTGGCGTTCGGCAAACTCCGCATCCTCGCGACCATGCGCCAGGAAGGACTGGGGATTATAGCTCCACAGGTGGGAATCGAGCGCCGTCACCGTATCGTCTTCCAGACCGTGGACATAGGCCCGCCAGCCGCGCGACGCCACTTTTTCCAGCAGGTCCGGCAGCGCCTGCTCAAGCGAGGTGCGTTCGAGGTGATAGAACCAGATTTCGGTCATGCGGGCTGTGCAATAGTAGCGTTTTCAAACGCTTTGTATGATGGCAGCCATCATTGTGCCGGTGCCCGTACAGACTGGCAATACACGAAATTCGTGAAAGGGTTGGATCCAGAGCATGCCGCAAAAAGTGGATACCGGTTTTTGCTTAAGACATGCGACCACTAGGAACCCTATTCCGACCAAAGGTCGGTGATGTCGCCCTTGCGGTTCAGCATGTGGATGGCGCGCTTGATGACGCTGAGCACGTTTTCGACGCGCGCATCCTGTTCGTAGGTCAGGGCGGCGCGGTGCATGCCGTCGAGCGCGAAACGCGCCAGGTCGCGGCTGATCTGGAAGCGGACATCGCTGCCCGCCATGATGAAGCCCGGCGTGGCACGGCCCATCGCCGCCTTGTCGAAGGCCTCCTGCGCCGGCCGGATGGCGCGGGCGACGTCGGCGTCCTGACGGGCGGCGCGCTCCAGCGCCAGGAAGGCGGAGAATGGCAAGGAATTCAGCAGACGCCAATAGGCGTCGATAGCGCCGTCGAGCGCATCCTGGCCCGGCTTCAGCTTGCGCGCCTCGGCGTCGAAGGCCACTTCGCGCGCCGCATGGATGTGCCAGGCCGCGGCCTCGACCAGGTCTTCGCGGGTGGGAAAATGATAGAGCATGGCGCCGCGCGTCAGGCCGCACGCCTCGGCGATGGCGGCATTGCCGGCGCGGTCGTAGCCCAGCTCGGCGAACAGGCGCATCGCTGTTTCGAGAATCTGTATGCGCGTGCGCCGCGACTTCGGCGTGTCCTTGGCGGCGCCGGCAGGAACAGGCGAATTATCCCGCACCTGCGGTGACTTGGATGAATCGTTCATCGCGGCTCTTTCGTTCCGCCTTGTCTGCCGGTGGCTCGGCTCGGCGGCTCCCCTGCCTTGAAAATAAAGGCGTTTGCCGTTTTGCGCAAGCTACAATGCAGGGCACCGCGGCACATTTTCGACATAACCGTCGATTTGTGCAACGCAAAATAGACCCGCGCCCGATCCTTATCCCGTTTGCGGAGAGACACGACCGGACATAGCGCGCCCTTGCCAAGTCTTTATGAAATGGGCATGGAGAGGGTTGTCGTTCGATCTTAGCTCAATTCATCAGGACACCCGGATTTTGCGTATCTTGCTGGCCACCGACGCGTGGGAACCCCAGGTCAACGGGGTGGTGACGACCCTGAAGCGGACGATCGAGGAGTGCGAGACGCTCGGCCACGAGTTCTGCATCGTCGACTTCAACCAGTTCAAGACCATTTCGTGGCCCGACTATCCCGAGGTCAAGCTGGCGCTCGGTTGCTACGAGGAAGTGCGCGAAATCGTCCAGGACTACGAGCCGGACGCCATCCATATCGCGACCGAAGGCCCCGTAGGCTTCGCCACGCGCCGTGTCTGCCAGGAATGGAAGCTGCCCTTCACCACCAGCTACCACACCAAGTTCCCGGAATACGTCGCCGCGCGCCTGCCGATCCCGCTCAGCGTCGGCTACGCCATCATGCGGTGGTTCCATCGGCCGTCGGGCCGCGTCATGGTGGCGACGCCGACGCTGCAGCACGACCTGGAAGCGCGCGGCTTCAAGAATATCTCGCCGTGGACGCGCGGCGTCGACACCGAACTGTTCCAGCCCGGCCTTGAGCCGATTTTCGGCGAGGTCGAGCGTCCCATCATGACCTATGTCGGCCGCGTCGCCGTCGAAAAGAATATCGAAGCCTTTCTCAAGCTCGACGTTCCGGGCACCAAGGTCATCGTCGGCGGCGGCCCGCAGGTCGAAGAGCTGAAGGTCAAATACCCGAAAGCCATCTTCACAGGTCCGCGCTTCGGGCAGGAACTGGCCAGGTCCTATGCCGATTCCGACGTCTTCGTCTTCCCGTCGCTGACCGACACCTTCGGCCTGGTCATCATCGAAGCCATGGCCACAGGTACGCCAGTCGCAGCCTTCCCGGCCCACGGCCCGATCGACCTGATCCCCGGCTCGAACGCCGGCGCCATCGACGACGACCTTGGCGTGGCCATTCGCGAAGCCCTGAAACTGGACCGCGGCGCCGTGCGCGCCTATGCCGAAAAATTCTCCTGGCGGGCCTGCGCGGAAGAATTCATCCGCAATCTGCAGCCCTATCCGGAACCGGCCAAGACCAAGCTATGGAACCGCCTGCGCCACCTGACGCGCCGCCGTCCCAAGCGCACACCGCAGACGTAACCGGTCTTCTCTTCCAACGCCTTACGTTGCGGTGCGGTAAAAATTATGCTGCATCGCACCATTTTTGACTTGCGCGATACGAAATCCATGGCATTATCCCGATTGTCATGACAACGCTGTCATGGCTTGTGAAAAAGGATTTTTGTCATGTCGATGAAATTTGTTTGTGTTGCCGCCGTATTGGCCGGTTCCCTCATCGCCTCTCAGGCTCTGGCCGACTGCACCAAATCACAGGAAGTCGCCCTGGCCAAGGTTACGACCAAGGCCGTCAGCGAGCGGATTTCCGGCCACCAGGGCCACAAGGTCATGCGTGTATATGAATGCGACGCCGTTGCAGGCGTGGTCTCGGCCGATTTCCGCTACGACTATGTGACCGCCGACGGCGTGCAGACGGTCACCGGTTCCGTCAAGACCGCCAACGGCCAGGTCGCCGCGCTGGACGTGGCAGCGCAAACCGATTCGGTCGCCCTGAACCAAGGCGACTATACCGAAACGACGGTCGGTACCTTTAATTTCTAGAATTTTGTTTCGGCACTTTTTCAAGTACGTGTAATTTCAACGGCCTCGCGGCGGCGCTCCTCATGGAACGCCGCCGTTTTTCGTCACAGCAGGCGCTTGCGGATCTGCTGCGAAAGGATGTCGATAAGGGTGACCGCGGCCACGACGATCAGGGCGATGGCCGAAACGCTGGCATAGTCGTAACCGTTCAAATTATCGAACAGCAACTGACCGATACCGCCGGCGCCGATCAGGCCGAGCACGGTCGCCGAGCGGGCGTTCGATTCAAAGCGATAGAGCGCGAACGACGTCCATAGCGGTCCGACCTGCGGAATGACGCCCCAGACGATTTCCTGCAGCCGTGAACCGCCTGTCGCGCGCACGCCCTCGACGGGCGCCGCCTCGATGGATTCAACAGATTCCGAAAAGAGCTTGGCCAGGGTGCCGGTATTGTTGATCGTCAGCGCCAGTACACCGGCCAGGGGACCGGGGCCTACGGCCACCAGGAAGGCGGTGCCCAGCACAATGTCGGGAAAGGCGCGTAAAAGCGCGATCAGGGCGCGCATCGGCTGAACGATCCAGGCCGGGGCGATATTGCGCGAACACAGGAAACTGATCGGCACGGCCAGGATGATCGACAGAAATGTGCCCCAGATCGCGATCTGCAGGGTCTCCCACATGGCGGCGACATATCGCTTCCAGTCGGAAAAGTCCGGCGTCAGATAGGCCTTCAGATAGGAACCCGTATTTGACGACTCGACCAGCTTATGCAGGTCCTGCATATGGGCGCCCCTGAAACTGACCGCCAGAATGGCGACGACGACCAGAATCATCAACCAGTTGCCGAGACGCGTCGCCAAGCCGTGGGTCGGCGGCGCCAGGTCAGCCATTTTGCGCGCTTCAGCCATTATTGCGCGCTCGACGGGGCATCGGCCGCGGCCTGCGGTACCGCCTTCGCTGCCGCGACGGCCGCTGCCTTGTTCGCCGCGTCAAGTTCGGCCTGGGCCTTGGCGATCTTGCCGGCGTCACCGTTCTTCTGCGCGTCGGCCAGGGCGACACTGGCTTCGAGCAGGCGCTCGGGCAACAGATAGGCCGCGTCGGCGGGCTGCATCGGCCCCCACTGCATGACCTTCAGATTGGCGCGCTGGCGATCGGCCTCCGGGCCGGTGCCCTGACCGTAGCTGAGGAAGAAGGAGCGCAGCTTTTCCTTGACGACAGGATTGAGATCCGAGCGATATTCGATGACGCCCTTGGGGATCGGCGAAGAACTCCACAGCACTTTCAGCTTGGCCGCCTTGGCCTGGCCCGCCGGCGTGTCGTTCAGCTCCTTCAGCGTATCCGTATTGGCGGTCGCGGCGTCGTAGACTCCGGCGACGACGCCTTCGACATTGTTCTGGTGCGAACCCGAGTGGATCGAACGGAAGCAGTTATCGGTGTCGACCTCATGCGGCATGAACAAATGGACCTTGGGAACGATGGTGCCCGAGGTCGACTTGACGTCGCCGATGCCGAAATTGATCTTGTGATCGCACTTCAAAACGTCGTCGAGCGTCAGCTTGGAATCGCTGCGCACGATGATGATGCTTTCATAGCCGTCCGAGCCGTCGGGATTGGTCGTGTGCGCGAACACTTCGCCGGTGGCGCGCGTCATGGCGTCAAGGCCCGACGAACTGGAGAAGAAACCGGCCTGGACCTGATTGAAGCGCATAGCTTCGACCAGCGAGGTATAGTTGCTGGAATAGAAAGGCTTGATCTTGAGGCCGGTCTGCTTCTCCATGTCGGCCAGCAGAGGCTGCCACATCTTGTCGAGGTTCTGCGACTTCTCGAACGACAGGATCGAGAACGTGATTTCCTTGGGCGCGTCGCTCGACATGGCCGGCTTGTCCGAACACGAGGCCAGGGCCAGACCCGCCAGGCCGATCACCAGGGCCGACGCAGTTTTCAGGACGGTCTTAGTGCGCATGAGTGTCTCCCCAATAGGCGTCTTCGATCTCCGCCCCGTAAATATCTTTGAGTGTGGCGTCGTCCAGCCCCTTGGCCGGGCCGTCGTAGACGATCTTCCCCGCCTTGAGTGCCAGAATCCGGTCGCAATAGGTCTTGGCGTAGTCGACCTGGTGCAGCGTTACGATGACGCCCACCTGTTCGCGTTCATTGAGGTCGACCAGCAGCTTCATCACCTTGCGCGCCGTGACGGGGTCGAGCGAGGCCACCGGCTCATCGGCCAGCACGACCTTGGCGCCCTGGACGATAGCGCGGGCGATGGCGCCGCGCTGCTGCTGTCCGCCCGACAACGTGTTGGCGCGCTGCCCGGCCTGGAGCGCGACGCCGACATGGTCAAGCGCCTTCATTATCTTTTGTTTTTCGTCGAGGCTCCACAGCCCCAACAGGCCGCGCAGGCCCGATATCTTGCCAAGCAAGCCGAGCGCCACATTGGTGAACAGCGACAGGCGGCCGACCAGGTTGAACTGCTGGGCGATCAGGCCCATGTCGGCGCGCGTCTTGCGCACGTCGCCGGCCAGCCGGCCGTTCGATTGGACAGTACGGCCGAGCACCGCCACCGTGCCCTGGCCCCTGTCGATGGTATGCAGGCCGGAAATCGAACGCAGCAGGGTCGACTTGCCCGAACCCGACGGCCCGATCAGCGCAACACGCTCGGGTCGTTCCATGGTAAAGGTAACGCTGTCGAGGGCCTTGTGAATCGTCGATCCGTCGGCCGCCTTGGCCTTGCGGATAAAGGTCTTGCTGATCGCTTTGACTTCGACGAGCGGCGCCGCCATGCCTGATCCTTTTTACGTACGCCGTTTACAAGGCGCACAAAACGCATCCGCTGGCGCGGACAAAACTCACATCAGAAACTTTTATTAACGTTTCCTGTGCGCTTGCAACAGGATTTAGCAGTTCAGCATGCGAATTTTGTGACAGCGTGATGACAGAGACGGCGCCCAAGGCCGGAAAAGTTTATTTATCGCTGCATCTTTACACGCCGGGCTATATCACTATTTTACGCGTTCTTCCGGCGGACCCCAAGAGTTCTCGTAACGCTGCTAACGCCGGTCTGGGTTTAGACGTTTTTCAAAATCGGGGAACCGAAGTGGACACATACACTTCCGCCCTGGACCTGGTCCGCAAGCAGCCTCCGGAACGCCCCGTCGCCCTCGTGCGCCGTGCTCCCGTCACTGTTGCCGCCCAATGGTTCCAGGCCAACTTCAAGGGCGATGTCTTTTACGCCGTCAAAGCCAATCCGTCGCCGTGGGTGCTTGAAACCCTGTGGGGCGCCGGCGTGCGCTCGTTCGACGTCGCGTCGCTCAACGAAGTCGAGCTCGTCCGTTCGACCCTGCCGAGCGCCCGCCTGGCCTTCATGCACCCGGTCAAGAGCCGCGCCGCCATTGCGCAGGCCTATTCCGATTACGGTGTGCGCACCTTCAGCCTCGATACGCACGAAGAGCTGGCGAAAATCCTGCAGGCCACCGGCAATGCCCCCGACCTGAACCTGATCGTTCGCCTGGCGACCTCGGGCGAAGGCGCCAACCTGCCGCTGACCAACAAGTTCGGCGCCCAGACGCACGAAGCGCCGTCACTGCTCCTGGCCACCCGCCAGGCGACGCGCGGCCTGATGGGCATCTCGTTCCACGTCGGCTCGCAATGCATGCGCCCGACCGCCTATGCTGCCGCCATGGCCGCGGCGTCGCGCAGCCTCGTCCGCGCCGGCGTCTTCGCCGATGTCGTCGATGTCGGCGGCGGCTTCCCGTCGGTCTATCCGGGCATGGTCCCGCCGGCCCTGTCGGAATATATGGACGTCATCAACCGCGCCTTCGACGAAATGAAGGTGCACGAAGAAACCCAGCTGTGGGCCGAACCGGGCCGTGCCCTGGTGGCCGAATCGACCTCGGTCCTGACCAAGGTCGAGCTGCGCAAGGGTGACGCCCTATATCTCAACGACGGTTCCTACGGCAATCTGTTCGACGCCACCCACGCCAAATGGCCCTTCCCGGTGCGCCTGCACCGCCAGGACGAGGACGAAGGCGACACGCTCAAGCCCTTCCGCTTCTACGGTCCGACGTGCGACTCCATCGACTCTATGCCAGGCCCCTTCTGGCTGCCGGCCGATGTCGATGAAGGCGATTACGTCGAAATCGGCATGCTGGGCGCTTACGGCGTCACCATGGGCACGCGCTTTAACGGCTATGGCGAGACGGAAACCGTGTTCCTCGACGACGCGCCGATGGCGTCGCTGTTCGGTCTCGGCCCCCGCACGCTCAACAATCCGCGTTCGGCCTTCGATATCGACGAGTCCAACAAGGTCGTGCGCCTGAACCGTCCCAAGGGCGGCAAGCGCGGCAAGAAGCGGGTCAAGGCGAAGGCGTAAGGCGGTAGGCGGTATGGTGTCTTGGAGTCCATTCAAAAACGAAGAGAGCTAACCTCATCTTCCTGAATGTGTTCTTTGGTCTATCGTTCACGGGTCTCATTACCAG
>FSUR01000220.1_pt1 | contig 13172 bp, 14 predicted proteins | sample 1637491 | NCBI WGS metagenome assembly FSUR01 (sample SAMEA3914816, study PRJEB12502) | metagenome | biome: forest; material: soil | place: USA | collected 2011-09-16 | depth 0.3 m
GATACCGATCTTGTTCGGCAGGCCCAGAAGGGTGATCTTGGCTTCATCACGGCTGAAGGCCACGCCGGAAACGATATGCTTTTCCACGATTTCTTCCTCATCGCACACGATGGTGCCTTGATCGATGTTTTCGCCGGGTTCGACGAAGCTGGACAGGACGCGTACCGGCACGCGCTGCGCCATGGCCAGCTCGACCGAACGGGTCTGCAGCACCTTGGCACCCAGGCTGGCCATTTCCAGCATTTCTTCAAATGAAATCTTCTTGAGGCGACGCGCCTTCGATTCGATGCGCGGATCGGTCGTATAGACACCGTCGACATCGGTATAGATATCGCAACGCACGGCCTTGACCGCCGCCGCAACGGCCACCGCCGACGTATCCGAACCGCCGCGGCCGAGCGTCGTGATGCGGCCCGATTCCGTGACGCCCTGGAAGCCCGGGACGACGACGATCTGGCCGGCGTCGAGCGCCGTGTCGAGCTTGGCCGGCGGGATATCCAGGATGCGCGCCTTGCCGTGGACGTCCGACGTGATGATCGGCACCTGCCAGCCCATCATGGTGACGGCATCATAGCCCATATTGCGCAGGGTCAGGGACAGAAGGCCCGCCGTCACCTGCTCACCAGACGCCACCACGACATCGTATTCGTCGTCGCCAAGGGCGGCGCTACCCGTCGCCTTACCGGCGCCGTCCGTCCAGGCCACCAGCTCATTGGTCTTGCCGGCCATGGCAGACACCACCACGGCCACCCTGTAACCGGCGTCGTATTCGGCCGCCACCAGGCGCGCAGCCCTACGGATGCGTTCGAGGTCGGCCATGGAGGTGCCGCCGAACTTCATCACCAAACGCGTCATGAATTCAAATCCTTGTTGCAAGGCGGGGCGCGAAGGCTTGACCCCTTGTCGTAAAGCGCGGCATATCTAGCCGCACATGTTCGCAACCGCAAGACTTTAAACCGGCAGCGACAGACAAGAAATTGGCGCAGGTCATGGCCGAAAATCTAATGAATTCCGTTACAAGCGAGACCACACCGCCCAACCAGCGGCGCGACCAGGGTGAGGCGGAAGGCTTCAGCATCGACGCTGGCGAAGTGGCGCGTTTTTCGGCACTGGCCGCCAAGTGGTGGGACGTGCATGGCGAATTCGCCCCGCTGCATCGCTTCAACCCGACACGCGTCGGCTTCGTGCGCGATACCTGCGTCGATCATTTCCGACTTGACGGAACCGAGCGTGCACCGTTCCGTGGCCTGCAACTGCTCGACGTCGGTTGCGGCGGCGGACTGCTATCCGAACCCATGTGCCGCATGGGCTTCCAGGTCACCGGCCTCGACGCTTCGGAGAAGAATATCGGCACGGCCAAGGCGCATGCCGATATGGGCGAACTCGACATCCGCTACCTTAACAGTACGGTCGAGCAACTGGCGGCCAGGGGTGAGGTTCTTTACGACGTGGTCCTGTGCATGGAGGTCATCGAGCACGTCGCCGATCCGGAAAGCTTCCTCAAGACCTGCGCGTCGTTGGTCAAGCCGGGCGGCCTTCTGGTCTGCGCCACGCTCAACCGCACGCTCAAATCCAGGGCACTTGCAATCGTCGGCGCCGAATACATATTGCAATGGGTGCCGAAGGGCACGCACGACTGGAACAAGTTCCTCCACCCTTCCGAAATCCACGCTTTCCTGAAGGATACGCCTCTTACGCCGGAACCGGCCGTGGGTGTCACCTTCAATCCCCTGACCGGGAAATGGAGCTTGTCGGACGACACCGCCGTCAACTACATGGTGGTCGCCCGTTACATTGAATGATTTAAAAATGACCACGACCCTCGTTAAGGCCTGGACCGGCGCGCAACAGCGTCTCAAGGCCGCCGGTATCGACAGCCCTGCCATCGATGCCCGCCTGCTGCTCGAAGCCGCCACCGGCGCCACGCGCACCGACATCATCACCGACCCTTACCGAGAACTCAGCCACGATCAGGCCGACCTGCTCGACGAATGGCTGGTCCGTCGCGAGAAGCGCGAGCCGGTGGCACGCATCCTTGGCCGCAAGGGCTTCTGGAAGCTACTCCTTAACCTCAGCGACGCTGTCCTGGTGCCCCGCCCGGAGACCGAGTGCATCGTCGACATGATTCTGAAGCAGACCAGCCCCGGCGACGCCTTCCGGATGGCGGACTTGGGCGTTGGCTCGGGCGCCATCCTGTTATCGGTCCTCAGCGAACGTCCGGCGGCCAAGGGCGTCGGCACCGACATCTCGGAAGAGGCCTTGGCCGTGGCGCGCGACAATGCTGCCGGCATCGGGCTCGACAGCCGCGCCGCCTTCCTGCGCACCTCGTGGGGATCGGGCCTGGCCGACGCGTCGTTCGATATCGTGGCGTCGAACCCGCCCTATATTCGCTCCGAGGTCATCTCGACGCTCGATCCTGAGGTCTATAAACACGACCCGCACCTGGCGCTCGACGGCGGCGAATCAGGGCTCGACGCCTATGAAGCCCTGGCGCCCGAGATTTTTCGCCTGTTGAAAGCGGGTGGCCGAGCGCTGCTGGAAATCGGCTTCGACCAGTCGGCCGATGTCGAAAACCTGATGAAAAACGCGGGCTTCGTCGATGTTTCCACCTATCTGGACCTGTCGAACCTGCCTCGCATCGTCGTGGCAAAGAAGCCGTAAAGTTTAAAATAGAGCTTGGCAGGTCGCCGTTGATCCGCTAAGACTCATATGTCTTCACCCCATAGCGAGCCTGGTCGGACAATCTTTCCTTAAGGAAGTTGCCGATAATATCGCGGCCGGGGGTTGCGTGAAGCGCGACAGTTAAGGACCAATCGGTCCCTGCGCTATTCCAACAAAGCCAAGACACATTGCCAGGCCGAAGCCCGCGGAAGTCAAAGGTCAACCGGCGGCGCCTGTGCAGACACCAAGCAACGCGAAACACGCCTGAGCGCAAAGTCGTAAAAGGGGTGGCCGTTATCGTGCACGCGTTGCGACACCAATTGTAGACATTTCCCCGCCCTATGCATGTGGCGGAGCGTGAGAGAGAAGTCGCATCACATGAAAGATTTCAGGGGCATGAAACGGCAACGCAGCCGTAACCGCAAACCCTCTGGCAACCAGAACAATCCCAACCGCGCCTACGAATCGAACGGGCCGGAAGGGGCAAAGGTACGCGGCAACGCCCAGACCATCTACGAAAAGTACCAGCAGCTGGCGCGCGACGCCAACTCGTCGGGTGACCGCGTGCTGGCCGAAAACTACCTGCAGCATGCCGAGCACTATTTCCGCCTGATTCGTCAGATGCAGCCGCAGCGTCCGGTTTCGGAATTCGTGCAACGCGATCCGTTCTCCAACGGTTACGACGATTTCGACGACGAATTCGATTCGGACGGCAGCGAGACCGAGACCGAAGCGATGGTCCAGGGCGAAGGCGAACAACCTGCCTTGGATGACCGTCAGCGCTACGATCAGCGAGACGGCAACGGCCGCAATCGCGATCGTGACCGGGACCGCCGCCCTGAACGCCGCGATCGCGACCGTCCGAACGGTGAGCCGCGGGCGTTTGAACCGCGAAATGCCGAGCCCCGCAATTCTGAACCGCGCAATTCTGAACCGCGCAATCCTGAGCCTCGTGCCGAGCCCCGTAGTGATAACCGGGCGAGCGAAAATCGCATTGAGGCAAGGCCTGTTGAAGACGCCGATTTCGATGGCCGCCGCGAAAGCCGGCGCGAGCGCTACGAGCGCCGCCGCCAGCAGCGTTTGAGCGAGCAGGAGCAGAACCCGAACGCCAGCGTCGCTGGTACTTACAGCGCCAATGGCAATGGCGGCGGAGCGGCCTTTGTCGCTTCGACCGAACCGCTGGGCGCCCCGGCACGGGCAGCCGCGCCGGCCCAGCCGGACCTGAGCTTCGAAGCCCCGGCCAGGGAACAACCGGTTATTCGCGAAGATCACGATCACCTGCCCGCCTTCCTGCGCCAACCGGCGCCCGTGGCGGTGGCCCAGCCGGCAGCGGACGCTGAAGACGCGCCCGCCAAGCCGAAGCGCGGACGCCCTCCGCGCCGCAAGGCTGAAGCCGCCGCCGAAGAGGCATAAGATCAAACCCTCCGGTCGAACCGGAGGGTTTTTTGTTGAAAGAGAGACATGAAAACAGACACCGCAATACTGATCGCCGCCGTCCACTTCGCCGCCGACAAACACCGCGACCAGCGGCGTAAGGACAAGGCTGCCACGCCCTATATCAACCACCCGGTTTCCCTGGCGCATATCCTGGTCGACGAAGGCGGTATCGAAGACAGCGACGTCCTGTGCGCTGCCCTCCTGCACGACACTATCGAGGACACCGAAACCACCGCCGAAGACCTCGTCGCGCATTTCGGCGAGCGCATCACATCGATCGTGCTTGAGGTCACCGACGATACCAGCCAGCACTTTACGGTTCGCAAGCAGGCCCAGATCGATCACGCACCGCACATGTCGCCCGAAGCCAAACTGGTCAAGCTGGCTGACAAGATCAGCAACCTGCGCGACCTGCTGGCTTTTCCTCCGGCCGATTGGACGCCGGAGCGCAAGCAGGCCTACATGGATTTTTCGGTCGCCGTTGTGGACGGATTGCGCGGCACCAATGCGGCGCTGGAAGTCGCTTTTGACGCGCTTGTGGCCCGCCGCATGGAAATAGCCTAAGTCTCAGTTCAGTTTTTTCTGAACCGCAGGCGCCTTATCGCCGAACACAGGCAAGGGCGCGACCGGCACGCCGTCCTCGACCAGCGCCTTGACCTCATCGGTCGTGGCCTCGCCATAGATCGGCCGCTCCGGCGTCAGCCCCTGATGCATGTCGCGCGCTTCGCTGGCGAAGGCGCCGCCGACATAGGTGTGAGTATCCTCGACGTGCTTGCGCACCTTGTGCAGCATTTCGGCCATTGCCTGGCGCATATCGGCCGGTGCCGCCTCGTCCTTCGACGTCCGCACCATCGGCGCCATGATGGCCTTGGTGACCTTGGTCGAGCCGCACATCGGGCACTCGACCAGGCCTCTTGCCGCCTGTTCGTCGAAACCGTCCGATGAGGAAAACCACGCTTCGAATCCGTGATCGACTTCGCACTTCAACGCATACTTGATCATACCAATAGATCCCGGTCATGACGAAGCTGTGGCAAGGCTTGCCTGGCCCGTACGACCTCTGCGAAATCGAGTGTCGCCCGCAGCACCGCAGGCTGGTCGTGGTCGAGTTCCGCCAGGACCTCGCCCCACGGCCCTACGACCATGGAATGGCCGTAGGTCGACCGTCCGTCTTCGTGTGTTCCGCCCTGCGCCGGCGCCAGGACGAAGGCGCCGGTCTCAATCGCCCGCGCCCGCAGCATGACCTCCCAGTGCGCCTTGCCGGTCGGCACGGTGAAGGCGGCCGGCACGGCGATCATATTGACGTCTTGCCGGGCCAGCATTCGGTAAAGATAGGCGAAGCGCACGTCGTAGCAGATGCTGAGCCCCAGATTGCCCCACGGCGTCTCGGCGACCACCGCCCGGTCGCCCGGCCGCATGGTGGCGCTCTCGCGGTAGGAGCGCCCGTCCGGCGTATCGGCGTCGAATAGGTGAACCTTGTCGTAGCGCGCCGTAATCCCGCCGTCAGCGTCGATCAGCAAGGTCCGATTGGCGGCCTTGTCCGAATTCTCGGCCTTGATGATCACCGACCCCAACAGGACCGGCGTCTTGAGATCGCGCGCCAGGGCCTGCATCCCCGTAACGAAAACGTCAGCGCCTTCGGTCGCAAGCTTGCCGGCCTTGAACGCTTGTCTCTGCTCGACCAGGTTGGCGCATTCGGGCAGCAGAACGAACTGCGCCCCACCCTTGACCGCTTCTTCGACCAGCGGCCGGGCATGGTCGAACGCTGCCTGTTGATCGGCTGGCGTGGTCAGTTGCACCAGGGCGAGGTCGAGCGCGGTCACGCCGCGAGCAACGGATCGAGGCCGCCGCGCCGGTCGAGTGCCAGCAGGTCGTCGCAGCCGCCGATATGACGGCCGTCGATGAAGATTTGCGGATAGGTGAAGCGGCCTGAGCGCTCGTTCATTTCGTCGCGCAGTTTCGGATCGTTCGACGCGACGATTTCCTGATATTCCGCGCCCTTCTGCGTCAGCAGCGCCGCGGCGCGCTCGCAATAGGGACAGTAGGGCTTGGTATAGATTTCGATCTTGGCCATGGATGCACTCGAACACAAATTAGCAGCAGATACAAAGGACGGATTGTCCTACGAAACAATATAGGCGGCGGCGAGACTTTTTAAAGTTCGGGATTTCCCGACGCTACCCGCGCCAGTACGACAACAGTAACTTGAGCCGCCCCCGCCGCACAAAGAACACGGGCGCAGGCGCGCAAGGTAGCGCCAGTGGTAAAGACGTCATCTATCAGCACGATCCGCTTGCCGGCGACCTTGGCGCCCGGCTTCAGGGCGAAGGCCGTGCGGACATTTTCCCAGCGGGCAGCGGGCGAATTGGCCTGTGGCCTGGTGGCGCGCGTGCGGACAAGGGCATCGGGCCAATAGTCGAGCCCGATCCGCCGGGCCAGCGGCCGCGACAGTTCCGCCGCCTGGTTGTAGCGGCGTTTGCGCAGGCGCGAACTATGCAGAGGTACGGGCACGATTGCATCGGCGTCGCCCCACAGGTCGGCGCCGGCGCGCTCGAGCCAGCGCACCAGCATAGGCGCGTAATCCAGCCTGTCGCCGTGTTTGAAGCCAAGGATGAGGCCGCGCGACGCGGCGTCGTAAAGACACGCCGCCCGTCCCCGCGTAAATGGGAACGGCTTGTCGGCGCAGTCGCTGCACAGGGCGCCGTGGCCGAAGTGAAGGCCACCCAAGAAAGGCCGGGCGCACATGTCGCAACCCTCATCGGCCAGGAAGCGGATCTTCGACCAAGCGTGCGACGGCACGCCCGATGGATGGTGGTCCGCCTCGGCGTCTGGCGGGAAGGTGAGGTCGACGGCGTGCGCAGCCAGGGCCCGCGCGGGCGCAAGCGTCAGGCGCGCCGCAACAAAGGCCTTAACCTCGGACGCCATATGGCCTAAACGCGAGGTCAGTTTTGACATTTCCGCCCGCCCCTTCCCATATCGGCCCCCAAAATTACGCCCATGTCTCCTCCGCGCCTCTTCGATCGCCAGCTTCTGTCCCGTCGTCTTGATCGCGCGGCCAGGACCTTTGCGCAAGCGCAATTCCTGCGCCAGCGATCGACCGAGGACCTGCTGCACTCGCTCGGCGCCGTCAACCGCCGCTTTGACGTGGCGCTGGAGATCGGCGCGCGTGACGGCCTCTTCGCCCGGGAACTGGCCGCGTCACCCGATTCCCGCAAGATCGAGCTCCTGATCGAAGCTGACCTGTCGCACACGTTTTTGCAACAGGCGCAAGGCGCGGCTCGGTTGATCATGGACGAGGAACAGTTGCCGCTCGGTGACGACAGCCTCGACCTCGTGGTCAGCACCCTGGCCCTGCACACCGTCAACGACCTGCCGGGCGTGCTGGTGCAGATCCGGCGCGCGCTTAAGGCCGACGGCCTCTTCATCGCCTCGATGTTCGGTGGTGAGACGCTGAAGGAGCTGCGCGGCTGCCTGATGGAGGCGGAACTCGAGGTGCGCGGCGGCTATGGCCCACGTATCGCGCCGTTTGCCGAGGCGCCCGATTTGATCGAGCTTCTGCGCCGCACCGGTTTCAACATGCCTGTGGTCGATTCCGACCGCGTCACCGTGTCCTACGACCATCCGCTGAAACTGATGGCCGACTTGCGCCTGATGGGCGAAAGCAATGTCCTGGCCGACCGACCACGTCGGGGGCTCAACCGCGCCATCCTGCACCGCATGTCGGCGCTTTATTTCGAGCGCTTCGCGGACGACGAAGGCCGCATCACCGCCACCTTCGAGATCATTACCTTGTCAGGCTGGAAACCGCACGAGTCGCAGCAGAAGCCTTTGCGGCCGGGCTCGGCCAAGATGCGCCTGGCTGATGCGCTCGGCGTCAAGGAAGGCAAGCTTTAAACGCTGGCGCTCTCGGCATGGCGAGCTTGCTGCAGCAACTGCCTTAGACTCGGGATCGTTGAACTGCCGACATCGTGGATATACCACCGACCGTCAATATCGACCAGATCGTAGGTGAAGGTGCGCGGTTTGCGGCCCTCGGCATCGAAATGCGGATCGGTCTCCATCACAACCACCGACGCCCGGGCATGCTTGTCATCGGCTGTAACCACCGTGACCTGAGCCGACAGTCGGCCATAGTCCTGACAATCGCAGATGGGATCGCCGTCGAGGGCTCCGACCTCGCCGCCGGCGCTGTCAGCCTTGATCAGGCTGGAGAGTTCGGGGTCGAACCACTGCGATGCATGATCCCCGAGCGGTGAGAAATCCTGGTCCTTGCCGTCGTAATGCGCGTAGAGGTTGGTCAAAAAGGCGGCAGCTCCCGGTTTAGATCCACCGGGAGGCGGCAAGGTAAAGGTGTATGCGATCTTGTACGGCCAGACCAATGCGGCACCGATGGCCAGCAGGGCTATGCCTCCGGCGATCGCAGCAATATATCGCTTCACAACATCCCTCCCCAATTGAACCCCAGCTTTACAGGAAATCGTTCAGCCACGCCACCAGCGGCAGGTCGGCCGGCGGCATGGGATAGTCGCGCATGGCATGGGGTTTGACCCACTTGAGCGCCGAATGCTCGCGCGCCTCGGCCTCGCCCTCCCAGCGTCGGATGAGATACAGCGGCATCAACAAGTGGAACGTCTCATAGGTATGCGAGGCGAAGACGAATGGCGCCAGGCACGCCGTCTTGACCACGATGCCCAGTTCTTCTTCAAGCTCGCGGATGAGCGCTGCCTCGGGCGTCTCGCCCTGTTCGACCTTGCCACCCGGAAACTCCCACTGCCCGGCCAGTTGCTTGCCTTCAGGACGCCGGGCGATCAACACGCGCCCGTCGGAATCGACTAAAGCCGCTGCAACAACAAGGACGGTTTTCATGGAATGATACAATCTCGGAGGGGGAACGACCCCGCCGGAGCCGTGGACGGACCATAGGGCGCGTGCTATGCCAAATCAACTGACACCCGGCGCACGCCGGCCATGGACAACAGGGGGCCGTCATGTTCAAAGCCATCACCATCGCATCCGCGCTTCTGCTGATTCCTACCGCAGTATTCGCCGCGCCCACCGTCAGCCCAGCCGATGAAAAAGCCATCGATGCGCGCGCGGATACCTTATTCAAGGAAATGAATACCGGACCTGTCGATACGGCATTGGCCCATGGTTTTCTGCCGCGTATGTCGACCGACAACAAATCCGCGCTGCAAGGCCTGTCCACCCAGATCCAGGCCGGCGTCAACTTTGCGGGGCTGCCGTTAAAGTCCGAGATGATCTCGGAAGACGTTCTCGCAAGCGTTATGGTGGCCCGAACCTATATCGCCTACAGCAAGGACGTCCCGGTTCGCGTAAAGTTGATTTTCTTCAAGACACCGGACGGGTGGTATATTCAATCCTTGTATTTCGACAGCTTCCAGTCGCAGGACTACTAGCTCCTATAATCGCCGTTGATGCTGATATATCCATGGGTGAGATCACAGGTGAAAACGTGCGCCGACGCCTTGCCGACGCCGACATCGACGCTGATCTCCAACTCCTGGTTCTTCATATAGGCGCTCATCGCAGCCTCATCGTAGGTGCGCGATACAGCGCCGTGCTCGGCCGCCACAAGATCGCCGAAACGGATGCCGATGCGATCGCGGTCAACGGGCTCTTCGGTCTTGCCGACGGCCATGACGATGCGGCCCCAGTTGGCGTCCTCACCGGCGAAGGCCGTCTTGACCAGCGGGCTTTCGGCGATCGACTTGGCTATTCTGCGCGCCGATGCCGGTGACGCCGCGCCCGTGACATTGACCTTGACGAACTTGGTGGCGCCTTCGCCGTCGCGGATCAACTGGCAGGCCAGCCAGTGCATGACCTTTTCCAGCTTGTCCTTGAAGTCGGCCAGGCGTTTGTCACCGGCCCGCGCAATGCGCGGCGCAGCTGAAGCGCCCGTGGCAAACAGCAGGCAGGTGTCGTTGGTCGAGGTATCGCCGTCGACAGTCACGCTATTGAAGGTGGTGCGCGTGAACAGGGCCAGCAGGCTTTGCAGCACGCCGGGCGACAGGGTGGCGTCGGTGACGATGAAGGCCAGCATGGTCGCCATATCCGGCGCGATCATCCCCGAGCCCTTGGCGATGCCGGCGATGCGCACCTGAACACCGTCGATTTCGGCGGTCTGATAGGCGCCCTTGGGAAAGGTGTCGGTCGTCATGATGGTCTGCGCCGCCTCATGCCAGGCATCGGCGCGCAGGTTCTTTTCGAGGTCGTAGAGACGCGACGCGATCTTGGAATCGTCGAGCACGACACCGATGACGCCGGTCGAGGCGAGCAGGATGTCGCGCTGGCGGCAATCGATGCGGCGGGCCAGCGACGAGGCCGTGCGGCGGGCAGCGTCGGCGCCGATCTTGCCGGTAAAGGCATTGGCGCAACCGGCATTGACAATCACGGCGCGGATGCCCTGGCCTTCATTGGCTTCGAGCTGCTTCTTGCACCAGTCGACCGGCGCCGAGCCGATCGTATGACGTGTGAAGACCCCGGCGCACGTCGTGCCTTCGGCGAACTGCATCAGCAGCACGTCCTTGCGGTCGTGTTTGTAGAAGCCCGCCCGATCGCAGGCCAGTTGCACGCCGCCCACCGGCGGCATGTCGGGCAGGGCGACGGCCAGCGGCGATATGGCTAGGCCCGGCTTGCCCGGCGCCCCAACCTCGGCCTTCAACGCTTCGGTCTTCGGCGCCTCCCTAGGCGTGTCGGGCTGGGTCAGTGACGAGGCCAGGTCGGCACCGTGCTGCACGGCGCGCTTGATGGCGCTGGTTACCGGTTCGAGCGCGCGCTCAAATCCCTGCACCGGCGTCGGCATGCTGGTCGAAGACTTGGGCGGTTTGGCCATGGCGCGGCTCCGGGACGAGAGAAACAATCCCCCGCCCCTTAGAGCATGCCGCGAAAAAGTGGAACCCGGTTTTTCGCTTAGGCATGTGACCACAGCAATATAGGCGGTGCTGCGTCTTCAAACGCAGCACCGCCTAGACAGACCTGAGCACTTTGGCAATGAGAGAATTGCCGCCTATTTCTTCCCGGCGGACGCCGGGGCGAAGTAGTGGTGGCCGTTGGTCGGGTCCTTGCCCGGCAACAGCATCCCGACGGGCTTCGCCGGCTTGGGCTTGGCTGCCGACGAAGACGACGACGAGGCGGACGAAGACGCGCTGTCGGCAGGGCCTGCCGCCGCGTCGGACGCCGACATTTCGGCCGTTTCCGCGCCCTTGGATGCGCCGGCCGGTTCCTGGTTTTCACTGTCATTGAGCGCCGACTTGGGCACCAGGTACTTGACCTGGCTCTTGTCGCGCAGGTTTTTAAGAATGCCGGCGACCTGGTTGTAGATCAGGTAGCGCATGATGACCGGACGTTCTTCTTCCAGGGTCGGCAGCTGTTCGGGACGGCGGTCTTCGACGCGCAGCACGGCCCAGCCGCCCTCGGTCTGGACGGGGCCGACCGTGTCGCCGGTCTTTGCGGTCAGAAGCACGCTCTTGAACGACTGCGGCATGATGTCGGTGGTGACATAGCCCATGTCGCCGCCGTTGAAACGCGTCGCCTGATCGATCGACCTTTCCATGGCCATCGCTTCGAACAGGCTACCCGACTGGAGTTGCTTCAGCACGGCGTCGCCGTCGGCGCGCGTCTTGACCAGGATGATGCGGGCGCGGATTTCCTCGGACGTCCTGGCCAGCTTGACCTGCTCGTCGTACTGCGCCTTGACCGCCTTTTCATCGATATTGCGGTCGATCGAATTCTCGACCAGCATGTCGCCCAGAATCCGATCGCGGGCAGCGGCCAGACGGCGTTGCGCGGTGATCGAGCGATCGAGCCCCTTATTGGTGGCCGCCTTGGCCAGCAGTCGCTGATCGATGACTTCTTCCAGGGTGCGCGCGAACAGGTCCGACGTCATGTCGAGCGGTTCGCCCGGCCCGATCTGTCCCTGCGCCACCGCTTCGGCGCGCACGTCGGACGACCAGATAGTATGGCCGTCGACCCGCGACACGGCAATGTCGCCGGGTTCCGGCGGGCGTTCGTTTTCCTGGACGCGATTACACGAGGCAAGGCCAAGTCCTGCGACCAGCATAACCGGCAGAAGCAGGGCCGTCCTGAGCCTATTCCAGTCGAAAAACGCAAAAAGCTTGTTTACCGTCTTAAACACAAGGCCCCCAGCCCGGTTACCCACGCGCTTCTGCATAAAACTTTCCTAAAGGACGAGCCGCTCCCGGCTCTCGCGTTGACATACACTATTCCGCCGCTTAAGTCAGTCCCCATGCTTGAAAAGCGGTTTTTTCCACTTAACTGATGGGGCGATGGCTAAAGGCACGGCGCACGAAAAGCATACCAGCAAGAATTGCGCCAGAATGATGCCCGATACAATGCCCCCGACACACTGCCAAGGATAACGCCCCGGTTAAAGTCGAATGACGGAAGTTCGCTGATCCGGTAAAATATGTCTGCTTCGGTCCCGTTTGCGCGGCCGTTTGTTCTTAAGGTTTCTCATGCTGGCTATCGCCAAGATGCTGTTCGGGTCGTCCAACGACCGCAAAATCAAGTCGATGATGGGACGCGTACAGCGCATCAACACGCTTGACCCCCGCTACAAGGCGATGAGCGACGAGGAACTGCGGCATCAAACCGAACTGTTCAAGGAGCGCGTCGCCAAGGGCGCGTCGCTCGATTCGCTGATGGACGAAGCCTTTGCCGTGACGCGCGAAGCCGCGTGGCGCGCCATCGGCCAGCGCCATTACGACGTGCAGCTGGTCGGCGGGATGATCCTGCACAAGGGCGGCATTGCCGAAATGCGGACGGGTGAAGGCAAGACCCTGGTCGGCACCGCGCCGGTCTACCTCAATGCGCTCGAAGGCAAGGGCGTCCACCTGATCACCGTTAACGACTACCTGGCCAAGCGCGACGCCGAATGGATGGGCCGCATTTACCGTTTCCTCGGCATGTCGACCGGCGTCATCGTCAACGGCCTGTCGCAATCGCAGCGCAAGCAGGCCTACAATTCCGACGTCACTTATGGCACCAACAACGAATTCGGCTTCGATTACCTGCGCGACAACCTGGCCTATAGC
>FSUR01000187.1_pt1 | contig 13038 bp, 10 predicted proteins | sample 1637491 | NCBI WGS metagenome assembly FSUR01 (sample SAMEA3914816, study PRJEB12502) | metagenome | biome: forest; material: soil | place: USA | collected 2011-09-16 | depth 0.3 m
CGCCGTAGAGCTGGCGCGCGTCGTGCCCGACCTGCGCCGCGACCTCGTCGAGGACCTCTACCCGCCGCGTCCGTAAGCCGGGCAGACATGCGCCGCTTCAATGCGATACGGCGCATGTCGCAAGGATTTACGGTTCGAGGCCGAGCACCGTCACCGACGCCGGAGCGACCGTGACACTGAGCTTGCCGTTCGCGATCTTGGCAGAAATGGCCTTGGGGGCGACGGTATTGGGCGCGTCGAAGGTATTGACGCTGTCGATCTTCGGCGCTGAAAGCGTCTGGCCCGACGCCTTCGTCGCCTTCACCCCGCCAAGCGCGATGCTGAAAGTCGCTGGCTGCTTCGCGTCGATATTGGTGACGGCGATCCACACCTTGCCGGCCTTGTCCTTTGCCGCGATGGCGTCGACGCGCGGCAGGGTCACCCCACCCGCCGTATAGGTCCCGGCGTCGAACGCGACGGGCAGCGAGGTCGCGTCCTGGAACGGAACGTACATGTGGAAGACGTGGTAGGTCGGGGTCAGCAGCATCTTGTCCTTGTCGGTCAGGATCATGGCCTGCAGGACGTTGATCATCTGGGCGATATTGGCCATGCGCACGCGGTCGGCGTGGCGCGCGAAGATGTTGATGTTAAGGGCGGCCAGCACGGCATCGCGCTGGCTGTTCTGCTGCACAAGGAAGCCCGGATTCGATCCCGGCGTCGGCGCCAGCCATGCACCCCATTCGTCGACGACCAGGGCGACCTTCTTTTCGGGGTCGTATTTGTCCATGATGGCCGAGTGCGTCTTGACCAGGTCGTCCATGCCGATCGATTCCTTTAGCAGGACGGCATAGTCCTTTTCATCGAAACCGGTGCCCGGCAGGTGCGGCGGCCAGCCGCCCGTGCTGTACGAGTGCAGCGACAGGCCTTCGATGTCCCAGGCCCAGGTGTGGCCTTTCCAGGCCTTCATGACGGCGTCGGTATAGCTGGTGTCGGCGCCGTTCGGGCCGACGGCTACGCGCTTCATCGGCTGCGCGGGATTGTAGTTGTGGAGGAAGCGCGAGAAGCGCTTCATTTCACTGACGTAGAAGTCCGGCGACATACCGCCGCCGCAATCCCATGACTCGTTGCCGAGGCCCAGGATCGCCACCTTGTATGGCGCGGCGTGGCCGTTCTTCGCCCGCTCGGCGCCCATGGCATCGTCCGTCGACGAGGTCATGTATTCAAGCCACTCCGCGGCTTCCTGCGCCGTGCCGGAGCCCAGATTGACCGAGACATAGGCTTCGGTGCCGACCTGCTGGGCGAAATCCATGAATTCGTCGGTGCCGAAGGTGTTGGGCTCGACCACCCCGCCCCAGTTGGAATTGACCGCGGCCTTGCGTTCGGGGCCGACGCCGCGGCGCCAGTTGTATTCGTCGGCGAAGCAGCCGCCCGGCCAGCGCACGTCGGGCACCTTCAGTTCCTTCAGCGCGGCCACGACGTCGTTGCGGATGCCGCGCGTGTTCGGAATAGTGGAATCCTTACCAACCCAGATGCCGCCATAGATGCCTGAGCCGAGATGCTCGGCGAACTGGCCGAAGATATGGCGGTCGATGACCGCGCCGGGCTTTGACGCATCGAGCGTCACCTGGACGGGGGCGTCGGCAGCGTTAGCGCTAACAGGCAAAAGGATGGCGGCGGCGATCGCGGCCGCCGAGGTCAGAAGGCGCATGGAAAATCTCCCTTGGATATGATTGCGGCGCCTTGGTTGGCGCGCTTATATGTCTGAGGAATAGCAGAAAGCCGACGTACGTCCAGCCCTCACGATTTCTTTCTCGCCGTGAAAGATTCCCGTTAACCACGAATTACAATTGCCAATATCCCCCAGTAGTTGTACATGCCATTCGCCGGGTGCCGTTACGTAAACCGCCGCACCCGCAGCCCCTACCCCTTTATATAACCGTACAGTCGCGTCCCGTTCCAACGTCCGCTTGTTTTCAACCAAGGGAGTTCCAGGATGGCGTACAAGGTTCTTCTCGTGCTCGACGGCACCTACCGTTTTGCCGAGCCTCATAACACGCAGGATTTCACCTATCTTGCCCTGGTCGGCGCGCTGACCGATGCCGGCATACTGGTGACTAAGGCGCACCGTGAAACCGACGTCACGGCCGATATCCAGAATTTCAATTTCAACGGCGCCGGCGTCAACCTGCTGGACTACGACGTCCTGTGGCTGATCGGCCATCACGGCCGCAACATGTTCGGCAACAGCGGCCTGTTCAATCTCGACCCGCCGCAGCTGGCGGCCATTGCGCGCTTCATGGCAGCCGGGGGCGGTGTCTTCGCCACGGGCGACCATGACAGCATCGGATCAGATATGTGCGGCTCCATCCCGCGCGTCCGTGCCATGCGCACCTGGTACGGAGCTGGCGATCCCGTTTCGCCCATGCCCGCCAGCTTCCCGCGAAACTTTCCGGCGACCGGCGTCGGCCGCGCGGACACGACGCAGAAGAATCCCGGCGGAGATTACGACCTCGACAACAACGGCAGCGACGACGGCTTCGTCTGGTTCGAGAACCAGTCCGACCCTGTTCCGCAGCCGATTACACCGGTATCGAGCCCGGCGCACCCCATCCTGCGCAAGGGCAGCGCCGACATCGTCATCTATCCCGATCATATGCACGAGGGTAACACGCTGGGCGAGGTTCCGGGCTTCGACTACACGCAGGTGCTGTCGATCGATGGGTCAAGCTTCACCGAATTCCCGTCGGTTGCGGGCGTCCGCGCCCTGCCCAAGGTCATCGCCACCGGCCAGGGCCAGCACCAGAGCTCGAAAAACGTCTTCAATACCGGCGGCTTCCTCGATCCCGCCTCGGCCGACGCCAAGACGGTCAATACGCTGAGCGTCTATGACGGCCGCGAGTCCGGTGTCGGGCGGATCGTCACCGGCTCGACCTTCCACCACTATATCGATATCAACCTGACCGGCGACAGCAATGTCAACAGCCCGGCGATCGACGCCCTGACCGGTCCGGGCGCGGAAAAAGGCCAGGGCTACGGCTTCCCCGGCGCCGAGGCGACCTTCGCCGACATCAAGACCGTCTATGCCAATATCGTCGCCTGGCTGGCCCTGCCACGGCCCGCCCTCAATCTGGGGCTGGAACGCAGCACCTTCAGCCAGGACGAGGCAACGGCCAATCCAAACTTCGACGCTGCGATCTTCATCACGATCGACGGGCTGAAGCCCAACCAGTACCCGGGTGGCGGCATCACGACCCTGTCGCCGTCCGCCGCCCAGCTAGCGTCTTGGGCGCCGGTCATCACGCCGGAAGACACGACCGGCCTGACGATTACGCCGACATCCGTGTCCAGCGATGACCCGACCCTGCCCGACCGCCTGCAAAGGATCACCTTCACCTACCGGCTGTCGGCGGCTGGCACAGCCTTCTCCGCCTTCGCTGCCACCTTCCGGATTCTGCGCATCGATGCCAGCCTGACGTCGCCGGCCGCATCCGCGCCGCTGACGGATTTTGCATGGATCGAGCTGATCAAGGCCGGCAATCCCTTCATGCTCGACCTCGACGGCGGCAACACCACGACCTGGCTAAGCTCCGACGTTCGCGTCTTCCCGGTCGTGGCGGGGCAGAGTTTCCTGGGGCATACCCTGGCAAACAATGCGAGCCGTGCCGACGCCTTGGCCTATCTCGACCAGGTGCTGACGACCCTGACGCCGGCCCAGTTCGCCGCGCTCGACCCGACCGAACCGGGCTCGGCGCTCAGTCCCCTGCCGACCACGACCAGCAGTCACAAGAACGTCTACAACTTCGCCGTCGCGCGCGTGCGCCTCAGCCCGCATTCGGCGGCGGCCAACAATGTCCGCGTCTTCTTCCGCATCTTCACTTCGCAGACGACCGCGGCCCTGACCTACCGGGAGACGGCCGGCGTGCCGATCGAAGGCTATAAGAAGACGGCCGGCCCCGATCCGGTGGCTGTACCCGGCACCAATGGCGGCGGCAACGAATGGTTGTCCTTCCCCATGTTCGACCACGTGCGCCTGTCGCCGCAAAGCGATGGCAACAACGTCAAGGCGACGATTTCACCGACGCCCGGCAGCGAGACATCGACCTTCTTCGGCGCGCTTGTCGACAATAACCTTGCCGATCCCTACCTGACGCAGACACCGGCTGGCGGGCCGGTGCAAAGCCTGCCCGACCTGATGATGGGCGAGCACCAGTGCATCGTCGCCCAGATCGAATATCCCGGGGCGCCCATCCCCAGCGGCGCCAACCCAGCCACCTCCGACAAGCTGGCCCAGCGCAACCTCGCCTTCAGCACCATCGCCAATCCGGGGCTCGATGCCTCGCGCATGGCGCTGCATACCTTCGAAATCGAAGCGACACCGCATACCATCACGGCGGACACCCCGCCCGACGAACTGATGATCGCCTGGCCGAAGGGTGTGCTCGATGGCACGGAGGTGCGGATCATCATTTCCGGCTGGAAGGCGCAGGACGTTATAGATCTGGCCGACCGCATCTATGCCCGGCATGAGCTCCGCGTGGTCGATAGCGACACCATCGCCCTGCCCGCCGGCGGCACGCGCTATGTCCCCCTGCCGCGCAGCGAAAAGCGCCAGACCGGCATCTTGGTCGCCGACTTCCCGCTGGGCGTCAAGAAAGGCCAGCGCTACGACGTCGTCGTCCAGCAGGTGACAACGCGCAGCCGTCCCGTCGATATTCCGCAACCGAAGGTCGAAAAGATCAGCCTGGCCGAGGCGGAAAAGCTGATCCGGGACCTGACAAACCAGAAGAAGCGCGACACCAGGGGGGCGGCCGCCCCGCGCGGCACCTACATGCTCAGTCCGACGCGCGTCCTGGTCACCGAGCTGAAGCTTCTCGACATGGCCGGCGACCACGCCGTCATCGTCGACCATCCCGATCCGGCCAAGGTGGCCGCAACCCGCCGAGCCGCCGGCCATTGGCGCCAGACGATCGGCGCCTTCCAGCTGGGGATTCCTGTTTCGGTCAAGGCCGACATGTTGCTCTATCACAGCCGCATCTTGTCGGTCATGCGCTGGCGCGCCGAACACCTTGGCCGCAACGGCCGCTGGTACGCCACGTTTCGCCGCTATGTCGGGCTGCTGGCCGACAAGGTCCAGGCGCTCGGTGCCGATCCGTTCAGCATTCCGGCCACGCCCGACGGTAACTGGCCCGGGCTTTACGGCAAGGATGACGATCGTCCGGGCACGGAGGATCACGGCGACGAACCGAAGAGGCTTTCGGCTCATCAGGCAACGGGCAAGATCAGCGGCCTGCTGTTCGACCATTTCGGCGATTTCGAAGGCTTCACGCTCGAAACCTTCGACGGTGTCCATCACCGCTATGCCAGCGGCGAACGTGCCATCGAGGCCCTGGCGCGTGAGGCCTGGCTGGAACGCTACGAGGTTACGGTCTTCACGCACCCGGTCACCGGTCTTGTCCGGCAGATCGTCTTCCGGGGTTACAAGTAGCTATTTCCCTGCGCCGGCGTCATCCAGCTCGAGGCGGAGGTAGTCCCAGACGACACCGCTTTGCAAGGATCCGCCGGCCACGGTGAAGGTCAACGTGTTTTCGCCGGCCTTGAGCACAGAGGCGTCGAATGTCAGTGTGCGCTCCTGCCAGAAGCCCTTGTCGGTATTATAGCGGATGGCGTTCGACTGAATCATGCGGGCATTGTCGGGGTCGGAGCCATCGCCGATGCTGCCGACGCTGCTGCCATTGACGGCGACCGGCAACATGCCGTCCAGCCCGTCTTCGCCGGCCAGCGCAACGCGCAAGGCTGCCTTGCCGTGCGGCGCCTTCGGCAAGGTGAACTTGACGGTCCATACCGACGTCCTGCCCTGGCCATAGACGCGCCACGGACCGGTTTGATCCGTATGCGGATATTGCTCAAGGGATTCAGCTTTTACCCATCCGTAGCGCTGGTTCGCCGGGTCTTTCGCATCGGGATTAACGAAGCTCAGGTTGGTGGCGTGCGGCACCTGTTCGAAGAACCAGTCCTTGCGCCAGTCGCTCTTGCCTACCGTATAGGTGACATCATTAGGGAAGAGCAGCGCGTAGCGCAGGTTCCAGCCCCACAACCACACGTTCTTTCCGTCGCCCTTGAAGAATTCTTGCGCGCTGCGGTCGGGATAACCGATCTCCCAGACCTGGCGGCCGTGGCGCACTGGCTTCCAGGCAATGGCCCCCAGGTCGAGCGTCTTGCCCGCTTCGACCGTGACGTCGGCCTGGACGTACTCTCCGAGTACCCCGTCAGCCCAGGCGTGCAGCGTATAGGTGCCTGGCCGAACCTTGGTGATCGCAAACGTCCCGTCGTCCGAACCATCATTGATGAACTGATAGCCACGGGCGTCGTGCATCCAGCTATCGGGACCGGCGAAAAACGCGGCCATGCGCGGGTTCATTCCGGCGGGCGCCGTTGTCGCTGACGGTGAGGTCAGGGCAACGATCAGATGCGGCAGCGTTTTCGACCTTGCCTGCGGGTCGTCGAGCACCAGATGCCCCGTGACCGTGCCGCGCTGATCGCGCGGGGTGTAGCCCGGGTCCTTTACCCAGCCGAACGGCCACTTGGCGTTTTCGGTCTGGGCCTGCTTGAGCGCGTCCTGCCACAGGGTGTCGGCATTGTCAGCCCAGCTCTTCGGGACCGTCGGATTACCCGCCGTGTCGGCAAGCGTCTTCCGTTCGCCGTCCGTCGTCGCTCGCGGCCGGTCGAGCGCGTTGACGTAGACGAAGATCGGCCCGATGACCTTGTGCCAGGCTTCGCCTGCGGCCAGTGGCGTCGAGGCGCCGGCATAGTGGCCGCTGTGCCAGTAGTCGAGGATGATCGGATCGGGATCGTCGTTCGAGTCGAGATGGGCATCAAGGTCGATGCGGAACGGCCCGCCGCTCAAATATTCGACCGTCGGATTGATGAACCAGACGCCGATGTGGTCTTTCGTCGACGACCAGCCATAGGCCGGCGTGCGGTACTGCATGCCGGAATAGGTGTATTTGTGCTCGACCGAGTTCTTGTAGACGCCGGTCGACAGGATGCGCTGTTCCTTGGCGTGGATAACGACACCGGCGCCCCAGTCTTTCGGCGACGCTTCGAGCATATTGCGATCCTGGTCGACCGTCAGCCAGTCGAAGGTGCGCGACAGGCGCGTGATGAAGCGGTCCTCGGCGCCGGTGCCGCCGGCCGGATAGCTGGCCGGATGGTCGTAGATGGCATAGACATAGACGCCGCTGTCGCCGCGCCCCAGGGCATAGCGGATCTCCATATCGGCCTGGGCGCCGCCGCCCGGTGCATTGGGCGTCAGGGTAAAGGTACCGTCGGTCACGCCCTTGATGGATACCTCGGCACGCTCGCCGCCATTGCCCGATGGATCGATGGTAACGGTGTTGGCCATATGCGGCGCGCCCTTGGGCGTATGCTCCCAGCTGCCGCCATTGCCGCCCAGGACTTCCTTGTCGTGGTATTTCAGAGACGGCATCAGGCCGCTGTCCTTGGCGATCGTCGCTTTGACGATGCCGTTGTCCAAGGTCCACGAGTCGCCATTGTCCGTGACGGTGACGGCCCCCGGCTTGGGCGTGGCAAAGGCCGGAAGGCTAAGACAGGCAAGCAGGCTTGCGATGACGGCGAAAGATGTGGCCCTGGCCATGACGTCCCCGATGCGTAGTGCGCGATTATGATCGACGATGATCAATTCATTGTCTTGCACGGCATTTGACGGGACTTCCGTCGCATGGATATTGCTCGCGCTGTGGAATCCGGCTCAGACTTGCCTCAGCCTCGAGTTACATTCCAGGAATACGACATGGAGATTCGCATTGCCGACCGCAAAGATATACCGGGCCTCCTGAGACTTTACCGCCATCTCGATCCTGCCGACACGGAAACGCCGGTCGAGGACGCCCTGCGGAACTGGGAACGGCTGAAGCAGTATCCCGGCAGCGATATCCTGGTGGCGTGCGTCGGCGAGATGATCGTCACGACCTGTACGCTTGTCGTGATTCCGAATCTGACGCGCGGTGGTGCGCCCTATGCCCTGGTCGAAAACGTCGTGACTGACGCTGCCCATCGCAACAAGGGCTTCGGCAAGGCTGTCCTTAAAGCGGCGACGGAGGCCGCTTGGCGGGCCGGCTGCTACAAGGTCATGCTGCTTACCGGTTCGACGCGCCCGGCGACCCTGAAATTCTATCAGGACGCAGGCTTCGAACAGAACAAGACCGGTTTCCAGATTCGAAAACTTCCGCCAAGGGCTTCATGAGGCAGGCATGGCCCGTCAACCCGCCGTCGCCCGCGTCTTCATCAGTGGCTGGATCTTGGTGCCGAAGTCGTCCATGCCCTTGATGAAGTCGTCGAAGGTCAGAAGCACCCCGCCCGTCCCCTCGACCTCGGCCATCTCGTCTAGCATGGCCGCGACCTTGGCGTAGGACCCGACCAGCGTCCCCATATTGATATTGACGGCAGACACCGTGTCCGACAGCTGCACCGTATTGGTCGTCTTGTTGACGGCGTTGGGCGCCGATTGCGCCTTCAGCCACTTGACCGCGTCCTCATCGACACCGTCGCGATAGGACTGCCACTTGGCTTCGGCGGCAGCGTCGGTCTCGTCGGCGATGACCATCATCAGCACGAAGGTCTTGACGTCGCGGCCGGTCTTGTCGGTAGCCGCCTTGAGGCGAATATTGTTCTTTTCAAAGGCTTTCGGTGTATTGACGCCGACACCGAGGCAGAAGGCGTAGTCGGCATATTGCGCCGAAAAGGCCAGGCCTTCGTCCGACGAACCGGCGCAGATGATCTTGGGCGGTGACGACGGCCGCGGGCTGACCCGGCAGTCGGTCATCTCGAAATACTTGCCCTTGAAATCCGAGACGCCCGTCTGGAACAGGTCATGCAAAATTTGCGCGTATTCGCTCAGCATGTCGTAGCGCTTGAGATAGTGCTCCTCTCCCGGCCACAGCCCCATCTGGTCGTATTCCGCCTTCTGCCAGCCGGTTACCAGATTGATGCCGAAACGGCCGGGCGCGATCGAATCGATGGTCGACGCCATGCGCGCCACGATGGCCGGCGGCAGGGTCAGGGTCGCCGAGGTCGCATAGATCTTGATACGGCTGGTCACCGCCGCCAAGCCCGCCATCAGGGTGAAGCTTTCGAGATTGTGCTCCCAGAATTCCGTCTTGCCCCCGAAGCCGCGCAGCTTGATCATCGACAGGGCGAAGTCGAGGCCATAATGCTCGGCCTTCTGCACGATCGTCTTGTTGAGCTCGAAACTCGGCATGTATTGCGGCGAGTTCTCCGAGATGAGCCAGCCATTATTGCCGATGGGGATGAAGACACCGATTTCCATAGCCTAAAGCTCCCTCAGGAAGGTCAGAAGGTACCGGTCGAATTCTTCCGGCACAGTGATGTTGACGGCGTGGCCGCCCCACGGAACAGCAACGAACTGCGGGTTCGGCAGGCCTTCGGCCAGGTTGGCCGAGGCGCGCACCGGCACCAGCATGTCGTCGAGGCTGGCCACGATCAGGACGGGACAGGCGATATCGGAAAGACGATCGCGGATATCGAAGTCCGACAACGCCTTGATGCGCGCCGTCAGCGCCTGTTCGGACTGAAAACCCGCGGCGTGGTGATGCGCCTGGTCGTCAAGCGCATCAAGATGATCGGCGATCCATTCGGCCGGGAACAGATAGAAGGGCTGGGCCCTGAGGTAGGCTTCGGGTCCGCCCGCGCGGTAGATGCCCACCCGGATGTCGAAGCAGCGCAGTGTATAGGGCTCGATCGCCGCCCAGCCGTTGATCGCCGACACGCTCAAAACGCGTTCCGGGGCATCGAGCGCCAGTTGCAGGCCGGCCAGCGCGCCGGCGGCATGACCGACAATATGCGCCGCTTCGTAGTCGAGGCCGTCGAGAATGGCGGCGATATCGCCGGCCATATGGGCAACGCTGTAATCGTCGGGCAGATCGGCGCGATCGCTCTCACCCGTGCCGCGATGGTCATAAAGGATGACGCGATAGCGGTTCATCAAGGCGCGGACCTGCGGCCGCCAATAGGCGCCGTGGCCACCCAGCCCAGGCGACAGGACGACGGGGATGCCGGCCGGGCGGCCATACAGGCTGACCGCCAGACCGTCTATGGTGACGGTCTCCGCCTCCGGGAACGGGACTTCCGCCGCTTCAGCTGCCGACATGCGCGACGCTGGCGATTTCGACGACGAGACCGGGCTTGACCAGGCCGCACTGGATGCAGAAACGCGCCGGCTTCTCACCCTGGAAGTATTCGGCATAGACGGCATTCATCGCCGCGTAATGCGCCCAGTCGGTCAGAAAGATGTGGTTGAAGGTGATGTCGTCCATGGTACCGCCGCCGGCTTCGACGACCTTTTTGATCGTCTCAAGGATATGGCGCGTCTGCGCCGTAGCATCGCCCGGCGCGTGGATCGATCCGTCGGGGTCGATGGCCAGCGTGCCCGAAACGTAGACGACGCCGTCCGCCTTGGTACCTGAGCTATAGGGGGCGAGCGGTTTCGGAAAACCGGGGGGATTGATGGCAGATTTGGGCATGGTCAGGCTTCCTGAAAATAGGCGGAGGTTTCGTCGGGCGTCAGATCGGCGATCGCGGTCTTGAAATCGGCGACGGTCGACACCCAACCGAAGAAGGTCTCGATATTGTAGATGGATGCTTGCTGGATGAAAGCCGGGCCCAAATGATGCGTGGCGTCTTCCAGCACGGTGCAGAAATATTCGAGGTGGAAGCCGTCGCGCAGGGTCGATTCCACGCAGACATTGGTGGCGATGCCGACGAAGACGAGATTGCGGATACCGCGGGCGCGAAGAATGCTGTCGAGCTGCGAATTGAAAAATGCCGAATAGCGCGTCTTGTGGACGCGGATATCGCCCGGTTTCGGCGCCAGGTCGTCGACCAGTTCGTAGTCCCAGCCGCCGCGCGCCAGAAGCTGCCCCTTCAGATTGGGGTTGCGGCGCATGGTCTTCAGCGCATTCGACTTATGCCAGTTAGGGGATTTGGGCGTGCCCGCCTCGACATAGTCGGGGTCCCAGCCGTTCTGCAAAAAGACGACCTGGATACCGGCGGCGCGGCCGGCATCGAGCGTTGTCTTGATATTGGCGATGGTCGATTGCGCACCGGCGATGTCGAAGCCCGCCAGATCGACATAGCCGCCGATCGAGGCGTAGGCGTTTTGCATGTCGATAACGATAAGCGCGGTCTCGCGGGCGTCGAGGCTTAGGGCTTCGGGCCGCGCGGACAGGGAAAAGGTGCTGTCGGTCGCCATGGCCATCCTTCTCAAAACGCTAGAAGATGCCGCATTTTCGAATCCGTCAAGTCCTTGTTGCGGCGCAAAATGCTCGCCGCCGACCTATGTTTTCGAAAACCCACCCTCGGATGCGATCTCGCCAACCGGCCGGCGCAGGCTCTTGACCTCGCGCGCCTGGAGCTTTTCCGACAGGTTGTCGAGCGGGCCCTGCTTGCCAATGGCGATGGCGATCTCCGCCTTGTAACCATCGGGTGGGCCGAGTTCGACAGGTATGCGGTCGGCTTCGATGCCGGCCATGCCGTGCGCGAAATAGCCCATGGCGTGCGCCTGCAGGGCCAGATAGCCCCAGGCGGTGCCGCAACTGAAGCTGCCGTGGCTGACGGCCTGCGGTTCGGTCTTGCCGTCGGGCACAAAGGTCGGCGCCGTTAGCAGATAGACCAGCGCCGCGGCCTTTTCAGCCCAGCCCCGGTTATAGGGCATCAAAAGATCGACGAATTTTTCCCAATGCTCGGTGCCGCGCCTGGCATAGGCGAAGCGCCACGGCTGGGCGTTGAAGGCCGATGGCGCCCAACGCGCCGCCTCGAACATGCGCAGAAGATCTTCTTCGGGGATGGCCTCGTCAATGAAACTGCGCGGCGACCAGCGCTCGACGAAGATGGGCAGGATATCGTGGTCGGCAACGCGGTCGGTCATAAGGCTCTCTCACAAAACGCTATTCAGCGCATGTAAGCGGCCTCACGGGTTTTCGCCAGCGCAATCAAGCCGGCGACCCTGCGTACGACGCAATCACCCGCACGATCAGGCCGTCGCCATCGTATTCGTGCATCTCGGTGACCCAGGCGTCCGACTGGTTGCGATAGACCATGGTATGGCTACCGAGACTGACGCAGTTGACGACCGGCGTAAAATACAGGTCGGGAATCTTCGACAGGCCGAGTTCGAAATAACGCCGCAGGTCGGATTTGGACGTCAGTGTGCCATCCACCGCGAAGCCGAGCGTGCGGACATAGGGCGAGGTAAAGCGCACGTCGCCGGCATAGAGCGCCATGATCGCATCGAGATCATGGCTGTTCCACGCCGCGTACCAGGCATCGGCCAATTTGTCGTAGTCCACGAAACCCTCCATTATGTCCGCGCCAGCTAAGCCTATTTCGCACTTTTCGGGAAGGCCGGAAGCTTGGCGATATCGTCGGCGTCGTGCTGGACGACTAAGGTCGCGTGCAAGGTCGTGGCCATTGACTTCAGACGGTCGAGCGACGCCAGGCTGTCGGCGCGATCGGCGTTGAACGGCGGTACGCCATTATTGGCCAACTGGGTTTCGAAATGCGCGACGTCGCCCGACAACAGCACCGGACCGAGGTGCGCCAGCCGGACCAGCAATGCCGTCTCGCCGGCTGTATGGCCCGGCATGGCGAGCATAACGACGCTGCCGTCGCCGAAAACGTCGCGATCGCCTGTGACCGGATCAGCCTTCGCATCGCCTTGGAGCCATGGCCCGGCCAACGACGGATCGAGGCCGAAGCCTTGCGCCCCGGCCTTGAGGGCGTCGAAGTCTGCCTTGCCGATCAGCAGGGTCGCCTTGGGGAAGCTCGACATTTGACCCATATGGTCGAAGTGGTCGTGGCTGATACCAAGCCATTTGATACGGTCGGGCATCAGGCCGATGATTTTCAGCTGTGACGGCAGGTCGTAGTCAAGCGTCGGCGAAAAGGCGGCTGCGGGGTCGATTTTCGCGGCCAGCAGCCCGGCCGGCAAGCCCGTGTCCCACAGCATGTAGTCTGTGCCGTGGC
>FSUR01000210.1_pt1 | contig 12973 bp, 14 predicted proteins | sample 1637491 | NCBI WGS metagenome assembly FSUR01 (sample SAMEA3914816, study PRJEB12502) | metagenome | biome: forest; material: soil | place: USA | collected 2011-09-16 | depth 0.3 m
GTCGGTGGCCATGAGCAATTGCGGCCGGGCGGGCTGGGTGACCGACCTCTCGGGCTATCGCTATTCGGAGACCGATCCGCTGACGGGACGTCCCTGGCCGGCCATGCCGGCGGTCATTTTGCAGATGGCGGAACGCGCGGCCGCGGCGGCGGGCTTCCCGGATTTTGAACCCGACGCCTGTTTGATCAATCGCTATGAACCGGGCGCGCGCATGGGGCTGCACCAGGACCGCGACGAGAAGGACCGCGCCCAGCCGATCGTGTCGCTATCGTTTGGTCTGCCGGCGACCTTCCTGTTCGGCGGGGCCAAGCGCGCCGATCCTCAGGTCAGACTTATGTTGGAACACGGCGACGCCGTGGTGTGGGGCGGCCCTGCAAGGCTGTATTATCACGGTATTGCGCCGTTGAAGGACGGGACGCATTCCGTCATGGGGCGGCAGCGGATCAATCTAACGCTCAGGCGAGCGCTTTAGGCGTTTTTTTTAGACGTACTTCGCGGTACCAAGACTAGCCCTAGTTCAGCCGTCCCGGACCATCGTCGGGCGGCATCTGCATCAGGCTGAACCAGTACTGCTCGATCTTGGTGACGATGTCGTCGTAGGTGTCGGTCATGATCGGCTTGGTGATATAGCCGTTGGCATGGCGGTCGTAGCAGCCCGAGACGTCCGAATCGGCGCTGGAGCTCGACAGCACGATCACCGGAATACGGCGCAATTCCGGGTCGGCCTTGACGACGCTGAGGAACTCCTGGCCGTGCATGTGGGGCAGGTTGAGGTCGAGCAGGATGATGTCGGGACGCGGCGCCCCGGCGTAGTCGCCTTCGCGGCGCAGGATGCTCAGGCCCTTTTCGCCGGTTTCGGCCACCGTAATGTCACTGGTCAGCCGCGATCGCCGGAAGGCCCGGCGGGTCAGGACGGCGTCGCCGTGATTGTCCTCGATAAGCAGAACCTGGGCGCTGCGCGATCGCTCTGTGAGCTTCGTCATAACAGATCGAAACCTGACCATAGGCTACGGATTTTATACAGGTGTTGTCCCCGATTTTCTTAGCCGCCGCAAGACTTTTCGACCGCGCGACCTCAGATGCATCACAAGGAATTCATCGCGACCCCGGTTAAATAAGGCCGGCTTGTCTGGTACCTATACGCAAAGTTGAACAGGGAACAGAGTCGCCGGGTACAGATAAGGGTGTTGACGCGATTACTCCGTCGGCGCCTCCGGGCGACACCCTAAAAAGTAGAGTAAAGAGCCCCTGCAATCGCAAAGGATTGCATAGAGTGCGGAACAGATTGCATTGATGACGACAGTATCGGCGAACAGTCCACAGGCGTTTGATGGCGCCCCGTTTCAAGGGCAGGCAGTCACAGTGGCGGCCGAATGAACGGCATGACGCACGATTCAGGCGGCAGCTTCATGCCGCATGGCTTCTGTTTCCTGTGGCGCCCGGACGTACTGTGGCTGCACATCATTTCGGACGGCCTGATCGCCCTGGCCTATTTCTGCATTCCGGTGGCCTTGATCTATTTCATACGCACCCGCCGGGACGTGCCGTTCCAGATGGTCTTCCTGCTGTTCGGTGCCTTCATCCTGCTGTGCGGGGCGACGCACGTCCTCAGCATCTGGGTATTGTGGCATCCGACCTATTACTTCGAGGGCGCCGTCAAGGCGATGACGGCCATCGCGTCGATCGGCACCATGATCATGACGGTCCGCCTGATGCCGCAGGCCCTGGCCATTCCCAGTCCCGACCAGTTGAACGAGGCCAATGCGCAGCTGCGCGAGGCCAATGCCAAGCTGGAAAAGCTCTATGCCGACAGCGAGGAACGCAGTCGCGTAACGCTGGCGGCCATTGTCGACAACGCCGTCGACGCCATCATCACCATCGACGAGGACGGCAGGATCGAGACCGCCAACCCCGCCTGCGACCGCCTTTTCGGCTACGAACCGTCCGAGATTGTCGGCCAGAACATCCGCATGCTGATGCCCGAGCCATATCATAGCGCGCATGACGGCTTTCTCAGCCGTTATGCGCGCACCGGAGAGGGCCGGATTATCGGCACTTCGGGCCGTGAGGCGGAAGGCAGGCGCAAGGACGGGGCGGTGTTCCCGATCGACCTGTCGGTCAGCGGCTTCACCATCGACGGCAAGCGCCATTTCACCGGCATCGTGCGCGACATCACCGTCGCCAAACAGGAGCACGAGGCACGGCAGCGGCTGTTGGCGCGCCTGACCGAGTCGAACACCGAACTGGAACGCTTTGCCTATGTCGCCTCGCACGATATGCAGGAACCCCTGCGCATGGTGCTGAACTTCAGCCAGATCATCGCGACCGACTATGCCGACGTGCTCGACGACGAAGGCCGTGACTACCTGCGCATCGTCGGCGACAGCGCCATGCGCATGCGTGACATGGTCCAGGACCTGCTGGAATACGCGCGCCTCGGCCGTGAAGGCATGAGCCTGAGCGATGTCGACATGGAGGTCGAACTCAACCACGTGCTGACCAACCTCAAGGAACTGATCGGCGATTCCGAGGCGATCGTCACCAGTGATCCCTTGCCGTTTATCGAGGGCAATGCCGTCCAGATCATGCGCCTGTTGCAGAACCTGATCGCCAACGCCATCAAGTACCAGAAGCCCGGCAAGATCCCGCACGTCCACGTCAGCGTGACGCCGGGCAGTTCCGACTGGCATTTCACCGTGCGCGACAACGGCCTCGGCATCGACCCGGCCTTTGTCAACCAGGTGTTCGAGCCCTTCCGCCGCCTGCATACCTGGGAGGCGATCCGCGGATCGGGCCTGGGCCTTTCGGTTTGCCGCAAGATCGTCGACAGCCACGGCGGCCGCATCTGGGCGACATCGAACCCGGGCGACGGCAGCGTTTTCCATTTCACCATACCCATGCCCGATGATGTAGCAAAAAGGAGTGCGGACCATGTCTGAACCCTCAACAACCATGTTAATCCGCGAAGGCCGGACGGCCGAAATATTGCTGGTCGAAGATAACCGCGGCGATGCCCAGCTGGCTTCGATGGCGTTCCGCGAAGCCAGGATCGAAAACCACCTGACGGTCGCGGTGACAGGGGAGGACGCGATGGAGTTGCTGCGCGACCCCAGCCGGCGTCCGCCCGACCTTGTCCTGCTCGACCTCAACCTGCCCAAGATGAGCGGCCGGGAAGTCCTCGTGGCGATCAAGGAGGACCCGCGGCTGATGCATATACCCGTCATCATGCTGTCGGCTTCGGAAAACGAGCAGGACATTGCCCGCAGTTACGAGCTCCATGCCACGGCCTATATCATCAAGCCGCTAACGCTCGAGAAGTTCCGCGACGTCGTTTCGACGATCGAGCAGTTCTTCTTCTTCCTCGCCGTCCTGCCCGACGCGACCTACGCCACAGCGACGTCGAACGCCGCCTGGTTCGACGCCAACGATCATTGAAGTTAGAATCACCCGATGCACGCCGAAAAATCCCGCGCCCACCACGCCGCTGCCGCTGAAATCCGCGAAGCCGAGCCCGCCGACCTCGCCCAGGAGTACCGCGACTACGCCTATATCGTGTCGCACGACCTCGGCACGCCGGTCCGGCTGATGGTCGAATTCGCCCGCCTGCTCGACGAACGCCAGGTCGAGAAGGGCGACGAGGAGGACCGCGCGCTGCTGAAGGAGATCATGGACAACGGCGACCGCCTGCGCTCGATGATGCAGGGCCTGCTGTCGTTTTCGCGGCTCAGTACCCTGGCCGCGCCGCATATCCTGGTCGACACGCAGAAGATCGCCGAACACTGCCGGCTGGTCATGCAGGACAAGCTCAAGGCGTCCGGCGGCAAGCTCGAAGTCGTCGGACTGCCGCGCCTCAAGGGCGATGCCGACCAGATCATGCAGCTGTTCAGCCTGCTGGTCGACAACGCGATCAAGTTCGCCCGGCCGGGCGTAGCGCCGGACGTCCACATCACGGCCCAGCGCGATTCCGACCTATGGATCATCTCGGTGCGTGACAATGGTCAGGGCATGGAGGAACCCTACTGGACGCGAGTCTTCAAGCCATTCCAGAAGCTGCACGTCGAAGGCCAGTATCCCGGCGTCGGCATGGGCCTTTCGCTGGCCCGCAAGATCACGGCCCTGCACGGCGGCTATATGTGGATCGCCGAGTCGTCTCCGCAGGGCACGACTATCCGCTTTACGCTGGCGGCGGCGGACTGAGCGTATGGCAATGCGGCAGTTTTGTAACAGCCGACGCTAAACCGCTCGCGCCTTACGCGAGGGAAATATTGCCTTTTATAACATTCGGAGTGAACGTGCGCGTCAAGTTTCGCGGGCAAAGACCCGCGGGCAATAATCATAAAGATATACAGGGTTCCCATATGAAACAGTCTTTCCGCCTGGCACTGCTGGTGTCAGCCGCCGCGCTCCTGCCGCTGGCCGCGCACGCGCAAACATTCACCCGTCTCGTCAGCTTCGGCGATAGCTTGAGCGACAACGGCAACCTGTATACGGCGACGGGCAATCCGCCGGCGCCCTACAATAAACGCTACACCAACGACCAGGTTTGGGCGGAATATATCGCTGGCACAATGCAGAGCTATTTCGGCCCGGCGTCGTCCGTCAACACCGGCAGTGTCGACTATGCCTGGGGCGGCGCGCGTTCCGATCTTGCCGCCAACAGCAACGGTCCCATCCCCGGAACGCCGGCGCAGATCGCCGCGTTCCGCGCCAAGGGCGGCACATTCGGCGCGGGCGATGTCGTCAGTATGTGGGCCGGCGCTAACGACATTTTCCAGGCACTGCCGGGCGCGGCAACCAATCCGTCGACCGCGGCGTCGGTGATGACCAGCGCTTCGGTGACGGCAGCCGGTAATGTCGCCACCCAGGTCGGCACGCTGGCGGGCTATGGCGCAAAGACCATCGTGGTCTTCAACCTGCCGGATCTCGGCCAGACGCCACAGTTCAACACCGACCCGTCGGCATCCGGTCTGGCGACGGTCAGCGCCACCGCTTTCAATACGGCCCTGCATGCGGGCTTGACGAGCGTTGCGGCGTCGGCGACCGGCAGCAACATTGTCGAGGTCGATATCAAGTCGGCGTTTACGGCCATTATCGCAAACCCCGCGGCTTTCGGCCTCGCCAATGCCAGCAAGGCCTGTCTCACCGTGACGGCCTGCGTCACCGGCGGCGCCTCTGCCCAGAACACCTACCTTTTCTGGGACGGCGTCCACCCGACGGCATCCGGCCACAAACTGGTGGCGCAGATCGCGGCGCAATATCTTTATACGCCCACCCTGGCCGAAGGCGCCGGAGCGTTGGCGGACGAAAGCTATAATACACGGCGTCAGAACCTGTCCGATACCGCCAGCCTGTTCCACGGCGGTCGCGGCTATTTCGTCCAGGCCGTCGGCCAGGATGCGTCGAAAAGCCGGAACGTCTCGCAGCAGGGCCAGATCGGCGCGGCCGCCACGACCGGTTCGCAAAAGGCTTATGATTATACGGTCGGCGGCTTCCGGGCCGGCGCCGTGACGGCCGTCAGCGACAATACGGCGTTCGGCATCGCCGTCACGGCTGTCACGGGCGAGTCAAAGGCTTTTCTGGTCTCCGCCAAGCCCACCGATCTCAGCATCGACGCCGGCTTCGACTGGAGCCACGGCCCGGCCTTCTTAACCGCGCAGGTCGGCGGCAGTCTCGGCCAGTTCGCCGACTATGAGCGCCAGACGCTGGTTGGCGCCTTCCGCGAGTCGCGCAACCAGATCGACGTGTCGTCGGTTTCCGCGGCCATCCAGGGCGGGCTCGACCACCATCTCGGCGGCTGGACGGTCACGCCGGTGGCGCGCCTGGCCTATATCGCGGCCGACATGAAGGGCTTTGCCGAGCAAGGCACCGTCGCGGCGGTCAGTTTCGAAGACCGCAAGGTGTCGTCATTCAATGGCGCCGTGGAACTGCGTGCCGCCGGGACGCTGTCCGAAACCACTGGCCTCAACGCCGTTATCGGCTATGAGGCAGCGTTCTCGGGCAAGGAAGGCGCGTTGAAAGGGCGGTTGATCGGCAATACGGCCCAGCCGTTCGCCACCGATATGGGCGAGGTCGGCAATCCCGGCGTCCTGGTGGGCGTCGGTGTGACGACGAAGATCCTGGGCCTGAACCTCTCGGCCAGCTATCGCGGAACCTTCGGCAGCGACGACCGCACGGACCAGAGCGCGTTCGTTGGCTTTACACAGGCATTCTGATTTACGGACAAGGCGGTTAGCGAGAGGGCCGGCGGGTAACTGCCGGCCTTTTATGCGCTGATATTAAGGCGTTGGCCCGGTGCGGCCGGGTCGGCGGGCATGATCGATGACACCTGCGCGGCACTGAGTTTGCCATCGAGGACAAAGGCCGATTTTCGCGACGGGTCGCTGGCGGCATCGACGTCGTAGGGTCCGGATTTCGGGTGCGCAGGATCGATATGTTTCTTCGCATAATCGACATCGGTGCAGTTGCGGCAGCTATAGCCGTTGACGTTCACCGGATGGGGATAGTCCGAGCCGATCGACATTCTGCCGTTCTCCCTGTTCGGTATCCTATACGTACGAAGTATCGCAATGGTTACAGCGCGGCGAAAATTTAAAAGTCGAGCTCGACGCCCGTCGCGTTCTTGATAACCGCCTTCACCACGTCGACTACGGCGTTGAGGATGGCCTGCGCGACGACGTAGGCCAAGACGGTGATTTCTGCCAGCGTGTTATTGAGTGTGAGCTCAAGCAGGTGCATCTTCAGGTCGGCGTCGCTCTGCGAAATCTCACCGGCGAGCAGCATGGCCGTTATCTTGACGGCGCGGTTTGCGATGAAATCCAGATCGCCTTGAATCTGGTCCTTGACGGCATTCCATTTCCCGCCAGCGGCCTCGGACGCCTTTTCGGTGATCACATCCAGAAGATCGTCGGCATTTTCCGGTACGAAGGTCGACAGGTCAGTCATTGGCGTCAATCCTTGAACAGGGCTTCTGTTTTTGCGACCGCCTGGCAGGTGTGGATGGCGGCTTCGACATCGCCTTCCGGTTCAGGGTAGCGTGCAGCCGCATTGCTGCCGTCCCCACCCGCCTTGTAGCGGATCTGGATCGTCTTGATGCTGCTCAGACAGGTGTTGGTCATGGTCGCGATCGTCCGTGCAGGGACCTTTGACGGTTGATTGGGTGCAATGGCGTCCGCCCGCGCCGTCGCCTCGATCCTGGCCTGGATGGCAGACGAAATGGCTTCGACGAAAAGCGGTTCTACCTTGTCGTAGGGCAGATAATCCGGCGCCGAGACTTCGAGGCTGGCCTGGATTTTGGCAAGTGTATTGACGGCCGTCACCGCCTTTTCAAAAATAAGCGGTTTGTAGGCCGGCTGGAAAAAGGTTGCACAACCAGGCGTCAAGATTGCCACAACGCCGATAACGGCCAGTCTGTTGCCATTCCTCATCGTGATGCTCCCCAAGGTGACGGGTATTAGAAGCCGAGTGGGCGCCAGATCAACAACTATCGTTAGGCGAGCATTTTAATTCTTTTAAGTGTTGCGCTTTTACGCCTCAGCATGGCTTCGGCGCCCCATTCAGTTAACCAGCGACGCCGCGATATTGATCGTCAGCGCCAGGACGGTGGCGTTGAAGACATAGGCGACCACACAGTGGATCGTGCTGATGTGCCGCGTTTGCCGGCCGGCAATCGAGACGTCGGCGGTCTGGCCGGATGTGCCGATGATGAAGGAGAAGTAGAGGAAATCGAGGTAGTCCGGCGTGTCGGTTCCCGGGAAGATCAGGCAGCGGCCTTTCTTGTCTCCGCAGTGGCGCTCCGAAAAATAATAGCCGTGCGCGTAATGGAAGGCGAAGGCTGTGTGGATAAAGGCCCACGACGTCATCAAGGTCAGCACCGCAAGCCCGATATGGACGCCGCGCAGGATACCATGGACTGACTTGACCGAAGCCAGTTCGCCGACGATGGCCGCTACCGACAGGACGGCGGCCAGGATGGACAGCAAAAGGATAGTCACTTCGCCGTCGTCATACAGCGCAGCGCGGCGATGCAGGGCTTCGGTCCCGGCGTGCATCATGGTTTCGATGCCGAGCGCCAGATAGACCACGGTGCCGGTATTCCAGGCCAGCAGTATATCTGTCACGCTGCTGAGGCGGGTGAACGTCATTGTGCCCGCCAGGACGACCAGGCCCAGTACAATCGCCGCCAACAGGCGCGGCTTGTGCTTGAGGTGCCTGAACACCGGCAGGGCCAGCACGCCCTTTTGTCCGCCACCCGCCTTCGTCATGCCGTCAAACCCTTGAAATGGATGCAGTCCATGTTACTCTTTTTTTTGGCACCGAGTCCCACCCGACGTGAAGAGAAAGGAAGCCGGTCTTTTGCCCATAGTGTTCGAACATACGATCGACCTGTCTCAGACGCCCCACGACGTCTTCACCTTCCTTGACGACTTCAAGAAGGTGCCGTTGTGGCTGAAGCGATGCGAGGGCGTCGCAAAGTGCGGGCAGGGGCCGAATCGCGAGGGCGACAAGCTGCGCTACGCCTATTTCGAAGGCGGCCGCCACCGCATCATGGATGGGGTGATCACGGCGCACGAACCGGACAACCGCCTGGCCTACCGGTATTTCGACAAGCTGATGCAGGTGTTTATCGAATTCCGCCTCGAGCCTGTGGAAAAGGGGACGCGCCTGATTCACCGCGTCGAGATCGTGCCGCATTACTGGCTCGCCAAGCTACTGGTGCCGCTGTTCAAGTTGCGGCTGCCTCGCCAGACGAAAGAGGCAATGGAGGGCATGCGCCAGATGCTGGCCGCGGGTGGCTAAAGGTTAAAATCCGCGCTCGACTTTCGCGGAAATCCGGTCTTTAACATGTGGCAATTGAAACAAAATGCCCATCGAGGCCTTCATGCGCAACGCTGTCTCCAAAACCTTTCTCCTCGCCGCTTCCGCGTCGCTGATCGCACTCGGCGCGCATGCCGCCGATGGCAAACAGCCCTTTACCTACAAGGACATGGTGTCGCTGGATCGCATCGGCGGGCTGAATGTCGATTCTGCCGGCCATTATGCCGTCTTTCAGGTCCGCGCCACCGATCTCGCCAAGAACAAGGGTGTAACGACGCTATGGCTGAAGGACCTGTCGAAGCCCGCCGCGCCCGAAGTGAAGCTGGCAGCCTCCGAAGGTGGCGCGACCGATCCGCAGTTCGGCCCCGACGGCAAGACCATCTACTTCCTGTCGTCGCGCGGGGGCTCTTCGCAGGTATGGAAGACCGACATTGCCGGCGCACCGGCGGTCCAGGTGACGAAACTGCCGCTTGATGTCGGCGCCTACCAGCCGACGTCCGACGGCAAGGGTGTTGTCGTCAGCCTGGCTGTCTTGCCCGAATGCACGGGCAATGAGATCGACTGCACGGTCAGGACGCAGGCCGACAAGAAGGTCAGCGACCCGTCGAGTGGCACGGTCTACACCAAAATCTTCGTCCGCCACTGGGACGAATGGGCCGACGGCACGCGCAACCACCTGTTCTACGCCGGTTTCGATGGTGCAGCACCCGTCGCCCTGACCGACGGCTTCGACGGCGACGTGCCGTCCAAGCCGTTTGGCGACGAGGCCGATTTCACCGTCTCGCCCGACTCGACGACCGTCTATTTCTCGGGTCGCGTCGCCGGCAAATCCGAACCGTGGAGCACAAATTTCGACATCTTCTGGGCGCCGATGAGCGGTGGCGCTGCCACCAACCTGACCGCCGACAATAAGGCCTGGGACGCCCAGCCTATCGTGTCGCCCGACGGTAAGACGCTGGTCTACAAGGCAATGAAGCGCCCGGGCTTCGAAGCCGATCGCTTCGGGCTGATGATCCGCGATGCATCGGGCAAGGTGCGCGAAATCGCACCGGCCTGGGACCGCAGCGCCGACGGCGTCAAGTTCGCCAAGGACGGCAAGAGCCTGCTGGTCACAGCCGGCGACATTGGCATGGAAAAGCTGTTCCGCGTCGATATCGCCACCGGCAAGACGACAGCCCTGTCGAAGGACGGCCATGTCACGACGTTTTATGAGACGGGTACCGGCGTCGTCTACCTCAAGGACAGCCTGGCCTATCCGTCGCAGCTCTTCCTGTCGAAGCCGAAAGCCGCTCTGATTGACGACGGCGCGACCAAGCTGACCCAGGTCGACAGCGTGCTCGATCAGCGCGCCATGGGCGCCTATGAGCAGTTCAGTTTCAAGGGATGGAACGGCGACACGGTCTACGGCATCGTCGTCAAGCCGGTGGGTTACGTCGAAGGCAAGAAATACCCAACGGCCTTCCTGATCCACGGCGGCCCGCAAGGCAGCTTCGGCGACGACTGGTCGTTTCGCTGGAACCCGGAAGCCTATGCCGGCGCTGGCTTTGCCGTCGTCATGATCGATTTCCACGGCTCGACCGGCTATGGGCAGGGCTTCACCGACGCCATCTCGCAGCACTGGGGCGACCGTCCGCTGGAAGACCTGCAAAAGGGCTGGGCGGCGGCACTGACCAAATATACCTTCGTCGACGGTGACCGCGCCTGTGCGCTCGGGGCATCGTATGGCGGCTTCATGGTCAACTGGATCGCCGGCAACTGGAAGCAGCCCTGGAAGTGTCTCGTGACGCACGACGGCGTCTTCGATTCGCGCTCCATGGGCTATTCGACCGAGGAGCTGTGGTTCGAAGAATGGGAACACGGTGGCGTCATCTATGACGACCCGAAGAAATACGACGACTTCAATCCGGCGCTTCACGCCCAGGACTGGTCCGTGCCGATGCTGGTCGTCCATTCGGACAAGGATTACCGTATCCCCGTCGAACAGGGCATTGGCGCCTTTACAGCCTTGCAGCGCCGTGGCGTCGAGTCGGAATTCCTGCGCTTCCCGGACGAAAACCACTGGGTGCTGAAGCCGCAGAATTCGCTGAAGTGGCACGGCACGGTATTCGATTGGCTCGACAGCCATATTGGCGACAAGGCGAAGTAGGTGAGCATTTCGCTTTCCCGCCGCCACGTGCTGACGGCCGGCGCGGCGTTTGCGCTCGCCGGCTGTTCGCCAGAATTCAAGAAGGTCGCCGACATGGCCGGCCGGATGCTTGAAATCAAGAAACGCCACGGCGGCCGCGTCGGCGTGGCGGCATTCCAGGGCAGCAAGACTGTCGATCTCGATTCAGGCGAGCGCTTCGCCATGTGCTCGACCTTCAAATGGGTGCTGGCGGCCGCGATCCTGCAACAGGCCGACCAGGGCAAGCTGAGCCTGGCAAAGGAGATCGCCTACGGGCAGGGTGACCTGCTCGACTACGCGCCGGTGACAAAAGCGCATGTCGCAGCGGGCAAGATGACGGTCGCTGACCTGTGCGGAGCGGCAGTATCCCTGAGCGACAATACGGCGGCTAACCTGCTGCTGCCGCTGGTCGGCGGACCGGCGGGCCTGACGCAGTTCGTGCGTGGACTGGGCGATACGGCGACGCGCTTTGACCGCAATGAGCCCACGCTGAACACCAATGTCGACGGTGACGAACGCGACACGACGACAGCGGCTGCCATGGCGGGGTTGCTCAAGACCGTGTTCACGACGCCGGTGCTGAAACCGGCTTCGCTTGACCAATTGAAAGCTTGGATGGTGGCGACCTCGACGGGGGCGAAGCGCATCCGCTCGGTGCTGCCGTCGAGCTGGACGGCGGGCGACAAGACCGGCACGGGCGAAAACGGCGCCGTCAATGATGTCGCGGTCATCTGGCCCGACAAGGGCGATCCGATCTTCATGGCGATCTATACGTCGGGCGGCACGCTCGATGCTGCCGAAAGAGAAGCGATTGTGGCCGAAGTGGCCAAACTGGCCCTGGATGTGCTGAAGATCTAAGTCGCGATCCGCGCGATGGCTTCGTCGGCCAGGGCTGTGACCTTTTGGATATAGCCCACTAAAAGCTTCAAGGTATCGTCGTCATAACTGGCATGAAGCGTCTCCAGCCCGGCGAGAAACGCCGTCATTAGCGGCGCAAACCCTGCCATTTTTTGAGGATTGGCGTGGACGTAGACCTTGCGGCGGTCAGTCTCGTCCCTGGCCCTGCGGGCATATCCGCCGACTTCGAGGCGGTCGATCAGCGCTGTTACCGACCCGCTGGTCAAGCCTGTCGCCAATCCAAGTTCCCCGGCTGTCAACGGGCCGCGCCGCAGCAGCAGGTCATAGGCCTTGCCGTCACCCGGGCCGAGCCCCAGCTTTTCAGACATGGCCATATGCAGCATGACGGCCGACGCTCCGCTGGCGCGTCCTGCATCTGCGACAGCCCTGAGCAGCGCTTCGCGGCTTGACATGATGTCTCCTTCATATATTTTGATTAATCAAGATAATTGTCAAATCAAGGTATTTTACAATGACCAGGCGGACCTCGTCCATGCCTTTTACCGCCGGTGGCTGGATAGAGGCGATCACAGTGCACGAAACCGATCAGACGCCCCGGGCCGCATGGGAAAAGGTGCTGACCGAGACGCCCTATCTGACGGACGAAGACCGGGATTTTGCCTTGCGCGAAGAGGCGATCGTTCGCGAGCCGGCGGCGTACAAGGCCGGCTTTCATATTTCGCCGGGTCTTCATGTCGTCGTTATCCAAGGCGGTTGGTGGTATCGCGGCGTGACCGCGGTCGAGCCGGATGGCGAGGGGGCCAGGATCACCTATATCGTCGTCAACATTGCGCCGGGCTGGACGCGATGGATCTCGCATCTGTTCCAGTACAGGCGGTGAAGCCAGGCTCCGTTTGATGTGACGTTGCTGCCGGATTTCGTGGCGGCTTACCAAATACCGAAATAGACGTGGTCAAGAATTCAGCAATTGACAACCCGTCTCCAAAAATACTGAACTTGATCCGTCCCGCAGCATAGATTTACAACTGACACATAGGGCATAATGTTCAAACGCAGAACCGTATTCATCATCGGCGCCGGTGCCAGCGCGGAAGTTTCCATGCCGGTGGGCGGAGCGCTTGTAAAGTCAATTAGCGA
>FSUR01000248.1_pt1 | contig 12797 bp, 13 predicted proteins | sample 1637491 | NCBI WGS metagenome assembly FSUR01 (sample SAMEA3914816, study PRJEB12502) | metagenome | biome: forest; material: soil | place: USA | collected 2011-09-16 | depth 0.3 m
CGGTTATTCCGGACCAGAAACTGGATACGAAATTCACCGTCAACAATCGCGGGGACAAGCAGAAGCCCGTCTTCACCGCCGGCTACATGGCCGCCAACCCCGCCGTCATCCAGCCCGGCCAGACCTGGTCGACCAGCTCGCACATCTTCGCCGGCGCCAAGCAGGACGACATGCTGAACGCCTACGCCAAGTCGCTGAACCTGCCGCGTTTCAACTACGCGCTCGACTGGGGGTCGCTGGAGGTCATTACCCACCCCTTCTTCCTGCTACTCACCTGGCTGTACAGCATGGTCCATAATTACGGCCTGGCCATCCTGTGCATGACGGTTATCGTCAAGCTGGCCTTTTATCCGCTGGCCCATCGCTCGTACGAGCAGATGACCAAGATGCGCCACGTCCAGCAGCGCCTGCAACCGAAGCTCGACGCCATCAAGAAGCGCTTCGCCGACGACCAGCAGAAGCAGCAGGAAGCGACCATGGCCCTCTACCAGGAGGAAAAGGTCAATCCGATGGCCGGCCTGGGCGGCTGTCTGCCCATGCTGCTGCAAGTCCCGGTGTTTATCTGCCTGGTCAAGGTGCTGCAGATGGATATCGGCCTGCGTCACGCGCCCTTCTTCGGCTGGATTCATGACCTTTCGGCGCCCGATCCCAAGACGATCATGAACCTGTTCGGCCTGATCCCCTATACGCCGGGGGCAGTGCCCTTCATCGGCACCTTCCTCGACGGTCCGCTCCACGTCGGTCCGGTCGCCATCCTGTACGGCTTCAGCATGTGGGCCAGCCAGAACTTCACGCCGATGACCGGCATCGATCCGATGCAGAAGCGCATGATGGCCTTCATGCCGCTGATCATGGTCTTCTTCTTCTCGCAACTGGCCATCGGCCTGATGATCTACTACTTCTGGAGCAACCTGCTGACCATCCTGCAGCAGTACACCATCATGCGCCGCATGAAGGTCGACAACCCGATCGACGAGCTGATCGCCAAGATCACCGGCAAGACCGAAAAGAAGAAAGCGGCGTGAGTCCGGCATCTCCCGACGACCTTTACGATCCCGAGACCGTGGAAAGGGCGCGCGTCCTGTTTGCGCGCCCGGCCACCTTCGTCATGGGGGCGGCCAAGATCGAGCAACTGCCCGATACCAGCCTGCCCGAAGTCACCTTCGCCGGCCGCTCGAACGTCGGCAAGTCGAGCCTGATCAACGCCCTGGTAGGGCAAAAGCACCTGGCTCGCGCCTCGAACGAGCCCGGCCGCACGCGCGAGGTCAACTTCTTCCTGGTCGACGAGGTCATGCACCTGGTCGACCTGCCGGGCTACGGCTGGGCCAGGGCGTCGAAGACCGACGTCAAGAAGTTCCAAAGCCTCGGCCGCAACTATCTGCGCGGCCGGCCGAACCTGCACCGCGCCTATCTGCTGATCGACGCCCGCCATGGCGTGAAGACTGTCGATTTCGAGCCGATGGACGCGCTCGACGGCGCCGCCGTCAGCTATCAGATCGTGTTGACCAAGGCCGACAAGATCAAGCCGGCCGAGCTCGAAAAGGTCCAGGCCGCGACCGTCGAAGCTATCCGCAAGCGTCCGGCGGCCCACCCGGTCGTGCTGGCGACATCAGCGGAAACCGGCCTGGGTATTCCTGAGCTGCGCACTGAAATTCTCCAGATCTGCGGACTTTAGGCGCCATGGGTCTCGAAGCCGAAAGCGTGGTCGAGACCGAAGGCGAAACGCATACCGTCAAGGCGCTGCTGGAAGGCCATGAACTGATCCTGCGCGGCGCCTTTCGCCGGACCTTCAGCCTGACCGACATTTCCGCCGTCGAAGTCCGCGACGCCGCCCTGCATTTCATGCACGGCGGCGTGGCCTTTACACTGCGTCTGCCAGACGGTCGCGCCGAGACCTGGGCGCGGAAGATGACCACCCCGCCGCCGTCGCTGGCAGCCAAGCTGGGCATATCGCCGGACAAGCCCGCCTACGTCGTGGGCTTCACCGACGACCCGGCGCTCCTGACGGCGCTCGACGGCAATACGGTCGCCACGAAAAACGCAGCCGTGCAGATCGTCGTCGTGGCGGATTCGCCAGACATCCTGCCCGATCCCGACGGCCTGCCCGCCATGCCCGTATGGATCGTCTACCCCAAGGGGGCGAAATCATCCTTGCCGGAATCGATCGTGCGCACACACATGCGCGACGCCGGATGGTCCGATACCAAGACCTCGGCGGTGTCGGAGCGGCTCAGCGCCCTGCGTTTTCACAAGCGATAGCGCTATCAAAATGCAAACCCAAAGTTTAGCTGTGGATTTCGGCTCCTGCCTGGGACATCATGCCACCTTGGGGAAGCGGGCTAAACAGGTATGATCACCAGACAAAGAGATTCTGCGCAGTTCCGCAGCAGCAGGACCGTCCACGCCGAAGAGCGTGAAGCGCCGAGCTTTTCCGGCACCAATATCGTCGTCGCCGGCGACCATAACCGCCGCATCACGCTGCAGGCCATCCGCGCCAACGGGCCGGTGCGCCGGTCCGAATTGGCAAGGCTGACCGGCCTGACCCCACCCGCCGTCTTCCGCATCACCAACGCCATGCTCGACGAAGGCCTGGTCCACGTTGCCGGGCGCGTCGTGCCGCCGCGCGGCAAGCCGGCCAACAACCTGGTCATCAATCCCGACGGCGCCTTCGCCCTGGGACTGAACATCGACCGCGATCATCTGACGCTGATTGCGCTCGACTTCGCCGGACGGACCCGCGCCCGCATCAGCCGCGAAATCGCCTTCGCCGACCCGTTCGAGACCGAGCGCTTCATAGCGCACGCCATCAGCGAAATCCTCGGCTCCGGCGTCATCGACCGCAGCCGGTTGATCGGCATCGGCGTCGCCATACCCGACGATCTCGGCAACATCTCGCTGGACGGCCAGCCGCCGCTCTATCACGAATGGAGCCATACGCCGATCGAGGACGTCATCGCCCGCCATCTCGATGTGCCGGTCTTTGTCGAAAACGACGCCGCTGCGGCCGCCATCGGCGAGCTGCATTTCGGCCATGGCCTCAAGGCCAATTCCTTTTTCTACGTGCTGATCAGCGCCGGCCTCGGTGGCGGCCTGGTCATCAACGGCCAGTATTTCCGCGGGGCGCATGGCCGTTCGGGCGAGATCGGCTTCCTGCCGCGCTTTCACCCCTTCCGTTCGCGCCACAACGAACCGGGAAAGACGCTGGGCAGCGCCATCCTGCTCAATAGCCTGTATCAGCAGCTGGCCGAAGCGGGCGTGCACGCCGATTCGCCCGCCGGTCTTGAAAACCTGAACGAGGCGGGCCTGGCCTGCGTCGACGCCTGGATCGACCAGACGGCGGAATATCTTTATCCCCCGCTGCTGACGCTGATGTGCGGTATCGACCCTGACGCCGTCTTCATCGGCGGCCGCCTGCCCGAACCGCTGGTCGAGCGTTTAAGTGAACGCGTCAACATGAAGCTGTCGATGAATATGGACTTTACGTGGGAACGCCCGCCGGTCATGCGCGCCGCCATGTCGGGCGACGCCGCGGCGATCGGCGCTGCCATCCTGCCGTTCAAGAACCGCTTCCTGCCGGCCGATTCTCGCGTCAGCCTGGTTGTAGGATAAGTTTTCACAAAAAGCTGATGTACAGAGGCGTCCACGTGCGCTATGGCGCGCGCATGACCGATACGCCCTACACGCCCGAAGAAGAAAAAGGCTGGGCCACAGCCAAGACGCTGGCCGAGGCCCTGCCCTACATCCAGATCTACGACCGCGAAATCGTCGTCATCAAGTACGGCGGCCACGCCATGGGCGAGGAAGCGACGGCCAAGCTGTTCGCCTCGGACATCGTGCTGCTGAAGCTGCTGGGCATCCACCCGGTCGTCGTGCACGGCGGCGGGCCGCAGATTTCGGCCATGCTGGGCCGCGCCGGGGTCAAGTCGACCTTTATCGACGGCCTGCGCGTCACCGACGACGCCACGATGGAAATCGCCGAAATGGTGCTGTCGGGCGCGGTCAACAAGGAAATCGCCAACTGGATTACGCGCGCCGGCTCCGAAGCCGATGTGCGCGGCGTCGGTCTTTCCGGCAAGGACGCCGGCCTGATCACGGTCGAAAAGGCTACGCGCACCAAGAAAGACCCGGACTCGATGATCGAACAGGTCATCGACCTCGGCTTTGTCGGAGAGCCCAAGCGCGTCGACGACAAGCTGCTGCGCACGCTGATCGACGATCCGAACCACGACTACGTGCCGGTGATCGCGCCGATCGGCGTGGCCGACGACGGGCTGACCTACAATATCAACGCCGACACCGTGGCCGGCGCCGTCGCCGGCAAGCTCGACGCCAAGCGCATGCTGATGCTGACCGACGTCGTCGGCGTGCTCGACGAGAACAAGGAGCTGATCCGTCAGCTGACCGTGTCGGAGGCCAGGGGCCTGATCGAATCGGGCGTCGCGTCGGGCGGCATGATCCCGAAGCTCGAGACCGCCATTGCAGCCGTTCAAGCCGGCGTCGAAGCCGTGGTCATCCTCGACGGCCGCCGCCCGCACGCCATGCTGGTGGAGCTGTTTACCGAACACGGCGCGGGCACTTTGATCAAGGCTGATTAAGCAGCCTTGCGCTTGTTAAAGTAAGATACCCCACCACCCCGGCTTCGCTACGCTCGCCGCGGTCCCCCTCCCCATCGCTTCGCGACGGGGAGATGCAAGAGCTGTGATTTTGCACCTCCCCGTTCCGCAGGAATGGGGAGGGGGACCGCACGAGCGAGCGTAAGCGAGTGAGATGTGGTGGTGGGGGTTCTTGCTTCAGCCACAAACCCGAAAGCAGGCCCATGCGCCCAGACCTCTCCCATATCACCACCTGGCTGTTCGACCTCGATCACACGCTGTACCCGTTCGAGGCCAACGTCATGTCGCTGGTCGAACAGCGCATGTCGGCCTTTGTGGCGCGTGAAACCGGCCTGCCGCCGGAAGACGCTTTCAAACTACAGAAGCGCTACCTTAATGAGCACGGCACGACCCTGGCGGGTCTGATGGCGCACCACAATGTCGAGCCGCGCCGTTTCCTCGATGAGGTCCACGACGTGCCGCTGGACGACCTGCACGCCGACCATGAACTCAACGCCATGATCACCGCCTTGCCCGGCCGCAAAATCGTCTTCACCAATGGCGACGAAAAACACGCGGTGCGTCTGCTGGCAAAGCTCGAAATGGATAGCCTGTTCGACGGCGTGTTCCACCTTGAACACGCCAACTATGTGCCGAAGCCCAATCTGGTCACCTTCGAACTGATGATGGCAGCCCATCTGGTCAGCCCGCACGATACCGCCTTTTTCGAGGACAGCCCGCGCAACCTCAAGCCGGCGAAGGCCCTTGGCATGGCGACCATCCTGGTCGGTCCGCACGCCGCCGCCAATCTCGATGATTTCGTCGATCATCGCAGCCCGTCCCTCAAGGCCTTCCTGTCGCAACTTGATTAATCACGTTAACGTCAACGTCAATATGCTTGACTCCCGATCAAAGTTGAACAATGTTCATTTGAACGACGTTCATGCAAAAAGGGTGGGATGATGAAGATGCTTTTAACGGTTTCAATCGGCCTAATGACCATGGTGGCCAGTGCCGCCCATGCGCAAAACATGGTCGACAATGCCGCCGACGCCACCGGCGATGCGGTGGTCGCGACCGGGCGGCTGGCCGAGGCCGGCGGCAAGCTGGTCGTCGGCACCCTGGCCTTGCCCGTCATCCTGGTCGGCAAGGTCGTTCAGGCTGTCGGTTCCGGGGTCAGTGGATCGGGTGAAGCCGTCTATGAAGGCGCCAACGGCCCACTGGTCACCGGCGGCGACCGCTGGAACGATCGTGACAGTCCGCGGGGCGGCGGGACGGTCGTCGTTCGTGACAACCGTGACAGGACATGGCACGCCGACCGGAATGACTGGTAGTAAATATGACTTGATTAGGCACGGCTTGGTCCTTATTGGCGGGGACGAATACCGCCAGAGGAACCACTATGTCCGACCTTGCCGCCTTCCGCGATGATATCGAAGCCGCCTGGGAGGTCCGCGACACGCTGAGCCCGACCTATCAGGGCGCAGCCCGCCAGGCGGTACAGGGCGTTCTCGACCTGCTCGATTCGGGCCGCTTCCGCGTCGCCGACAAGGTTGACGGCCAGTGGGTGACGCATGAATGGCTGAAGAAGGCCGTGCTTCTGTCGTTCCGCCTCAATGCCAACCAGTTGATGCACGCCGGCCAGGGCCTGTTCGAACACGCGCCCTTGGGGCCGTTCTGGGACAAGGTACCGAACAAGTTCGCGCGCTGGAACGCCGGCGATTTCACCAAGGCCGGCTTCCGCGCCGTGCCCGGATCGATCGTTCGTCACGGCGCCTACATCGCCAAGAACGTCGTGCTGATGCCGTCCTTCGTCAATATCGGCGCCTATGTCGATGAAGGCTCGATGGTTGACGCCTGGGCCACCGTGGGCTCGTGCGCACAGATCGGCAAGAACGTGCACCTGTCGGGCGGCGCCGGTATCGGCGGCGTGCTGGAGCCCTTGCAGGCCTCTCCGACCATCATCGAGGACGACTGCTTCATCGGTGCCCGTGCCGAGGTCGCCGAAGGTGTGATCGTCGAGCAGGGTTCGGTCCTGTCGATGGGTGTCTACCTGTCGGGTTCGACCAAGATCATCGACCGCGCCACGGGTGAGGTCTTCATGGGCCGCGTGCCGAGCTATTCGGTCGTGGTGCCGGGTTCGCTGCCCGATCCGAAGGGCGGTCCGTCGCTGTATTGCGCGGTCATCGTCAAGCGGGTGGACGCAAAGACGCGCGCCAAGACGGGTATCAACGAACTGTTGCGGGATTAAGCCTTATGGACGCAGCGACGCTTGAGGCCCTGGCTGCGTTTCCCGACCGTCTGGAGGCGCATTACGGCGCCATTCCGGACGGGTTTCAGCTATGGACGCCGCCGACCTGGGAAACCTGCCCCAGCGAGCACTATTCGGCGCTGGAGCAGCTGTGTCATGTGCGCGATATCGAGATCGATGGCTATCACGTGCGGTTTGTACGGGTCTTGCGCGAAGAGCATCCGTATTTGCCGGGTGTCGATGGCGCGCGCTTACGGATCGAGCGCGGATATGCCGAGGCGTTTGCGCCGGATGTGCTTAAGGCGTTCCGCTTTGCGCGCGAAGAGACGCTGGAACTGCTGGGGAATTTGTCGCTTGAGCAGATGGAGCGCACGGCGGAGTTCGAGGATTATGGCCGAACGACCTTGCGCGGCTTGATCCACTATCTGTGCAGTCATGACCAGCAGCATCTGGCAGGGTTGCAGTGGCTGGCGGCGAAGGCACTGTCAAACTAATGGGTTTGGGGTGACGCTCGCCGGTTTGCCAAAAGGCGAACCGGATGAAATCGATACTAAATGTATCGATTTCCGGGCCGAACGCCCGGAGCCATGCGAAGGGCCGGGGTGGTGACCCCAAGTCTTCCTATCCAACAAAAGAGGCCCCCGCCCCATTTGGGGCGAGTGCCTCTTTTGTTGGAAAAGGTAAGGTTTTGTGGGGTCACGGACCCCACACCCCGTTAGTTGACCGTGGGCTTCCCGATCACCAGACCCTCGCCGTCGAACCCGACATGGATGACGTCGCCATCCGCCACATCGCCCGCCAGTATCCGCCGCGCGATGCCGTCGACCATCAGCTTCTGCACCACACGCTTCAGAGGCCGGGCGCCATAGGCCGGGTCATAGCCGCGATCGGCCAGAAAGTTCAGGGCCGCGTCGTCGATCGACAGCGTCATCTGCCGGTCGGCCAAAAGCTTTTCCAGGCCCTTCAGCTGGATACGCACAATGTCGTGCATGTGCGCCCGGTCGAGACGATGGAACAGGATCATCTCGTCGATCCGGTTGAGGAATTCCGGCCGGAAATGGCGTCTCACCACATCCAGCACCAACGGCCTTACCGTCTCGACCGAGGCGTGCTCGTCCATATTGACCAGCACATCTGAACCCAGGTTCGACGTCATGACGATCAGCGTATTGCGGAAGTCGACGACCCGCCCCTGCCCGTCGGTCAGCCGTCCATCGTCCAGAACCTGCAACAGGATGTTGAACACGTCCGGGTGCGCCTTCTCGACCTCGTCGAACAACACAACCTGGTAGGGCCGGCGGCGCACGGCCTCGGTCAGCGCCCCGCCTTCGTCATAGCCGACATAGCCCGGAGGCGCGCCGATCATGCGCGAAACCGAATGCTTCTCCATATATTCCGACATGTCGAGCCGGGTAATCGCCGTCTCGTCGTCGAACAGGAATTCCGCCAGGGCCTTGTTGAGCTCGGTCTTGCCGACGCCCGTCGGACCGAGGAACAGGAACGACCCGATCGGCCGGTTGGGATCCTTCAACCCCGCCCGCGCCCGGCGCACCGCGTCGGACACGGCCGTCAAGGCTTCGTCCTGGCCGACAACGCGCCTGCGCAGGTCGTCCTCCATGCGCAGAAGCTTCTCGCGCTCGCCTTCCAGCATCTTGTCGACCGGAATACCGGTCCAGCGCGAGACGACGGCGGCGATCTGCGCGGAATCGACAACCTCGGGCGTAAGAGGCTTGTCCTGCGGCGCGCTCTCGGCGTCCTGCAACTGCTTTTCCAGCTGCGGGATGCGGCCGTAGAGAATCTCCGACGCACGGGTGAGGTCGCCGGCGCGCTGGGCATTGGCCAGTTCGATGCGGGCGCGGTCCAGAGCCTCACGGGCACGGGCGGCCGCCCCGACCTTGTCCTTCTCGGCTTTCCAGCGCGTCGTCAGCTGAAGCGACTTGCCCTCCAGGTCTTCCAGTTCGTTGGTCAGCTTCTCCAGCCGGGTGCGCGAACCGACGTCCGTCTCCTTGTTCAGGGCCTCGCGCTCGATCTTGAGCTGGACGATGCGACGGTCGAGCTCATCGAGCTCTTCCGGCTTGGAATCGACAGCCATGCGGACGCGCGATCCCGCCTCGTCGATCAGGTCGATCGCCTTGTCGGGCAGGAAACGGTCCTGGATGTAGCGGTTCGAAAGGGTAGCTGCCGACACGATGGCGCTGTCCGAGATGCGGACCCCATGGTGGACCTCGTACTTTTCCTTGAGGCCGCGCAGGATCGAAATCGTGTCTTCCACGGTCGGTTCAGTGACGAAGACCGGCTGGAAACGCCGGGCCAACGCGGGATCCTTTTCGACGTGCTTGCGGTATTCATCAAGCGTCGTTGCACCAACGCAGTGCAGTTCGCCGCGCGCCAGGGCCGGCTTCAGCAGGTTCGACGCATCCATGGCGCCGTCGGCCTTGCCGGCGCCGACCAGCGTATGCATCTCGTCGATGAACAGGACGATCTGGCCCTCGGCCGAGGTGACTTCGTTGAGCACGGCCTTCAACCGCTCCTCGAATTCGCCGCGATATTTGGCGCCGGCGATCAGGGCGCCCATGTCGAGCGCCATCAGCTTCTTGTCTTTGAGGCTTTCGGGCACGTCGCCGTTGACGATGCGTTGCGCCAGGCCTTCGACGATGGCGGTCTTGCCGACGCCGGGCTCACCGATCAGTACAGGATTGTTCTTGGTGCGGCGCGCCAGGACCTGGATGGTGCGGCGGATCTCTTCGTCGCGGCCGATAACCGGATCGATCTTGCCGTCGAGCGCAGCTTGGGTCAGGTCGCGGGCATAGCGCTTCAGCGCGTCGAAGCCGCTTTCGGCCGTGGCGCTGTCGGCGGTCTTGCCCTTGCGGAAATTGGTGACGGCGTCGCGCAATTGCTTCTGCGTCGCGCCGGCGGCCTTAAGAAGCGGTTCCGACTCCTTGCCCGACACCGCGGCCAGCAACAGCCGATCGGCGGTGACGAAGGCGTCGCCGGCTTTTTGCGCATCGCTTTCGGCTTCATTGAACAGGCGCGCCGTATCGTTGTGCATGTAGAGCTGGGCCGTGCCCGAGACCTGCGGCAACTTGGTCAGCGCCAGATCGACAGCGCCAGTAAAGGCGTCGGCGTTGCCGCCGGCGAGCGAAATCAATCGCGCGGCCAGGCCATCCTTGTCGTCGACAAGCGCCTTCAACACGTGCTGCGGCATGAAATACTGGTGGCTGTTGGCCTGGGCAATGGCTTGCGCGGCCTGGATAAGCTTCTGAGTCTTTTCAGAATACTTTTCGATATTCATAGAACGGTGTCTCCCCGTGACGGCGGAATTCCGGATCCTTTCGCGGCCCTCGTCATAAGCGACCCCATCGGCATCCAGTAGCAGCGATATAGTGTGGCATTTCGGTTACACAAGGCCCTGCCGACACCTTTCCGCCGCTTTATCGCAGCTTTCGCGGCAGTGCAAAAGCACTGGCGCGGCTGCGGCAATCCGAATATAAGTGCACTCATGCCCGACAAGATCTTTTATCCGGCCGCAGCCGTCGTCGCCATTCTTCTGATCGCGGTCAGCTTTGTCTGGCCGCAGGGTCAGGGCACGATTTCGCCTGCACCGTTCGGCCACGCCATCGAGCTGCCCGACTATTTCCGCATGGTGCGCGAACGCAACATCCGCCAGGCGCATGAGGCGCAGCGCAAGGCCGACGACGCCAAGCGTCAAGCTGCAGCACAGGCATCGACGTCGAGCGCATCGGCCGCCATCAATCATTGACGGACGCTGTCCTGATCTTCGGCTACGGCTTTATCGGCAAGGCTTTTGCCGATCTGGCGCGCTCAGCCGGCCACGCCGTTATCGCCACGGCACGCGATCCCGACAAACGCACGGCTCTTGAGGCAGAAGGCATAAGGGCCGTCGATCCGAACAACCTTGCCGATGTCGTTTCGCAGGTCTCCGCACTGCTGATCACACCGGCGCCAGGTGACGACGGCTGCCCTGCCTTTACGGCGCTTGAACCGCATCTGGCGGCCACGTCCGGCCGATGGATCGGCTATCTGTCCACCACCGGCATCTATGGCGATCGTGACGGCGGCTGGGTGTGGGAAGACAGCGCTCTCCTCCCCTCGTCTGCCGAAGGCCGCCGTCGGGTGCTGGCCGAAAGCCAGTGGCGCGAATTAACGCAGCATCAAATCAGCACGTTCCGTCTGCCAGGGCTGTACGGTCCTGGCCGCAACGTCATCGAACGTTTGAGAGACGGCACGGCCCGTCGCATTCATAAGCCGGGCCACGTCTTTTCCCGCCTGCACCACGATGACTGCGCCACGGCGCTTCTGGCCGCGCTCAACAAGCGCACGACGGACAGCTTCAATCTGTGCGATGACCGCCCTGCGCCGGCCGACCAAGTGCTGCTCCATGCCGCCGAACTGGCAGGCATCGCTCCGCCGTCCGCCATCGCTTGGGACGATCCGTCGTTGGGTCCCGCGATGCGGCGCTTTTATGCTGACAATAAGCGCGTCTCGAACGCCCGCGCCAAGGCTGTGCTGGGCTGGCGGCCCCACTATCCGACCTATGTCGAGGGGCTGGCCGCCATTATGGAAGGCCTGTCGTGAGACTGGCGGCGCTCAATGGTAGCCTGCGTCAAGGCTCGATCAATGCCGCCCTGATCGAAGCCGTGCGGCGGATGGACGTGTTCGACGTCGAAACGGTCGATACTGTTCTGCCGCCGTTTACGCCCGATCTGGCAGACGACGCGCCGCCCGAAGTGCTGGCATTTCGCGGCCGGCTGAATGCCGCAGACGCCATTCTGATCGCCACGCCGGAATATGCCATGGGCATTCCTGGCGTGCTGAAAAACGCCATCGACTGGACGGTCGGCAGCTGCGAATTCGCGCATAAACCGACGGCGCTAATTACCTGCACGTCGAGCGGCGAAATCGCCCACCCGGCACTACTGGAGGTCCTGCGCGTGCTCGAAGCGCGAGTGACCGACGATACCGCACTGCTGCTCAATCATAACCGGGCGAAAATCCGCCCCGACGCGACCTTTGTGATGCCCGAGGCCGAGGCCGCTGTCCGTGGCGTCATCGAGGCTCTGCGTCAGCTCTGCGAAACGTGAGCGCGCAGCTCTGCTACCGCTGCAACAAGCAAATCCAGGTCTTGGGGCCGCGATAACCGGTGGTCGCCGTCCTTGATCAGCTCCATGCGTGCGTCGGCGCTGGTCAGCGTTTCCATCAGCCGTACCCCGTGCTGCCACGGCACGACATCGTCTTGCATGCCGTGAAGGATACGCACCGGACCGTCGAAAGGAATGGCTGCCCCAAGGACGGTATGCCGAGCGGCATCGTCGAAAAAGGCCTGTGACAACGGCACGTCGCGGTCATAGCCTGGCATCATGTAGACGCCCGACACCTGCAACTGGCGCCGGTCCTCGGGCGACAGGCCGGGCAGCATCAACGCGGTAACAAAATCGGCCGCAGGCGCCAGGAATCCCGCTGCCGCGACCTTGCCCGGCCTTGCCTGAATCAGCAGCGACAGCATGTGCGCGCCCATGCTGGACCCGAAGGCCACGACCGGCCCGTCGGTCAAGGCATCGACGACCGCCAGCACGTTATCGCGCCAGCGCCCGACACTGGCCTCCGCGAAATCGCCGCCGGTCTCGCCGTGCGCGAAATAGTCGAAGCACAAAAGGTCCCAGCCCCGCGCCCTTGCCTCGTCCGACAGCCGCATGACCTTCGATCCCGTCATGTCGGACAAAAAGCCGCCGAGCCACAGGATGGTCGGTCCGTGCCCGCGGATATGCCTGTAGGCGATCCGGTCGCTGTTCGGCGCAACCAGAAAGGCGGCAGGCTCTTGATTTACCGGCGGTATCGTGATCATTCGGGTCCTCCCGCGCGTTATATACGCCCCCACTACACGCCCCCATGCCCGACAGCAAACCCTTCACCGCCTGCGTCTTGCAGATCGTGCC
>FSUR01000152.1_pt1 | contig 12688 bp, 12 predicted proteins | sample 1637491 | NCBI WGS metagenome assembly FSUR01 (sample SAMEA3914816, study PRJEB12502) | metagenome | biome: forest; material: soil | place: USA | collected 2011-09-16 | depth 0.3 m
GAGCGCGCCGCGATACGCGCCGGCTCGCCTGTCGGTGCGGCCTACGATGTCGGCGTCGATCGCCAATCGGCGTATGAAATCCTGGCCGGTCGCGCCAGCTCTGTCCAGGCGCCGCTTCCGGAAACCGAATCGACAGCCGGCGACAAGGCCGCGGCGAAGGCTGCCGAACAGGCGGCGAGAGCCGAGGAACAGGCGCGTCTGCAAGCCGAAAAGGATCGTGCCCGCGCGACGCAACAGACGATCAAGACCGTGACCTCGGTCGCCGTGCCGATCATCCGCTCGATGGGCATCATGCTGGGCAGGGAATTGCTGCGCGGGATGATGGGCAACTCACGGCGGCGGTAATCAGCCGCGGACGTCGAACGCCACATCGCGCGGACGGCCGGTCAGGCTTTCACCGCCGTCGACCGTGACGATCTGGCCGGTGAAGCTGGGCGTATCGATCATGAAACGCACAGCCCGGGCCAGATCAGCGATGGTGCACGTCAGGCCGAGCGGTGTGGCTCGCGCGGCGGCCTCGAAATCGGCTTCGGACTGTTCACCGCTCGGCAGCACCAGCCCCGGTGCCAGGCCGCACACCCGCACCTTCGGCGCCAAAGCCATGGCGAGCGGCTGGGTCAGGCCCGCCAGCCCTACCTTGCCCGCCGTGTAGGACAGGAAGTCGGGATTGGGATTGACGACCTTCTGGTCGAGGATGTTGATCGCGACACGGCCGCCGGCCTCGGCCAAGGCCTTGATCAAGAATACCGGTGCGGTCAGGTTGCTGTCGATATGCGCCTGCCACAACTCGGGCGTCAGGCTGTCGATAGCATCGTATTTGAACAGCGAGGCGCAGTTGATCAGCACGTCGATCTGGCCGAAATGCGCAGCGACCGCCGGGATCAACGCCGCGCGCTCGACGGGGTTCGCCAGGTCGGCGGGAAAACGCGCCACATCACGGCCGTCAGCCTTAAGCTCGGCCTCCAGGGCTTCGGCCTCGCCGACCGAACGGTGATAGTGGATGGCTATGGCATAGTCGGCCGACAGGTCGCGGCACAGGCCGGCGCCGACACGCCGCCCGCCGCCCGTGACCAGAACGACGGGCCGCATCACGCGGCAGACCCGGGACGGAAGCGCGCCATCTCGACGCCGGCGCCGTGGGTTTCGGAGAAGATATCGGGCTTCAGGATGCGGGCCTTGCACGCCAGCACCAGCGGATTGGCGAAGGCTGTCGCCATGACGTCTTCGAGCAGGGTTTCAAGCAGCTCGACATGGTCCTGCTTTTCCCACGCCACGACGGCGTTGCGCACCAGGTCGTAATCGATGAATTCGCCAGGCTTCAGACGGCCGTACTGCCAGACGCTGACCCACAGGCGGTTGCGGCGCTCGTATTCAAAGGCGTGAAGGCCACACCACACATGGACCTCGATATTTTCGAGGACCGCGCCCGTGTAGTCGCCGGTCAGCATCAGTCGATGCGGCCGAAATCGACCAGGTTGAACAGGGCGACGGCGATGAGGAAGGCGGCCATGATACCGATAGCGAGCATTGCAAAGACTCCGCGAAACGTTGTTTCCTGTTAGCCGCGAAGCGGGCGGGGCACAAGAGGGCTTTTTTGTCCTGGCTGCGCTTGCCACTGTCGCGCGCTGCCCCGTATGAAAGATGCATGAAGGATTGGAAACGCATCGTCGAGCCGTGGAGCCGCCCGCTGTTCTTTGCCTGGTCGCGGCTGACGCGTGGCAAGACGCTGGGCGTGCGCGGCCTGGTGCTCGACGAGCACGGGCGGGTGCTGTTGGTGGAGCACACCTATGTCGACGGCTGGTGGCTGCCGGGGGGTGGCGTCGACGCCGGCGAAACAAGCCACGCCGCCGTGGCACGCGAACTGCGAGAGGAGGCCGGCGTCAATCCGCTGGAGACGCCGAAACTGCTGTCGGTGCATTCCAACGAAACCTTCTTCCCCGGCGACCACGTCCTGCTGTTCCGTGTCGACCGCTGGGAAAGCTGCGCCATGACGTCGCACGCCGAGATCAGGAATGTCGGGTTTTTTGCGCCCGACGCTTTGCCGCACAATACCAATCGCGGCACGCGTCGCCGAATCGAAGAAGCCCTCAGCGGCGCCCCTGTCGATTTCAGTTGGTAAGGATCGCGGGACTCAGGCGGCTTTTTTGATCGCGGGCGCGGCCACAATCGCCGGCATTTTTGCGTCCGTCTTGCCAAGGAACTTGCGGAACCAGCGGCGCGAGGGTTTTTCGAAGGCATGGTGGCTGAGGCCTGCCAGCCCGATCGATACGGCCAGGGTCACCAACACCCAGACCTCGCCTGGCACGCCATGCACGCCCCAGCCCGGCAGCATGCGGAAGACGATGCGCAGCACGAGGTCGTGGATCAGGTACAGCGCGTACGACACCAGGCCCAACCAGTAAATCCACGGCGTATGCAGCCAGCGTGCGACAGGACCTTCGTCGTGGCTGAGCGCCATGATCAATACGGCGAAGACGCCGACCAGGAACAGGTCTGAGCCCTTGAAGCACAAAAGGATCACGGTCAGCGCCGTCAGGACGAAGGCGGCGCGCGACGGCACGTGCTCGCGGAAACGGTAGGCGACCAAGCCGATGAAGAAGGAGGCGAGGCAGCGCAACGACGTGCCGACGGCGTAGGAACTGACGATATCGAGCGGGCCATGGCGGAAGGCCAGCGGTTGTTTGGCGATCCATTGCGGGCCGTAGGCGATCATGGCCAGGATGGCGAAACTGATGGCCAGGCCCGCCAGGGTCCAGCGGCGCGGAACCTTCAACGCCCCCCAGATGCCTAACGGGAAAAGAAGATAGGCCAGCCATTCCGTGCTGATCGACCAAGAGGGCGGGACGATCGAATTTGACAGGCCCCAGACGTGGATCATGGCAAAGTTGTAGATCAACGCCTTGGGCAGGTCCGGAACTGTCGACACCTTGGTCATGACCGTGCCGACCAGTACGGCGGTGACAAGCGTCATCAAGGCGAACAGCGGATAGATGCGCGCCAGGCGCAGCAACAGGAACTGCTTGAAGTTCCGGACCGAAAAGCCGTCGCTGAACATGCCGGCATAGGTCATGGCCATGACAAAGCCGCTGAGGATGAAGAACAGGTCGACCGCCATGTAGCCGTGGCGGATGAACGGCAGGAAGGTCGCTGGAAACAGGTAATGGCCGTTGACGTGGAAAAGTACGACATACAGCGCCGCGATGCCGCGCAGACCGGTCAACGCCTTGATCTCACCCTTGCGGGTGGGCACGGCGGCCGTGACAACCAGGGGCGAGGGCATTTCGGTCGCGGCGCTGATCGGCACAGAAGCGGGAACTGCGGACATAAAAATCCAATAAAACGGCTGTAAGTGTCCATCTAAGCTATTCTGCCGTTCACGCAAGCGTGCGTGTCCTGGCTGTGGATAAGAAATTGTTTCACGCCGTAAGCGCATTTGGCTGCAATGTGACTGGAGCATGCTGCATTGAAGAAACCGCAGCATTCGCGCCGGGGTGTTGCTTTTTCGTTCGCGGGCTATCATCTTGTCAAGCGCGGACGATGCTGCCGGAAAGCGGCGGACGGCTGTCCGAAAAGACCTGCCGGAAGTCAGAACCGCTTCTGCTCTCTCCCGAAATTACAAGCCTGGAAGCGCTTTGAGCGACGACATCATCATCGATATGGACGGCGCCCGTCCTGAATCAGGGCCGGAGATCGCGCCCGGCGAAAAGCTGGTCGGCGCGGCGCTGATCCGGCGTGAGGCATCGCTGGCGCCCGACAAGCCAGGCGTCTACCGCATGCTGGGCGCCGACGGCGAGGTCCTGTATGTCGGCAAGGCCAAGTCGCTGAAAAAGCGCGTGTTGCAATATGCACAAGGGCGGTTCCACGCCCAGCGCATCGCACGCATGGTGTCGTTGACGCACGAAATGGTGCTGATGCGCACCGACACCGAAGGCGAGGCGCTGCTGCTCGAAGCGCGCCTGATCAAGGCCCTGCGCCCGCGCTATAACGTGCTGCTGCGCGACGACAAGAGCTTCGCCGAAATCCTGGTACGCCGCGACCACGAGGCCCCGCAGGTATCGAAACACCGTGGCGCCCATTCCATCAAGGGGGATTATTTCGGACCGTTTGCTTCGACCAGCGCCGTCAACCGCACGCTCGATACGCTGCAAAAGGCATTCCTGCTGCGCACCTGCACCGACAGCGTCTATGCCTCGCGCACAAGGCCGTGCATGCTGCACCAGATCAAGCGCTGTTCGGCGCCATGCACCGGCGTGATCAGCCTGCAGGACTATAACGGCCTGGCGCAGCAGGCGGCCGATTTCCTGCGCGGCAAGAGCCGGACCGTCATCGAGCGCCTGACGAAGGACATGATGACGGCGTCCGAAGACATGGAGTTCGAGCGCGCCGGCGCCATTCGCGACCGCATCCGCTCGCTCAGCCACGTCGTGATGTCGTCGTCTGTCGATCTGCAGAGCGAGGAGGCCGACGTCTTCGCCGTTTGCGCCGAAGGGGGAGCGGCGTGCGTCCAGGTCGTGTTCTTCCGCGCCGGCCAGAACTGGGGCGACCGCGCCTATTTCCCGCGGGTCGATTCGGAAAACACCGAAGGCCAGATTCTCGACGCGTTTCTGGGCCAGTTCTACCAGGACCGGCCCGTGCCGAAGCTTATCCTGCTGTCGCACGACCTGTCCGAGCCCGAGCTGATGGCCGAGGCGCTCAGCCTTAAGGCCGACCGCAAGGTCGTCATCCAGCGCCCGCAGCGCGGCGGCAAGGCCGATACGGTCACCAATGCGCTCAACAATGCCCGCGCGGCGCTCGGCCGCCGCATGGCCGAGCAGTCGGCGCAGTCGAAGCTGCTGGTCGGCGTCGCCGAGGCGTTCGAGCTCGATGCCCCGCCGGTGCGCATCGAGGTCTACGACAATTCGCACCTCGGTGGCACGCACGCCGTCGGCGGCATGATCGTCGCCGGCCCCGAAGGTTTCATGAAGGGCCAGTACCGCAAGTTCACGATCCGCGACCTCGATACCAAGCCGGGCGATGACTACGCCATGATGGCCGAGGTCTTTCGCCGCCGTTTCATGCGTCTGATCAAGGAAAAGGACCTGCCCGAAGGCGAGAAGAATTTCGGCGCACCCGATCTTGTCCTGGTCGACGGTGGGCAGGGGCAGCTCGACGCCGTGCTGGCGGTCATGGCCGACCTCGGGCTCGACGACGTGCCGATCGTCGGTGTCGCCAAGGGGCCGGACCGCGACGCCGGCATGGAACGCTTCTTCATGCCGGGGCGGCTGCCCTTCATGTTGGAGCCCAAGTCGCCCGTTCTCTATTACCTGCAGCGCCTGCGCGACGAGGCGCACCGCTACGCCATCGGCGCCAATCGCCAGAAGCGCGATGCCGCCATCACCAAGAACCCGCTCGATGAAATTTCGGGCATCGGCCCGCGCAAGAAGAAGGCGCTGCTGGCCGCCTTCGGCTCCGGCAAGGACGTGGCGGCGGCGCGGCTCGAAGACCTGTGCAAGGTCGAAGGCGTTAACGCAGCCCTGGCTCAGAAGATCTACGACTTCTTCCACGGCAACTGATAAAGGCCTTCCATTGCGGTGACTTGCCCGGCTACAATGGGAAACCGCAACCAAGGTGCCTTAAAAAATGACCGGCGAGCAAGTCAATCCGATCCCCAACATCCTGACCCTGATCCGTCTGGTTGCGGGCGTCGTCATGTTCATCCTGTTGGCTGGCGCCGTCGGTGGCATTCCGTTCCTCAATGTCACGTCGGAAATGCTGTACGCCCTGCAGCGCTGGGGCGTGTACATCTTCGTCATCGCCGCGTTCACCGACCTGTTCGACGGTGTGCTGGCACGGAAACTCCACGCCGAAAGCCGCTGGGGCGCCATTCTCGACCCGATCGCCGACAAGATTTTGGTCTGCGGCACCATCCTAGGGCTCTTCTGCATCAATACGGGCAATCCCTTGTTCGCCTTGCCGGCGGCCTTCATCCTGTTCCGCGAATTCGCCGTCAGCGCCCTGCGCGAAGCGGCCGCCGGAAGTCATGTCAGCGTGCCCGTCAGCTTCCTCGGCAAGATAAAAACGACGGTGCAACTGGTTTCACTGGGCGTTCTTCTGGTCGCTGAAAGCTGGGCGGCCTTCAACCTTCCACCGGAAAACAGCGACCTCGTCTTCGGCGTCGGTTTCGTACTCATCTGGGTAGCTGCGGTCATCTCGGTATGGACGGGTGTAGCCTATTTCATCGCCGCGCGCCGGGACCTGTAAGGCTACGAAAAGGCGAGGCTTTTTCCACGCATAAAGAAACTATGTCTTTGTTACGCCGATTTAATTAGGTGTTCATAACAAAGTCGCAGATGTTGCAGGCCTGTTTCAATCTCAGCGTGGTTGTATGTCGCTCGCCCTCTCCACCATTCTTTACGAATGGCGCCGATATTTCGGTGCCGTGATCGCGCTTGCCGTCGCCGGCCTGCTCGTTCTGGCCATGACCGGCATGTTCATGGGGATGGCCAAGTCGTTCACCGCGACCATCGAGCATTCGCCGGCACAGATCATGATCCTGCCGCCCGAGGCCGACGGAATCATGGGCGACACCGGCCAGGCGCGCCGTATCATCCCTCTGATTTATCAGCACCCCGACGTCGTCGAGGTTCAGCCAATGGTCATGAACTGGGCCATGTGGTCGAACTTCCCCAAGGAGGGGCAGCCGTCGAAGGGCGACGGCGTCCGCGTCGTCGTCGTCGATCCGGTCAAGGGCGCGGTAACCCTGCCGGAGGATTTTTCGGACGCGACCATCGAAGCTTTGAAGGAACCGTTTGCCGTCGTGATCGATCGCACCAGCCTCGGCAAGCTTGGCGTCCAGGTCGGCGACAAGGCCAAGATGAACGGGCGGACCGTGACGGTCGCCGGTGTCGTCGACGGCTATCCCAACATGTTCAACACACAGGTTTTCACGTCTTATCAGACCGCCAAGCTGATCTACGTCTATAACGAAGGCCCGAAGGTCGGACCGCTCCTGGTCAAGCTGCGCGACACCACCCGCGCCAAGCAGGTGGCGGCCGAGCTCAACGCCATAGGCGCCGGCCAGTTCAAGGCCTGGACGCGCGAAGAACTGTCGAAAAGCTCGCAGGTCGGCATGCTCAAGGAAGGCGGCATCGCCGTCATTCTCGGCTTCATGGCCGTCGTCGGCGTCTTTATCGGCATCGTCATTACCTGGCAGACCCTGCAGGGCGCCATCATGGCCAATATCAAGGAGTTCGCGTCGCTGCGGGCGCTCGGCGTCTCGATGGGCAGTCTCAGGCTGATCATCATGGAGCTCAGCGTCTGGGTCGGCATAGCCGGCTTAGCGTTGACCGTTGCTCTCGTCGCCGGCGTCGCCGCGTTGGCCAAGATGGGCGGCGTGCCCATGGACTTCCCGCTGTTCATCGACATCCCGGTTGCTATCGGCCTGATGATCATCGCCATCCTGTCGGGCATGTTTTCGCTCGGCGTCCTCAAGAAAAGCCAGCCTGCGGACCTCCTGCGATGACCGGAAAACTAGCCCTCGATGCCAAGGCCCTGTCCAAGGGCTACAAGATCGGCAAGGTGAAACAACAGGTGCTCAAGGGCGTCGATTTCAACGCCTACCATGGCCAGGTTACCATGGTCATGGGGCCGTCGGGCTCGGGTAAGTCGACCCTGATCGCCGCACTGAGTGGCCTGATGAAGCCTGACGAAGGCACGGTTACGGCGCTGGGTGAAAACCTGTGGAAGAAGAGCCGCGGCAAGATCGACCGGTTCCGTCTCGATCACTGCGGTTTTATCTTCCAGGGCTTCAACCTGTTCCCGGCGTTGCATGCCACGGAGCAGGTCGAGCAGGTCCTGAAATACTGCAGGGTTCCCAGGAAAGAATCCCAGCGCCGCGCCAAAGAGGTGCTGGAGTCGGTGGGGCTCGGCAGCCGCCTGAAACAATACCCCTCCGAACTGTCGGGTGGTGAAAAGCAGCGCGTCGCCATCGCGCGCGCGCTGGCCAAGATGCCGCAGCTTATTTTCGCCGACGAACCGACCTCGGCGCTCGACTCGGTCAGCGGCCAGGTCGTGATCAAGCTTTTACACCAAGCCGCCAGGGAGCGCGGAGCGGCTGTTGTCGTTGTGACCCACGATCCACGCCTCGAAGCCTATGCCGACCGTGTCATCCACATGGAAGACGGTAAGATCCTGAGCGACACCATGGTCGCCGAACCGCCTTCGCTTTAACCTTTTGTCTTGTCGCGATGTTTTCGCGAAAAACTGCTTACACTTTTTCGCACATCGCTAATTGCCCTGATGAGAAACCCTATGTCCCGCAAATTCGTTTCCGCAACCGCTCTGACCGTATTGGCCCTGGCGCTGGCCGGAACCTCGCTCACCGCCTGCCAGAAGGGCGGCCCGGGCGGCAAGGACCCCAAGGCCGCCGTCAAGGCGCCGCCCAGCCCTTACGCTGCCATCGCGTCAGGTAAGGTCGACGTCGAAGGCGGTGTCGTCAGCGTGGCCGCTCGTCGCGCCGGCGTCGTATCCGACGTCTATGTCGAGGAAGGCCAGGTAGTCACCAAGGGCCAGGTCCTGGCCAAGCAGGAAGACCGTGACACGCAACTGGCGGTCAATAGCGCCCGCGCCCAGGTCCTGCAGGCCCAGGCGGCTTCAGGCCTGACGCAAGTGCAGCTCAAGTCGGCACAGCGCGAACACGACCGATTGGAAAAACTCGCGCCGACCAACTTCGTCGCACAGCAGAAGCTGGACCAGGCCGAGGACGCCATCGACAGCGCCCAGGCGACCCTGGTCCAGCAGCAGGCCGCTGTGGTCACGGCGCGGGCGCAACTGGCCCAGGCCGAGTATAATCAGGAACTGACGATCATCCGTGCGCCGATGGACGGCAAGATCATTCGCCGCTACGCCCAGCCGGGCGTTGGCGCCTCGACCTTGAACGTCTCGACAATGTTCGACATCGAACCGGCCATCCCGCACATTATCCGCTCGGAAATCGTCGAAAGCGCCATTCCCCTGGTGGCCGTCGGTCAGGACGCGGAAATCATTCCGGAAGCCGACCCGACCAAGCTCTATGTCGGCAAGGTGCTGCGCATCGCTGCCACCTTTGGCGCCCGCAAGCTGAAGTCCGACAGCGGCAACGAGGCTAGCGACGAGCGCGTGGTCGAGGTCGTGGTATCGGCCGAAAACACGCCTTTCCTGATCGGTCAGCGCGTGCTGGTCAAGTTCCTGAAGCCGGGCGAAAAGGCGGGTATAAAGCGCGACACCGCACCGGCCGCCGCAGGCGCGGGAAGCTAACTGTTCTCAAACAAACCATAAAAAAGGCCTTTGCAGCGATTGTGCTGCAAAGGCCTTTTTCCTTTTATGGTGATGGATCAAACCGCGTCGAGCCCGATATCGAAATTAGGCGCCGAATGCGTCAGGGCGCCGACCGAAATGACGTCCACGCCGGTTTCCGCGATGGCGCGGACGGTGTCGAGGTTGACGCCCCCCGACGCTTCCAGGATCGTCTTGCCGGCTGCCAGCTTTACCGCCTCGGCGTACATGGCGAGCGTGAAGTTATCGAGCAGCAGCACGTCGGGTTTGAAGGGCAGGGCTTCCTTCAGCTGGGCGATCGAATCGACTTCGATCTCGATCTTCATGGTGTGGCCGACACCGGCACGGGCGCGCTCCATGGCGGTCGCCACGCCGCCGCAGATGGCGATGTGGTTGTCCTTGATCAGGATGGCGTCGTCGAGACCATAACGGTGGTTGTGACCGCCGCCGCACTTGACGGCGTGCTTCTGCAGTCCCCGAAGATTGGGTAACGTCTTGCGCGTACAGGCGATCTTGGTTGTCAGCCCGTCGACGGTGGCGACGTATTTCGCCGTCAGCGTCGCTATGCCCGACAGGTGGCACAACAGGTTCAGCGCCACGCGCTCAGCGGCCAGGATCGCTCGCGCCTTGCCTTCGACGCGCGCCAGTACGGCGCCGGCGGCGACCGGACTGCCGTCGGGCAGCAGGGTTTCGAAACGGACCTGCGGATCCATCATGGTGCAGGCCAGGCGGGCGCAGTCAATGCCGGCGGATACGCCAGCTTCGCGCGCCCGGAATTCGGCCTTGAAGCGCGCCTTGGGCTGGATGACGGCAGATGCCGTGACGTCTCCCGCCAGCCCCAAATCTTCCTTGAGGGCGTCGCGGACGACGGTCTCGATCAGCAGGTCAGGCAGTCCGGTGATAAACATGGCGTGTCCCCTTGGTTCGCGCTTACGATATCCGCCAGGCGGACGAAGGTGCGTTCGGCCACGGCGGCCGTCTGCGGATAATCGCTGCGGTAATGAGAACCGCGACTCTCGTGCCGGCGCAAGGCGCATTCTGCAACAAGGCGAGCACTAACGAGCGCCAGAGCCCCGGGAGCCTTGATTTCCAGGCTATCGATGAGGGCAAGGAGCGTTTTGAGGCCGGTTTCGTCGCGCACCAGGCCGGCATGGCGGCTCATGGCGTCGCGCAAGGTTTTCAAATCCGCGTCGGACAGGCGGGCCGGCAAGACCGGCAGCACGGCGTCGTCAAGGTTTTCCAATCGGCCGAGGCCGCGCAATTGCCGCCCGACGCGCTCACCGAAGGCGGCGGCTTCGAGCAGCGAATTCGACGCCAGGCGGTTAGCGCCGTGTACGCCCGTCGAGGCGCATTCTCCGGCAGCATAGAGTCCGGACAGCGAGGTGCGGCCGTCGATGTCGGTGGCGACGCCGCCCATATGATAGTGCGCAGCCGGTGCGACCGGCATAGGCTCGACGCGCGGATCGACGCCGTTTTCCATGCACGACGCGAAGACGGTCGGGAATTCGTGCGCGAAATGCGCGCCGATGGCCTTGGTGGCGTCCAGAAACGCGCCGCGACCCGACACCCTGGCCTTGTGAACGGCGCGGGCGACGATGTCGCGGGGGGCCAGTTCGCCGTCGGGATGGTCTTCCAGCACGAAGCGCACGCCGTTTTTGTCGACCAGGATTGCACCCTCGCCGCGCAGGGCTTCGGTCGCCAGCGGCGCCGGGTCGCGGCCGAAATCGAGCGCGGTCGGGTGGAACTGGACGAATTCCGGGTCGGCGACGACGGCTCCGGCTATGGCTGCCATGGCCATGCCTTCGCCGCGCAGGGCAGCCGGATTGGTGGTGACGGCGAACAGGCCGCCCAGGCCGCCGGTGGCCAGTACGACCGCCGGGGCATAGACCGCAAGGCGGCGGCCCTGGTGCTCGACGACGGCGCCGATGACCGCGCCCGCCTTGTCGGTGATCAGCCCCAGCGCAAACGCTGGCTCCCAGATTTCTATGTGCGGTGCCTGCAATGCCTTGGCGACCACGGCTTCGAGAATGGCTTTCCCGGCCAGATCGCCGCCGACGCGGGCGACGCGGGCGCGACCGTGTGCGGCTTCGCGATTGAGGACGAAGCCGCCGTCGGCCGTGTGGTCGAAAGGCGCGCCCAGGGCATCGAGGGCGCGCACGACATCGGGCCCCATCTCGGTCAGGGTCCTGGCGGCCAGCACGTCGACGATTCCCGCGCCGGCGGCGACCGTGTCGTGTTCGTGCTCGGCCGGCGAATCGTCAGCCGACAGCGCAGCGGCGATCCCGCCCTGCGCCCAAGCCGACGAACAGGCCTTGCCGAGCGCGATCGGGGCCAGCACCAGTACATTGGCCGGCGCGGCGTGAAGCGCGACCGACAAACCGGCCAGGCCGGCGCCGATGACCAGGGGGCCATTATGGATGTAGGTTTCAAGGGCCATGTCAGGCCTCCTTTGTCGGCCGACAATCAAACTTGATAATCGATAGTCAGGTTATGTTTTCTGCTTTCGATAGACGTAACAATCTGGTCGTTCGGACCGATTTCCGCTTTCATGGCTTCGTGGCAGGCTGCCATTTCACTGACACCACGTGATGGGCCGGCGACGCAGACATGGATACCTTCGGAATCGAGCCGTAAAACAGTTACTCCTTGATCCGCGGCCTTGAGCTTAGTCCTGCGAATATAGTCGCGGAAATTCTGGACTGTTGGCATAGGGGGCCTCCTAGCAAGACAGCGATTTAGTTACAGACTTCTAGGAAATCATCTCGACATCGACGTGATGCCGCGCCTTGACCATGTCGTAGCGGGCGGGCTTTTCCAGAGGCGGCATATCGATCATGCGCTGCACGGCCAGGGCGGCGCGCGGGATGATGGCGGGATCAACCGTGACCTCGTACTGATGCTTGACCAGGCTGTCATAGATGCCCTGCAGCGTAATGCGCTTCATGTGCGGACACAGGTTGCACGGGCGCAGGAATTCGACGTCTGGCGCATCGGCGGTGATGTTGTCCGCCATCGAGCATTCGGTGATCAGCACTACCTGCTTCGCGCCTGATTTTGTGACGAAGTCGCCCATGGCCGTGGTCGAGCCGGTGAAGTCGGACGCCGCGATGACCTCCGGCGGGCATTCCGGGTGAGCCAGAACGACGGCGCCGGGATAGGCGGCACGAACCTCGGCGATGTCCTGGGCGTCGAAGCGCTCGTGCACTTCGCAGGCGCCGGCCCAGGCGATGATCTTGATCTCGGTCTGGCGCGCCACATTCTTCGCCAGAAACTGGTCAGGGATCAGGATGACGCGATCCGTGCCCCATTGCTTGGCCGCCCATTCCACGACCTGGACGGCATTGGCCGAGGTGCAGCAGATGTCGGTCTCGGCCTTCACTTCGGCGGTGGTGTTGAC
>FSUR01000359.1_pt1 | contig 12591 bp, 12 predicted proteins | sample 1637491 | NCBI WGS metagenome assembly FSUR01 (sample SAMEA3914816, study PRJEB12502) | metagenome | biome: forest; material: soil | place: USA | collected 2011-09-16 | depth 0.3 m
TCGGTCGACAGTTCGTAATAACGGAAGCGCCGCTGACCGTCTTGGCTGACGACGGCGTCGAGGATCAGCAGCGAGGCCCCATCGCGGCCGAGGCCAGCCAGGAACGGCGCGAATGTATGCGCTTTGGCGTCGATCTTGCGCGTAAGGATCGGCGTCCACTTGCCGCCCTTGCGCACCTCGACACTAAAGGTTTCGTCGAAATAGCTGTACAGCGCCCTGACGGTCGGTTGACCTGCCGCATCGGTTAGCCAGTCATCGACATAGCTGCCCTGGCGGTCGAGATCGCCACCAAGGTCATTGACGATGCGGCCTCGGCCCGTGGCCGGATCGACGCGCCAGAGATAGACGCGCTGGGCGACCTGGCCGCCGATCGACCTGTCGCGCAGTTCGAGGAAAGGCCCGACGAGCATCAGCTTGCCGTCGACCATAACCGGCTTGGGAAGACCCAGCGGCATATGGTCATAGTCGCCTGCCAGCCTGTGGCCAAGGCTTATGGACGTGGTCGTGCGAAGGTCGACGATGGTGGCGGCGTCATGCGCGCGCACGCCATAGCTGGCGCACGGTGGCGGAGTCAGGGCATTGCGCAGAAGCTGTTCGGTGATCGTGTCCGGCGCGCTCGGTTCACCGGGTTCCTTGCCGGTGAAACCTCTAATGTTCATGCCCGCTGAAAGGTCCGATAAGGCTTGCGCCGCCTTCAGACCTTGACCGGCGCCCGATGGGCAGGTGCCTCGGATTCCCGTCCGGGTCTCGGAGAGCACGATATGGTCATTGTCGAGAAAAGTCAGGGCCGACAACGGGTCCTCGCTCAGGCGGATGACCTGGTTGGTGCCATCATTGACGTTGTAGACGGTCAGAAGGCGCGATCCGGCCTTGTGCGTGACGAAGGCGAATCGGCTGCCGTCCGCCGAGAGCGTAATCAGTTCGATGCGCGGCGATTGCGTAAAGACATCAAGCGGCGGCGGCGCCGCTTCGGCCGGCGGCTTGACGTGCCTTTCGGCCTTGATGGTGACAGTATCGCTGGCTACCGCCTGGCCGCACGACGCGGCGCCGGCCAGAATAAGCATGGATGCAAGAGCCGCAAGACGTCTGGACATGTATTCCCCCGAATATTGTTTTTATCAACTATCAGCATAGTGGTGGCTGCATGGCAAAACGCACGATATTGCTGGCCTGGCGATATCCGCCCTACTCCGCCTGGCCGGTCACTTCCAGCCACGGCTGTCCGGTGTCGAGTTCGACCGGCCAGTGGACATCTTCATAAACGTCCAGCACGCTGTTTCCCTCATCCGGCATCACGCCGGTTGGCGTGCGCGCCGTGAAGTGACGCCATGTCCCGTCTGCGTCCCTGAGCGCCACCCGGGCGCCGGCCTGATAGGTCTGCCCCTGTGTCCACGGCGTAAAGCCGGCCAGTGGCGCCAGATGCCTGATCCGATTATGCCGCGTGTCGACGCTATCGAGCGGTGACTCCGTCGATACGACAAAGGCGTCGAAATAGGCGTACTGGTCCGAAGGCGGCGCCCAGTCCGCTTCGCCGCCGCCGAAGAAGGTGTCCATCTTGACACCGTCAATGCCGGACCGCGCCTCACGGCGCCACGTCCAGCCGTCTTGCTGTCCCGCCAGCACCCCATCGATATATTGCTTCAGCGCGCCGTTGGCCTGGCCGAGGTCGTTCATCGTTACGGCCTGGGTCAGCGTGTACCACCGGCCGGCGCGGAATTTCACCGGCAGGACGTAGTCGTCGCCACAGTCGGCGTGCTTGCCTGGATAATAGAGGTACGACCAGGCCAGCCCCTTTTCACGCCACATCAGGCGCGTCGAAAAACCGTCATAGGTCCCGTCCTTGACACAGCCGGTCGGGAAATCGCCGCCGGCCAGGCCCGGCAGCTTGCCGCCGCGCACCCACACGAAGTCCTTGTCGAACATGACCTTGTACTGGAACCAGACGCTGGCGTGGCCCTTCTCGATCGGCAGGGTGAAGGTCATGGCCGAATTGCCGCCGATCTGTTTACCGGCATAGGTGACGCGCAGCACGCGATGGCCGGCTTGCAGCGGATCGGCGACGATATTGACACGGCCGGCCTTGACCCCGGCCGAGTCCGGCGGGTCCATCCCCCAGTCGGCGCGAAAGGCTTCTGCCGTATAGGGGCCTTGCGCGTGCGCCTGGAAATCGGCCTTGAACAGGACCGTGGCCGTCGCGGCTTTTGCCGCCGGCGCTGCCATCAGGAGCATGGTCAGTATCATGGATCGCAGCATGGATGTCCCCCGCGGCCGCGTCTGTGCCGGCCTTTATTGCGACCGTACACCGGCGCGGTCCGTGGCGGCAAGTAGCGGCAGGCGTTTCGGGTCTGGCCTTGCTTCAATGCTGCGTTCGCGTAAGTTGCACCAAAACGGGAGGGCGAAATGAAACGATACCTGATTGTGCTCGCGGCATGTCTTGCACTGCCGTCCGCGTCAATGGCCGGCGACGTCAAGCCGGCATGGACAGAGACTTTCGACCGCCTCGACCCTGCAGTCTGGCAAACCCAGCTGTACAGTTTCCCCGCCAATGGCTGCAATATGACCGCGCAGTCGGTCGACGCCCGCTCGAACCTGCTCAGCCTGTCGGTCGACAGCAATCCGTCGGTGACGCCGGAGGCGCCCAAGACGTGCAACGGCGGTGAAATCGGCTCGTACCGCTTCTTTACCTACGGCCTGTTCACCGTACGCATGAAGGCGCCGGCGCTGCCGGGCGGCGTATCGGCCTTTTTCCTGATGAACCGGTGGCAACCCCAGGACTGGGAGCACAAGGAAATCGATATCGAATTGCTGGGCGGCCATCCGGACAAGGCGCAACTGACAACGCACGATTTCCAGAATGGCGGCCGCGACTGGAAAAGCGCGGCGACCACCGTCGACCTCGGCTTCGACTTCAGCCGGCAGTTCCACGACTATGCCATTCTGTGGACGCCGGAAGCCGTGCGCTGGTACGTCGACGGCCGCCTGATCAATACTGAAACACACTATGTGCCGCATGAAGCGCTGCAGATCCGCATGAACATCTATCTCGGCAACCCCGACGAGCCCGGCGTGGCGCAATGGCTTGGCGCGATCGACAGGACCAAGGTGCCGGCCCAGGCGCAGTACGGCGCAGTTGCCTGGTATCCGCTCGACGCCCTGCCGGACGCGTATCAGGGCGCCGCGATGGCTGCCGCCAGGTAAGGCGCCGTCCGGCTGTCAGGGTGCGCCGCCACGGCCGACGGCCGCCCGGCGACCACCACCTTGCCGCCATCGTCACCGGCGCCCGGCCCCATGTCGATCACCCAGTCGCACTGCACGACGGTGCGCATATCGTGCTCGACGACGACCACCGTATTCCCGGCGTCGACCAGGCGATTGAGTTGGGCCAGCAGGCGGTCGATATCGCGCGGATGCAGCCCTGTCGTCGGTTCGTCAAGGACGTACAGGGTGTCGCCACGCTGCGCGCGCTGCAGTTCGGTCGCCAGCTTGATACGTTGCGCTTCGCCGCCGGAAAGTTCGGTCGCCGGCTGGCCGAGCTTAAGATAACCGAGGCCGATATCGCGCAGCACCGTCAAGGGGCGCATGACGGGGGCCTCGTCGGCGAAGACATCGCAGGCTTCGGCGACCGTCAGGCCCAGCACGTCGGCGATCGTCCTGTCGCGCCATCGCACGTCAAGCGTCGCCGCATTGTATCTGGCGCCATGACAGGTCGGGCATGGCGCATAGACGCTGGGCATGAACAGAAGCTCGACGCTGACGAAGCCCTCGCCTTCGCAGACCGGACACCGTCCCTTCGCGACATTGAATGAGAACTGGCCGGCGTCGAAACGCCTTTTGCGCGCTTCAGGCGTCGCGGCAAACAGCTTGCGGACGTAATCGAACAGGCCGGTATAGGTCGCCAGGTTAGACCGCGGCGTTCGGCCGATGGGCTTCTGGTCGACCTCGATAACGCGCTTGATCATTCGGAAATCGCCGCCGAGACGGCCGGTCGTCGCCGTCGGCACGTCTTCAAGCCCGGCGTCGTCTTCGACAGCCCGGCCCTGGCTCAGGTGGTCAAGCATCAGGTCGAGCAGGGCCTGACTGATCAGGCTCGACTTCCCGGAGCCCGAAATACCGGTAACCGCCGTAAAACAGCCGAGCGGTACATCAGCATTGACCGAGCGCAGGGTGTTGCGGCTGACCTGTTCGAGGCGCAGCCAGCCTTTAGGATCGCGGTTGGCCGGTGGCATTGCCGCGACCTCCTGAAACAGATAGCGCCGGGTGTGGGAATGGGCCACCGCCGCCAAACCGTCCGGCGGACCGCTGTACAGGATTTGGCCGCCGTCACTGCCGGCTTCCGGCCCGACATCGACAAGCCAGTCGGCGCGGCGCATCATTTCGACATCGTGCTCGACGACAAACACCGAGTTTCCGGATCGCTTCAGGCGATGCAGGGCGTCGAACAAAGCCTGCCCATCCGCCGGATGCAGGCCCGCTGTCGGTTCATCGAGAACATAAACGACACCGAACAGGTTCGACGCCAGTTGCGTTGCCAGGCGCAGGCGCTGCAGTTCGCCGGCGGAGCAGGTCGGGGTGCTGCGGTCGAGCGACAGGTAGCCGAGGCCAAGCTCGGTCAGAGCTTCGAGGCGTGCAAGCAGGTTTGAACAGATGCGTTCCGCCGCCAGCCGCTTTTCGATCGAATTGTTTTCCGTCCGCCGGACGTCAGGCGCCGCGGCGTGGGCCGAGCCGCCGGCCCTCACCCGGTCTTCGATGGCTGCCTTGGCTGTCGCCCGGTCGAGCGCCTGACCCTGGTCGTCAGCGTCCCCGCCCAACTGTCCCGCGGCTGCGGGACGGACGATGTCGGCCAGTTGCGTCAGCGTCTTTTGCGACAGGGCGGCGATGTCGAGCCCCGCAAAGGTTACCGACAGCGCCTCGCGCTTCAGGCGCTTGCCACCGCACAGCGGACAATCGCCGGCCAGCATGAATTGCAAGACGCGTTTGCGCATCTGCGCGCTTTCCGTATGGGCCAGCGTATATTCGAGATTGCGCCTGGCGCTGCTGAAAGTGCCTTCGTAACTCGGCTCCATCTTGCGTTTCAGCGCCTGGCGCGTCTGTTCGGGCGTCAGGCCGGCATAGACGGGGACGCGCGGCTGGTCGTCGGTGAACAATATCCAGTCGCGATCCTTTTGGGGCAGGTCGCGCCACGGAATATCGACGTCATAGCCCAGCGACACCAAGATATCGCGCAGGTTCTGCCCGCCCCACGCCGTCGGCCAAGCCGCTACGGCGCGCTGACGGATTGTCAGGCTTGGGTCAGGGACCATCGACGCTTCCGTCACCGTGTGGACGCGGCCGATACCATGACATTGCGGACACGCACCCTGGGGCGTGTTGGGCGAAAAGTCCTCGGCGTACAGCATGGGCTGGTGCGCCGGATAGGTGCCGGCGCGGGAATAGAGCATGCGGATAAGGCTGGACAGCGAGGTCAGGCTGCCGACGGTCGAGCGCGCGCCGGGCGTGCCGCGTTGCTGCTGAAGCGCGACCGCCGGCGGCAGGCCGTCGATGCCGTCGACATCCGGCACGCCAACCTGGTCGATCAGCCGGCGGGCATAGGGCGATACCGACTCGAAATAGCGTCGTTGCGCTTCTGCGTACAGGGTGCCGAAGGCCAGCGAGGATTTGCCGGAGCCGGAGACCCCGGTGAACACGACCAGCCGGTCGCGCGGGATGCGCACGTCGATGTTTTTAAGGTTGTGCTCGCGCGCGCCGCGAACCTCGACAAAGCCGGTATCGGCATTTTCAGTGACATTTCTGGCCATGCCCGAATGTCAATCGAACCCGAATAAGCATTCGATACCGAACGACCGAACGTTTACGCTCTTCTTTCCAACGGCCGGCACTCTATCGTCGCATGGAATATTGACAGGCAATCCTACACCCTGCGGCCAACACATAGGAGGCCGTGATGACCGACACCCAAGATATCGAAAAGAAGTTCTGGAAGGCGCTGAAATCCGACCGGACAGCGATGCTGAACCTGCAAGGCCTGGAAGGCGCCCAGCCCATGACCGTGCTGATCGACGAAGAGCGCAGCCCGTTGTGGATATTCACCTTGAAGGAAACCGATCTTTTCCGCGCCTTAAGCCCCGGTCAGCCGGCATCGCTGGCTTTTTCGTCAAAGGGCCACGACGTTTTCGCCAGCCTGCTCGGCCGTATCGTGCAAAACAACGACCGCGCCGTTATCGACCGCCTGTGGAACCCGTTCGTCGCCGCCTGGTACAAGGAGGGCAAGGACGACCCCGAACTGGCTCTGCTGCGCTTCGACGTCGAGGACGCCAAGGTGTGGATCGACGCCTCAAGCCTGCTGGCCGGCGTCAAGATCCTGTTCGGCGCCGATCCCAAGGAAGACTTCAAGGACAAGGTCGCTGAAATTCACTTGTAAATCGCAATCGATTCTTGTCCAACGCAAGCCGCAAGCCAACATTGCTTGCGGCTTGCATTTTGAAAGTGGCCATACGATCCGCTCCATTGGCAACAGCGCCTAATTCATGGGCCCGGCGCGCTGGTAATCCAACGACGCAAATATCCGCTCGACCTCGTCGAGATAGAGCGTGCCTGGCAGCCTTCCCACGCGCATCAGTTCTCGCGGCGTAGTGAACAGGGGCGCGGCGCCTTCCAGTTCGATGACGATCTGCCGGTCGGGATCGAGGTCCATCAACCGGGTTTCGGATTTGCGCGACGGGGTTTCCGCCTGCGCCAAAGGGAACATTCTGTCCATCTTGCCACCTCATATTTGTTCGCACTTTGTTCTCTTTGTGGCGGAGAGTCAATCGACGGCCGGTTGCAGGTGTGATCTCCCATATATTGCGGAAATTGCGGTCGCCATTTCCCGCACTCCACAATTGGGTACATTTTGTATTGACTAATGTAGATACATAATGTACCCGTTTTGTTCATGGAGAACGCCCATGAACGCCCCGATCTTCGGCACCAAGACTTTCGGTTTCAAAACGCCGCTACCGCCCGGCCGGCATATCGTCAACGCCGCCCGCGCCTTTGCCGGCCATCCATTTATGTCGGCGCCCGATCGCGCAGCTTGCTTCGACTGCGTGACGCTGATCAGCGCACTGACGGGAGAAGACATCTCGGTGGACTGGGTACGCAAGGGCGGCCGCCTGCCCTTTATTCCGCTCGCGCTCGACACCGCCCTACCCGGCGACCTGCTGGTCCTGATGGACTGCGACCATTGGCTGATGGCCGTCATGACCGAGGGCTTTGGCATCGACGATCCACGCGCCCGCATCTTTACCGTCCGCCGCTGTCGTGCCGCCGCCGAAGTGTGGCTGACGCCGACGCTCAAGGACTCGCTGATTTCCGCCTACCAATTGCCTGTGAAAGGATAAGACCCATGGCCCATCGTTACCCCCGCCCGCCGCTGACCCCCGGCCTTTACCTGACCCGCGAAGGCGCCCGCGCCGAAGTGCTGGCCATCCGCACCAATTACGAAGGCCGCGATATCGCCGTCGGTTGCACCCATTCGGGCCGAGACGGCGCGATCCTGGGCGCCATGGAATGGGATGCCGAAACCGGCCGGCATTGGTACCACGACGACAGCCGCAGCCCGATCGACATCGTGACCCCGCTCAAGGCAGCCTGAGAATTATTGAAGAAGACCGCGATAAAAATGGACCAACCGGCCGTCCGAGGCTTTGATGCGCGGCCAATGCGCCAGCATCGCCTCGGCGGTCCCCCAGTCACGCTGAGAAAAGCCGGCGGACGCGGCGTCGCACACGTTCGCTGCGTCCGACGAACCGTTTTTCGCCGCCAGCCTAAGCCACATCCAGGCCGCGACGGGATCGGGTTGTTCGACCAGCCCGTTCCACGCCATAATTCCCAGCCGGTACTGCGCCTCGGCGTGCTCGTCCAGCGCCGCTATCAGATAATAGCGGTACGCTACCGCCGGCTCCGGCCTGCGCCCCAGCCAACCGCCTTCGTGGACGCGTCCCAGCTTGACACAGGCGTCGCGGTCGCCCGCATCGGCAGCGCCTTTTATATCATTATAAAGCGACGGTGCGTTGTCGACGGGTTCCAGCGCCAGAGCGGAATATCCGGCAGGCGCCATCAGCTTCGACAGGCGAACAAGCAGACGATCATGATGCATGGGATACCCGTTAATCGGTTTTGGACACGATTGTTTAACCGTATCCGTTTCCAGCAAGGTCTGTGCCAGCGCCTGGACTATGCCCCATGAACGCCGCCATTGCGAACCGCCGCGTTTTCGGTAAATACTGCCACCCTGCGGCAGCTCTGATCCGTGCGAAATCACCTGACATCGGGATCATCGATATGACCGACAGATTCACCGATGCCATGACCGCCATTGTCGATAATGACTTTGACGCCCTCAACACTCTCCTGGCGGGCCAGCCCGACCTCGTCACGCAACGCATCGCCGATGAGCGCTTCATCGCCGCCATCGTCCATCAGGTCTATGCCGGCGACACGCTGCTGCACGTAGCGGCGGCCGCTTTCCAGGCGGGCATGGTCGAGGCCCTGCTGGCAAAAGGCGCCGACGTCCATACCCGCAACCGGCGCGGGGCTACGGCGTTGCACTATGCCGCCGATACCAATCGCGATGACGAGACCGTGCAAGCGTTGACCATCACGTGCCTGCTGAAAGCCGGCGCCGACGCCAATGCCCGCGACAAGAGCGGCACTGCGCCATTGCACCGCGCCGTCCGCACGCGTGGAGCCCTGGCGGTCAAGGCGCTGCTCGACGGCGGCGCCGATCCGAATCTCGGTAACGGCAGCGGGTCGATACCGTTCGACCTGGCGCACAAGACCACCGGACGCGGCGGCAGCGGTACGCCCAAGGCCAAGGTGGCACAGGCGGAGATCATCCAGCTGCTCAAGGCCGCCGGCGCGGTCTGACCGCCTGCGACATCACGCCGGTTGTGGCGTTTCGGCAGTTGCGGCACAATCGGCGAAGCGAACAGGGGGAACAGATGACCGATTCCGAAGATGAACTAAGGACGGCTGCCAAGCCCCGTAACGTCTATATTCGTCCGATCCTCTGGGGCACGCTCGGCGGATGGGCGCTGATCTTTGTGCCATATCTCATCGCGCTGATCGTGCGCCACGGCGACGTGACCTTTCTCCTTCAAGACAATCCGTTGTGGCAGTATTCCGTAGGCCTGATCCTGCTGATGCCTGGCGTTCAGGGCCTGATAACAGGACTGATGTTCGGCCGCGACAAACGAGACGCCGTGGGCGGGGTCAGCGCCATCTTCATCCTGTGGCTCGTCGACCTGGTGGGTGGCGTGGCGGTGTTGCGCGAAGGCGTTATCTGCCTCATTATGGCCGCGCCCATTCTATTGGCCATTACCGCCATCGGCTATATCATCGGCCGGCTGCTGGCACGGTGGAAAGTCGGCCGCAAAACATCGGTCAGCCTGGCGCCGCTGCTTGTTGTCTTTGTGGTCGCCGAAACGCTCGCCCCGGCCCCCGATGCCCCGTTCTCCGTGACCGACACCGTAACGGTGGCCGCTCCGCCCGACTATGTCTGGCGTTATGTCCTCGACTATCCCGACAACCCGGCACCGCCGAAATACTGGATGTGGTCGATCGGTTTGCCCTACCCGACGCATTCAGTCGCCCCCGTCCAGGCCGTCGGCCAGCGCCGTGACTGCAAGTTTTCAGGCAACCAGGCTTTCGAGGAAAGGATCGCCGTACTCCAACCCAACAAACGCCTGGTCTTCGACATTACAAAACAGCCGCAGCATCCTGAAATCATTGGCCATATGACGGTCGATCGCGGCGAGATCTTGCTCAGGCCCAATGCTGACGGCACGACCACCATCATTGCCACCAGCTGGTACCGGTTGCACGTCCGACCCGCCGGCTATTTCGGGTGGTGGGCTGAAGACGTGACGCGGCATATCCATTTCCGCGTGCTGGGCTATATGAAGACCCTGGCCGAACGGGACTATCGGGCGGCGAAAGGCAAGGCACTGTGATGGTTAGGAAGATACTCAAATACCTGGCTTGCGTCGTCGCTCCGGCCACGCTTATCGCCGCCGTTGCGGCAGTCTTCATCACCCAGAGCCTATTTGGCAGATTCGTCCACGGCACCTTTTTCCTGTCGAAACTACCGACTATCTTCGCCGCCGTGCTGGCCGGCTGTGTCGTGACATCCGTAATCGTTCTGGCTTTGGCGCTGCTGATCCGGCGCACCGGGTGGCCAGTCGCCGGCTGTTTTGCCGCCGCGTGGATCGTTGTGACCCTGGCACAAGCCACCTTCACTGCCATCACGACCACTTCCCCGGTCCTCGGCCACTTTTTGGTGTTGAGCGTCTTGCCAGCCAGAGCTGCCGGCGTAGGCATTCTCACGATCGCGGTAGCGTCGGCCCATCGCTGGCTGTTTGGCAGAAAGCCCACATCCAGGCCAGAAACTGCCTTCTAACAGCTGCCTATCGTTTTTTGACATTTCGACCCGCCCATCCGCGTCGCACTGCGTCCGTCATCCGCCTACCCTCACCCTTCCAACAGTGTGATCGGTCAGGCCAAGATGTCCCTGCGTTATTCGTCGCTTTGCGTTATCGCCCTCGCTATCGCCGCAACCCCCGCCTCCGCCCAGGAACGACCGAACGGCGACGTTCTGGGTCAGGTTCTGACCTACACGGTCGCTCCCGGCGATACCCTGGCCTCGGTTGCGCGCAAAGGCGAAATCGGTCTGACCGAACTGGTGGCGGCTAACCCGTCCGTCGACTCCGCCACGATCCATGCCGGCACCGTCCTGATCATTCCCGGCCGCCACCTGCTGCCCATGGGCATGCGCACCGGCATCGTCGTCAATTTGGCGGAGTTGCGCCTTTACCGCTTCCTGCCAGACGGCCGCGTCATGACCGCCCCGATCAGCGTCGGCCGCGAAGGCTGGGATACGCCCGCCGGCGCCACCAAGGTCGTCGAAAAGCGCGAAAACCCCGTTTGGACCATTCCCGCCTCGATCCGAGCAGAAAATCCAAAACTGCCGGACAAGATGCCCGCCGGGCCGGACAATCCGCTCGGTAAATATGCACTGACACTGGGTTGGCCGGGCTATCTGATCCATGGCACCAATGTGCCGTCAAGCATCGGCAAACCATCGAGCCACGGCTGTATCCGGCTCTATCCCGAAGACATCGCTGCCCTGTTCGCGGTAACACCAGTGGGTGAAAACGTTACGGTAATCGATACGCCAGTGACGCTGGGCCAGCAGGACGGCGTTCTTTACCTTCAGGTGACGCCGACGCGCGCCCAGGCGATCAAGATCGTCAACTTCTCGGACGCGCCAGCGCTTGATGATAGCGACGGCAACATCCGCGCGCTCAAGGCGCGGCTGACCCAGATGGAAGCCCACGGCGCGCGCATCGATGAAGGTGCGGTCGATGGCGCCATCGCGCGGCACGACGGCATCCCCGTCGCCATCGGCAAGGTGCCAATGCAAACCCTCACCAAGACCGTGCAGACGAAAAGCTGGGTCGACCAGGTCGCCGATATGGCCACCCGTGCTTGGGCAAACATCTTCGGCGAGTAGCTATCTGCCTTGCCAAAGCCCGGGCAGCTGTCGATATGGCCAGCACCACGTGTAAGATGCGCCGGCATCGCCGGAGCAGGAGTTACTCCACGGTCCAACCTTCGTGTATCCATGAATGAAACCGACCCTTATGCCGATGCGCAAGGACCAGCGCATCGCGGAAAAGGCGGCGCAGGGCATGGTTCGTCAGGGGTTGACGCCGTCTAAGGAAAATCGTTCCCCCATCGCGATCTCTCAAAGTCCAGCCATCGGCAGTGAAAGCCGCACTGTCCGAAGGCAGGTCGATACGGATTTCAACGTCGTGATCGCGCCGCCTGTCCAGCGGACGCTTGCCGTTGCGCGGTCCGGTATGCCGAAACGCTCAGTAGAGACTACTTGGCTTCCACACTCTGAGAATGGCGGCGCGGAGGCCGGGCGGATGATCTGACAGCATTACGGACGATGTTGCTGCGTCAAATGCCAGACGTCAACTGCACTCTCTTGCATCTCCCCGTGCGAAGCATGGGGAGGGGGACCGCATGAGGAGCGAAGCGACGAAATGTGGTGGAGGGGATTCTTGCTTTCCTTCGAGTTGCAGGCGTTTCCAAATATGCAAGAAACCCTACCACCGCATCTCCTTCGCCGTCGCTTTCGCAACGCTCAGTCATGCGGCCCCCTCCCCTACGCTAAAGCTTCGGCACCGGGAGATGCAAGAAAGTGTCGGATACATTATACCGGTATAACACGATTTTTATAACAGGATAAATTAGTTCACTCGGTAAACAAAACGGCGGACCGGTTACGCCAATCCGCCGCATCAGAAATATTTCATAAATTTCCGTATTAAAAAGGCTTTTTCGCCGTCAGATACCTTCGCCCATGAACAGGAAGTCGGCGGGTGTCAGGCGTTCGGGGCCCGACGCCGTCAGCTGCGCCACCAGCCGGTCGATCTGCAGGTTGATCTCGGGGACGGCCGTGATTTCCCACCACGCCGGCCGCGTCAGCGGCCCGAGCGCGAACAGCCAGTCCGACGCCTGGCCGTTCGCGTCGATAACCGCGCA
>FSUR01000008.1_pt1 | contig 12519 bp, 7 predicted proteins | sample 1637491 | NCBI WGS metagenome assembly FSUR01 (sample SAMEA3914816, study PRJEB12502) | metagenome | biome: forest; material: soil | place: USA | collected 2011-09-16 | depth 0.3 m
GGTGGCGGACCAGACGTGGGACGCGGTAGAAAGAGCGCGTGCAACATGGGCACTGCGACAGAGTGAAGACAATCTGCGCAACCTGAACCGAGAGCTGGAAAGGTTGGTCGCCGAGCGAACCGCAGAGCTGAATCGGGTCTGGCAGAATTCGCGGGATCTTTTTATCGTGCTCGACGGCTTCGGCGTACTTCGATCGGTGAATCCAGCAGCCATGCGCATTTTAGGACGCAAACCTGAGGAGTCGGTCGGCAAGGGATTGCAGGAATTCGTGTGGCATGAAGACCTGGAGCACGCGCAGGCGGGCCTCCTCACAGCCATAACGGAACACGATCTGACAGACTTCGAAACCAGGCTTGTGCATATGGACGGCAGTCTGCGGTGGATTTCGTGGCGCACATCAAAAGAGAACGATCTCATTTATGGCTATGGGCGAGACATAACGGCGGAAAAGCTTCAATCCAGAGCTTTGCGACATGCGGAAGAGTCGCTGCGGCAAGCGCAAAAGATGGAGGCCGTCGGCCAACTGACCGGAGGGATCGCGCACGATTTCAATAATATGCTGGCTGTAGTTTCGGGCTCGCTGGATCTGCTTAACCGGCGGATTGGTGCAACGGATCCGATCGCCAAGCGGTTTGTCGATGCGGCACAGGACGGAACGCAGCGGGCGGCGACCTTGACCAAAAGGCTATTGTCGTTCTCGCGTCAAAATCCATTGAAGCTGGAACCGATCGATATAAACGCCTTGCTGGACGGAATGTCGGAGCTACTCAGGCGTTCGCTTGGCCCACAAATTCACCTCCAGGTCATGTCATCCGACGCGGTTTGGCCTATTCATTCTGACGTCAGCCAAATTGAAAATGTCATTCTGAACATCGCGTTAAACGCGCGTGACGCAATGCCGGACGGAGGAACGTTGGCACTCCGGGCGGCAAATATGGTATTTGAGTCAACAGTCCAGCCCAATTCCGGCGCACCCTTGGTGGGGGATTTTGTCATGCTCGAGATAGCCGACACGGGTATCGGCATGTCTCAGGCGGTCGTCGATAAAGTATTTGAGCCGTTTTACACAACTAAACCAGTTGGCAAAGGAACCGGGCTCGGTCTATCGCAAGTCTATGGATACGTGCAGCAGTCCAAAGGTCATGTGACGATTACGTCCAAGGAAGGGGAAGGCACATGCGTGCGCATTTATCTCCCCCGCACCGACTTGTTTCCTACGATCTTGCCCACGGAAAGCGCACATCCCGCGGACCGCACATCCGCGATCATTCTGGTCGTGGATGATGAGGTCGGCGTGCGGCGGTTTAGCGTCGATGCCCTTCAGGAAATCGGATATCGCGTTGTCGAAGCCGAAAATGCCGCCCATGCCTTGGAGCTGCTTCAAGCGAATGTAGATATTTCGGTCCTATTCACCGACATCGTCATGCCCGATATGAACGGGTGGAAACTGGCAGAAGCGGCTCGCAGGGCGAGACCAGACCTCAAGGTCCTTTACACGAGCGGATATAATCCCGACGGCTACGGCGATAAGGTTGTTGCCGGGGCCACGCTTTTGCCGAAACCCTTTTCAATTGATCAGCTTTCGACAAATATTGCTCGCGTGATCAGCGATCGCTCTGGAAAATGATCGGATGGTTGTTTGCGCCTCGATAGAGGCCTTCGGTCAGATCTTGGCGAAAATCAACACCTAGTCAGGCAACAGTTCTGAAGCAGGTGGAAAGTCATCCAGCATCAATGCGGCCCCCTTGTAATCCCTCATCTGGCCCTCGAACAGCAACAAAACAATAGGCCGGCCGTCACGTCGCAGACGGCATGAAGTTTGGAGTTCAGCCCGCCTTTGGTTCGGCCAATACGTCTTGTAGCAGACCCTTTTTGAGCAGACCGGCCGCCGTGCGATAATCCTCCAACTGCGTCGCGTCTATCATTAGCCGGTCCGCCTCACCGGCCCATTGGCAATCACACACAACGGAAATCTCGATTAGTTGGATACCGATAGCGCAAACCTTTCATCGGAAGTTTGTCAGCGCTTGTGCTGAATGGCCGTCTCGCTTCGAAGTGAACAACCCACCTTTGCACAGCAATTGATATAACAAGCGCCAAGACGCTGCCGTGTTTCAGTTTCAATTCAGCTTCAAACCGTAAGGCTGGTCCGTTAGAAAGGTTCGCTATGACATTCGCTTCCGCCAGCTGGGACGTACTGCGCGCAATCCTGCTCCTTGCGCTGCTTAATGGTTGTGCCTCATATCAGTCTAAACCTTTGGCGTCGGACCAGCCGCTATTCACAGGTCCGACCTTAAAGGAGCTGTCGCAGTCGCCTCCACGAGAATTTCTAAAGCCGGTGACGGTCGATCTATCGCGTCCGCTGAATGCCAACGCAATCGCCACCGTGGCTGTCATCGCCAATCCCGACCTCAAAGCACAACGCGTCCGCGCCAAGGTGAAGGACGCTCAAGCCTTCAACGCCGGTCTGTTGCCGGACGCGACCTTAAGCATAGGCGAAGACTTTCTCCTGTCCGGCCCCGATACATTGAACAATCTCACAGCCGCCCTTGGATTTGATCTGAATTCCCTTCGCACGCACGCAGTCGCCGTGGCGCAGGCAAAGGCCGAGGGCCGCCAGATCCATCTCGACCTGGCATGGGCGGAATGGCAGACCTCTGGTCAGGCCCGTCTACAGGCTGTGCGCATTCTCGCACTGCAGACCCAGCTCAATGTCGAGGGCGAAAGCCGCAAAGCGCAGCAGGCGCTGCTCACCCGGACTGAACGCGCGGTGAAGGCCGGCGATCTGGCCGCTGATCAGCTTCAGTCGGCCCAGACGGCGTCTCTTGATGCCGAAAACAAATACAACACGACGGAGCGTGCCTTGGTCGCCGCCCGGTTCGAGTTGAACCGCCTGCTCGGGCTTCCGCCGGCAAGCTCACTTGCCCTTGAACCAACAGTCGTTCCCGAGGCACCACCCGATGCCCAACGCCTCTATAACCTTGCGCTCGCTCACCGCTACGATCTCGCGGGTTTGCGGGAAGGCTATTCTGCGCAAGAAAGCGCACTTCGCGCAGCTGTGATGGATCAGTTTCCGGCGCTCAATCTCACGATCAACGGAAACCGTGACACAACAGGGAACAAGACTTTCGGACCCGCTATCGATTTTACCCTTCCTCTGTGGAACCGCAATCGAGGGGGCATCGCGGTTGAAAAGACAACGCGAGAGGCGCTCCGGGCGGAATATGATGCCCGTATCTTCCAAACTCGCGCCGAAATCGCCGCCGCGGTCGATGACATCGTTGTTGCCCGCCAACAACGCGAACGCCTGCTCGTCAGATTTCCGGTCGAACGAGAAATAGCGACGGCTTCCGCCGCCGCCGCGCGCCACGGTGATATCTCGGGCGCAGCCGCTGAGGCAACCCAACAAATTATGCGCGACACAGTCACGCAACTCAGCCAGGCCGAACAGGAAATTGCCGAACTGACCATCAGTCTCGAACTGCTGACAGGCACACCGCAAGAGGAATGGATGCAATGAAGCACGAGCCGACTCTCCCCTGTATCGCTTTCGCCCTGCTCATTTTGGCCGGCGGTTGCAGTAAGAAGCCGGCCGCCGATACCGCTGACAGCCCGGTTGCCCTCGTATCCGTGGCTCAGGCATCGACGGGTACCATCTCGCAAACCCAATCGATCTACGGCGCCATCGACGGTACAGCTGCGGCCACTTTTGCGCTTGTCGCGCCCGGCGAAGTGGGTGTTGGAACTGTCGACGCGCCCGTGGGCACAGCTGTAACGCCCGGCCAAGCCGTTGTGCATCTTGTCCCGACGGCTCAAACACGGCAGGAGTCGATCAAAGCGGCTGCCGACGCCGCAATGGCTGACGCCGCCTTTGCGCGGGCGAAGCGTTTGCGTGCTGGAAGTCTCGCGAGCGATGCCGATGTTGAAACTGCAGCCTCCAATGCGCGGACGGCGGATGCCGCGCTGGCGGCGACGCGGGCACGCGATCAGGCGCTGGTGCTTCGCGCCCCGCAAGCCGGATTCGTCGCCACTTTGGCGCAGAGTCCCGGCGATGTGGTCGCCGCTGGAACGACGGTTGCTACGATTGCCACCACCTCCAACCTGCGTGGACGCTTTGGCGTCGATCCGGCGCTCGTTCGTCAGGTCTCCCCTGGAGCGGCAATCCACATCGTTCCTGCCAATGGTGGAGCCTTCGACGCACGGGTCCTGTCGGCGAGCCCCGTAATTGATCCGCAAACCCACATGGCCTCAATCATTACGAATGTACCAGCCGATGTTCGCCTTGGCAGCGGAGACCCGCTGCGCGGAGAAGTCACGGTAGCCAGCACCTCGACAGCCCTGAGCATTCCCTATGCGGCATTGCTGGACGATGGCGGTCAACCCTATGTCTTTGTCGTAAAGGGGGGCGTCGCCCATCGTATCGATGTCGAAACGGGCGCCCAAAGCGGCGATCGTATCGCCATCACCAGGGGCCTCAGGAGTGGCGACGAAGTGGTCACGGCCGGAGGCACCGCGCTGGAGGACGGCATAAAGGTGCGCACAAAATGAAAAACCGACTTCAACGTCTTGCGCCGGCAATCTGGCTCGCGGTCGTCCTGGTCACCGTGGGCGGCATACTTGCGGCCCTCAACCTTCCTGTCAGCCTGTTTCCGCATATCGACTACCCGCGTGTCGTTGTAGCCATAGATGCCGGCGACCGGGACGCGGATCAGATGGCCGCCGAAATTACCCGCCCGGTCGAGGTGGCCTTGCGCGGCGTTCCCGGCGTGACCCGTGTCCGTTCCACGACCAGCCGTGGCTCCGGCGACGTATCCCTGAGCTTCGGGTGGGGTGAGGACATGGTCTCGGCTAAACTGGCAACTGAAAGCGCCCTGGCGTCTTTGACAACTGAGCTTCCAGCAGGCACGAAATTTACCGTCACCCGTTCCGACCCCACTGTGTTCCCGATGCTCGGCATTGCCATGACATCGAACTCGCTCGACCAGGAGGCTTTGCGCCAACTGGCTGAACTGAAGGTTCGCCCGGCGCTCACCGGCGTTCCAGGCGTGGGCGGCGTGGAGGTCCTTGGCGGCTCTCCGCGTGAGATTGAGGTCGACGTCGACCCTACCAGACTGCAGGGTTTAGGTATTGGTATAACGGACGTCACAGCTGCGCTCGGCAAGGCCAATCAAATCACTGGGCTGGGTCGCATTGAGGACCGTCATCGTCTTTATCTTGTTCTTGCTGAAAGCCGTGTCGGATCGGCTGCGGACCTTGCCAACACGCCAGTGAAGGCGGGGGCTAATGGCGTTGGCGTCGTCAGCCTGGGTCAGATCGCCAATATTCATCCCTCGGCGGAGCCGAATTTCACCAAAGTGACCTCCAACGGCCAAGATGCTGTCCTGGTCAATATCCATCAATCTCCTACCGGAGACACCGTAAAGATCGTCAAGGCGGTCCAGGCGCGCCTCGCGGAAGCCGGCCTTCCGCCCAGCGTCAAGGCGACTGCCTTCTACGACCAATCGGAGCTGGTTGTGGGGGCTGCAAACTCCGTGCGCGACGCCATTCTCTTGGGCGCATTGCTCGCGGGTATGGTCCTTTTCGTCTTTTTGCGTTCGGCACGGCTGATGATCATTACTGGATTGATGTTGCCGGCTGTCCTGGCGGCGACCTGCCTGTTGCTGCTTGCGTTGAATATGAGCTTCAACATGATGACCTTGGGTGGAATGGCAGCTGCCGTTGGCCTCGTTGTCGACGATGCCGTCGTCATGCTCGAGCATGTCATGCGCCGAATGCAGGAAGCGACCGCCGACGAACGCTCAAAGCGCCGCACACCCGGCGACCTGCTGACCGCTGCCGCCGAAATGGGACGCCCGCTGCTGGGCTCTACCGCCGCGACGATCATCGTGTTTCTCCCTCTGGCTTTTATCAGCGGCGTCACTGGCGGGTTCTTCAAGGCCCTTGCCGTGACCATGGTCGCGGCCCTGGTCGTGTCGCTCGTTTATGCGCGGTTCGTTATTCCTCTTCTCGCGGCCACCTGGCTGAGAGAAAAGGACGCACATGCCGCCGAGAAAGCCAATGGCTTCATGGGCGTACTCATAAACATCTATGCGGGGCTGAGCCGGCCTGCGCTCGGAGCCCCGAAGATTTTTGCCCTCATGGTCGCGGCTGTCTTCATGGTGTTGGGGGGGCTTGCCTGGACGCACGTTCCCTCAGGCTTCATGCCCAAGATGGACGAGGGCGGCTTCATCCTCGATTACAAGGCCCAATCTGGTGCCGCCCTCAGCGACACCGACCGTCTCCTCCGGCAAGTTGAGACTATCATTACAAACACGCCGGAAGTTGCCAGTTATTCGCGTCGCACGGGCGCTCAACTTGGCGGAGGCCTGACCGAAGCCGACGAAGGCGACTATTTCATCCGGCTGAAGTCCGGTTCGCGCCGGAACATTGAGGCGGTGATGGCGGAGGTCCGCCAAAAGGTGCAATCGAACGTTCCAGGTCTGGAGATAGAGACGGCGCAGCTTATGGAGGACCTCATCGGCGACCTCACGGCTGTGCCGGAACCTATAGAGGTGAAGCTGTTTGGCTACGATCCGAAGGTGCTGAGTGACTCGGCTATTAAGGTCGGTGATGCGATCGCCAAAATCCCCGGGGTGGTCGAAGTGGTCGACGGGCAGCGCGTCGCTGGCGACACCCTCCAAATCCACGTCGATCCCGGCCTCGCAGCGCAACACGGGCTCGACCCCGCTGCCGTGTCCGATCAATTGTCAGCGTTAATCGGCGGCAGCCAGGCGACCCAGGTTCGACTGGGTCAACAGCTGGTCGCTGTCCGTGTCCGGGGCCCCGCAGACTTGCGCCAGCGCGCGGACATGCTTTCAAACCTTCCATTGACCGCGCCGGATGGCCATGCTCTGCGGGTTGGACAGCTAGCCGCTGTCGATATCGTCGCCGGACAAAAGCAGTTGACTCGCGAAGACCTTGCGCCGTTCGTCGCCGTCACCGGCCGGCTGGAAGGCCGTGACCTCGGATCCGCCATGCAGGCTGTTCGTTCGACAATCTCAGGGCTCCATCTGCCGGGCTCGGTACGTGTCGACTATGGCGGACTGTATGCGGAGCAGCAGAAAAGCTTCACGGACTTGGCCATGGTCTTCACGGCGGCTATCCTTCTCAGCGCGCTTCTGCTGACTGTACTTTTCCAACGCCTGACGTGGACACTTGCCACTTTAGCGACCGTCCTTCTTTCGGTTGCGGCCGTGCTCGGCGGGCTATGGGTTACAGGCATAGAGCTCGACATCTCGGCCCTTATGGGCCTGACCATGGTAGTAGGCATGGTCACCGAACTGGCGATCTTCTATCTCGCCGAAATCGAAGCCGAGGGGCCGCTGTCCCGTGAAACCCTGTTGGAAGCGGGCAAGAAGCGCTTGCGTCCTATTTTAATGTCAGCCTTGATTGCCATCCTCACCTTGTTACCGCTGGCCTTAGGACTCGGTCGCGGTTCAGGCTTGCAACAGCCCTTGGCGACTGCGATCATTTTCGGGCTGACCGCAGCGGTGCCATTGCTGCTCCTTTTCCTTCCCGCAGTGATTTTGTCATTTTCAAGCAAGGCACGGGTGTCGTCGCCACAGCCGTTGTTGTAAGCATCTAGTCGTTCCGCCGGTGTTTGTACGGTACGCCTTATTGTCCAACGGTGACGAATTCGCGAAAGTTCAGCAATTTCAGTTCTGCTTCAGTTTCCCCATCTATTGCACCTGCGAAAGTTCGTCTTCCTGCGACAGCCGCGCCGGCGGCGTCGTATCACGATTATCAAACCTGTAAGTTCGGACGCATGAAACTCAACGTCTGGGGCGTGGCCCCTTTTGCCCTTGCCGCGGTCAGTTCGATTGCCGCAGCGCAGACCACCAATGCACCCACAAGCGCCGGCCTGGGGAAGGCGACAACCGTCGTCGTTACCGGCAAGAGACCGACCGTGATCAACAAGGTGGACCGCAAAGTCTATCGCACGGACGGCGATCTTCAGGCCACAACCGGCAGCGTCGCCGATGTTCTGGGAAATATCCCCTCCGTCGAGATCGATCCTGACGGCAATGTAAGCCTGCGCGGCAACGACACCGTCACCATTTTGGTGGATGGCAAACCATCGAGCCAGATGCAGGGGACGGCGCGTGGCCCCGCGTTGCAGAGCCTATCCGCCGCCGATATCGAGCAGATCGAGGTCATCACTTCGCCGTCGGCGGAGTTCAAGCCGGACGGGACCGGCGGCATCATCAATATCGTCACCAAAAAATCGCGCAAGAAACAGGCCTCCGGCCTCTTGCTTGCCAATCTCGGCACTGGCGGCCGCTACAATGCCAATGTGAGCGGCAGCTACAATTCGGGGCCGTTCCATCTCAGCAGCGGTATCGGCGTGCGTCATGACAGTCGCCCGCGAAGCAGCGACACGGACACAACGACTCTGGCAACAAGCTTGGGCGCGGGTGCGGGGACTTCGCATGCGCATCAGGATCAGCGCGAAGACAGCAACCGCTCGTCCGGCAATACGGAGGTGCAATATGTGCCGAATGACAAGGCGACGCTGGGTGTGTCGCTGGACTATTCGGCGCGGTCGAACCGCCACAGCAATGAAGAGCATTCGTTCTCTTCCGGCGCATCGGCAAGCAGCTTCGATCGTAATGGCCGCGGCTCCGGTTCCGAAACGAACCAGGAAGTTGCCTTGAGTTACGAGCAGAAGATGGCGCGCGAAGGCGAAGTGCTATCGTTCGACCTGCGTGCCGGCCAAGAAGCGGAGAGCGGCATCACCGACTACACCACCCTCTATTCAAAGCCTTCCGCGTCATCGGCCCTGGAGCGCCGCGCCGGACGGCAGAGTGAAGGGGTCTCGGAATTCACAGCTGCCTATGTCCGGCCGTTAGCCTCCAGCTCCACGGTGAAGCTCGGGTATGATGTCGAATACGACCAGAACGCCTTCGACAATACCGTCGCCCAGGCCGGCTCCTTGTCGGACCCGCTCGTGGTCAACCACGCTTTCGACAACCAGTTCCGTTATCGCCAGACGATCCACGCGGCCTACGCCACGTACGACAAAAAGTTGGGCAAGCTTGAGCTGCTCGCTGGTCTGCGTCTGGAGCAGGTCAATGTCTTCACGCTGCAGAACATCTCCGGTGATACAAGCCGCCAAAGCTACGGTACCGTCTATCCGACCCTGAATGTCAGCTATGCCCTTTCCGACAGCGATACCCTGACGGGCGGTTTCAGCAAGCGCGTGCGCCGCCGGGATGCCGAAGACCTCAATCCCTATATCAACGCCTCCGATCCGAACAATCTGCGCCAGGGCAACCCGCAACTGAAGCCTGAACTGACCAATTCACTGGAGCTGGGCTATCGCCACGACGCGGACGGACGATCCTGGCAACTGACGGGCTACTATCGCAAGAGCCGCAATGGCGACACCGAATTGCTCAAGGTAATCAGCAGCGACGTCGTGCTGATCACCGAGGCCAATCTGCCATCCAGCCAGTCAGGCGGCCTCGAGTTCATCGCATCGGGCAAGCTTTTGCCCAAGCTCAGCTATGCTGTCAGCGGCAATGCCTTTTACAACCAGGTCAATGCCCAGGCGCTGGGTGTGGGTGGCACGCGATCGGCTATGTCGCTCAACATCAAGGGATCAATGAACTACCAGCCGACAACGCTGGACAGGTGGCAGGTCAGCATCAACGGCAACGGTAAGCGGCTGACCTCGCAAGGCTATGTGCTGCCCGTGACCACCGTGAACCTCGGCTATCGTCACCAGCTCAGCGAAAAGATCGCCCTGGTCGGCACGGTTTCCGACCTGTTCAACGGACAGCATCAGCGCCGGCTTTATCAAACACCGGCGTTCTCAGGTATTTACCAGCGCCGCCAGAGCGGGCAGACCGCCTATGTTGGCCTGACGTATGTTTTTGGCGTGGCAAAGAAATCGAAAGACGGTGATTTCAGTTACGATCAGTAGCGTGTGCCCTGTGCGGGAACGTCCGTGCAGTCCCGTATCAAATAGGATACCGTGATGCGCTACGATCCCAATCCAGTTCAGCCCGTTATAAATTGACCTTGATATTAACTCGTTTGTTCTGGATAACCGGACTCATCAAAGCCATGTTTCGACACACTGAAATCACGCTTGCGCTGAATGTCTGCCTTTTGTTAGGCACCGTGGTTCTGGTCTTATACGGTTTGCGCCTTGTTTTTCCAGCCCTGCAAGCTGGTGCGAACAGGCTGTTCGACGACCTCAACCAAAATGCAAGGGGCCTGCTGGGCCCCCTTCGTGGCGCGCTCAACGCGTTCCAAGGCGAGTGGACATTTGTCCTTGGAATTGGGTTTATCCTACTGATCGCGGCCTTCGGGTTCCTGTACATAGCGGAGGATGTTATCGAGGGCCATCCGGCCCAGATGGCGGACCAGGCAACCTATCTTTATTTTCGGTCTCTGCGCAATCCCTTGGGCGACAACCTCCTTATTGCCATAACCGAAATGGGTGACGCGTTCGTCGTAACTACCTTGGGAGTCGCCGTCGCGTTGTGGCTGATGTTCAGGCGAGCGTGGAGGGCACTGGCCTGCTGGACCCTCGCGATCGCTGGCGGCTCCTTCCTGAATACGGCTATCAAGGTCGCCCTTCATAGAAGCCGACCGACAGACCTTTATCATCAGGGCTGGAGTGCCTTTTCATTCCCGAGTGGACACAGCACGACCAATGCCGTGCTCTACGGCTTCCTTGCGATTCTGATCGCACGCGGCCTTCCAAGATCATGGCGGTTTCCCCTCGCATGTGGGGCTGCGAGCCTCGTCACGCTTATCGCCTTCTCGCGGCTCTATCTTGGCGCCCACTGGCTGGCAGATGCGATGGGAGGTATTTCCTTTGGATCGCTCTGGGTCGCCTTGACCGGCATCCTGTATTTTCGGCGCAGCAACACCGACATTGACGCGAAGCGGCTCCTGGTTCTTGTGGTTGCCGTTCTAGCGATCAGTTCCGGGTGGAATATTGCGCTTCACCACAGCCATGACCTGTACTTCTATGCAATGCGGCAAGGCTCAGCGGCTAAGGGAACGGAACTTTTGCTTCCCGGGTCTCTCCGCCAATAGCCACCCACGCGACCTGACTGACCGCCATCAACGGCCAAGTTTACGTTCTTCAGTTTGAGGTCAGGTTGATTTGCCAATGTACCGGTCACTCGCTACGACATTCTCGGTCGATCCTGCCCACGTCGCACATGTGTGCTGCTCTAAGGCGCGTCATTGGAACTAGACTATGCGGATTTTACTCGTTGAGGACGACGACATGTTGGGCAAGGCCCTGCAGGCAGGGTTGGTCCAGGGAGGCTACACTGTTGACTGGTTGACAGACGGCGTCGAGGCGCTGGAGGCCGCGCAAGCCAACAGCTACGAGGCCATCTTGCTTGATATCAACCTTCCGAAACTGTCCGGGTTCGATGTTCTGAAAACGCTGCGCCGCAGGTCAAGCGTACCCGTCGTTGTCATGACTGCACGGGACGGTTTAGATGACCGCATTGAAGGTCTCGACCTCGGCGCCGATGACTACATCGTCAAGCCCTTTGCGCTTGTTGAGATGATGGCGAGGCTTCGCGCGGTTCACCGTCGCAGCCAGGGCCGGTCGCATGGCGTCATAAGCCGTCGCGATGTGGACCTGGACACGGCAGGGCGGACCGTCAAAAAGGACGGCGTGTGGGTAAAGCTAACAGCCCGCGAATACAAAATCCTTGAGATGCTAATGCAACGCTCGGGCAGGATAGTCAGCAAGGCCGAGATCGAAAACCAGATCTATAGCTGGGACGGCGAATTCGAGAGCAATACGGTCGAGGCGGCGGTCTATTCGCTACGCAAGAAGCTTGGCCGCGATCTGATTACCACCTTGCGCGGCATTGGCTATGTGGTTGGCGATGCGTAGCCGTCCTTCGCTCACAGCACAAATTTTGGCGGGTGTGGGCATTCCGTTTGTAGTTGTCACCATACTGATAGGGCTGGTTGCCTGGTTCAGCGCTCAGGACGAAATTTCCGAAGTCTACGATTCCCAGCTTGCCACGACGGCTCAGGAACTGTGGCTACTCGCGCGAAATGATCCGAATCCGCAATTGCATCGGATCGGCGACGAGGACCTCGGCCTGACGCCGCATGCACGAGATGAACTTGAGGAGTACGCGCGGTCGCGCAGCTTTCGCGTGTGGAAGGCGGGGCATCTGGAACTCATGTCCGAAGACGCGCTGCCATCGACCGTTCCGGTCGGCAGCCGTGGTTTTACGAATGCGGCACGTGATAAAAGCCGGTGGCGCGTCTTCGTGCTCGATGTCCCCCGCGACTCGATCGTTGTGGAGGTCCGCGAACAGTTGGCAGCGCGGCGGGAAGTCAGCCGCCGTATCGTCTGGGGCTTATGTCTGCCCCTACTGTTGATCCTCCCTATCATTGGCCTCGCCGTTTGGGCAGGAATCCGATGGGGGCTAAAAGACCTGAAGGCGTTTGCGAATTCAGTGCGGCTGCGTTCGCCCAACGACCTCA
>FSUR01000417.1_pt1 | contig 12477 bp, 11 predicted proteins | sample 1637491 | NCBI WGS metagenome assembly FSUR01 (sample SAMEA3914816, study PRJEB12502) | metagenome | biome: forest; material: soil | place: USA | collected 2011-09-16 | depth 0.3 m
CAAGCTGACGAACATCGGCGTGCAGAACCACTTCATCAAGCGCCTGAACCTGCGCGAGCAGCTGATCCGCGAAGTCGAGATCATCCCGCTGGAAGTCGTCTGCCGCAATGTCGTCGCCGGTTCGATGGCCAAGCGCTTCGGCCTGCCCGAAGGCCAGCAGCTGCCGCGCTCGATCATCGAATTCTACTATAAGAACGACGCACTCGAAGACCCGATGGTCACCGAAGAACACGTCACGGCCTTCAACTGGGCCAATACCCAGGAAATCGACGACATCCTGGCGATGACCCTGCGCGTCAACGACTTCCTGTCGGGCATGTTCGCCGCGGTCGGCATTACCCTCGTCGACTTCAAGATCGAATATGGCCGCCTGTTCGAAGGTGAATTCTCGCGCGTCATCCTGGCCGACGAGATCAGCCCCGATTCGTGCCGCCTGTGGGACTCCCAGACCAACGAGAAGCTCGACAAGGACCGCTTCCGCCGCGACATGGGCAATGTCATCGAAAGCTACACCGAGGTCGCCAAGCGTCTCGGCATCATGGGCGACATGCCCAAGGTTATTGAAGGCGGCATACAATGAAGGCAAAAGTGCAGGTGTTTCTGAAGCCCGGCGTGCTCGATGTCCAGGGCAAGGCCGTCGAAGGCGCGCTGCATGGTCTCGGCTGGGATGGCGTATCGAACGTCCGCGTCGGCAAGGTGCTGGAATTCGACCTGAACGCTGCGTCGGAAGACGAAGCAAAGACCGAGCTCAAGGCCATGTGCGACAAGCTGCTGGCCAATACGGTCATCGAATCCTACAAGGTCGAGGTCGCCTGAACATGAAAGCCGCCGTCCTCGTCTTCCCGGGTTCCAACTGCGACCGCGACTGCAAGACGGCTGTCGAAACGACGGTCGGCGGCCAGGTCGAAATGGTCTGGCACCAGGAAAGCACCCTGCCCTCCGGTCTCGATCTGATCGTCATTCCAGGCGGGTTCTCCTACGGCGACTACCTGCGCTGCGGCGCCATGGCGTCGCAGTCGCCGGTCATGGCCGCGGTCAAGGCGCAGGCGGAACGCGGCGTGTCTGTGCTCGGTATCTGCAACGGTTTCCAGATCCTGTGCGAATCGGGCCTGCTGCCGGGCGCGCTGCTGCGCAACGCCCAGCTTAAATACGTCTGCAAGCCGATCGCGCTGAAGATAGAGAACCGCAAGACGCGCTTCACCAGCGCCTACGGCAACCAGCAGACCGTGTGGATGACGCAGGGCAATGGCGACGGCAACTTCTTCGCCGACAGCGACACGCTGAAGGCCATCGAAGACAACGACCAGGTCGTCTTCCGCTATGTCGAAAACCCCAACGGATCGGTCAACGACATCGCCGGCATCGTCAACACCGCCGGCAATGTGCTGGGCATGATGCCGCACCCCGACCGTGCCTTCGAGCCGGCGCTCGGTTCGGCCGACGGCGCACCGATGTTCCATAGCCTGGTCAGCGCGCTACAGGTGGCTTAGGTCTTACATCTGCCTGTGTCAGGCACGGAAGGTGAAAAGCCACGGATGACGCCGCAGGGTTAATGCGCTATCAGGTACGAATGAAACAAGTTCTGCCCGGCCTTGCCGCCATCGCCATCGCCCTCACCGCCGTGACGTTTGTCGCCGGCTGTACGCCGCATGCCGCAAAACCCGAAAAGCCAAAGCCCGGCTTTGCCGCTACGGCGTGTGGGGAAAGCTTTGCCGGCCTGCCGAACAAGGTCGACTGCGGCACCATGACGGTCGAGGAAACGCGCGGCGCAGGCAATGGCCGCCTGGTCAGCTTCCCGGTCGTCATTGTTCACGCCACCGACGCCGCGCCCAAATCCGATCCGGTCATCTATCTGCACGGCGGCCCAGGCGGCAGCCTGATCAAGGGCCTGGCCGATCGTTTGCGTTCGGGACGCATTTCCCTGACGCCCGACCGCGACTGGATCTTCTTCGACCAGCGCGGCACTGGCCAGTCGACGCCATTGCTCGACTGCGGCACGGCGCCCCTGTCCGACGCCGGCGTAACCTCGGACGACGGCATCAAGACGCTGCAAGCTTGCGGCGAAAAATTCACGGCCGATGGCATCGACCTGTCGCAGTACAACAGCGCCGTGATCGCGAAGGACATCCGCGACCTGCGCACAGCGCTCCACGTCACCACCTACAACCTGTTCGGCGTGTCGTACGGCACGCGCGTGGCGATGGCTGTCATGCAGCACGATCCGCAAGACTTGCACGCCGCCGTGCTCGATTCGGTCTGGCCGCCCGAAGCAACCGCGACCGCACCCCTGCCCGGCCTCGTTTCGCGTGAAGTCCGCCAGATCCTGACCCTTTGTGCCGCCGACACGGCGTGCAATGCCGCCTATCCCGACCTGGAACGCCGCTTCGACGAACGCCTGACGGCGTGGCTGAAAGCGCCGGTCGTAAAGGACGGCAAGACCTATACAGCAGACGGTGTCGCCGCATACCTGCTGGACGGCGTCTACGGCACCGACAGTGCCCGCGCATTGCCGGCATCTATCGACGCCCTGGTTAAGGGGGACCTCAAGGACCTCGACACCTTCATGGTCGAACAGAGCGGTTATGTCGAAGGCCAGTTCTTCACCCACATGTGCAAGGAAGAATTCCCGTTCGAGACAGCGTCCGCCGTCGAAACGGGCCTCGACGAAGCCGATCCGATCGCCGAAGCGACAGCCCGCGACGTTCGCCGCTTCTTCCCGGTCTGCCAGGGCTTCAAGGTCGGGGCGCCCGATCCGGTCGAAAACCAGCCGCTGACCAGCGCCATACCCGCCCTGCTGCTTACCGCCGATATCGACGCCGGCTGCCCGGCCGAGCTGTCGGATGCAGCGGTCAAGCGGCTTGCCAACGGTACGCATTTCAACTTCAGAAACCGCACCCATGGCGTCAGCCGGCAAAGCCCGTGCGCCCGCGCCATGATCAAACAGTTCCTGGCGACCGCCAATGCCCATGTCGACGCGACCTGCGTGTCGGCGGACCATCCGAAGTTCGAATTCATCCTGCCGAAAGAAACGGCTGCCGCGCCGCAATAATTCCACAATTGGCCGTCATCGATGCGTCCCTCGAACCGGGGGCGGTGTTGAGGCCATTTTGCTTTGTCGCGATGTTTATGCGGAAAACCGCATACACTTTTCCACACATCGCTCGTTGAGGGCTATCCATTGCGCGATCCAATAACGTCGCTTGTCGTTACACTGTTTGCCGCGCCCGGCGTCGCGCTTTGGCTGGCCGGCGGTCTACTCGCCTTCGCCATCGGCCTGATCGTCCGCGGTGCCTGGACCAGCTACCGTCCCCTGCGCGCTGCACTCAAGGACCGTTGGAACCAGCTGTCCGGCCTCGACGTCAAGCATCTGGACAACGCACGATTCGACGCCGTCGACCGCGTGTTTACCCACAGCGACGTGCCTTTGCTGGCAGCCGGCTGGGCACACTACCGCAGCCTGCTGACCGTCCAGGCCGATGGACGGCTTGCGACCTCGATCCGTGCCGCAGACGCTTTCGATCATCTCGACGAACCTGCCCGAACGCTGGAATGGTGGGCCAACATCCTGGTCGCCAGCGGCCTTGCCGTCACCTTCCTCGGTATCGTCGCCGCCCTGTCCGAGGCTACCGCCACCATGGGCCAGGGGACGTCGCCCGCCGCGGCCGAAGGCGCATTGATGGGACTTCTGGCCATCGCCGCCACCAAGTTCTGGACGTCGATTGCCGGTGTCCTTGGCTCGATCATCCTGCGCGTCACGGCGCGCTTCTGGCGCAAGGCCGTCGAAAGCGACGCCCGTCAGGTCTTTAGCATGCTCGACGGCGCCGTGACCTTCATGCCACCCGAAAAGGCGCTGCTGGAACAGTTGCGAAGCCTCAATCGCATTGAAAGCGCCCTGTCGGCGCGCCCTGCTGCGGAGGCCGCCGAATGAGCGCCTTTCTTCGCCGCGGGCGGCCGGCCGCCGACGTCGAAACCGCAGGCGGTGAAAGCGACTATATCGCCATGACCGACATGATGGTCGGCGTGCTGTTCATCTTCATCATCATGCTGTGCTTCTTCGCCATGCAGTACAGGCAGACGACGGCTTCACTGACCGGCGCAAAGGACGCCCAAACCGCGGCCCTGCTGCAGACGGCAACGGCCTTGCAAGCGCAACCGGTTCAGGCGGAAATCGACAGGACGGCCCACATTGTGTGCCTGCCGGGCAGCGCCCTTGGTGACGATGGCCCCGGCGATACCCGCCACTGCTTCGCTTACAGCCAGACGACCAGCGCGCCCGCCAAGCCCGCCGACACCAAGGCGCAGATCGCAGCCGCCGACCAGGCCGGTTTCATGAGCGCGCTGGACGGCGAGTTGAAGAACACACCCATTCCTGCCGCGGTCAGCATCGACAACGGCACCCTGGCTTTCCCGGCCGACAGCCTGTTTGCACCGGGCACGGCGACGCTGACACCCCAAGGCCAGGCGACTGCAGGTCGCGTCGCCCAGACGCTGAGTACTCGTCTGCCATGTTATGGCTATGGCGCCGCGTCGGCGGGCTGCGGCAACGAGGCGCATATGTCGCAGGTCAACGTCCAGGTCGATACGCAGTTAGACGCCTTTACCGCCGAAGGACGCGCCGCCGCCGCTCTGGCGTTGCAACGCTCGGTCGCTTTCCATGATGCCCTGGTCGCCGCTGCCCCGGTGCTCGGTCAGGTGCGAAGCCTGCCGCCGGGACAGCCCGGCAGCGAATCGCTGCTTCGCGTATCGACCTACCAGCAATCGACGTCGAACGGCGGCAGTCAAAACCTCAGTATCCAGTTCCACATGGCGCAATAGTCTTCCGGTCATGAATGACCGCAAGACTACGGCGTTTTTCAGCTCAAACGCTAGCCAAGGCTCGCGCAAACGTGCGCGGCGGCTAAAGCGAAAGCCTGGCGCCCTTGCCGACAGCGAAGCAATCGCCGCTGTGAGGCACTGTTTGGGGTGACAGCAAGCCCATAATCCGTTAAAGGCGCGGCCATGAGCACCCAGACCGCCGCCAAGCCGAAAACCACCGCCGAACTCGCTGCCGAATTCGGTCTCAAGCCCGACGAATACCAGGTCATCCTCGACCGCCTCGGGCGCGAACCGAACTATGTCGAGCTCGGCGTCTTCAGCGTCATGTGGTCGGAGCACTGCTCCTACAAATCCTCGCGCAAGCAGTTGCGCAAGTTCCCGACGACCGGCCCGCGCGTCATCTGCGGTCCTGGGGAAAATGCCGGCGTCATCGATATCGACGACGGTCAGGCGTGCATCTTCAAGATGGAATCGCACAACCACCCGAGCTTCATCGAGCCCTATCAAGGTGCCGCGACCGGCGTCGGCGGCATCATGCGCGACGTCTTCACCATGGGCGCGCGGCCGGTGGCACTGTTGAACGCCCTGCGCTTTGGGGAACCCGGCCATCCCAAGACCCGCCGTCTGGTCGAAGGCGTTGTCTCGGGCATTGGCGGCTACGGCAACTGCGTCGGCGTGCCAACCGTGGCCGGCGAGACCAATTTCCACGCCGGTTATAACGGCAATATACTTGTTAACGCCATGTGCGTCGGCCTGGCAGATGCCGACAAGATCTTCTATTCCGCCGCGCCTGAGCCCGGCCTGCCCGTCGTCTACTTCGGCTCCAAGACCGGCCGCGACGGTATCCACGGCGCCACGATGGCCAGTGTCGAATTCTCCGAAGATTCGGAAGAGAAACGCCCGACCGTCCAGGTCGGCGATCCCTTCGCCGAGAAACTGCTGATCGAAGCGACGCTGGAACTGATGGCATCGGGCGCCGTCGCCGCCATCCAGGACATGGGCGCTGCTGGTCTGACCTCCAGCTCGGTCGAAATGGCGGGCAAGGGCGGACTGGGTATTACCCTCGACCTCGACATGGTGCCGCAGCGCGAAGACGGCATGACGGCCTACGAGATGATGCTGTCGGAAAGCCAGGAGCGCATGCTGGCCATCCTGAAGCCAGGCCGCGAGGACGACGGTCACCGCATCTTCAAAAAGTGGGGCCTCGACGCCGCCGTCATCGGCGAGACCAATACGTCCGGCCGCATCGTGCTCTCGCACAAGGGCGAAGTCGTCTGCGATCTGCCGCTGTCGCCGCTGTCGGACGACGCGCCGCTATACGACCGTCCCTGGATCCAGCCGGCGCTAGAACCTTTCGTGGACCCGGATTCGGTTCCCGCCCACGATCTGAACGACGCCCTGCTCAAGATCGTGTCGGCGCCCGACCAGGCGTCGAAGCGCTGGCTTTGGGAACAGTACGACCGCCACGTCATGGCCGACACCCTGTCCGACAGCGCCACCGGCCACGACGCCGGCATGGTGCGCGTCCACGGCACCAAGAAGGCGCTGGCCGTGACGTCGGACTGCACCCCGCGCTACGTCAAGGCCGATCCCTATGAGGGCGGCAAGCAGTGCGTTGCCGAGGCCTGGCGCAACCTGACCGCCGTCGGCGCCGAGCCGATCGCCATCACCGACAACCTCAACTTCGGCAATCCCGAACGGCCCGAGATCATGGGTCAGATCGTGCGCGCCATCGACGGCATGGCCGAAGCCTGCCGCGCACTCGACTTCCCGGTCGTATCGGGCAATGTATCGCTGTACAACGAGACCAATGGCCAGGCGATCCCGCCGACGCCGACCGTCGGCGCCGTCGGCCTGCTCAAGGATTACGACCAGCGCGTCGGCTTCAACCGCGTCCGCCCCGGCCAGGTGCTGATCCTGATCGGCGACACGCGCGGTGAGATGGGCTCGACCCTTTACCTGCGCGAAGTGCTGGGCCGCGAAGACGGCGCCCCGCCTAAGGTCGACCTTGCTTGCGAAAAGAACAACGGGACGCTGGTTCGCAGGCTGATCAAGTCGGGCGTCGCCAAGGGCGTGCACGACCTGTCGGACGGCGGTCTGCTGGTCTGCGCGGCCGAAGTGGCCCTGGCCTCGAATATCGGCCTCGAGCTCAAGAACCCGAGCGACCTGGCGCCCCATGTCTTTGCCTTTGCCGAGGACCAGGCGCGCTACCTGATCGCGGTCGACGCGGCGTCGGCGCATCTCGTCACCGCGCAGGCGGCCGAAGCCGAGGTCTCGGCAGCCGTCATCGGCGTGGCGGGTGGTACGGCCCTTACCTATCCGGGCCTGTCGCTGGAGATCGAAGCCATCCGCGAGACCAACGAGCGCTGGCTGCCGGACTATATGGCCGGTAAGGCGTAGGGCGCATCCCGAAAAGTATGAAGCAGTTTTTGGCACATCGCTCTAATAGCCAGTCTCGCGTTGGTGCCAAAGCGCTATGACGCGAACTGCATCGTGTTCGACATCGTGAATATAACGGGCGATATAGCCGGAGTCTCCGAACTCGATAATTAATCCGCGAACCTCCGGTAAGGTACGTGATGGCCGCCCCGCCCCTGGCACTTCAATCAATAAGGTCAATCCCTTACGGATGGCGAGAAACGCCCTCTGCGCCGCCGCCGGCGATTTTGTTCTTAGGAATGCCCGGCAGCGTTCGATATCGGACAAGGCACGCGGCGTAATAATCAGTCGTGGCACGCCGGCGGTCCACTTTCGTCCTCTGTGCCCCAGGTGTCCATCCACGCAAAGAGTTCGTCTCCGGTCACGTGCAAGCCGGTTTCCTGATGCTCACGCCAGGACAGCAACGTGTGTTGATCGAATCTTTCTCTCGCCTCTTCGCGCTCGACATACTGCTGGATCGCCTCACGCATCACCCAATGCGAAGACCGTTGTCGGGAATCGGCCAATTTTTGCACGCGCGACTTAAGCGTTTCATCGAGTTTTACGGACGTCGCCATGGCGGCCCTTATACACTAAAAGGTACTACCTTTTGATACCGTACCACACCGGCTGAAAAAAACAATCATGGCACGCCGATGCCGGTGATCTCCCACTTGCACTGCGTCGTGAACTTATAGCTCAAGTCCAATTCGTCATTGCTGTTGGCGTTGATGAAGACGCTGGCCAAACCATGCAGGGGATCGATCTGCTTGTCGATCTTGCCCATGACGAACAAACGCTTCCATGGCGCCTGCGTGGTACCGCAGGCGAACAGGTCGCAGAATCGCCCACTCTTCGACGAAAACTGGCTCTGCAGCGCCACGAACGAAACCAGCGGCCCGTCCGTGCCGAAGGCCACGCCATCACGGCTGACCTGCGCCAGCAAGGCGTCGGGCCTGTCGCCCGCCACGGCCGCGACCGTCGCCGCCACCGCTTTCGCGAGCGACGCATCGTAGTTTCGGTCGCACGTCATGCCGTTAGCGTGGCTGACCACCCCCATGGCAAAAACCGTCGCAATGACCATTGGCCCCATCCGTTTCATCGTCGCTCTCCGATAACGCGGTCATGATAGCGCAAAACGCCGTTTTGTTAACGCTTGATAACCACGCTTTAACGGAATGGTGCTGTTTTGAGAAAATGCGCTATCGTCCCTTTGGACTTTCTGGACAGGCCTTGTCGGCCATCGGGCTTCGGCTCGATGTCGCGCATCTGCGCAAACACACCAGTCATGCTGAAAAGCTGATCATGGCGGGGCTGGAAGCCGGAATCAACACCTACCATTTCGACGCCTTCGACCTGGGCTTCCTCAAGGAAATGGCGGCGGTGCTCACCGTCGTCGAACGCCGCCTGCTGTTCATCAGCATCAGCCCGGATCTGCCCGGGCAATCCGGCGACCTGGCGGGCTATACAATGCCGCACTTCAAGGATCGCCTGCGCGACCTCGTCAAGGGTACGGGCTTCCAGTGGATCGATCTCATGCTGTTCGAACAGCCGGGCGCCAACTATATCCCTCCCGAGAGCTTCGCCTTCATGCGCGACCTTAAGCGGGCCGGCATGGTGCGGCATATCGGCGCCGTGGCCGACACGGCCGACATCAAGCCCCTGGTCGCCACGCGGCAGTTCAGCGTCATCAAGACCGGCTTCGACATCGATTCGACCTGGGAAAAGCGCCACCAGATCGACCACGCCATCCATAACAATATCTGTGTTATCGGCGCCGATTATTTCCCCGACGGCTACCGCAAGGAAGCCGACGTCGTGCCGGCCAAGGCGCGCTTCGGCTTCTTTGGCGGCAAGCCGAAGGACCCGCTGGCCGGCGCCGGCACCCACGCCTTCCTGCATAAGACGGCCGACTGGACGCCTGAGGAGTTGTGCCTGGGCTACGGCCTGTCGCTGCCGTCGCTGTCGTGCATACTGATCGACGCCGACAAGCCGGAAAAGGTCGAGGCCCTGGCCCGCGTCCCGGAACGCCACCTGCCGTCGTCTGTACCGGCACAGATCGAAATGGCGCGTTTCACCAGCCATCTGCCGGGCAGCGGCACGGGCACCTAACAAGGCTCGCCGATCCAACGGTCTGCGGGCTGGATTCCCGGCCAAGCCTCACCTATATGGTAGACAATCAGATTGGAGTGCTGCAATGAGCGACGAAATTCACGATTTTCTCGACAAGACCGTCAAGGGGCACGACGTCGTCCTGTTCATGAAAGGCACGCCGGAGCAGCCGCGCTGCGGATTCTCAGGCACGGTCGTGCAGATCCTCGACCACCTGGGTGTCGAATATGTTGGCGTCGACGTCTTGCAGGACGAGTCGTTGCGGGAGGGCATCAAGGCATTCAGCGACTGGCCGACCATCCCACAACTCTACCTCAAGGGTGAGTTCGTCGGTGGCGCCGACATCGTGCGCGAGATGTTTCAATCGGGCGAACTGAAGACGACGCTCGACGAAAAAGGCCTGTTGACGGCCTGAACGGGTCATCGCAACGACACAAAAACGCCGGAGCACCCGCTCCGGCGTTTTTTCGTTGGTGCCCGGCTCTTTTCTAGAGGGCAAATCAGCGCTATCGTATGACGACAGTCAAGGCGCTTGGGGGGCCTGTCCGATGAAGAAAATTCTTGCAGCAATGGCTGCGGGCCTGATGCTGGCCATTGCGGGGCAAGCTTCGGCCGAGACCTGGCTCAAGGCGCAGTCCGAGCATTTTACGCTGTACAGCAATTCGTCCGAGGGCGAGACGCGCATCTATATCAAGGCGCTGGAACAGTTCCGCGCCCTGACACTTCTCCTGCTCGGCGGCGATACGGGCGTCCATCCACGCTTTACCCTGTATCTTCTCAAGGATCGGGAGCAGATCCGCCTGGTGCGCCCGGCCTTCGGCACTATGGTGGCCGGTGCCTATTTCAATTGCACTGAAGGCGATTCCGCCTATGGCACCGAACAGATCAAGGGGGACCTTATCGATGACCAGGACCCCACCCTGGTCGTGTTGTTCCATGAATACAGCCATTTCGTCATGTTCCAGCATGCCCGCACCTACTATCCACCCTGGTATATCGAAGGCTTCGCCGAATACCTGTCGACAGCATACCCGGCGAAGGACAAGATCTCGATCGGTGAAGACAGCAAATGGCGCAGTTGGACGCTGACGGAAGACCGCCACATTCCGTATGAACGCGTGTTGAAACCGAATTTCGGTTTCGCTGGTGACAAGTCAAACAATGGGTGGGAGGTCGAAAGCTTTTACGCTCAGTCGTGGATCTTGACCCACTACATGCTGAACGATCCGGCGCGCACGCGTGCGCTCAATGCCTATTTCGCCGAACTGGCCAAAGGCGGCGATCCGGTAACGACTTTCGAGGCGAAGACGGGCATCAAGGTCAAGTCACTGCACGATACCCTTGACCGCTATGGCCGCAATTCGGCCTATCTGACGGTCCCCGTGCCGTCATATCCCGACGTGAACATCGCTGTCACGCGCATCGCGCCCGGTCCGGCCGCCTACCTGCTCGACCGCTCGCTGCTTACGACCTGCATGACGCCGGAGCAGGGCAAGGCCGTCCTTGGGCGGCTGCAGTCCCAATCTGCAGCCGCGCCGGCCGACTGGGAGCTGAAACTGGCCGTCGCCCGCGCACAGCTTTTGTTCGACAAGGTGCAAAGCGCCGACGCGACGATCGGTCCGATTATCGACGCGCATCCTGAAAGCTTCGAGGCCAACTACCTGATGGGCCGCATCTATTTGAAGGAGGCAGAGAGCGTCACGGGAAAGGACCGCACAGACCTGACTGATGCTGCGCTCGGCTTCTTCGCCACGGCCTACACCTTTGACAAGTCGAACGCCGCCAACCTCTATTACCTGGCGCGCAGCCAGCAGTCGACGCCCGGCTTTCCCGACGCCAATGCGGTCAATGCGGCCAACGCCGCGCATATCCTGGCGCCCGGCATTGCCGAATATGCCGTATTCGACGCCTTCGTAAATCTCGCCGTCGGCAAGCGCGACGAGGCCGTGGCGATGCTGACGCCCTTTGCCGGCGATCCGCACAATCGCGCCCAGGCCGAACAGCTGCAAAAGGCCATCGACGCCATCAAGGCCGGCAAGACGGCCAACGAAGTTATGCAGATGATGAACGGCGCCGGCTGACAATACCGGTTTACATTCCTTCGGACATTGCTTTAGGTTGTAGCATTGCTTCAAAGGGGGATGGGCGATGACTTTGCGGAACTGGCTGGCAGCGGCATGCACCGGTATCATAATGACGTCGGCGCCAGCCCATGCAGCGACGTGGTACAAGGCGCAGTCGGAGCATTTTACCGTCTATAGCGACAGTTCGTCGGCGGTGGCCAAAACCTTCCTGACGCGTCTCGAAAATTACCACACCGTCCTTTACCTGCTTTACCAGATGAAAAATCCCGGCGCCGAGACCACGGTGCCGCGCTTCGACGTGATGGTCCTGAAAGACCGGCGCGAAATTCGCGAGGTTCGGCCGGAAATGGACGATCTGGTCGCCGGCTTCTACACGCAATGCACCGAAGGCTCTATCGCGTACTCGACCTATTGGACGAACGACGGCAATGCGGCCATCGGGTCGCATATCGGTTCCAGCCAGGCGGACTTCGACAACAGCGTCCTGTTCCACGAATATGCCCACCACTTCATGTTCCAGAACTACACCACGCCGCTGCCGCGCTGGTACGTCGAAGGCTTCGCTGAATACTTCATGACCATGACTGTGCGGGGCCGCGACGTAACCATCGGGGCTGCCCGTCAGGAGCGCTATAGCGACCTTTTCACCAATGTCTGGTTCGACTATGCCGATGTCCTGCGCGACAAGGTCACCTACCGTGCCGATAGCGACTCGCTGAAATTCTATGCGCAGTCGTGGCTTTTGACCCATTACATCATGAGCTCGCCGGAACGGCTGGCCGCCTTTGGCGGCTATATCGACGCCGTCAATGGCGGCGAAGATCCCGTTGCGGCGTTCGAGGCGCGGTTCAAGATCAAGGTGGCCGACCTGCCGTCGGTACTCAAGGCCTATCTGGCCAAGGGCGTACCGGCCGTGTCATTCACGCTCAAAGCCATGCCCGACCCGGCGGTTACCGTCGCCGAAATGCCAAAATCGGCCGACAAACTTCTGCTGTGGCAATCGGCGGTGCGGGGCTGCGCGCCAAAAGACTATCGCCCTGCCCTGCTC
>FSUR01000137.1_pt1 | contig 12467 bp, 7 predicted proteins | sample 1637491 | NCBI WGS metagenome assembly FSUR01 (sample SAMEA3914816, study PRJEB12502) | metagenome | biome: forest; material: soil | place: USA | collected 2011-09-16 | depth 0.3 m
CGCCCAGTTCATCGGCATAGACGCCTATGTCGAAGCCGGCGGCACCATGCTCCGCGATCTCTTCACCGATGATCGAGGCGGCTACTTTGAAGACGCCGTACTGCTCGACCGGCTAGTCGAGGAAAGGCTGACGGCCATCGCCGCCGACCTGCAAATAAATGAGGGGTGGGCTTGGACTATGGTGTCCATTGACTTCCCCCACTCCCACGGCTTGCGGCGGATTTTCCCGAAAGCCGTTCCACTTTCCGAAGGCGACGAAGACGCGCAACGTGTCGCGCGCGACGAATACGATGCTATATGCGCAGAATACGAAGGCTGGGACGAGGTACCTGATGAAATTGCTGCAAAGCTGAACGGCCTCGAAGAAACCATAAATGCGTACGCTGAACGCCGTCAGGCATATGATCCTGCCGACATTGGCCGAAGTGGTGTCATCGTGTCACTGAGTTCTGACGGCGAAGCTCGTATCGAGCGGGGGTTCCAGCGGCTCGAAGACATTGTAGTCCAGGACTCGACCGACAGCCGTGAAACCAGCGACACCACGGACGCTGAGATTGGAACCGATGGTGGCGAAGTAGAAGAAGGCGGGCATGTAACAGCGCTGTCCGACACATTGATCCGCGACCTGAGCGCCCGCCGTACCCTCGCCCTTCGCCTGACCTTGGGTGAACAACCTGCGCTCGCCTGACCTTGGGTGAACAACCTGCGCTCGCCTGCCGGGCACTCACCCACAGTCTGGCGCTTTCCACCTTTTGGCGGAGCGCCAGCGACAATAGTTGTCTCGATATCAGGGTGGTCAGCACCGCGCTCAGCCCATTGGCCGATGGTCTTGATGATACGCCTTCAGCCGAAGCACTCCGGGCTCGCCACGACGCGTGGGCCGCGCAAATGCCACAGGAGCCCAGCGACCTGTGGGACACCATCGCCGCTATAAGCGATGACACCGTGATGGCGCTGCTGGCCCACTGCGTCTCGGTTACGGTCGATGCCCTCAGGCATCCGCATTTCCGTTCGAATGGAAAGCACGCCGCAGCAGATCAACTGGCAACAGCCCTCTCCCTCGACATGGCGGAGCACTGGCGTCCGACCAGCCGCTCTTACTTTGGGCGCGTCACCAAGGCCCATATCGTGGACGCTGTCCGTGAGGCCGTTGGTGACGAGGCAGCGCTGCGGATTGCTGGCCTCAAGAAGCAGGCTATGGCCCAAGTTGCTGAACAGATGATGGAAGGCACCCATTGGTTGCCACCTTTACTGCGCACCGCGCCACTGGCCGACGTACCCGCTCCTAATTGTGCAGAACCGGACGCCCAGGCGGCATAACCGGACCTGCGTCACCGGCACTGAGCCAGGTCAGTGCCGGCCCAAAAAAGTTGCGGCCCGCGCATGCGCGGGCCGCACTACGTTCCAGTATTGCCCACCGATCCTGTTCGATCGGCTAGAACCTTATTTCGCTGCTGCGGGCTTGCGTCCGCGGCGAGCGGGAACCGTCGAGGCTGTCGGCTTAGGACGAGCCCCTAAGCCCATTTGCTTGGCCAGCTGCGATCGAGCCGCCGAATACGACGGCGCCACCATCGGATAGTCCCGCGGCAGATTCCATTTTGCCCGGTATTCCTCCGGAGATAGGTTGTAAGTGGTCCGGAGATGCCGCTTCAGCGACTTGAACTTTTTGCCATCCTCAAGACAAATGATGAAGTCCGCGCCAACGCTCTTTTTTACGGAGACGGCAGGAGCTTTCGTTTCCGGCTCTTGTTCGGTCATACCGCTGGGCGCGTTGGCAAGGGACGTATGAATCGACCGAATGAAGCCCCCAAGATCTGCCGCTGGTAGCGGATTTTTCGTCACATAGGCGGTGACGATGGACGCGGTTTGTTCGAGAAGCTTAGCCTGGTCGTCCATGCGAGGTTCCATAATGGCGTGAAGATTTGCCGTGCTACCCCAAGCAGACCATGAATTCAAACGCAATCACTTCGCGCGGCCGCGTAGCCGAGGAGCGGTGGACCAAAGAGGGGCCAAGTCGCCAAGAAATGCTTCAATGGTAGCGCGTCCTGACTGCTGAGGATTCCACTCGCCCTGCTCCCATCGCCCAAATGTCCCCTCGTCGACTCCCGCCACCTCTGCTGCCGATTCAATGGAAAGTCCCCGACGAAAACGCTCAGCCTTTAACTGCGCCCCAAGCGTCATCGGCGCATCCCACGGCTCATATCTAAGAAACTTGATGATCGCCGGATAGGCCCATGGCAGCGGGTCGCGTCCCTTTTCCCAGGTCATGAAGGTCCAGTAGTTCACCGCCATCATGTCGGCCGCTTGGCGTTGGGTGAGCGCGAGTTGCCAGCGTCGATGTTGCAGCTTGCTTGCCAGGTCAGTGCCGACGGTGGGCTCCCCTGTGGGTCTTGAGGCCTTAAGGTTCACCGAAACGCCCACTGACAAAAAGGCAACGCGGCCATGCAAATGCGGATATGGAGGGGTTGGAAAAGGGGCTTGCGGCAAGGCGCCGCGTTGCCTGCGCGACTATCAGGGCCGGGTGTCGGGACCGTTGATCGACCGCATCGATTTGCAGATCGACGTACCGCCCGTCACTGCTGCCGATTTGGGCCTGCCTGCGCCGGCCGAAGGCAGTGCCGAGGTCGCCGCCCGTGTCGCCGTGGCGCGCACTATTCAGGCCGAGCGCGCTGCGAAACTGAACCTGCCGGCGGCCAATGCCCTTAACGCCACCGCCTTTGGGACCGGGCTGGAAGCCATCGTCGCGCTCGATCCGGCCGCCAAGGCCTTGCTGACCCAGGCGGCCGAGCGCAACGGTCTGACGGCGCGCGGCTGGACACGGACCCTGCGTCTGGCGCGCACGATCGCCGACCGAACAATCGCCCAACGTCCTGCGGCGGCATATCGCCGAGGCCTTGATCTATCGCCGGACGACCGCGCCGGACGTGGGCGCGGCCACCAGTTCGATTTTTCAAGCTTAAGCCGGCAAGCGCTTGTCGTAGTCGGCCTTGAGACGGGCCCATCCGTCCCAGAACGGCGCCGGATTGCGGCCCGACAGACGCGCCGCCATGATGTCGAGGTGCATGTGCCAGCCAGCGCTGACGCTGAGCATGTAGCCGCGGTTCGGAATGCCGCGATGGGTCAGGGTCAGCAACACCTCATCGCCCTTCGGTGCCAGTTCGAACGTCACCCCACCGGACTCGCTCCAGGTGATGGCCAGCCTGTGCGGCGGATCGAGTTCGGTGATCCGGCCTTCCATGCGGTGTTCTTCACCGAAGCCCTCGGGACGCCGCCCCGGCGGATCGGTCAGTTCGTCGTTGCGCCAGACGAATTCGAACGTCGCTCCGGCCTTCATCTCCATCGTGCCGGCAGCCAACCACAGGCGGCGCAGCTCACCGTCGGTCAGGTAGCTCCAGATGCGATCGATGGGACCGGGCAGCAGCCGTTCGATCTTCAGCGTCGCGGGTTCGGTCAATACGCCATAGGCGTCTGCGGTTACGACTTCGGTCACTGGTCTTCTCCTTTTAAATTGGAAGCTTTGGCGGCATCTTCCTCGCGAAGCAGCCGTTCGAGGGCATCAAGGCGGCCGATCCAGAAGCGCTCATAGACACTCAGCCACTCGTGTGCCGAAGCCAGCGGCCCGGCATCGAGGCTGCACAGGTGCGTGCGCCCCCTGACCTCGCGGCGGATCAGGCCCGCGACCTCAAGCACCTTGATGTGCTTCGATGCCGCCGCCAGCGTGATGGAGAACGGCTCGGCCAGCTGAGTGACAGTGCGTTCGCCGCCCGACAGCTCGCGCAGCATGCGCCGGCGCGTGGCGTCGCCCAAGGCGTGGAAAATGGAGTTCAATCGCGGTGTTTCTAATTCAACCATGTGGTTGAACGTAGATCAGCGCGTCACAATAGTCAACCGATTGATTGAATAATTTTCGCTCGTCTGGTTTCGCCGCCGTGCAAACGCCGTCTTAAACCTTGTCGTCTATGCTGGGCGGATCAATGCCAGGGACAAACCCAGTGACGACAGACAGCGGCAATACCGAGATCGGCCAGTCGGCGGAAGACCGCCTGAAGGCGCGCGAAAGCTTCTTCAGGCTGATGAGCCACGAAATCCGCACGCCGCTCAATGGCGTCATGGGCATGCTGTCGCTGTTGTCGCGCAGCCCGCTTTCGCCCGACCAGAAGTCCTATATCGCCACGGCGCAGGAATCCGGCGAGCACCTGCTGACCCTGGTCAACGACTTCCTCGACTATGCTCGCATCGACGCCGGCAAGATCGAACTCGAGACCACCGAGGTCCATCTCGAACCGCTGTTGCAAGGCGTCGCCGAACTGTTGTCGCCGCGCGCCCACATGAATAATATCGAGATCGCCTGGGCACTCGACCCGCGCCTCGAATTCATCGTCGCCGACGAAGGCCGCATCCGCCAGATTCTCTTCAACCTGGCCGGCAATGCGCTCAAATTCACACAAAAGGGCGGCGTGCTGATCCAGGTCACGCTGACGGGGGACAGCCAGATCCGCTTTGCTGTCCGCGACACCGGCCCCGGTATCGCTGAGGAAGCCCGCACGCGCATCTTTGAAGAATTCGGTCAGGTCGACCCCAGCCACGCCACGCTTTACGGCGGTGCCGGCCTCGGTCTGGTCGTGGTGAAAAAGCTGGTCGAGGCGATGAACGGCACGGTCACGCTCGACAGCGAACTTGGCACCGGCTCGATGTTCAGCGTCCAGTTCCGCGCGCCCTACGGCGTCCGCCCGAAAAAGCCGCTGGTCCGCCCGTTGCACGAGGTCACGCTCGTCTCGAACAACAGTATCCTGGCTGACGGCGCTAAAAGCCACCTTAATGCCTTCGACGGCGGCCTGCGCACAGTGCCATCGCTCGGCGGGCTCGACCTCAGCGACGCGCTGGTCCTGCACGACCGCGCTGCCTGCAAGGGCCCGATGCCGGCGCCTTCGCCACGCAGCCTGATCCTGCTTGCGCCGGAAGAGCGCGACGAGATTGAGGCCTGGCGCCAGCACGGCTGGGCCGGCTACCTGATCAAGCCGCTGCGCCGCGGTTCGCTGATCGAGCGCCTCGATGCGCTTAGCGACATCCGCCCCGAACAGCCGGTGGCCGCCGCGCACGACGAACGTATCGCTTCGGAAACGGCCCAGGACAAGGTCGTGCTGCTGGTCGAAGACAATCCGGTTAATGCCTTGCTGGCGCAGATCCTGCTGCAACGCGAAGGCTGCCGCGTCGAACGCGCGGCGTCGGGCGAAGAGGCCCTTGATATCATAGAAACACGCGCCTTCGACCTGATCTTCATGGATCTGGGCCTGCCGGGGCTCGACGGCATCGGCACCACCAGAGCCCTGCGGGCGTCCGGTTGCAAGACGCCGGTCATCGCCCTGACGGCTAATGCCTATGAAGAAGACCGCCGCGCCTGCATGGCGGCCGGCATGAATGACTTCCTGACCAAGCCGATCGAGATCGCCGCCCTGCGCTCGCGCCTCGCCGCCTGGACGCAGAGCCAGCCCGAGGCGAAGCGAGCCTAGACAGCGGCGCCAAAGCCACCTACCGTCACCTGGCAGCGTTCAGGAGGGCAGATGGCCGAGGTCGAATCCACCACGAGCGAAAAGGCGACGCTTCGCAACAATATCTGGCCGGCGGCCGTCATGCTGTGCCTCGGCTTTGCGTCCGGCCTGCCTTATCTTCTGATTTTCGACACCGCCAGTGCATGGTTGCGCCAAGCCGGGGTTTCGCTCGAAAACATCGGCTTTTTCTTCCTTTTCGCCACCTTCAGCTACACGCTGAAATTCATGTGGGCACCGGTCATCGACCGCCTGTCCCTGCCCTTTCTTACAAAGTGGCTGGGTCACCGTCGCGGCTGGATGCTTCTGCTTCAGGGCTGTATCATCATCGGCCTGTGGGCCATGGCAACCAGCCATCCAGAGACAGCATCCGGCTACGTCTTCATGGCGGTAATGGCTTCGCTCACGGGCTTTTTCGCGGCCTCTCAGGACATCGTCATGGACGCCTGGCGCATCGAAGCCACGGCTGTCAACCTGCAAGGCCTGATGGCCGCGTGTTACCAGTGGGGTTATCGCATCGCCATGATCATTTCGGGCGTCCTGCCCCTGATGCTATCGAAGCGAATCGGCTGGAACGGCGCCTATGCGGTCATGGCAGCCTTTATGGGGATCGGCGTCGCCGCCCTGCTGCTGGCGCCGCGGGAAAAGGAACACAAGGTCCGCCCGATCCATTTCGAAGGCATGCCCGTGCGCCCTGGCCTGGAAGCGCTCGAATGGGGTGTACGGGGCTTCGCCCTTGTTTTCGCGGCTGTGATCATGGGCTCAGGCCTGACTGGCAACGCCGCGATCATTACCTGGCTGCTGGGTCATCTCGGGCTGGACGCCAGTGGGCAGGCGGCGCTGAAAACCTTCTGGACAGCAAAGTCCACCGGCGTCTTCGCCCAGATACCGGCATTCGCGATTGGCTTTGCGCTTCTGATCACCTGCTGCCTGCCATTGCGATGGCCGACGCGGCCCGGCGCCTACTTCAAGGGCACGTTTGTCGAGCCAATGGCCGATTTCTTTCGGCGCTACCAGAACTGGGCGGCGTTTATCCTGTGCCTCATTCTTGTTTATCGGGTCAGCGAGTTCGTCCTCAATATCATGAATCCGTTCTATCTCGATCTCGGCTTCGACGTCGACCAGGTCGCAGAGGTCCGCAAGGGGTTCGGTGTCGTCATGTCGATGATCGGCCTAGCTTTCGCCAGCTGGATTATCGTGCAGTTCGGGCTGTTGCGCGCCCTCCTGATCGGCGCAATCGTCGGTCCGTTCAGCCATCTCGGATTCATGTACCTTGCAACACAGGGCACGGGAGGCGCGGTACTCGACCTGCAGGCCGACTGGTTGTTCCACCTGCACTGGAAGCTCAGTGTTCCGTTTGCCATCGCCATCGCGCTCGATAACGTGTCCGCCAGCATATCCGGGACGGTGCTTATCGCTTACATGTCCTCGCTTACCTCGACGGCATTTACCGCGTCACAATACGCGCTCTTTTCCAGCATCTATTCGCTGCTGGGTAAGCTGGTGGCGTCGCAATCGGGCCGCATCGTCGAGGCATCGGCGAAAAGCGCCCATAGCGGCGGCATTGCAGGCATTTTCGAGCCACTGATGCACAGCCTGCCCGCCAGTTCTTACGCGGGTCCGGCCGCCAAATTAGGCGTCAGCGCGTCGGCGCTGGGTGCCGGCTATTACACGTTCTTTGTCTATACAATCGTCATCGGCCTGGCTTCGATCGCCATGACTCTATGGCTTTACATCCGTTACAAGCCGCAGACGCAAGACGCGCCGGCGGCTCTGGACGGTTAGCTTCTATGCACGGCTGAACGTACGTCGTAGGCGGCGAAAGTCGCCATGGCCAGTATCTTGGACACGCTGTCCGACAACTGACAGATCTGCACCGGTTTCGACAGGCCAAGCAGCAGCGGACCGATGACGGTGGCGCCGCCCAGCGCTTCGATCAGCTTGGTCGAGATCGAGGCCGACTGGATGGCCGGCATGATCAGGACGTTGGCCGGGGCGGTCAGGCGCTGGAATGGATAGTTGGCCCACATGGCCGGATCAAGCGCAACGTCGGGCGGCATTTCACCTTCGAATTCGAAGTCTACACCACGCTCTTCCAGCAGTTCGACGGCACGCATGACACGCTCCGACCGCTCACCCGACGGGTTGCCGAAGGTCGAATAGCTCATGAATGCGACGCGCGGTGTGTGACCCATACCGCGCACGGCCATGGCTGCTTCGATGGCGATGTCGCCCAGCTCTTCCGGCGTCGGCGTTTCGGACACGGTGGTGTCGGCGATGAAGACGGTGCGGCCCTTGGCCAGGACGACCGACATACCCATGATGCGGCCACCCGGCGCCGGGTCGATAACGCGCAGGACTTCGTCAAGCGCGTGGTCGAAGCTGCGCGTGACGCCCGTCACCATGCCGTCGGCGTGGCCCGACACTACCATGGCGGCGGCGAAGGAGTTGCGGTCCTGGTTGATCAGCCGGTCGACGTCGCGCTTCAGGAAGCCCTTGCGCTGCAAACGCCCGTAGAGAAGCTGGCTATAGGCAGCATTGCGGTGCGACAGGCGGGCATTGATGATCTCGATGCCCTCTTCGGCCGGGTCGATGCCGGCGGCGCGCATATTGGCCTCGACCAGGTTTTCACGGCCGCACAGGATCGGCGTGCCAAGTCCCTGCGCCTTGAAGGCGTGGGCGGCGCGGATGACGCTGATGTCCTCGCCTTCGGCGAAGACGATGCGCTTCGAAGGCCGCGACCGCACGACTGAGGTGATGGCCTGCAGGAAGCCCGCCGACGGATCGAGGCGCTGTTCCAGGCGCTTGCGATAGGCGTCCATGTCGTCGATCGGCTTGCGTGCCACGCCGGTATCCATGGCGGCCTGCGCCACGAACGGCGGAATGAACCAGATCAGACGCGGATCGAAGGGCGACGGGATGATGTAGTCCTTGCCGAATTTCAGACGGCGGCCCTGATAGGCGGCGGCGACCTCGTCCGGCACGTCCTCGCGCGCCAATTGCGCCAGCGCCCGGGCGGCGGCCAGCTTCATCTCATGATTGACGCGGCGGGCACGCACGTCGAGCGCGCCGCGGAAGATGTAGGGGAAGCCCAGGACATTGTTGACTTGGTTGGGATAGTCCGAACGGCCGGTGGCGACGATGGCGTCGGAACGCACCTTGGCGACGTCTTCCGGGGTGATTTCCGGGTCGGGATTGGCCATGGCGAAGATGATCGGATTGGGCGCCATGGTGGCGACCATGTCCGGCGTCAGCACGCCTTTTGCCGACAAACCGAGAAAGACATCGGCGCCGACCATAGCCTCGGCCAGCGTACGCTTGGCGGTCTTCGTGGCGTGAACCGATTTCCATTGGTCCATGTCGACGGTGCGGCCTTCATAGACAACGCCGTGGATGTCGACGACGACGGTGTTGTCCTTCTTCACGCCCAGCGCCTTGACAAGGCTCAAGCTCGACAGGCCGGCCGCGCCGGCGCCGCACAGCACGACCTTGATGTCTTCCATGCGCTTGCCGGTGACTTCCAGCGCGTTGATCAGGCCGGCGGCGGCAATAATGGCCGTGCCATGCTGGTCGTCGTGGAAGACGGGAATATCGGCCATGTCCTGCAGGGCCGATTCGATGATGAAGCACTCAGGGCTTTTGATGTCTTCGAGATTGATGCCACCAAACGCCGCGGTGATGTTCTTGACGACGGTGATGAACTCGTCCGGATCCTGCGTCGCGACTTCGATGTCGAAGCTGTCGATGTCGGCGAAACGCTTGAACAGCACGCTCTTGCCTTCCATGACGGGCTTCGACGCCAGCGCCCCGAGATTGCCTAACCCCAGGATCGCGGTACCGTTCGTGATCACACCGACCATATTGCCCTTGGCGGTGTAATCGTAGGCGGCGTCGGGGTTTTCAGCGATGCGGCGGACGGGCACGGCCACACCCGGCGAATAGGCCAGGGCCAGGTCGCGTTGCGTCGCCATCGGCTTGGTGGGGGCCAGCGCAATCTTTCCCGGTGCGGGATATTGGTGGAGATTGAGCGCTTCTTCGTCGCTGAATGTTTGTTTTTCGCTTGGCATCTGGTCCCGTTTTCGTCCTGGTCTTTATTATGTTAGCGCTCACATCGCCCCTGCGTCAATGCACGAGGTGTCGGAATATGGCGCCTTGCAGCTACATATAGTCTGACAATTAAGGACTGAAAAGCCCTATGTCATCATTCCGTTTCTAGAGCAATTATCGTCGGAATTGATTGCAAAATCGTGCCCACGGCGGTGTTTTTCGGCTTTTTCCGGAAGGTTTCCGCAGGCGTGCGGATTGTGCACTGTTTTTGCGCCGGCCGCACTTCTCTCAGGCGTAAATAATCGTTAACCTCTGCACCATGAACGCCCGGACCGATCTCAGCGAAGATATGAAGCCCGCCCTCGATCTCGAAGGCGCCACGCCCGTCATGGCGCAGTACATCCAGACCAAGGCGCAGTATCCCGACGCCATCCTGATGTTCCGCATGGGCGACTTCTACGAACTGTTCTTCGAAGATGCCGTCACCGCCGCCCAGGCCCTGTCTTTGGCCCTGACCAAGCGCGGCCGCTACAAGGACGAGGATATCCCCCTGGCCGGCGTGCCGGCTCACGCCGTCGACGCCTATATCGCCAAGCTGATCCGCCTCGGCTACCGCGTCGCCGTTTGCGACCAGCTGGAAGACCCGGCCGAGGCAAAAAAACGCGGTTACAAGGCCGTGGTCAAGCGCGGCGTCACCCGCGTCATCACGCCCGGCACCCTGACTGAGGATTCCCTGCTTGAAGCGCGCGGCTCGAACCGGCTCATCGCCTTGTCGGCGCGCGGCGGCGTCATGGCCCTGGCCAGTGTCGAACTGTCGACCGGCGACGTCGAATGCCTTGAGATCGAGCCCGAGTCCCTGTCTGCCCACCTGTCGGCGCTGCGGCCTTCCGAAAGCCTGGTCGCCGACCGCATCCTGCAGGACGAAGCCCTCTATAGGTTGTTGAAGGTCCTGGGCGGCGCCATCCAGCCGCAACCGGGTTCACTCAGCGATCCCCAAGCCGGCGAGGCGCGCCTGTTGAAGCTCTACGGCGTCCAGACGCTCGACGGTTTCGGCCAGTTCAGCCAGTGCGAAATCTCGGCGCTCGGCATGCTGGCCGCCTATATCGACCTGACCCAGGCCGGCAAGCGCCCGGTGCTGAAGCCGCCGGTACGCGTGCTGCAAACCCATTGCCTCAGCATCGACGCCGCTACGCGCAATTCGCTTGAGATCGACAGGACGCAGCAGGGACGGCGCGAAGGCAGCCTGATTTCGACGCTCGACTGCACCGTGACCTCGGGCGGCGGCCGCCTGCTGCTGGCGCGCCTGTCGCGGCCGCTGTTCGATCCTGAAGACATCAATGCACGGCTGGATACGGTCGCGTGGCTGCTGCCGCGGCGGTCTTTGCGCGACGACCTGCGCCACCTGATGCGCTCGCTGAGCGATCCGGCGCGCGCCTTGACGCGCCTGTCGCTCAGTCGCGGCGGTCCGCGCGACCTGTGTATCCTGCACCAGGCGCTGTCGATCGCCGAAAACCTGGCGCATCTGCTGAACGACGCGACGCAGAATACCGAGATCGACCCGGCTATTCCGGCCGAAATCGAAGGCTTCATCAACCGGCTGGTGCCGTCCGACGGCTTGTCGCTTATGCGCGACCGGCTGGTCCGCGCCCTGGTCGATGAACCGCCCCTGTCGCTGAAGGACGGCGGTTTCATCCGCGAAGGTTTCCACCCTGCCCTGGACGAAGCGCGCACCTTGCGCGACGACAGCCGCCAGATCATCCTGGCGCTCGAAGCCCGGTTGCAGGCCGAAACTGGCATCGCCATCCGCATCAAGTACAACAATGTGCTGGGCTACTTCATCGAGCTTTCGCAGAAGCTGGCCGAGCAGTTGCAGGCCCAGGACACGGTCAAGCAATTCATCCACCGCCAGTCGCTGGCCAACCAGGTGCGTTTTGTCACCACCGAGCTGGTCGATCTCGACGCCCGCATCCAGCGTGCCGCCGCCCAGACCCTGTCGCTGGAGATGGAGGTCTTCGAAGCCTTGCGCGAAGACGTCCGCCAACTGGCCGGTGAAATACAGACCACCCACGACGCCATTTCGGCGCTCGATGTCGCGACAGCCAATGCCCATTACGCCGAAGACTGCGATGCCGTGCGTCCAAAAATCGACAGGTCGACGCGGCTGGAAATCTGCCGTGGCCGCCACCCGGTGGTCGCCGGCGTGCTGAAAGCCCAGGGCAAGCCGTTTACGCCCAACGATGTCGATCTCGACGCTACGGGCGCCGACGCGGCCCGGCTGAGCCTGGTCACCGGCCCGAACATGGCCGGTAAATCGACCTATCTGCGCCAGAATGCGCTTTTGATCATCATGGCCCAGGCCGGGTTGTTCGTGCCGGCCAAGTCGATGCATCTCGGTGTCGTCGATCGCCTGTTCTCGCGAGTCGGCGCCGGCGACGACCTGGCCCAGGGGCGCTCGACCTTCATGATGGAGATGGTCGAAACCGCAGCCATCCTCAGCCAGGCCAGCGACCGCTCATTCGTCATCCTCGACGAAATCGGCCGCGGCACGGCCACCTATGACGGGCTGGCCATCGCCTGGGCGTGCGCCGAGGACCTGCACGAACGTATCCGCTGCCGCGCCCTGTTCGCTACCCACTATCACGAGCTCAGCCAGCTCGAGAAACGCATGAAGGGCGTCAACAATATCAGCCTGCAGGCGCGCGAGCACAATGGCGAGCTGATCTTTCTGCACGAAGCCCGCGCCGGCGCCGCCGACCGTTCCTACGGCGTCCAGGTGGCGCGGCTGGCCGGCATGCCGACGGGCGTCGTCGAGCGCGCCCGCGACATCCTGCAGCGGCTGGAAGAGGACAATCAGACCAAGCTCCGGCTCGACGA
>FSUR01000455.1_pt1 | contig 12458 bp, 10 predicted proteins | sample 1637491 | NCBI WGS metagenome assembly FSUR01 (sample SAMEA3914816, study PRJEB12502) | metagenome | biome: forest; material: soil | place: USA | collected 2011-09-16 | depth 0.3 m
CGTGTCCCACAGCATGTAGTCTGTGCCGTGGCGGATCAGGTAGCAGCTGTCGGTCAGCGTCCGCGACACGCCGGCATAGCGGCCAGTATCCGAAAAAACGCCGAGGTCCTTCACGGCGATACGGCCGCAATCGAGCCGCCACAGCTCGACGTCGACGGGGGCAGCGTGCGCTTGGGTCGCAAGGGATGGGGTTGCGAAGGCAGCGGCCATCAGGGCGATCAGAAACGATTTCATGGTAAATCTCCTTTGCCGCCGTTTTACCGTTCAACGGCGGAGCGGATGATCCCGCCGTGTCCGCTTTCGAGCCCGAAACGCTCAAGCCACCGTTTTTTCGCCGATCTCTCCATGCTAAAAGTCTGGCATGGACACCCTCTCCCTTACCTACGAACATCTGACCCGCGACCATCTGGCTCGTGAGCTCATTGCGCGATTGCAGCCGATGGCGTCGCGCCAGCCGGGCTGGCACAGCCATGGCGACCGTCTTTTTTCCTACTGCGTTTTCGACCGCGAACGGCTGGCCTCGGCACGGTTGCCCAACCCCGTCATCGGCATCGTCCTGCATGGCGTCAAGGAGGTGTGGATGGGTGACGCGGTTACCGAACTTCCGCCCGGTTCGATTTTCGCCCTGCCGGGCGGACGGCCGCTCGACGTCGTCAATATCCCGGGCCCGGCCGGCCTCTACGAATCGCTGCTGATCGAGGTGCCACGCATTCCCGACGCGGTCGCGCCGCTGACGCCGGAGGAGCGACAACGCCACGCCGGACCGGAGTTTCGCGTATCCCTGACATCCGATCTTTGCCAGGCATTGATCCACGCCGCGACGACGATTGCCGACGGAGCGGCGGCGGAAACCCTGAAGGGCCTGCGCCTCTGCGAAGTCCTGACCCTACTGCGGTCGGCGCCGGCGGCACGCTTCCTGTTCCGGCGCGAGCTCGACGAGGACGTCGCCTGGCTGCTCAATCGCGCGCCCGACGAGGCGTGGACGGTGACGCGCATGGCTGAAGCCCTGGGTATGGGCGCATCGACCCTGCGCCGCCGCCTGACAGCGACGGGATTTTCATTCCGCGCCATGGTCCGCGAAGCAAGGCTCACGGCAGCCCGGCGCATGCTGGACGCCGGCGCATCCAGCCTGGCCGCGGCCGAAGCGGCCGGCTATGCCTCGCGATCGCACTTCGCGCGGCGTTATCGCCAAACCTTCGGCGTGTCACCGAGCGGGCGATAGAAAACGTTCGATTGTCGGGAAGGGAAATGATGGGCACCAACGGGGGGGGTGCGGGTGCCCATCTCGTCGCCGCAATTCGAGGGGGGGGATGAATAGCGGCGCGTGATGTAACTATAGCAACGACAGTTAGTTTCCGCAAACGGCAATTAAAAGGCAATTGTCACGACTCTGTTACAAATCACCCGCTACCCGCGCAAATACTTCCGAATATGGTAAATAATATTGTTATACTACGGTCCGACAGTCCAGTGCATTTTAATATGCTACCTCTGGCCTGCCATCAGAACGGAAACGCTGTGACCGCCTTGATCCATTCGTCGACCTGAAGCGCCTTGACCGCCGGCGGGGCGGCGCGTTCGCGGCAGTTGGGCCGTTCGCATAGCCGGCACATGGGACCGGTCTCGACAGCATTGGGATTATTGAGGTCGATTCCCCGGGCATAGATCAGCCTGTCGGCGTGCTTGAGCTCACAGCCCAGCCCCACGGCCTGCTCGGAATAGGCGCCGTCGGCATAGGCGCGCAGTCCCTTGTCGAGCGTGCGCGCCAGGGTGAAAAAGCGCTGGCCGCCGGGCGTTTCGATGACCTGGGTGATGACACGGCCGGGCGTCTGAAAAGCCTGGTGGATGTTCCAGCGCGGGCAGGTTCCACCGTAGCGCGAAAACGGAAAGGCGCCGGCGGAAAACCGCTTCGAAATGTTGCCGGCGCTGTCGATCCGCACCAGAAAAAACGGTACACCCCGCTGGCCCGGCCGAGACAGGGTGGTCAGGCGCTGCGCCGCCTGTTCGAACGACACCTCGAACGGCGCGCGCAGGAGTTCGATGTCGTAGGCGTTGCTTTCAGCCGCTTCAAGAAAACGGCCGTAGGGCATCAGGGTCGCCGCCGTCAGGTAGTTGATAAGCGCGATCTTGTAGAGGCGCGCCGATGCGACGTCGGGCGCCTTTGCCCTCTCCGCCAGCGCCTTGATCTCGGGCCCGTGCTCCGACAGGGCCAACTGATAGACGGCGGCGAAACGGCGCGACGAAATACCCAGGGTTTCGGAAATCATCAGCCGGCGCCGGTGCGGGTCGAAACGGCGCTGGTACATCATCATGACGTCGGCCGGCATCAGGCGGATATCGATGCGGTGCTGCTCACGCAAACGCCGCCCGGCAGCGTCCTCGAGCGTGTGCGGGTCCGCCCCCAGGGTCTCGAATAGCTTTTCGCCGAGATCGTCGAGCTCCGGGAAGAAATTGTGGTGCCCCTGGATCTGGTCGCGCGCCCAGTCGGCCGGCGATTCGAGGTCGTCCTCGCCCGGCCGGGATTCGAGCGCATCGCGCTTCTTGCGCTCGGTATAGGCGCGGTAAAGCAGGGTGACCGCTTCGGCCGCCATGGGCGAGGTCGCGACCAGGTCGGCGATTTCGCGCCGCGGCAGCTTCAGGTCCTTGAACACGGGGTCGGCAAAAATTTCGGTCAGCGCCGCCTCGCCCGCCGGCTCCGACTGGTCGGTAAAGCTGCGCAAGTCGATATCGTAGGTCGCCGCCAGTCTCAACAGTATCTGCGCCGTCACCGGACGCTGGTTGCGTTCGAGGTGGTTGAGATAGGACGGCGACACGCCAAGATCCTCGGCCATCTTCGTCTGGCTAAGGTTGAAATCGTAGCGCAGGCGCTTGAGGCGCCCACCGAGATAGAGTTTGCGATCGAGTTCGGCCATGTTGTCACTCTGTCACAATTTTACAAAATAACAAGTGTCGTCATTCTCCTGATGACGTGGTTTCGCGGCGCACAAATCTTCACATCGGCAAAAAAAAGGCGCTTTATGACTCTACCGACCGGGACACCGACGGCGGATGCGAAATGACAATTTATGACAATCCTGCATCGTCCTCCTGTCCCGACTCCGAATTTTGGCCCCTAAGCTTGCGAGTTACACCATGACCACCTTCCAGGACCTTGTCCCTTCCGCGCCTCCGGGCCGCTTCGACGGCATTGAGCGCACCTACACACCGGAAGACGTGATGCGCCTGCGCGGTTCGTTCCCGATCAGCCACACCCTGGCAGAGCGCGGCGCCAACCGCCTGTGGGAATTGCTGCACACCGAGCCCTTCATCAACAGCCTGGGCGCCATGACCGGCAACCAGGCGATGCAGATGGTGCGCGCCGGCCTGAAGGCCATCTACCTGTCGGGCTGGCAGGTCGCCGCCGACAGCAATACGGCGTCCAGCATGTATCCCGACCAGTCGCTCTATCCCGCCAATGCCGCGCCGGAACTGTGCCGCCGCATCAATCGCACGCTGCAGCGCGCCGACCAGATCGAGCACGCCGAAGGCGGCGCGAAGCGCGACTGGTTCGCGCCGATCGTCGCTGACGCAGAAGCCGGATTCGGCGGTCCGCTTAACAGCTTCGAGATCATGAAGGCTTTCATTGAGGCCGGCGCCTCGGGCGTCCACTTCGAAGACCAGCTGGCGTCCGAAAAGAAGTGCGGGCACCTGGGCGGCAAGGTCCTGATCCCGACCCAGGCGCACGAGCGCAACCTGATCTCGGCGCGCCTCGCCGCCGACGTCATGGGCGCGCCGACGCTTACCGTGGCGCGGACCGATGCGGAATCGGCGCAGCTGATCACTTCGGACGTCGACGAACGCGACCATCCGTTCATCGAGCGCGACAACCGCACGGTCGAAGGCTTTTACCGCCTAAAGCCCGGCACAGGCCTCGACCATTGCATCGCGCGCGGCCTGTCCTATGCGAAATACGCCGACCTGTTGTGGTGGGAGACGTCGCACCCCGATCTCGACGACGCTCGCCGCTTCGCCGAGGCCGTGCACAAAGAGCATCCGGGCAAGCTCCTGGCCTATAACTGCTCGCCGTCATTCAACTGGAAGGCCAAGCTCGATCAGGTCACCATCGCTAAGTTCCAGCGCGAACTCGGCGCCATGGGCTATAAGTTTCAGTTCGTGACGCTCGCCGGCTTTCACGCGCTCAACAATTCGATGTTCGAGCTGGCCGACGGCTACCGCGACCACGGCATGGCCGCCTATTCGGAACTGCAGGAACGCGAGTTCGGCAACGAGGCGCTTGGCTACACCGCCACCCGCCACCAGCGCGAAGTCGGCACCGGCTATTTCGACACCGTCGCCCAGACCATCAGCAATGGCCAGTCTTCGACAACGGCCATGAAGGAATCCACCGAGACCGCCCAGTTCACCATCGCGGCCGAGTAGCCGCGGAAACACAAGGAGTACCGCAATGGAACCTATGACCCGTCCCCAGGCCATTATCGACTTCTGCCTGGCCCCGCTCAATCTCGACCCGCAGTCCGACGCCGCCCAGGACGTCGCCCGCCGCCTGGAACACGTGATCAAGACCTTCCAGTCGAAGATCCCGCAACCCGTTCCGGTCGACTTCTCGAAGATGCCATCGCTGGTCATCAACGAAGCCGCCTTCGGGTACGAGTAGGCAAAAAATTGGGGCTCCGCGGTCTTCCTCCTCTCCCCCTGAAAAGGGGAGAGGACGGGGGCGAAACCCCGAGGTGAGGGGTAAATCTTTGCCAGATGCATGCGCGGAAAGCGCCGACTTACCCCTCATCCGGCCCTGCGGGCCACCTTCTCCCCTATCCAAGGGGAGAAGGAGACTACACTTGGCTGAAATGGATAGCTTCGCCGGGTAAGGAGAAGAGCATCCAACGATGCCAGCCCTGTTCGCAATGCCCACACGGCGGCCATAACAATAAACGCGACGAGGAAACGCCGCATAACAGGCCGCCCAAGCGCCCTTCCGTCTCCCACCCCTCACCGGACGGAAGGGCGCACTCTTTTCATCATCCCCACGCTCAGGTTAAGGAGAGGCTTCATGCCGCTGGACACAACAATGCCCGCCACCGTCGACATCGCCGTTCCCGTCACTGGCCGGATGCCAGAACGCTGGGAAGAGATTCTCACGCCGGAAGCGCTGACCTTCCTGGCCGAACTCCACCGCCGTTTCGAGCCGACGCGCCAGGAACGCCTGATGGCGCGGCGCACGCGCCAGGCGGAGTTCGACGCCGGCGCCCTGCCCGACTTTTTGCCGGAAACTGCCGATATCCGCTCGGGCGACTGGACCGTCGCACCGATCCCGGCCGACCTCCAGGATCGCCGCGTCGAAATCACCGGCCCTGTCGACCGCAAGATGATCATCAATGCGCTCAATTCCGGCGCGAAGGTCTTCATGGCCGACTTCGAGGACGCCAATTCGCCGACCTTTGCCAACTGCATCGACGGGCAGCTGAACCTCAAGGACCGCTGGGCAGGCACGCTCAGCTACGACGATCCGGCGACCGGCAAGGCCTATCGCTTGAACGACGACGTTGCGGTGCTGAAAATCCGCCCACGCGGCTGGCGCTTGGATGAGCGCCACGCCACGGTCAATGGCGAGGTCATGTCGGGCGCCCTGTTCGACTTCGGCCTCTACATGTTCCATTGCGCCCGTGCAGCGGTTGCCCAAGGCTCCGGACCGTACTTCTACCTGCCCAAGATGGAATCGCATCTTGAGGCGCGGCTGTGGAACGACGTCATCGTCTTTGCGCAGGATTATCTTGGTTTGCCGCGCGGCACCGTCAAGGCCACGGCGCTTATCGAAACCCTGCCCGCCGCCTTCGAGATGGACGAGATCCTGTATGAACTGAAGGACCATATGGCCGGGCTCAACTGCGGGCGCTGGGACTATATCTTCAGCTTTATCAAGACCTTTGCCGAAAACCCGCGCTTCGTCACGCCCGACCGCGCGAAAATGGTCATGGGCAATGCCTTCCTGCGGGCCTATTCGGTCGAGCTGATCAAGACCTGCCACCGCCGGGGCGCCTTTGCCATGGGCGGCATGGCGGCACAGATCCCGGTCAAAAACGACGCGGCCGCCAATGACGCTGCCTTCGCCCGCGTCCGTGCCGACAAAGAGCGCGAAGCCGGCGATGGCCATGACGGCACCTGGGTTGCCCACCCCGACCTCGTCCCCGTCGCCATGGACGTTTTCAACCGCATGATGCCGGGTCCGAACCAGGTGTCGCGCCTGCGTGAAGACGTCGAGACGCATCGCGACGACCTGCTCAAGGTCCATGACGGCACGCGCACCGAACGGGGTTTGCGCGAAAACATCCGCGTCGGCATCCAGTATATCGAGGCGTGGCTGCGCGGCCGCGGCGCCGTGCCGCTGTATAACCTGATGGAGGACGCCGCCACAGCCGAGATTTCGCGCACCCAGGTGTGGCAGTGGATCCGCCACGGTGCGGCATTGGAAGACGGTCGAACCGTCACGCGTGACATGGTGCTGGCGCTCATCGAGGACGAAATGCAGGCTCTCGACGGCGGCCGCTTCGACGAGGCGCGCGTCCTGTTCACCGATCTCGCCACGGCTTCCCATTGCGCTGATTTTCTCACCGTCTCGGCTTACGCGGCGCTCAACGGCTGACGGTTTCAGACAGTGATAATCTCCATCGCGGTCGTGACGAAAAGAACGGCCTTTATCGTTGACCTCCTTGAGCCCAAGCGCCGGGCTTTTCGCTCATGTCGAGCTCCAGCATGCCACCCGCCATCAGTTCGGCGTGGGTAAGTGTGGCACGGTCGATCGGTTTGCCATTCAGCCGCGCAGCGATGACATAGATATTGGTCGTCGACGTCTTTGGCGCTGAGACGGTAAAGGTCTTGCCGTCTTGGAGACGGATTGTGCTGCGGGCGAAGACCGGCGAGCCGATGTAATAGACGGGTTGCCCGGCCAAGGGATAAAGGCCAATGGCCGACCAGACGTACCAGGACGACATGGCGCCGGCATCGTCATTGCCGGGCAGGCCTGAATGGCCGGTGTTATATTGGCGACTGAGGATATGGCGCACGCGCTCGGCCGTCTTGTCCGGCCTGCCGGCGTCGATATACATCCACGGCGCCAGGATGTCCGGCTCGTTGCCCTGGGCATAGTAGCCGTCGAACAGGCGATCGAGCCAGGCAACGAAGGCCTTGCGGCCACCGACCTTGGCAATCAGCCCCGCTACATCCTGCGGTACGTAGGTCGAATATTGCAGGGAATTGCCCTCATAGAAGGGCGCATCCCACCACGGCGTTATCTTGTCGGGATAGTCGTAGGTGCATTGGAAGTTCTCAAGGCCCCGGCCATCGGAGTAGCGGGGACGAATACAGCCGAGATCGGCGTCCCACAGCTTTTCCCAACCCCTTGAGCGCGCGCGATAGGTTTCTGCCACGGCCTTGTCGCCCAGATGGTCGGCCACCTCGGAAATGGCGAAATCGTCATAAGCATATTCCAGGGTCCGCGACGCCGAGCGCGCCTGGGTCAGCGGCACATAGCCCAATTTAAGGTAGTCCTTGAGCACGCGCCCTTGCAAAAGCGACTGGTCGGACTCGACCTCGCCGTCCTTGCGGATCGCCTCATAAGCCGCGCGGACGTCGAAGCCACCAAGGTTTTTTACCACGGCGTCGGCGATGACGACGTCGCCATTCGATCCGCCCTGGGTCATGCCGTTGGCGCCGGCAATGCGCGCGTCGGGCAGCCAGCCGGTATGGCGGTAGGTATCGACCAGCGAGCGGATCATGCCGCGCTGGGCATCGGGCTGGACGACCGTCAGCAGCGGGTGCAGCGTGCGGAACGTGTCCCACAGGGTGTAGAAGTCTTCATAGTGCGGCTCATTCGACTGCCACCACACATTTTCCCCTGACAGGTCGTGCGGCATGGTGTGGCTGCGGTAAAGTGCGGTGTAGAAGATGCGGCGTTGATCTTCGCTGCCACCCGAAACTTCGATCTGATTGAGGACCTTGCGCCACAGGCCGGCGGCCTTGGCCTGTTGCGCGTCGAAGTCCCAGCCCGGCATTTCAGCTTCGAGATTGGCGCGCGCCTTGTCGGAGCTGATGAACGACACGCCAAGCTTCAATTCGACGACCGGATTTTGTGCCACGTCGAAACTGGCCCAGGTCCCGAGGCGATTCAAGACCTTCTGCCGGGTATCGTAGTCGACCATCAGCGCTGCCTTGTCGGCCGGCGCCTTGGCCTGCGGATCGCCATCGAGTCCGCCCCTGCCGGCCTGTTGTATTAGTTTCCCTTGCGCTGCCTTCCAGGCGCCGAAGCCGGCTGCCGGGCGGTCGAGCACCGCGAAGAAATAGAGCTTGTAGGGCGCAGGGTTCCAGCCGCCCTCGAAGCTGGCCCAGCCAGAGATGGTGTGGTCGTCGATGATATCGACATGCGCCGCCGTCGCGCGCTGGCCTTCGCCGTGCGGGGTCACGACCGACGTGGCGTCGAGGATCAGATTGCCCGGCTGCGTGCCCTTTGGAAAGGTCACACGGATCAGGCCCGCCAGCCTTGATGCCGTCAGTTCCGTGCGGACGCCGTTTAATGTCACCGCGTAGTAACCGGGTGACGCCGTCTCATCGGCCTTGGCAAAGGCGATGTTGTGTACGCCGATAGCGCCCGTCATCGGCGTCACCTTGAAGTTACCGTACTTGCTGTTTCCGCCCGTGCCGGTGACGTGGGTGAAGCTGAAGCCAGTGATGGCGCTTACACTGTCATAACCGTTGGTTTCACCGTTGGCCGTGTCGGGGCTCAAAGACACGAAGCCGAAGGGCACGCCCGCGCCCGGCACTGTGTTGCCGCCGCCGTCGGCGCCGACGAAGGGGTCGGCCAGCTTGACCGGATCGAGCTGCGCATGGGCGGCAACGGGCGCCGTCAGCAAGCACATAGCAAGGCGCAGAGCGCTCATATTCATACCTTTCCGCGATCGACCTGGCGTAGGACTTCATCAGTCAGAGCGCGCCCCCCGGCTTCGACCGACACCTTGGCGCTGTCGAGCGCCACGACACAGGGCAAGCGCCTGGTGATGTCGGCGATGTCCAGAAAACTCACGCGCCTGAAACCTCGTGTTTGACCTCAGAAATCCGCGAAGCTTGGTTGATATTGTCCCTGGTGATCAGGACCGGCGTCAGGCTTTGTGACGCGATGGTCTTCTTGTCACGCAGTGCGCCAACGACCTGACGCAGCGCCGTGCGGATCTGCTCGCCGGGGTTCTGTTCGACGGTCGCCGCCATGTCGCCGGCCTGGATGCGCTTCAGCGCTTCGGGGATGGCGTCGAAGCCCAGCACGCGGACCTGCTGCGGCGTGAAGCCGGCGCCATGGATGGCTTCAAGCGCGCCCATGGCCATGTCGTCGTTGAGGCACAGGATGGCGTCCGGGTGCTGGTCGCCCATCGAGGTCAGGATGGCCTGCGTCACCGTCAGCGCCTGGTCGCGCTTGGAGTTGGCCGTCTGTTCGGCGACGATGACGTAGGACGGGCCGCCCGTGGCGAAGCCTTCGTGCACACCCTTGACGCGTTCGATCGACGACGAACTGCCCGGGTCGTTGGTGATGACGACGATCTTGGCGCCCTTGGGGAAGGTCTTGACCACCCAATCCGCCATGGCACGGCCGCCGGCGACATTGTCGGCGCCGAAGTGCGGTACAGGGTGCTTGGCATTTTCGATATGGCGGTCGACCGAAACGACGATGACGCCATCGTCGGCCAGCTTGTCGGTCGCCGAGGCCAGTGCCTTGGAATCGGTGGGCGCGATAATGACAGCACGGATACCCTGCATGCCGGCGGCGTCGAGGTCCGACACCTGCTTCGACGAATTGTTCTGGCCGTCCAGGACCTGGACCTTGACACCCAGCGTCTGCGCTTCGTCCTCCAGGTCATGGCGCATGGCGACAAAGAAGGGCTGCGAGAGGTCGCTGAAGCTGACGACGATATCCTGCGACGACGAACCGCCCTTCGAACAGGCCGTCAGTCCGGCCAGTCCGAAGGCAAGGCCTGAGGCCAGAAACGTGCGACGTTTGACAGGCATGGGCTCCTCCTCTGCATTATTTTTTGTTCGTTATACTTGGAATATTTTTTCCCGGTCAACGCAGGACAGCCAATTGTATACGCGTTCATCGTCGTAATGACGAAACTGTGCGCCAAAAGGCTACACGGCTTTGTGCTGTCGCAGACAGGCGCGCTCGACGTCAAAAACGCTACACAGCGCTTGACGCTCGCAACGACGGACGCGAATCATCGGGGGATCACACACCGAGGCCACGCGAACGCCTGTGGAGACTGTGCAAAAGTTCAAGGCTGCATCTGCATCTGCGTGGCTGGGTCCATCGGCATCATGTTGTGATTGAGATTATTCATGATCCAGATCGAACCGGCGACGATCAGGAAGACCACCATGACGCCAAACGCCAGGGCCAGGACATTGTTGGTGTTGTCGGGACCAGTCGTGACGTGAAGGAAAAACACCAGATGCACGCCCATCTGGGCTATCGCCAGGACGATCAGCGCCACCGGCACCGACGGTCCCCAGATCAGGTGCGTACCCGCCGCCCAGAAGGCCGCGGCCGTCAGCAGGACCGAAAAGCCGAGGCCGAGATTGGAATTGCGTATCCAGTGGCCGGCACTTTCTTCGGGCTCGTCCCCCGGAGCGTGGTCCTCGCGGTCGTCAAGCGCGCCGCTGCGCGCATGGGGCTGGTCGAGATCGCTCATATGTGGCTCCCCATCAGGTAGACGATCGTGAAAACGCCGATCCAGACTATGTCCAGCGCGTGCCAGAACAGGTTGAAACAGATCAGGCGGTGGATGATTTCCGGGCGGAAACCCTTGAGCTGGACCTGGGCCATCATTGTCAGCAGCCATAGCCCGGCCACCGTCACGTGAAGGCCGTGCAGGCCGACCAAACCGAAGAACGACGTCAGGAAGCCGCTGCGCTGGGGCGTAATCCCACGCGCCGCCAGGGCCACGAACTCCTGAAGCTCCATAGCGACGAAGGCCAGGCCGAGCAGGCCGGTGGCCAGCAGGAAGACCTGTGTCCACACCGTGCTGCGGGCATTGGTCGCCGCAAACGACAGGCCGCACGTATAGCTCGACAACAGCAGCACGCCGGTTTCCAGCGCGACACGCGGCGTCTCGACGATCTGCGATATGGTCGGCCCGCCGGCGGTGGCGCCGCGCTGCACGGCAAACGCGGCGAAGAAGCAGGCGAACATGACGATGTCGCTGAGCAGGAATAGCCAGAAGCCATAGCCGACGATAATGCGTTTGCCCGCAGGCCCGGTTTCGCCGTGCCCTGTCCCCACCACCGGTGCCTCGGTTCCGTGGCCGCGATGGCCAAGACGGTGCGGGTCTTCGCTGACGCGACGAATGGCTTCACGGGCGGTTGGAAGATCGGAAGGGCTCATGACGCTCCCTCCGACCGGCCAAGCCTTTCGAGCAGCGCCAGGCGGGCGGTGCGGCGGGCGCGCTCGGCTTTCGCCACCTCTTCCAACGGCACATGGAATTCATGGACGTCACGCCAGGCGAAGACAACAAAGCCGGCGAAGGCCGCGACCAGGCCGAGTCCGGCCAGCCACCAGATATGCCAGATCAGGGCGAAGCCGGTTATACTGACGAAGGCGGCGGTATAGAAACCAACCGGGCTGTTGAGCGGCATCTCTATGGCCTGGTATTCCGGCTCCGGCGCCAGTTGCTGGGTTTCGATCGCCTTCAGCTTGATGCCCCAATAGGCCTCCTCGCCCTCGACATTGGGCAGGACGGCGAAGTTGAAGAAGGGCGGCGGCGATGGCGTCGCCCATTCCAGCGAGCGGCCGTCCCATGGGTCGCCCGTGACGTCGCGCAGTTTGTCGCGCTGCAGGATGCTGACGACCAGCATGACGACCTGGCAGACCACGCCGACGACCAGAATGGCGACGCCGAAGACGGACAGGTATAGCATCGGTCGCCATTCTGGGATGTTGACGTGCTGCAGGCGGCGCGTCATGCCTTCCAGCCCGAGGATGTAAAGCGGCGTGAATGTCACCCAGAAGCCGACAAAGGCGAACCAGAAGGCCGCCTTGCCCCATCCTTCGTGCAGGCGGAAGCCGAAGGCCTTGGGGAACCAGTAGTCGAGGCCGGCAAAGATGGCGAACACCACGCCGCCGACGATGACATTGTGGAAGTGGGCGACCAGGAACATCGAATTGTGCGTGATGAAGTCGACGGGCGGGATGGCCAGCAGGACGCCCGTCATGCCGCCGATCACAAAGGTGAAGATGAAGCCGAGCGACCACAGCATGGGCACGCTGAAACGCACCCGGCCGCCGTACATGGTGAAGATCCAGTTGAATATCTTGACGCCAGTGCCGACGGCGATGACGCTGCTGGCGATTCCGAAGAAGGTGTTGACGGCCGCGCCGGCGCCCATGGTGAAGAAGTGGTGCAACCACACCAGCAGCGACATGACGC
>FSUR01000393.1_pt1 | contig 12453 bp, 13 predicted proteins | sample 1637491 | NCBI WGS metagenome assembly FSUR01 (sample SAMEA3914816, study PRJEB12502) | metagenome | biome: forest; material: soil | place: USA | collected 2011-09-16 | depth 0.3 m
CCGCCGTCCAGATCGCATCCGAAACCGGTTTGCCGGAGGCCGAAGGCCCAGAGCGGCCGAAGGCGCCCGTCTCGCAAGCCCGCCATGTCCTGCTGAAACGCCTGGCCGACGTCGTCTGCCTGCCGGAAAGCCGGATCAACGCCTTCGAACGCGCCGTTACCGCCGACCTGCTGGTTGAAATGCTGCGCGAAGCCGGCGTCGAGGAGCGCGCGCGCGTTTCAAAGCGCCTGAGCATCCTGGCCGAATTGCCGAATTCCCTGGTGCGCCTGCTGCTGATCGACGACGTCGAGGTGGCGCGGCCGCTGATCGAAGACGGTGAAGCGCTTTCGGACTCCGACCTTTACTATTGCGCGCGCAACGGCCGTTCCGCCCACCGCATGCTGCTGGCCAGCCGCAAGGGCTTGCCGAGCTTCCTGACCGAAATCCTGGTCGACAGCGAAGAAATCCCCATCATCGAGACCTTGCTCAGGAATCCCAGGGCCGAGATGTCGCAGCAGGCCATCGAAACGGTCGTCGCGCTTAGCCAGAATTCGCCGCAACTGATCCCGCTGGTCATGCGCCGGGCGGAGCTGCGCCCGTCATCGGCCTATATACTGTTCTGGTGGAGCCCGTCCGACGTGCGCCGCCAGATACTGAGCCGCTTCGGCGTCAACCGCGAAATCATGCAGGACATGGCGTCGGACGTCTTCGCCATGGCGGCGAAGGAAAAATGGCAGGACGCCATGTCGCGCAAGGCGCTGCAGTTCATCGAACGGCGCCAGCGCAACCGCGAAGCCTTGAAGAAGAGCCCCTACGATTCGCTCGAGGCCGCCATCGCCGACGCCGCGCAGAACGGCATGACGCGTAAGATGGCGGAAGAAATCGCCTATCTGTCAGGTATAAAGCCGTCGACGGGCGCCAAGATACTGCGCGATGCCGGCGGCGAAGGCCTGGCAGTGCTGTGCAAGGCGACCGGCCTGTCGCGCAAGGCGCTGAAGGCCCTGTGGAAAGCCTTGCGCCGCCCCATGCGCACCGACACCGGCCATATCCACCCGCAACTGGCCGAGGTTCTAATCACCTACGACATGCTGGCGGTCGACCGGGCGCAGACCGTCCTGCGCTACTGGAACTGGTCGCTGTCCTCGGCCTTGACTCACGTCATGCTGCGCACGTTGAGCCGTGGTGAAGAGGTCGATCTCGAGACGCTGAGCGTGCCGCAGCGCGCCGCCATGCTGGCCTTTGCCCAGGACCTCAAAGCCTGAAGCATCGCCGTGTGACGTGGACGGCGGTCAAGCCATGCGTCCAAGAAAATCCGCTTAAAATCAGTCGAAAGCTGAAAAGCGCTCGCAACTCTCCGTTGCGATTGAAGACAGAAACAGCACGAATCGCATTTCGTAAAAAAACGGCGTTATGTTGGTTGAATTCGTGAACTGACGCGATGAATACGCGTGAAAGCTGACAATTAACGCTGTCATATACCCTATTGGACAAGTAATTTATCCGGCATAAAGCAACCTTTGGAAATTTTTTTGTATTTGTGCTTGAATATTTCCAAGCCTTGGATTAGCTAAAGCTCACAGTTTTCGTGGGATTAAACAATGGAAAACAAGACGGACACCCTGGATATGACCGCAGACATCGTCTCTGCGTTCGTAGGCAACAACTCTATCCCGGCTGGAGAGTTGCCGTCGCTGATCCAGAGCGTATATCAGGCTCTCAATTCTATTTCCTCTGGCGAGGAAACCAAGGTTGAAGCGCCGAAAGAACCCGCCGTTTCGGTGAAGAAGTCGATTTCGAGCGACTACATTGTATGCCTGGAAGATGGCCGCAAGTTCAAGTCGCTGAAGCGTCACCTGCGCACCAAGTACGGCATGAGCCCGGAAGAATATCGCGCCAAGTGGAGCCTGCCCAAGGATTACCCGATGGTCGCCCCGAACTACGCCAAGGCCCGTTCGGACCTGGCCAAGCAGATGGGTCTGGGCCAGGGCGGCCGTCAGGTCGCGCGCAAGACCCGCGCCAAAGCCTGATCCCTCTGGTGAAACGCTTCAAGCGTTAACCTTTAAAACAAAAATAGAACAAAGGCTCTGATCTTGGATCGGAGCCTTTTTTCTGTGGCAATTCCAGAACAGCGGCGCCTGTTAACCCTTTTTTTCTTGCCATCGGCCCGGCAGTTAAGAGATGGTGAAAATAAGGCTGATTCGGCTTTTACCGGCGGCGCATATCAAGTCGAAATGTGCAGATTTTCTTAAGGCACGCTCTTGAGACGCCCGCCATCCAAGAAAAATTTGCTGATACTTTACTCGGGGTTGTCGTACACTATTCCTTATGGCTGGTCTCGCGTCCGAAATGTTGGCGGCCTTGCGTTCGCATGAGGAGATCTTCCGCTACTGGAAGAGTTTGCGGAGGCGCGGGCGGCTGCCGTCGCGCGCCGACATCGATCCGATGCAGATCAAACGCCGCCTGCCGACCATTTCGCTGATCGACGTCCTCGACCCCAATCCCGACAGCGATGCCGTTTTCTTCCGTCAACGCCTGGCTGGCACCGAGCTGTTCGACGCCTACGGCCAGGAAATCACCGGCATGACGTTCAACAAGATCTATACGGCGTCGGAAGCGCAATACTGGGCCGAGGCCCTGACCTTCGTCGTCGACACCAAGAAGCCCAATGTCGGCCTGTCGTCGATGGCCTGGCGCGGCGCCAAGGGCCTTAGCCTGTTCTGGCTGCGCCTGCCGCTGGCCAACGACGGGGTCAATGTCGACATGATCCTGGGCCACGACGCCCTGATCGGCAAGGTCGACCTGTTGCAGAGCGGGATCCGCTCATCGTCCATCGAGGCCGTTTCCTAACGCACCATCATGCCGCTGATCTGCGCCGTCGCGAGGCACGCCGGGAACGACACCAGCAACAATGCACCGAAGCCAAGCCACCAGTAGCCGCAGTATTTGCGCGATGCCGGCACAATGCTGACGATCAAGGCCACAATGAAACTGACGGCAATCAGGATCAGGTTGAAGAAGCCGGTACGAGGATTTCGAGCGCCTCCATGGGCTTGAAAGCGAATGGCGCGTAGATCAGCACCAGTAACAGAAGATGGCCGCCGAGGACGAACAGCAAGGTGCGCTTGTTCTGCATGATCGCGCCTAAAGGTGACTGAGGCCGAGGAAGCACGCCGGGACGCCGAATGCGAAGACCAGGCCGAATGCGATCATGAAGGCCTGCATCGATTTGTCCGCGACGGCGGCGGCTGTCTTGTCGACGCGTTTAAGAACGAACATGACGACCACGCTTAGCAGGCCAAGGCACAGGTTGATCGCCGATAGGGCAAATGGGGCGAACAGTATGACGCCCTTGTCCGAACTGTTGCTCCCGGGTGCATAGGCCTCGGCGTAAAGCCCGACGAGGATGAGGGCGTTAAGCCCGAGAATAATCGTCAGGGGTTTCATCGCGCCGCCTCCATCAACCGCGCCTCGTCGGCCGGGTCGCGGTAAAACAGGTTCATCGTGTCGAACGGAATGATGCGGCCGTCCTTGTGCACGATGTGGACGCAGGTCTTCTTGACACCGCGCACGTCGAAATCGTGGGCGTCGTAGAACTTCATGACGATGACGCGGAACAGGTTCGAATAGCTGAGGCCGCCGAAGGTGCCTGTGTCGACCTGCGGCAGGCAGCACATGATGTCGGCGATCTTTTCGGTGCAGTCCTGCGGCGAATTGCCGGTCGAGAACAGGCCGACCAGCTTGGCGTGGACCTCGGGCATGGTCTCGAAATTGACAGTGTTGCGCGACGTCGACAGCAGCTCTTCCGGGCTGAAATAGCGTGTCAGCGGCGCGGTTTCTTCGCCCAGCTTCAGCGCATAGCCCATCATGATCGCATCGGGATGGCACGGCACCGGCACCAGGTCGGCGGCGGAAAAGACGTCGTACTGGTCGAGAATGGCCTGGCGGACCTCGGACAGGGTAATGCGGCCGGTTGCCGGGTCGAACGGTTCGGTGCGGCCGGCGGCCTGGGTCGGCTGGAAGGTGACGCCGCGCACGCACGGCTGCGACCGGGCATAGCGCAATATGTCGCCAATCTCGTGGTCGTTCAGCCCCTTCTGCAGGGTGACGACCAGGGTGGTCGAGATATTGAAACGATTCAGGTTTTCGACCGCCTGGCGGCGGATGGCGGTCAGGTCTTCGCCGCGCAGGGTCTTCAACACCTCCGGCGAAAACGAGTCGAACTGCAGATAGACCTCGATGCCCGGCATGTAGCGGGCCAGGCGCTCGGCGAAGGCCAGCTCGCGGGCGATGCGCAAGCCGTTGGTGTTGATCATCAGGTGGCGGATCGGCCGTGCCTTGGCCATGTCCATCACGGTGAAGAAGTCGGGATGGAGCGTCGGCTCGCCGCCCGACAGCTGGACGACGTCGGGTTCGCCTTCGCTCTTCACGACGATATCGAGCATGGTCTCGATTTCCGCCAGTGTGCGGTGGCGGCCGTGGCTTGGGCTCGATGACGCGTAGCAGGTCGGGCAGGTCAGGTTGCAGCGGTCGGTCAGTTCGATGATCGACACGCAGCTATGCTGTTCGTGGTCGCTGCACAGGCCGCAATCGTAGGGGCAGCCGCGCTCGACCTTTGTGCCGAATTTCTTCGGCATGTCGCCTGGCTTGTTGAAATCGCGCGTCATCTTGTAATAGGCGATGTCGGTCGAGATCAGCACCTTTTCCCGGCCATGATCGGGGCAGGTCTTCAGCATATAGACCTTTTCGTCCTGGAAGATGATCTTGGCTTCAAGCTTGCGCCAGCACGTCGAACAGATCGAGTTTGTCAGCTCGAAGAAGATATAGTCACGCGCCGCCATTGTTCCCCCCCGTTTATGCTTTGTCGCGATGTTTACGCGAAAAACCGCTGACACTTTTTCGCACATCGCTCCGGCGCCGGACAAAATGACCGGCATAGACCGCAAAGCCCAAAGCCGCGGCGATCTGCAGCATCGACAGACCGGACCTGGCGCTCAGGTCGCTATCGCTAGCAATATTTTGAACAATGTTCAAGTCGTTTGTCAGTGCGTAGGTGGTGACGGGTTTCAGCCATTCGATGCCAAACCGCCAGGCGCAATAGGCCATGATGAACAGCTTGAACAGATCGCCATTCTGCAAGGTGAGGCGCGCGCGGGCCTGCCACAGGACGCCGGCCAGTACGGACAAGAAGCCGATTTCGTAAAGCGGAGTCGGGTGGCGTATAACACCGTCGCCGGCGTCGAAGCCGAGCATGAAATGGGTGGCATCCCCCCAGGTGCCGTCGCTGACACCGGTCAGCAGGCAGCCGATCCGGCCGATGGCGATGGCAGCGATCAGCGGAAAGACATAGAGGTCGCCGGTCGAGGTGCGTACGCCGCCGATCGCCTTGGCCGTCTCGACGCCGATGATGCCGCCCAGAAGCCCGCCGAGGATGGTTTTCGCCGCCATCAGGTAGATCGGATTGTGCAGCGCCGGCTGCCACAGTTGCGGATGCTCGGCAAAGCCCAGGACCTTCGAGCCCAGGCCGGCGCCGACAATAGCGCCGACCAGCGCCGTCATGCGGGTCTGATCGCTTAGGCGGTCGCCGCGACTGCGCAGCCACAGATAGAGACGAAATCCCACACCGTAGGCCAGGGTCTCGAAAACGAGATGAGCCGGCAGGGCGAGGCCTAAAAGATGAAAGACGACGGGCAGGTGCACGGCCTAGCCGAAGACGAGGTGGCGGAGGGTGTCTGACGATTTGAGATGCCACTGCCGTGTCAACTTGGCGACGCACGATGCGCCGTCAAAGGCGGGGCTTCCGGTCGCGGGCATGCGATAAACCGGAACATGGAGTTCGGAGAGCCGGCGATCAACCCGGTCGATGCGCTCGAGGACCCCGGCTTTGTCCAATCCGTGGGCGGGATCGCGATACTCCCAAACGGACGTTATAGTCCCCGGAAAGACGATGCGGTAGCCGAAACGTGGAGAGGTTTCCGGGTTGCTGTAACATACGACGTAGGCGGCCAAAAACGTTATAGCAGCGGCGGAAATGCTGCCGAAAAGGATAAGTGTGCTCAGCTGATCCGACGGGAAGAAAAGTAGGCTGAACCGGGCGTGGGGATAAAGGTCGGCCGTCAGGAAAGCAACTGCCTGATCTTCCATGACGATGGGCAGTAGTACTGTCGCCAGGATCACTGCCATCCCGACGATTACATACATGGTTGGGGCGGCGCCATAGCCTTTGCGACGCGCGATATTGTCGACGAACTTTTCTGGCACGCCGCGCGCCCGCAGGATCGCCTTACGCTTTTCGATCTCTTTGGCATTGGCCATGGATTCCCCATCCACCAAAGCCGCGACTATTGCCCGGAAGTGGCGTTTCGGCAAGGGCTCAGGCGTCGACGTCAGCGCACGCGGACGGACTTTTCCTGGATATCGGCGCGCAGCTTGTCGACCTCGGCGAAGATGCGCGTCCAGGTGCGCACGGTGCCGGTGTCGGCCGTACTGAGGCCGGACGCCGCAACCGTCTGCATGTCCTCGAGCAGGATACGCATCAGGTCGTCGACCCCCTGCTGGCAGGCGGTAACGACCTCGTCCTGGGCGCGCAGGCGGCGGCGCAGCGTCCGGGCGTTGGAGCGGACGCGGGCTTCTTCGCGGCTGTTGCGGAGGACATAGGACAGCTGATACGACACGATGCGCCAGTTCAGCGGCTTCAGCACGAATGAGGTCGCGCCGACGGCGTAGGCGCGATCGATGGCTTCCATGTCGTTGCGGCTGGTGGCGACGACGACGGGCAGGGGGAAGAGCTTGTCGTCTTCGCGGATCGCCGAAATCAGACTGAAACCGTCCATCACCGGCATTTCAAGATCGACAAGCGCGATGTCGATGCCGCCCTTTTTCAGGCGCTGCCAACCCTCTGCACCATTTTCCGCCACTTCGACCGTGACGGTCGCTGTCGTTAAATGGGTGGCGGCAAATTCGCGCAGAATCGGATCGTCGTCTACGACCAGGAGGCGCGCAGGCTCAAATTTCGATATGCTCTGCTCAGCCATGCGCTTGCCTGGACAAGGGAACCAAGGTTGGACCCTAGGCTGCAACCCGTTAAAAACGGCATAATATCGGCGGCCGACGACGCGATAAGCCGGCAAGGGAAAACGCAGGTCCGCTGCGATGAAAGTGGCATTTAATCAAAAGGCTAAGGCTTTCCCACCGCCTTTTTATGCCGGCTTGCCTAGCATTCGAGCGCCGGGTTGCGGATGACCGCTGCCCTTAATCCCAGCCGGGTCCACCGGTGTTTCGACAGGGAGACTGCTTATGCGTACCTCACCTATCCTCACTCTGACCGCTATCTGTGCCCTTATGGCCGCGCCTGCCTTGGCGCAAACGACTACGGGTGCAGCCTCCAATACCCAGGCGCAAACGGGCGTCAGTACATCGACGGCGACCAACCAGAACAGTGGCGTCGATGTCGGCGCAGGCACCACCATTAACGGCGGCATCCACGGTGTAACGACCGGCGACAACACCGCCAATACCAATGTCCAGACGAATGCCTCGACCAATGCGCGGTCGAACACGACAGCCGGCACCTCTGGCAGCGGCACGTCCGGAACGACCGGAACGGGCGTCGCCAGCAATACCCAGGGCGCGACAAGTGTCGACACAACGGCTTCGACCAACCAGAACAGCGGCTTTTCGGTTGGCGCCGGCACGCGCATCAACGGCGGCATCCACAATGTCACGACCGGCAGCAACCGCTCGAACACGTCCGTCGGCAATACGGCGCAAACCGGCGTGAACTCGACGACGACGGCGGACACCAATGCCTCGTTGACCGGTCAAACCCATGGCAAGGGCCACAAGAAAACGAAGCATCGCTAAGTCTGCTAAAACAGTCATGAAAAAGGGCGCCAAGCCGGCGCCCTTTTTCATGACCATTTCCGAAATTACATTTCGTCGGCCGGCTGCGGTTCGGGGGGCGCTTCGGGCTCCGGGTCGTAGACGACGGCGTCCGCGTCCTCCGCCTGGCTATCTGCCGGCGCGGCCGCATCGCTTGGCTCATACGCGTCTTCACTTACGGAGGCCTGGCTATCCTCGGGCGCGGCATAAAGCGCGGCAGGTATGTCGGGAGCGGTCACGGTGGCGCTGACGTGGACGGGTTGCAGCGCAGCCTGGGTCGCGATCTCTGGCGGCAGGGTCTCGAGCGGCGTGCGCGGCGCCTCGTCATTGATCGCCAGACTGGCGGGACTGACCGTGGACTCGAGCGTGTCGACGGACGGCAACCGGCCGATACCGTGGGCGATGGCCAGCCCGGAAAACACAAATGCGGCCGCCGCGGCAATCAGGCTGTTGCGCAAGGTGTTCGACGGCGGGTCGAATGATGCGGCACCATGGCCGTACGGGGTGTAGTAGGAAACGTCTTCGGTGATGGAATAGCTATGGGCCATGGGGATTTCTCACATCTGTCTGGAGGCTGCCCTGATCACGCTCCCCTGCGGTCAAGGCCGTTCAACGTCGATGAGAATAGGCCAATGCGCATAAGTTTTCGGCCCCCGACAGGCGATTAACTATAGGCACAGGCTTCGGAAGAGATGGCCGCGCTATAAGACTGCCATCAAGGCTGTTTCGCGGAACTTGATCAATGATTTGGGCGCTCCGAATGTTTCGGAACTGAAACCTTATATTGTAGGGCTGGGGGGCGCCATCTCGACACTCAGACCCCTTGTTGCCGAAATTCTGGAAATAAACCCGCTGTCAGGCGGTCGCCCGCTTCAGTCGCTCGACCATGGAGATCAGGCCGTTGGTACGCTGCGACGACAGGGCCTCGTCGAGGCCCAGCCTGTGCAGGGTATCGCGGATCGAAAAGTCCTGGATGTCGCTGTGCGGAAGGCCGTCGAGCAGGCGCTTCAGGACGGCGATCAGGCCCTTGACGATAAAGGCGTCGGATTCGCCGCGGAATTTCAGGATGCCTTCGGGCGCCGGATCGATGGCCAGCCAGACCTGCGAGGCGCAGCCGAGCACGCGCGTCATTTCGTTTTTTTCAGAAGGGTCGAGCGGGGGCATGTCCTTGCCCAGGTCGATAATGTAGCGGTAGCGTTCTTCCCAGTCGTCGAAAAGCGCGAATTCGTCGAGCAACGCGTCGAGGCGGGACTGAAATTCGGACATGTGAACCTGCGAGGAAGCGACAAGCGATGTCCGAAAAAGTGTTAGCGGTTTTTGGCTACGCCGAACTCTGTTTCGCAAAACATCGCGACAAGGCGAAGAGCGCCTCCCTACCGTGTCCTCAGCAGACCTTCAAGCCGAGAATGGCGTTCAGCCACTCGCCCTTGCGCGTTTCGACGCGGAATTGACCGCCCATGGCCTCTGCATTGAGGCGGACAATGGCCCAGCCGAGACCCGCGCCCTGGCGCGGACGGCTGATTTCGGCATTGCCTTGTTCGAACGGCAGCATCAGGCGTTCGATCTCCTGGCTGTCGGGTGCCGGGCCGCGGTTGAAAATCGAGATCTCGATTGTTTCGCCGATCGAGACGTCGATTTCGACGTCCTCGCCTTCGTGCGTAAAATCGATAGCATTGTGCAGCAGCTGGTCGAGGCACGAGGCGAGACCGCGCGGATCGAAGCCGGCTTCCAGGTCCTCGTCGAGCAGACGGTTGCGGATTGACACGCCGCGCGCCACGGCGAACGGCCGGACGCGCGCAACAGCGTCTTCCAGCGCGGCCAGGACCGGATTGGGGGCGGAGACGAGGTCGCCGCCCGATTCCAGGCGGACGATCTCGATGAAGTTGTTGAACAGGGCCAGCAGCTTCTTGCCGCTATCCTGGATGATGCCGGCATATTCGACATAGTTGGGCGATCCCAGCGGCCCGTACAGTTCCTGGCGCAGGATTTCAGCGAAACCGATGATCGAGTTTAGCGGCGTGCGGAGCTCGTGGCTGACCATGCGCAGGAAGGTGCGGCGCGCGACGTCGCGGTCCGGGCTGTGCAGCGGATTGAGGTTCCAGTTCGGCGTTTCGGTCGACGCGGTCTGGCTGGATTTTCCATCCGATTGGGGCAGGGGCATTTTGCTGCCTGACTTTCCTGGGGACAGGGCCGGTATGCGCCCTTTGACTGCCAAGACTACCAGAGACGTTTTAAACTTGGGTTACTTATCGATTCTGGGTCTGATCACGAATTCGCCGAAGTCCTTGAAAGCTTCCGGCGTTTCGTTGTGATCCTTGAGCGGGTCGATACTGGCAGGGTGAGGCGTCTCTGCCGCCGGCGCGCTGCCGGCGCGCACAGGCAGGCGGACGGTGACCTCGGTGCCTTCGCCGACGTCCGAGCGTATCGTCATCTGGCCGCCGTGCAGATGCGCCATGGCCTTGACGATCGACAGGCCAAGTCCGGTGCCCATGGCCTTCTGTTCCGGTGCGCCGGCCTGTTCATAGGGCTGGCCGATGCGGCTGAGATCCTCGGGCGCGATGCCGATGCCCGTATCGGTGACGGCGATATTGACGGCATCGCCATGCTCGGTCAGGGTCAGGCGGACGCTACCGCCCTTCGGCGTAAACTTGACGGCATTGGACAGCAGGTTCAGCGCCACCTGCTTGACGGCGCGTTTGTCGGCGCTGACGGTCAGGGCATGGGCCGGCATGGCCGAATGAATATCGACGCCCTTGTCGTGCGCCGCCGAGCGCATCAGGCGCAGGGCCTGCGACACCGGCTCGCGGATATCGAAGCTTTCCAGCGTCAGTTCGTAGCGCTGGGCTTCGATCTTCGACATGTCGAGCACATCGTTGATCATGTCGAGCACGTGCTGGCCCGACTCCCAGATCAGTTGCGCGTACTCCGAATATTTCGGCGGCAGATCGCCGAACAGCTTGAGCCGCATGATGTCGGAAAAGCCGATGACAGCATTGAGCGGCGTGCGCAGTTCGTGGCTCATGCTGGCCAGGAAGCGCGTCTTGCCTTGGTTCAGTGTTTCGGCGTCGGCGCGCGCGCTTTCCAGCGCGGCTTCGCGCGCGTGTTGCAATGAGCCGTCGCGGATAGCTCCGTAAAGCCGATCGTCAGACGCCCGGCGTATCGACAGGTAAAGATAGTGGTCCATCGCCCCGTGCGGCGCAAAGCCCGTCTCCGCGCGGCCTTGCGCGATCGCCGTCTCGACCGCCGCCACCACGGCGTGGCGGTCACCGGGGTGGGCTGCGCCGTAAAGGCCGTTCTGCATCAGGATCGTCAGGTCGAGACCGGTCGGCGCCTCGCCATAGGCCGAAAGCACCCGGCCGCGCTCGTCGATCGCCAGGATCAGTTGCGGCTGCTCGGTGACGATCTTCATCAGGCGTGCCCGGGCTTCCTCGGCGCCGTCGGCGCGTTCGCTGCGCGCCCGCAGTGCCGGCAGTAGCGCGATACTGACGCCCAGTAAGAAGGTCAGGATGGAAATCAGCGACAGCCAGAACGATTCCTGGTCGTCCGGCATATGGATGCCGCCGCCGATGCTGATCACGACGGCGACCAGGGCGTTCATCAGCGACAGGGCGGCGCCGAGCGAAACCAAACTGCGCTGGTTGAGCACGACGGCGGCGGCCAGCGGCATGGCGACCCATACGGCCAGCGGTCCCGCGATGCCGCCGGTCAGTGTTACGGCGATGGCAGCAAGCACGCTCCACAGCCAGACAAGGCCCTGGCGCACGGGCGGGCTGTCGCGGAACATTAGCGCTATGGCGGCGAAACCGGGAACGGCCATGGCCAGCAGGGACATAAGGACGAACGGGCTGGCCGGCAGGAAGAGAAGCCCCAGCAGGCCCGCCAACTGGCAGGCGGCCCAGCCGAGGTGCCAGACGATAACGCGCAATCCCGCATTCAGCCCCGAGGGGCCGGTTTCACCGGTAAGGTAGGCTTTAAGCGACTCGCGCAACGGGATCCTTTTTGGCCGCGATTTTGCGGCCTATGGATGGAATCCACTGGATTTTAGACGGATTTCCGCAGGAAACGAAAGGTCTCGCGCGTTAAGAGAAGATTAAGCATATTCCGGGGCCCTGGGCATGCAGCACGCCACGACGCGACCTTGCGAATTGACGGGCATTGATGGGGCGACTATGGACGCTTACGGCTATTTTGTACATTCGCGCGCGATTCTGCTGGCTGTGCTTATGGACGTGTAATCCGCCTGTCGCAAAGTCCGAGGCATGGTGAACGTCCGTTCGCGTTCGCAGCCGCCTGTCCCTTCACGGAGAAAACCGGTGTTGAAAAAAATAATCGCCGTTGCCTTGCTGGTCTCGCTGGCCGCGTGCAGCCAGTCCAAGACGTCGTCGCAGACCGCCTCCGGCATTTCTGGCGCGGGCGCGACCTTCCCGGCGCCGCTCTATTCTTCGTGGGCATCGAAATACAAGACCGACATCGGCGCAACGCTCAACTACCAGGCCATCGGCTCGGGTGGCGGCATCAAGCAGATCACCGCGAAGACGGTGGACTTCGGCGCTTCCGACATGCCCCTGAAGGCCGAAGACCTGCAGAAGAACGGCC
>FSUR01000140.1_pt1 | contig 12452 bp, 15 predicted proteins | sample 1637491 | NCBI WGS metagenome assembly FSUR01 (sample SAMEA3914816, study PRJEB12502) | metagenome | biome: forest; material: soil | place: USA | collected 2011-09-16 | depth 0.3 m
CGACGCCTCCGATACCCGCAGCCAGACCTTGTTGACGTTTTTCGCCCGCCCCTGCCCCAGCCCGTCGATCTCAAGCACGACCGGCAAGGTCTTGATATCCGCCTCGATCGGCAAGCCGACCGCGATAACCGACGCCGCGTGGTCAAGCGTTATCGTGCCGTCCGTGACGACGCGCTGAGGGTGGACCGCGCCATCGGCCAGGATATTGACCGTCTTGCCTTCCAGGTGCGCCAGACCGGACGACAGGGTGGTGACCGGCGCGCCGTCGTGGCGCGCACCGCAGTCGACGATGAAGGCCTGTGCCGGATCAACGATCAGATGGCTTTCCAGCCGCTCGACATAGCGCACGGTCTGCCCGGCGATCACGCGGCGCACGATGACGTAAACCGCGTCTTCGCCACCTTCGGCCACAACGGCGACGCTTTCGAAGCCGCCGTCCGTGTCGTGCCGCGCCAGGCCAGTAACGGCTTCTTCCGGCACATAGGTCAGGCTGATCAATCGCCCGTCCGACGATACGCACCACACGATAGGATACGGCGCCTGGGCGAAAGCCATGTCGACGACGTCCTTGCCGTCGAACAGGTCGGGGTTGAAGCGCGACAGGTCGGCTGAAACATAGCCCGCCGACTGCCACGAATAGGTAATTTCGCGCAAATGTCCGCCGCGCGCCGCCACATAGATCATGTTTTCGCTGGCCAGCACCGGCTGGACGGACGACGCACCGACGTTCGACTGCTGCTTGACGCTGGTCGATGACGGCGTCAGCGCATCGGTATTGACCGAGGTGATGCGCCACACCGCTGAACTGGTCAGCAGCACCAGGGCCTGCAATGGCACTAGGTGCTGGATGGTGTTGACCTTCTGCGCCGCCAGCCGGTAGGCGATGGCGTCGTCGTCGCGCGTCGGGATCGACTGGTTCAGGTTGGATTCGGTCGCAGGCCGCGTCAGCCAGAAGTTCTGTGGCTTGTTGACCGTGCCGGCGAACGCCCGGCGCTGCTCGTAATAGCTGACGGCGCGCGGATAGTTGCCGTCGCCGGAAAACGGGTTGACGTTAGCGGGCGGGGTCCTGGAAATGTCGGCCGCGATATTGTCGTCCTGAAACAGGGTCTGAGTCGTCTGGCCGATCACGCCGTAAAGCCCGTTCGATTCCTTGTAGACGAAATACCGGGTAGCGCCGGCGACCGGCGACCATCTAATGGTGTTGTAGGCACCCGTGTCGTAAAGATTGTTGCGCACGCCCATCTGAATGATGATGCCGGTCGCGACGGTGCCGAACAGGTTGGCGATGCCGCCACCGGACGTTCGCAAGGTCAGGGTGGTGTCGGTTACGAACGTAATCCTGTCGACAACGTAATCTCCATCATACGGCGTGCCGGACAGCCTTGCCGGATCGCCGATCGACCAGTGCGATGTCTGGTTGCCGGCGAGCTGACCTGGCCAAGTGACCAGTTCGCGGTGCTTAGCCCATAGGTCGTGCCATCCGCGCCCACTGACGCGACGCTTTCGCTGCCGTCCGCGCCCAGCGCTGTCACCACATAGCTTTGCGTCGATGGCGCGCCTGGACTGGTTGTCGCCGGTGTCGCCATGGCCTGGACGCCGGCCGGCGCGGCCAGCGTCGATCCGAATTCCACGACCGAATAGACCCACCGTTTTGCGCCGTATCGCCGGATTTCGGCCGGCGGATATTTCTCGTGTGTCAGGGTCAGCACGTCGGCCGATTGGACGTAACGGATGCCGAACAGATCGGCTTCAGCATAAGGCAGCGGCAGTTCGTACCAGGTGCCCGACATCGGCGTCCAGTAGGTGGCATCGGGAGGCGAATGGCTGCTATGATCCAGCTTGCAGTAATAGTGGACGCCGGCGGCGAACACAGCGTCGCCCGCCTTATAGGCGATGCCGTCGTCCCATGCGTCGATCCCCGCCAGCAACGTCCCGCCCAGGGTATGAAACCGCGCATAGCTCTCGCCCACTTCGATCGCCATGGTCTGGCTGTCGGAAAAGACGAATGGGATCAGCCGCGCTTTCTTCTGCGGGTACCGGCAGGCATTAACGTAGCGCGTGCCCGGGCGGTTCATGACCGGCCCGTGCGGCAGCGGGATGAAGTTGCGGCAGGCCGCCAGCCCGGTGATGTATTTCACCTGGTCGACGCGGCCGTGAAATTCGCCCGATACCTCGCCGCCGGCGAAACTGCGTGTATTGATCCGGACCTTAGTCATGCCGCACCCCCATCAGACGATCCCTCAGCCATGCCGGCCGGCCGCGCTGGTCGTCGCGCCAGACATTGCTGCGCGTCTGACGGCTGTCCGACAGCTTGGCGCGCTCGATGATGCTCAGCGCCGCCTTGAACTGGGCGTCGGCCATGCGCGCGCCCTCGTCACCCTTGATTACCGGCCCGGCCAGGTACGACGCCAGAAGCCGCGCCACCGCGTCGACGAACAAGGAGGAGAACCGCGTGGGATCCGGCACGCGCCAGGTATAGCGGGCGACGGCATTTTCCTGATTGCAGTAGATGACATCGGTCCCGCCGGCCGTCTCGCGGACGTAGGCCTGCTGCTGGTCGTCGCTGCCGGCGTCAGGCGGCAGAACCGCCAGAAGCCGCAGGCAATTGGCCGGTAGGGCGTAGGCATAGGTCCAGGCCGATGGCGGCGGAGTGGCAGACGACTGGTCGGCCAGCGTGACGCGCGCCGTATTGAACCCCCAGTCATGCGCTTCAAGCATGAAGTCGCGCGCGACCGGGTAAAAGCGCGAACAGTGCGAGGCCTGAGGCGAGCCCTCAGGGGGCTCGATGCTGGCCACCGTCGCCTTGTCGCCCAGGTGTGACAGCGCCAGATTGCAAATATCGACGACAGTGGCCATGGTCAGCCCTCCTTGCCGGCGCCGGTCTCGGCCGCCGTTCTGGAGGACGATTTCACGGGTTCGAGATTGTCTGCGACCTCGCCAGTCCCTGAGTCGTACTCGACCTCGGCACCGGGCTCCAGAAGCGCGTTATTGATGAAACTGCGTTGGGTGACGATAAATTTCGGCATGAAAGCCTCCTGGAAGATTCCTTGGGCATCGCTTCTTCGGCCCTCCCCGTTTACGGGGAGGGGGGACCACGCGAAGCGTGGTGGGCGGGGCAACCCCTCTCTCCGCTTGGCGAAGAGAGGGAAAGTGCACTCCGCCGTTACAGCACGCTGAACCCACCTGGATAGGTCTTCTGCCCGCCCTGATACTCGGCGCCAAAGTCACCGAACACGGCCCCCGCGGTGCCGGTACCCGTCGGCGTGTAGCGAAGACCCAGATAGCGCTGGCCGATACTGCCGATGCGCGGATTGAGCTCGATGGCGAAACGCGCCCCGGCCGTCAGCGACGCTACGGGAATGGCGCCCGAAGACCCGATAACGGCGACGTTGGACGACAAGGCCGCGTCGTCCGCCTGCACCACGTCCACGGTCAGGGCCGTCAGGCCGGTAAAGGCCGTGACGACCTCCACCCGGGCCTTCAGCAGGTCGTTGCCCTGGCCGATGTCGCGGTTCGCCCCAAGGTCAACCGTATTGGTCGACAGGACGGCAGACGACCCGGTGACGGTCTGGCCGGCGATGACATTGGCCGCAGACGTACCCGATACTATGAGATTGTTGTCGATGATCATGTCTTTTGTTCCTTAAACCACGCGGGCTTCGGTATTGAGGATCAGGTCGCACTTGCGCAGCGGAATGCCGTCGAAAGTCGTCCAGTTCATCTGGTTGCCGAACTGGTCGAGCGCCTGCTGGACAGCCAGCGCCGCATTCGACTTGTTCAGCGCCTGGATGCGCAGCATCTCGTACACCGTGCGGTTCATGTAGAAGGCAGCACGGCCCATGCGCAGATTGGGGATACGCGCCACAGCCTTGGTCATCAGCTTGATCAGGTCGGCAGCGGAGGTATCGGCGACCAAGTTAGCCGTATTGATGTTGCAGACGCGCACGACATAGCGCCAATCCTTGACGACCAGGCCGTTGTCCCAGTTGTACAGCGACCGCAGCGCCCGGAAGTAGTTGCCGCTCGGGTCCTGCACGTCGCCCTCCCCCAAGTCCTGGTGGTTCAGCCCGGCTTTCGAGCCCTTGGGGAACGGACAGAAGACCGTCTCCTCGCCCCACACCACCAGCCAGATCGAGGTGTTGTTGGTCGAAGAGCCGCCGGCATCGATGATATTCTGCGCATTGCCGGCGCCCGAAATCGAACCGTAACGGGTGCTCAGCCCCAGATACTGGTGCGGATCGTTGGCCGGGTTACCATAGAACAGGGTCGACGCCTGGGTCTGGTTCATCGCCTCGAGAAACGCCGTGTCTTCCGACAGGCGGAAGGCGGCCGTATTGCCGTTCAGCTCGGCCAGCTTGACGTCGATATGGCTGCGCGCCTCCAGCATGCCGCAGGTTTCGTCGACCTGCGCCGTGGTGGACTTGGACGGCGGAACGCCCTGGTTGATCGAACGCCAGTAGACAGTCGGCAGGCCGGTGCGGATGATGACGCGGTGGCCGGTCGGCAAATTGCCTTCCTTGAACACGGCGTCTTCGAGGATTTCGTTTGTTTGCGACAAAAGCTCGGCGACCGCCGGGATGCGGCCGCCGGGATCCTGGCGCTTGGCCCAGTCGGCGAGCGTCAGTTGACCGGTGGAAAGAGTAGCCATGGAATGGTTCCTTTATGTATTTGGATAAAGCCGCGACGCCATGTCGGCGCCGCGCGTAACCGCGCTTCGGTCGCCCGAAACGAAGGTGTCGTCGGAAATCGCCTTGCCGACCCGGGCGATAAACCGGACCAGCTCGGGGTGATTGCCCAGGCGGCTTTCATTGAGCAGGCCTTTCAGGGCCGGCGTGCCGAAGGCATCCATGGCCCGGCGTCCCGCGGCCAGCGCGTCGTTCAGCTTTTCGCCACCCACCTCGGCGTCGGACTTGGTGGCCTTTAGCCACGCCTCCGACGCGTCATTGACGGCCTTCTGCTGATGCTCGGCCCACCGCTGCGCTTGCCGCGCGCCGAGATCGGCGATCTTCTGCGCCTGGCTTTGCGGGAGGTTGAGGGCCCGCGCCAGGTCCTTTAGATCATCCGCCACGGCCGGATCGATCGCCATTCCCTCAGATATGGCAAAATCGGCATAGGCCTCCGGAGCGCCGGAAGGCGCCTCGGTTTCGGCCAGGTGTTCGCCGCCGGCATCACTGTCGGCTGCGCGGGTTTCGGTGCCTGAGGTGCTGTCCTGGGCATCCGAAGTCGTTTGAGAAATTTGGCCGTAAATCTGTTCGCTATCAGTCATTTTCGGTGCTCTCCTGCATCATGACCGTGTATTGCTCAGGCGCGTGGCGATGGACCTTGTCGATCAGGACAAGGCCGACATTGCGTTGACCCTCGTTGAAGAATGTGTGGGAATTGCCGGTAAAGCTGGTGCGGTAGACGCCGCACGTATCGAGCAGCCGGCGGACGATCCTGCGCCCGCGCGCATCGCTCAACAGCCAGCGCCAGTCTTCGCGCTCATTCAATGCCGCCGTTTGCCGGCGTTCGGCCTTGTCTTTGCCGGCGCGGGCTTCGGCCCGTGTGTCGATGGTGTTCTTGTGATCCATGCGCCCAACCTAATGGCGCTCATATCAGTTCCGCATACCGCATGATAAAACTCGCTGTTGCAGATGTAGGCTGAATCTTCGGCCCTCCCCGTTTACGGGGAGGGGGACCGCCGAAGGCGGTGGGCGGGGCTCTTTCTTTAATGCCGAAACCAGTCGCACACATGTAAGTAAAACCCACCCTTGACAATTCGTTCCAAAAGCGATGACCGTCGAAACCCGATTGTCCAACCCGGTCTGCTACCAGGAAGATGACTCACGCCCCGGTTCGGGCTAACCTCGGCCCATGTCCGCCCCCTCACCCGCCACCGTCAAAGCCCGCTGGATCCAGCTCGCCGCCGAGCTCGAACTCCCCGCGGATCTCACGACAACCGCCTGGGCGGAAATCAAAACGGCCTATTCAGAGCCCCACCGCCACTACCATACGCTGCACCATATCGAAGCCATGCTCTCCGGCTTAGATACTCACCGCCCAACCTTCGACGACCTGCAGGTCGCCGCGTTGGCGCTGATCTATCACGACATCATCTACGATCCGGCGCGCCAGGACAACGAAACCCAAAGCGCCGCCCGCCTGTCCGACCGCTTCTCGACCCACATCGACCCGGCCCGCGTCGCGCGTGCATGCCGGCATATCGAGGCCACCCGCCGCCACGATCCGACGGACGACGCCGACACCAATCTTGTCCTCGATCTCGACATGTCTATTCTAGGCGCGCCGTGGCCCGACTACCTGGCCTATGCTGCAGGCGTCTACGCCGAATACGCACCGATCTACGGCGCCGAAGCCTATGCCATGGGCCGCGTCAAACTCTTCCTGGAGCCGACGCAGTCAAAGGCGCGGATATTCCTCACATCGCATTTCGCCGCGCTCGAAGCCCAGGCCCGCGACAATCTCGCGCGCGAACAGTCCCTCTGGCTGGCTGGAAAATTCGCTGTGTAGCCATGCAGCGGTCTTCCTCTCCCTTTGAGGGGAGAGGAAAGGCGCAAAGCGCCAAGGTGAGGGGTAAATCGTAGTATATACGCGCACGAAAAATGCCGTTAGCCTGCTAGACGATGCAGCCCATCACGACCGTATACGGCTGTCATAGACAAACTTCGTCGTCTTGATGACCCTGGCTTTAGCAGCATCCGGATGCCGCGGATTGATCAGTATATTCGTCTCCAGCGGCACGACGACCGAAGGCACGACAAGCAGCAGCGACCGGCACGACGCGATCCAGTCATCACCGAAATCGAGCGTTTCCTTGGGCGCCGGCTGCGCATCCCAGACGGCTGGCAGTGTTCCGAGGGTTTCCGGTATCTCGGCTTCGGCCCAGACCGCATCCGGCAACGCGATTTCTATCACGTAGCGGTTCAGCGGCCAGGCGCCGGTATCTGTGTGGACGATGGTCTCAAGCGCCGCCAGCGCAATACTGCTGGCAGTATAGACGATGGGCACACCCTTGCGGTTCCAGCGGCCGCCGGACATTTCCGCGCCCTTCCCGGTCAGATCATCGTAACTGTAGCTGGGTGAGGTCGAGGCAATCCGAAAAACGGACCGCGTCACGAATAGGCCCCGCTCTGGCTCCGTGCCAGAATCTGCGAAATCATCTCCCGGCCGTCCGACGTATCCATGAACTCGTCGGGCCGGCGATTGCCCAACGCCGCCAAAGGCCGGGATATCCAGCCCTTCAGCCACTGGGCGGCATCGAACCCGTCCGACTCTCCGGAGTCCTGGATGCCAGATTCCTGGATTATAGTTTCAACCTGACCGATCAGCTTGGCGAAGCCGATGACCCGATCGCTGCTGTCGACGTTCAGGCGTGCATCCTCGGACTTCTTGCGCGCAGCCGTGGCACGCGGAATACGCAGCAGGATATAAAGCTTCGAACGGCTTTCGCCGAGACGGTCGGCCAGGTCCTCGACATAGCCGACAGGCACGCCTTCGCGCGCGAAACTGTCGCGCTCGAGCGCCGACGTCTTGAACAGCAAAGCTGTACCGCTTGCGGCCTTCCAATCGGCCACCTTCGCCGGCACAGCCGGACGAGTTCTCGGTTTAGGTGCTATGCTCGCTGCGCTTCTGGCCATGCCTGTCTCCTTGAGACAAATAATGGTCTCAAATGGACAGATTTTCAAGGGGCAGTATTAGCTCGCGACAACCTCACGCGGGGTTCTCACTGCCCGGAAACCTGGGACACAAGCCTGAGCCAATCCCTCTTCCCCTTGATAGCCGAAGCCATCGCAGACGGAATGTGTTCGCTTTAGTCTTGCTCTCCCTTTTAGGGGAGAGGAAAGGCGCGGAACGCGCCAAGGTGAGGGGTAAACCGGCAGCGGATACATACGCGAAAAATGCCGCTTAGACCGTGCGCTCCACCTAAATCGACATCACATCCGGCCGCTACGGGTCCGCGGACAGACCTACAACTTCGCCCGCCGCGGCCGCCTTGCCGGAAGCACCAGAAGCGGACGCTCGCCACGCAGGACGGCTTTCAGCCACCGCGTCCCGTGTTTTTCGAGGACAATATAGCTTCCATAAGACACGACGACGGTCGCTACAAACGAGACACTGCCGAACACCGCTACAACAAGCACAGGATTCAGATGCAGCCGGTCATGCAATATCTTGGCCGACAACACCTTTAGCGGCACGGTTACGACGGGGTGCAGAAGATAGAAGCTGTAGCTGATTGTCCCCATGAACTGGATGGGCCGACTGCCGAGAACCGCCCCGTAGATCGGCGTCGCGCGCGTCACCAGGGCAAAGAGCAGCACGCCCGGAAGGAAGGCCAGATAGGTCACCCAGTGTTCACCCTCCTGGATGCTGTAACCCATAAGGCCTGCGAAAACGAAAGGCAGGGCAATGACAATCGCAGGGTTTGACGCCAGCTTCGGCAATTCGATCTTGCGGTTGTTGGCGAAGAAAATGGTAACGCCGACAAGGAAGAAAACGGCCCTGGGGTACATGAACAGCAGCACTGGCACTGCCACCAGCAGTGCCCATTTCAACGCGTTGATCTTGCGGGCATAGGCAAAATACGCCGTGGCGCTGACGATATAGAATACCCATTCGTAGCTGAGGGTCCAGGCGTTCAACTGCATCAAGGGCAGCTTGAAAATGCCAGGCAACATGAAAAGATTGGTGGTGAAATGGAATGCCCATTGGGCTGGCGTCAGGCCCACCGTCCACTTGTAATGCAACAGCGGCGCGACCGCGAACAGGACAATGTGGAGCGTAAGGAACAACGGATAGAGCCGGGCCACACGGTCAATCACGAACTTACCGATGTTGGCGTGCTTTATAAGGCTGCCGGTAATCAGATAGCCCGATATCATGAAGAACAGGTCGACGCCGCAGGACAGGCTGACGATCGCGGCCTTCAGCGCGGCCGGCAACGCGTTGGCGTCGAAGACGTCTTGTTTCCGCATCATGTCGTAGACATGAAACAAATAAACACTGAGGGCGGCGATTCCACGCAACCCATGAACCATAGGTTCAAATTTATCAGAGCGGACTTCGCCCTCGACCGAACTTTTCATCAGAGGCCCCCATAGCCATTTCCAGCACTATGGAGGTTTCGAAAAAAGACTCAATATGCGGTTGCGGATATTGCTGCGGCGCAACCTAAAAAGCACAGTTTGCCGTCGACCTTGGGAAAGGGTCAGCTGTACAAAATACTAGATTAGCGCTCTCACAGTGACATATGCTGAGCGAAGATGTCCATGCTTCCACGGTCCAATTATTTCCCGAGATGAACTGGCTTAATCTTGGTAATTTGCAGCGACCGAGCGAATTGGGCAGGGAGATGCGTCGAAAATGATGCCTTCACCAGATCGCGCAAACCTGACAAGTTGTGGTAACGCTATTGCACTGCGTCATAGCTTCAGCCATGTATTTTAGGCGCTAATTTCGGAAAGGCACAACGGATGTCAGTGGCGGTAAAACATCGTTTCCAGGCAATTGACGCATTTCGCGGCATATTTGCCGTTCTGATCGTGCTCTACCACTTTTCAGCCTATGGATATTTCTACGACTTGCCATTTGTGCGCAATGCCCATCGCGGCGTAGATTTTTTCTTCATGCTTAGCGGTTTCGTCATCACGAGCGCCTATCTCGACAAAATCCGCGATCAACCGAACTTTGTCGATTTTTCTGTCAAACGCCTCGGCAGGCTCTGGCCATTGCATATCACTATGCTGGGTGCGCTCGTCGTTTTAGAATTCACCAAACTGGCAGCGGTGAAGGTAGCTTACGTCAGTTCAGGTCAGTGGCCATTTCATGGCACAAACAGCATTCCCGCCCTCCTGGGTAACATATTCCTACTCAACGGCATTGGCATCTTTAAGGACTTTACCTGGAACGGACCGTCATGGTCCATCAGCACTGAGCTATTCGCGTACTTGCTATTTTATGCCTGCGCTCTCACGGGTAAATCATACCGTCTCATGGCACTTGGCCTCGCCGTTGGAGCTGGCGCCGCGATGATCTGGCTTCGCCTACCGCCGCGCGACCTCTCTGTTGCTCAGGGCTACGGTTTCATTTCTTGCATTTTTTATTTTATGGCAGGATCGCTACTCTTCTTGGGCTTCCGCTCATGGACGTTGAAAGCGGCGCCTTGGATGGAATGGTTTGCTGTGGGACTGCTAGTGACGCTTTTTTGCGTTGATTTCCCGACCTTGCCTCTTTTGATGCCGTTGGTCTTCGGCTTCTCAATCTGGGTTTTTGCCAATCAGTCTGGGGTGTTATCTAGGTTCATGACCACGGCAGTTCCCCAATACTTAGGCCGTACGTCATATTCGATCTATCTTATTCACTACGTCGCGATTCAATTCTTAATGGCTGCAGTGAGGGTCGCCGACAAGAAGTTAAATCTCCACGCTTTTAAAACGACGCCCAGCGGTGCCGAGGTTTTCGAGATTGGAAACCGACTTACGATGGATTTGCTGGCGGTTGCACTCCTTGCTGCGGTCATCGCCACCGCCGGCCTTACATATCGCTTCATTGAGCAGCCCGGTCAGAGATTTGCCCGCGATCTCGGTCAAAGACTCCGCCCGTCCCACGGCAAGGGGAAACGTCGGATTACTTGGATCGGTTGAGGGGGAAGCACATGAAGAACGTGCACCCCATAGCATGGGTGGTGCTCCTCGTTGGTGGGGGGCTGATCCTCGTCCTTCTTGCCCTATTGATAGCGCCGGAAGCCATAGATCTCGGCGACGCCGCCTTGCAGGACTAGCTAAGCTAGCCGCATGATCGCTGTAGTGACGCAAAGAGCTTCATCGGCATACCCAACAAGAGTCGGATGTACCAAATCGGAGTTGAAGAAGCCCCGATTGTTTGCGGTCGTAGGCGACTCCCACCTACTCGTAATATCAATGAACGGAAGGTCCATTGACCAAGCAATCTCTCGCATTTTCTGTACATAGGTGTCCATAGTGGTTAGGCTAGAGGATGTACCCCAGACTGGCGTTTTGAGAATGACGTCGCCGTTTATCTGAAGGCGACTGATCATAAAGCGCATCTGCGCCTCATAAGTAGCCAACGGCACAGAATTTGAACAGTCGTTGATACCGTAGTCAAAAACGGCAAGGTCAGCCGCTACGCCAGCTGTCGAGTTTGCAACTAAGATCGGCATCTCCCAAGAGTTCGATGGCGTGAGCGACCAGTTGTTAGAGCGCATTGAGCCAGCGCCCCAGTTATGAATTGTAACTTCCTTCTTGGTCGAAAGGTAAGCGCGTACACCGATGAGATAAAACGTGCCGCTCGCCCACGCAACGTTGATCGTATGTATTCCAGCCGTACAGGTCGCAGTCGTCCTCACGACGGCACTCGAGCCGTTGCGCGATAGCGTCGCCAACGTAGCTCCGCCGTCCACGTTGACCGTCACGGTAGCACTCGATGCACTTTGGTAGTAAAAGAAATCAATAGTGTCGAAAGCGTCGGGAAAAGTGAATGCGATGGATCCGCTGGAGGCAAGTTTTACCAAAAATCCGCTGATAGAATAAGACGTGATTGAGGTGTCAACGGTCACACCGGTGCCACTGACCGTGATGCAAGGGTCAAACCCCATAATAACGGCAGCTTTGGTACTATCTGTGGTTTTCGAGTTGAACCAGCTGTTTCCGGTGACTTTAATACCACGAAACCCGTTCAACATTTCAACTAAACGACTCGGATATCCATTGCGGAACTGAGTCGATGCCGACGTACCACCCGCGCCATAACCGGCCGTTGTACTGTCGCCGATGCAGGCGATCGTTGTATTGGATACTCCAGCGACTGTGTTCGCCAAAGCCTTCCGGATCTTACGGGTATTGCTGTCTTTTAAATTGTATATCTGCCCGTTCCAAGCAGCTCCAACACTGTTCATGTCCGCAAGAGTCGGCAACACATTCATCTGCCCCGTCAGGGGATTATACTTCAAACCCATCTTCCCCTCCTTACGAATATGTCAGCGAAGCGCGGTTGTCCCAGACCTCCGATGCCGACGGAAACCCGTTGACATCGACATTGGCCCAGGTGACCGCCGACACATTGCCGTTGCCGTCATAGCCCAGTTTCTGAACGCGCCAGGCAGACGCGCTGCCGGCTGAACCCGCCCGCGCCGTGCCGACATAAAGCGGCTGATTGTTGATGCCGGAATTGTCGATCTGCATCGCCACCGGCGCCGCCAATCCAGCCACCGGCAACGGCGTGGTCATGGACACCTCGGTGACCAGCGGGCCACCGGGCGAAAGGGGATATTCAAGTTGTGCCATCAGGCCTCTCCACATTAGTGCTGCTAAGAAAGCGCTCCCCGAAAGGGCGCTATTGGTCCGGGCCGGAGCCCGTTAAATGCTTCATCAGGTCCGATGCGACATTGCCGCCCGTCGTCGGCACCTTGCCGAGCTTGGCCGCCGCATCGGCGA
>FSUR01000421.1_pt1 | contig 12451 bp, 8 predicted proteins | sample 1637491 | NCBI WGS metagenome assembly FSUR01 (sample SAMEA3914816, study PRJEB12502) | metagenome | biome: forest; material: soil | place: USA | collected 2011-09-16 | depth 0.3 m
ACGAAGCGCTGATGGCCGAGGTCGCCGACATCGCCAGAATCTCGAGCCCGACCGAGACCTTCCTGGTCGCCGACCGCCTGACCGGCCAGGACGCCGTCCGCACGGCCGCCGCCTTCCACGAGCGCCTGCCGCTGACCGGCCTGATCCTGACGCGCGCCGACGGCGACGCCCGCGGCGGCGCCATGCTGAGCATGCGCGCCACCACCGGCCTGCCGATCAAGTTCCTCGGCGCCGGCGAAAAGGTTGACGCGCTCGACGTCTTCGATGCCCGCCGCATCGCCGGCCGGATCCTGGGCCAGGGCGACGTTGTGGCCCTGGTCGAAAAAGCCGCGCAGGAACTCGATGCCGTCAAGGCGGCCGCGACCGCGCGCAAGATGGCGAAGGGCCAGTTCGACCTCAACGACCTGTCCGACCAGTTGCAGCAGATGAAGCGCATGGGCGGACTTGGCGGTATCATGGGTCTTCTGCCCGGTGTGCAGAAGGTCAAGAAGCAGATCGACGAACTGAACATCAACGACAAGACGTTCGATCGCCAGGTGGCGATCATCTCGTCTATGACCAAGATCGAGCGCAAGAAGCCCGACCTGCTCAACGCCTCGCGCAAGCGCCGCATCGCGGCCGGCGCCGGCGTCGAGGTCCAGGAAATCAACCGCCTTTTGAAGCAGCATCGCCAGATGGCCGATACCTTCAAGGCGATGTCGCGGTCGAACGGCCGCGGCATGATGGGCCAGATGGCCAAGATGTTCGGTATGGGCGGTGGTGGCGCCCCGTCTCAGGCCGATCTGGAAGAGATGGCCAAGAAGATGGGCGTCGATCCGGGGGCAGCGCCTGGCGCCATGCCCAATATCGATCTCGACAAGCTGAAAAATCTTGGCGCCGGCCCGGGCGGTCTTCCGGGCCTCGGCGTCAGACCTCCATCGGGCCCGTTCGGCGGCCTGCCGGGCCTGCCCGGCGCAAAGCCGTTCGACCCTACCCGCAAGAAATAGTACCCAAACATCCCAAGGAAATTGAAATGCTTAAGATTCGTCTGTCCCGTGGTGGCTCCAAGAAGCGCCCGTACTACACCATCGTCGTCGCTAATGCGACCGCTGCCCGCGACGGCAAGTTCATCGAAAAGGTCGGCACCTACAACCCGATGCTGCCGAAGGACGCCCAGCGCGTTACGCTGAAGATCGAGCGCATCGCCGAATGGCTCAAGAAGGGCGCTCAGCCGACGGACCGCGTCGCGCGCTTCCTGTCGCAAGAAGGCCTGGTCGAGTGGAAGCACGGCAACAACCCGCAAAAGGGTACGCCGGGCAAGAAGGCCCAGGAACGTTCGGCCGAACGCGCCCAGCGCGAAGCCGACCGTCTGGAAGCCGAAGCCGCTGCCCGCGCCGAAGCTGCAGCCGCCGCCGCCGCTCCGGCGCCGGTCGAAGAGCCGGTGGCTGAAGAAGCCCCTGCTGAAGACGCGCCCGCTGCAGAAGCCCCTGCCGAAGAAGCCCCTGCAGAACAGGCCGCCGCTGAAGACGCCCCGGCTGCGACCGAAGAAGCTGCCGCGAGCGAGTAATCGTTCTGCGACATGCAATTTGGGCCGGAGTGTAAACTCCGGCCCTTTTGCTTATTGGAGAGACAGACTATGAGCGCGCCTCAATTGATCTTCGTCGCCCAGGTCGGCGCCGCCCACGGCATCCAGGGCGAATTCAAGCTGATCAGCCACATGGCCGATCCGGCCAGCGTGCTCGAACACAATCCGCTGCTCGACGCCGAGGGTAATCCGGCCCTGGAAATTACGACAGCGCGCGAGCACAAGGGCGCGCTGATCGTCCGCGCCAAACAGGCCCCTGACCGTACCGCAGCGGAAAAACTCAACGGCCTCAAGCTCTATATCGACCGTGCAGTCTTGCCCGAGGTCGATGAGGACGAATATTACATCACCGACCTGATCGGCATGAAGGTCGTCGATATCAACAATAATCCGGTCGGCCGCGTGCTCAATGTCGAAAATTTCGGCGCCGGGGATTTGCTCGATATCCAGCCCGAAAGCGGCCCCAGCTTCTACCTGCTCTTCACCAACGAGAACGTCCCTGCCGTCCGCTTGGACGACAGGGTTGTCGTGGTCGATCTCTCTAACGTCTAATGAATGCCGCCGGCGACCTCGATGCGCTGGCCGTTGATCCAGCCCGCTTCGTCCGACAGCAGCATCGCAATCGCGCCGCCGATATCGTCCGGCAGGCCGACGCGGCCGAGCGGAGTCTGGCTGGCGATCTGCGCATTGATATCGGCATTGTCGCGCACACGCCCGCCACCGAAATCGGTTTCGATGGCGCCGGGCGCCAGCGTGTTGACCGCGATGCCGCGCGGGCCCAACTCCTTTGACAGGTACCGTGTCAGCACCTCGACCGCGCCCTTCATCGACGCATAGGCCGACGAGCCCGGATAGCTGAAGCGCGCCAGTCCCGACGAGATGTTGACGATACGGCCACCGTCGGCGATCAACGGCAGCAGTTTTTGCGTCAGGAAGAACACGCCCTTGAAGTGGATGTTCATCAGGGTGTCGAAATCCGCTTCGGTGGTTTCGGCAAAGGGCGCGTAGTGGCCGATACCGGCATTGTTGATCAGGAAATCGAAGGTGTCGCGCCCCCAGGTGTCCTTGAGTGCGGCCCTTACCTGTTCGGCAAAGGCAGGAAACTCGGCGACCTTCCCCGTATCGAGTTGCAGCGCCACGGCTTTGCGGCCCTTGGCCGTCAACTCGGCGACGACCTTTTGCGCCTCGGCGGCATTGGAATGGTAGGTAAACAGGACGTCGACGCCGCGGGCGGCGAGATGCTCGGCCATGCTGCGGCCCAGGCCGCGGCTGCCACCGGTGATCAAAGCTATTTTCATGACTGTCTCCTTGTGTCGATGACCCTTGTTTACTGTCCGGTTCAAGAACGATAAACCTTGATCAAATATCCATACTGTTCGATAATTCCGAACAATGAACCGCCTTGACGCCATGTCCGCCTTTGTTCGCGTCGCCGAGCTCAATAGCTTTACGGCGGCCGCTGTCTCATTGGGCGTGCCGAAGTCGAGCGTCTCGGCGGCGGTCCAGCAACTGGAAGCGCGCCTGAAGGTTCAGCTGCTGTACCGGACCACGCGCCGCGTCCAGCTGACGCACGACGGCCAGGCCTATTACGAGCGGGCGCGTGAAATGCTGGCCGATCTCGATGACATGGAGGCGATGTTCCAGACGGCGAAGGGCCTGACGGGGACGTTGCGCGTCGATATGTCGGTGGCGGCGGCGCGCAACCACGTCATTCCGCGCCTGCCGGAATTCCTCGATCGCCATCCGGGTCTTACGATCGAGCTGTCGTGCACCGACCGCCGCGTCGACGTCGTGGCCGAAGGCTTCGACTGCGTCCTGCGCGCCGGCGCACTGGTCGATTCGACCCTGGTGGCGCGGCCGCTTGGGGCCATGCACATGCTCAATGTCGCCGCCAGGACCTATCTCGACCGTTTCGGGGTGCCAGAGACCCTGGACGATTTGGCGCGGCATCGCCTTATCCACTACAATCTGCAATTCGGCTCGAAATCCGACGGCTTCGAATATTGGGACGGCGCGCAGTACCGCATGATCGCCATGGCCGGCGTCATCACGGTCAACAATACCGAGGCCTATCACAGCGCATTGCTGGCCGGGCTCGGCATCAATCAATCGCCGGCGTCAAGCGTGCGGGCACGCCTGGCCGACGGTTCGCTGGTCGAGGTCCTGCCGCAGTACCGGGCCGAGCCCTTGCCGGTGACGCTGATCTATCCCAGGCGCCGCCATCAGGCGCGGCGCGTGCGCGCCTTCATGGACTGGCTGGCCGATATCCTGCAGGACATGCTCGACTGACCCGCCGGAAAATGTCATTGTCGGCAACCGGACAACATAAAAACCAATGAAACGCCCGACCTCCTTCGACATAGCCGCCCTTGCCGGCGTCAGCCAGGCGACGGTATCGCGCGCCCTGTCGAACGCCTATCCGGTCAGCGAAGACGTGCGCCGGCGGGTGATCGAGGCGGCCACCAAGCTCAACTACACTGTCGATATCAATGCGCGTAAACTGCGCTCCAAGAAGATCAACACCATCGCAGTCTTGGTCTCCGAAGACCTCGACCAGCCCGACAACCGCATCAATCCGTTCTTCCTGCCGCTGATCGGCTCGATTCTCGACTATGGCGGCGACAAGGGCGTCGACGTCCTGGTGTCGCTGCAAAAACAGAGCGGAAATTGGGGGGTCGATTACGGTTTTTCGCGCCGCGCCGACGGCATCATCTTCCTTGGCTATCGCGACTTCGAGACCTATCGCCAGAAGGTCGAGGTCCTGCGCCAGGTCGGTGAGCCATGGGTGGTTTTCGGGCCGCAGATGTCGGAAGACCCCGACCTGTTCGTCGGCTCGGACAATGAAGGCGGCGCCTATGCGGCGACGTCGCACCTGATCGCGCTCGGCCGCAAGCGCATCGTCTTCCTCGGCGAAGCATCCGAGCGCTATTCCGAATTCTCGGAGCGCTTCAAGGGCTATGTCCGCGCCCACCAGGAGGCGGGGCTGGTCATCGATCCTGCCCTGGCCGTCGATTGCTTCATCTCACGCGAAGAAGGCGCGGCGGCGATTCAGCGCCTGCTCGACGAAAAAGCCGATTTCGACGCGGTCTTCGCCGTCACCGACCTGCTGGCCATCGGCGCCATCCAGACCCTGCAGAAGCGCGGCTATCATGTGCCGGGCGACATATCCGTCATGGGGTTCGACGACCTGTGGGTGTGTACCTGCATCAATCCCGAACTGTCGACCGTGCGCCAGGATACGACGACGGCGGCGCGCGTCCTGATCGATACCCTTATCCGCCTGATAGATGGTCAGCCGGGCGAAATGACGCGGATTCCAACGCAACTGGTCATCCGCGAGTCGTGCGGCGGACAGGACCTCTCAAGGCCATAAAACAAAATTGCCCTCGCCGTGGGAGAAACGGCGAGGGCACAGTTGGGGTCAAAGGGTTGAGACCTAATCTTTGACCTGAGCGAAGTGCGCGGCGGTGACGGCGGAACGGTCCCAGACCGCGCGGTCACGCAATGAGCGCAAGAGTTTGACGTATTCGGCGTGGCTCCACGCCAGGGGCGTGGCGCTGTCGGTGCCTTCGCCGACCGTGTAGCCGTGCGGATCGGGGGAACCTATGCCATCGAAGACCTGTTCGGGGATCATCAGGCCGTCATTGGCAAACAGCTCCATGCCCTTGACGTAGACGGCGCGGATGGCGTCGATGTCGGCTTGCGTGGCGCCGCCGGGTTTCAGAGCGTCGCGCGCCAGTTCGTAGTGCCCGCGTTCGCCGGTGAAGATCGGCCAGACGCGGCCGCGCTGATCGGGGCTCATCGTGCCGTTGACCGCATAGTCACCGCCGGTCGTCCGGTCGCCATAGCCGTCATTGCCGTAACGGCGGAAGCCGGGGACGGCGACGTCCGATCCAGGAAAACGGAAATCGTAGCGGACGCGCAGATTTTCAGGCAGCGCCTGGTCGTCTACGACCTTGAGCGAGTCCGTAATGTGGCTGTCGTCGGCGCGGCGTACGCCGTAGCGCACCAGTTCGAGGAAACCGGCGTCGACCATCAGGTCGCCGCGCAGGCCGGCGTGGCCGTTGCGTTCGTCGAGCGTGCCGGGATTGTTGGCGTCGTCGCTGCGCGAGACCCTCAGATAGTAGCCGACCGGCTTGTCGTCCCCCATCACCTTGCCGGTCGTCGTGAACAGGCGCGGCTCCAGCTTTTGCGAATATTCGTCCGCCTTCTGACGATAGAGGGTGACGCTGGCTGTATCGCCGGCGCGCATGGCGATGTCGGCGGCGGTCGTCAGGCCGGCGATGACCGCGGCCGTGGTCGACGGTGAATGGCCTTCCTGCTCTTCCCAGCGTTCCTGCTGCGAATAGGGCGGGGTGATGACGGCGTGGTTCCAGTCGAGCCCCACCGTGCCGCCCTTCGCCAAAAAGTCGGCGGCGGGCTTTAGCATCGTCTTGTACCAGGCGATCAGCTGGGTGTCGGACATCAGGCCGATTTGGTTGAGGCGTTCGCCGAGCAGGATCGGCATGGCCGTCTGGTCGAGCTGCACGCCGACCCATTCCGGCGTACCGTCGACGTGCGACTTCTGCTGGAACCAGCCCGTGACGCCGCTATTGCCGGGGGTGCTGGCCTTGACCTGGACCGTCGGCAGATAGCGGAAGGCGGCGACCGGCGTCTGCTTGTCGCCCAGCGCGGCCAGCGCCATGGCGACCTGATAGAAGTCGCGCGGCCATACGGCCTTGTAGCCGGTCGACGATTTGTCGGTCTTGAGCTCGTCGCCCCACGGGTTGCTGAGCGAGGCGATCAGAGCGCCAGCGGAGGTATGGTCCTCCTGGACCTTGAGCGCCAGTGCGCTGGCATAGAGCAGCTTGCCGTTGTCTTCCGAGACGGGGATCAGGCTCCTCAGTTCGCTGAGCGACGCCAGATAATCTTCCCATCCGACGCGGGCGCCCGTGCCGTTGAAGCGCGCCAGCACCTCGGCATAGCGGGTCTTCAGCGTGCCCTGGGCTTGCGCGTCGGCCGCTAGCGGCGTGGCGCCGAAACCGACAGCGACGTCGAAGGTCGCCGTGTCCGAAACCGCCGGAAGTTGCCCGACCAGGACGATATTACCGCGGCCCTTGTCGAGCGCGGCGTGAACCGTGCCCAGTGTCTGATGCGCCGTAAGCTCGGCGATGCCGTCGGACACGCCGGTATAGCCGACAGTGGCTGTGACGAACGGCACGGAGGCGCGGGCGCTCAGGGCGACCTTGCCCTGCCAGGCCTGCAGCGCGCCGCCGGCGATACGGCCCTCGTCGTCACCCGACGTATTGGCCATGCTGGGGTCGACGATAAGATAGGGCGTAACCTTGCCGGCCGAGCTTTTCACGGTGACGCGCACCACCAGGGACTGTCGGTCGGGATCGGTGAAGACGTCCTTGACGATGACGAAACGGCCTTTCTTGTCGGTCGTCGTCAGGCGATAGGCCGGCGACAGCGGGCGGCCGTCGGCGTCGGTATCGACATAGGTAATCGTCGACGTCGTGTCCGCGCCTTCGAAGGCGGTCCAGCCGTCGCCGGCAATGGCCAGCTTCAGTTCGCGGATCTGCGCCTCATGGATACGGCCGTACATGGTCTCGGTGACGATGCCCTCGGCCAGGGAAAACCAGACCTTTGACACGGTGCCGGTGACGGATTTGTCCGAGTACTGATAGTTTTGGTAGGCCTCGTAGGCGGTGCCGATGCCCTGCTTGCCCGAATAGGACCAGGCGGACGCCTGGCCGGGGCCGTCTATCGCCGCACCGCCGGCATTGAGGGTGGGGTTATGGTTGGCGGGCGTAACGGCTGGCGTGTCCGCGGCGTGAGCCGAAAACGCCAGCAGGCCGGCCGCCAGGGCCAATGCACTGCCGGACACGCATTTGAACCCCGAAACGCGGGCTTTGCCGAAACCTGAAACCACCCCGAAACCTCCGCTATGCCGCGTTTCCAGCGGCTGTCGTTTTTTGCAAAGTATCGCAAAATTGCGGTGCGCGTCGCCAAGTATACGTATTCACGGAATCCGATTTCTTTATCGCTTCATTAACAGTGTCTCTAACGCCTTGAATATATAAGTGAAATTTCACCAATGTCGGCTGACCGATCAAAGAACTGGTATTTGCAGGTCCTTGCCGTTTTTCCGCGCACCTGGGCCGTCATAAAACGCCCGGCTTTTTTTGCACAATTTATGAAAGCACTTGCCTGACAAGGAGAATGTGTTCACCGTAGGCCAAAAGCATACAGGTAACTGGGTAATGGACGGCAACAAGGGAAAGATCCGGCTGGAAGACCTGGCGCGCATCGCAGGTGTTTCCGTGGCTACCGTTTCCCGCGCGCTCAATGACTCCCCCGCCGTCAACCGCGTGACCAAGCGCCGCGTCTGGAAGATCGCGCGCGACCACAACTACGTCCTTAATCAGGACATGCCGATGTCGATGTCAGGCAGCCAGGCGACGATCGCCATCGTCATTCCCCCCCCGCATGGCCGCGAAGGCCGCTTTTCCGACCCCTTCTACCAGGAACTGATTTCGGCTGTCGGTGAGGCGGCGCGCGACATGGGATGTGATCTGCTGCTGTCGCACCTGACCCCGCGCAATCAGAACGACCTGGTGGCCCTGATGCAGAACATCAAGGCCGACGGCGTCATCTTCCTCGGCCAGTCCTATCTGCACGATCGCTTCAACCACCTGGCGGAGACGACGAAGAAGTTCATCGTCTGGGGCCAGGAACTGCCTGGGCAGAAATACTGCACGGTCGGCTCGAACAATCTTCAGGGCGGGACGCGCGCCACCAGCCATCTCGTTCGCCTGGGCCGCAAGCGCATAGCCTATCTCGGCGAGACCGAAGGCACCGAGATGAAGCAACGTTTCCAGGGCTATCTCAACGTCCTGTCGGACGGTGGCATTGCCTACGATCCGCGCCTGGTCGTGCCGACGCATTTCGATATCGCCTCGGCCGAGGCCTCGATGCTGGCCTTGCGTAATCGCAACATAGGCGTCGACGGTGTGTTCGCCTGTTCCGACATTATCGCGCTCGGCGCCATTCGCGGCCTGATACGCTCTGGGCTTTCGGTGCCGAAGGACGTGTCGGTCGTCGGCTATGACAACATCCAGCTGGCCAGCCTGACCCATCCGTCGTTGACAACGATTTCCCAGGACCTGACCCGCGCCGGCAAGCTGATGGTGTCGAAGCTGATCGGCTCGATTTCCAACGACGAAAGCCATTCCGAGATCGTTTCGACGGAACTGGTCGTGCGCGAATCCTGCGGCGGCTAACGTCGTCTGTGGCGGCCTTTTAAGCGGCGTATCAAAGCAAAAACCTGGACTGTTTGTCGCGTTGCAACCCGCAACGGGTAAGCGCTGTCACTTCGTTTTAAGGTGTTTTTGCAAAAAATTTCATTTATTTGCAAAATTTTGCAATGATTGTCAAAAATGATGGCCGACGAATTTGACGGCAAATCGCGCCAAACCGCGGGAAAATATATGATAATTTACCACCATGGCGACGCATTTCGCGCAATTCCGTAACATCAAAGTCACATCATTACGATTTGTTCAGGTTTTCGCACTGCATCTTTTTGCATCGCCTTGCAAAAAAATGCGGACCGATGGATATTGGGGTCAGGCGCCGGCAAAAAGAGCGCTGAAGGGTTGAGATGTTGAAGATGCGTCGTGGACGCAACGAACAGATCACGTTCAGGAGGAACACAGATGTCAAAAATAACCGGCCAGGCGGCCCCGTATGCGGGTTCGCTGAAAAGAAGCCTGCTCACCTGCGGCGGCACTCTTGCCCTCGTCACGGCCTGCGCCTTCACGGCGCCCGCCATGGCGCAGAATACCCCGGCGGCGTCTAACGCCGCCGACTCCCAGACGGTCGTCGTGCGCGGCATCCGCAAGGGTATCCAGGACGCCATCACCGCCAAGCGCAAGTCCTCGCAGATCGTCGAAGCCGTGTCGGCCGAAGACATCGGCAAGCTGCCCGACAACTCGATCGCCGAATCGATCGCGCGCCTGCCGGGCATCGCCGCCCAGCGCACCAACGGCCGCGCCCAGACCCTGTCGATCCGCGGCCTTGGCCCCGACTTCACCCTGACGACGCTGAACGGCCGCGAACAGGTGTCGACCAATGACAACCGCTCGGTCGAATTCGACCAGTATCCGTCCGAACTGATCAGCCAGGTCGTCGTCTACAAGACGCCGAACGCCGGCATGGTGGCGCAAGGCCTGGCCGGTACGGCCGACCTGCAGACCGTTCGCCCGCTCGCCTTCGGCAAAAGGGCCTTCGCCATCGGTGTCCGCGGCGAAAAGAACAGCGAAACCGCCGCCATCGGCGGCATGAAGAATACCGGCAACCGCCTGTCGATGATGTATATCGACCAGTTTGCCGACAAGACGATCGGCGTCGCGCTGGGCTATGCCCACACCGATTCGCCCTATCAGACGCTAAAAAAGGAATCGTGGGGCTTCCCGACCTGCGGCGCCTGTAAGCCTGCCGACCAGGGCTTGCTGGTTACGGGCGGCGAAAAGGACGCGGTTGATTCCTCGAACCTGACCCGTGACGGCTATATGGCCGTTGTGGAGTTCAAGCCGAACGATCAGATGCACCTGACTCTTGATGCCTATCATTCGGACTTCAACGAGTTGCAGCGCATCGCCCGCATCGAATATCCGCTGGCCTGGGGTTCGAACAACCTGCAGCCCGGCTACACGACCGGCAACGGCTTCGTGAACCACGGCGTCTTTACCAACGTCAAGTCGGTGGTCGAAAACTATATCAACCAGCGCAAGGCCAAGCTCGACTCGTTTGGCGCCAACATGGCCTATAATTTGAATGACCAATGGTCGCTGGTCGGCGACGCCAGCTATAGCAAGGTAACGCGTAACGACTACCTTATCGAATCGACGGCGGGTACCGGTGCGTCCGGCTCCGGCGCGACCGACACGATTACCTTCGACCAGAATGCCGACGGCACCACCAAGCTCAACGGTGTCCTCGACTATTCCGACTTCACCAAGGTCTTCCTGACCGATCCGGGCGGGTGGGGCGGTCCGATCGCCAACCGCGCCGGCTACGTCAAGGTTCCGCGCATTACCGACGAAATCCAGGCCATCAAGCTGGCGGCGACGCGCAAGCTGAACAGCGGCCTGTTCTCCAGCGTCACCTTCGGTTTCAACCACACCGACCATACCAAGGACAAGAAGGGCGTCGAAGGCTATATCGGCCTCAAGGGCACTTCGCCGACCGCAGTCGTTCCCGACCAGTATCGCACCGGCACGACCGACGCTCAGTTCCTGGGCAGCAATTCCGGCATGATATCGTATGATGCTCTCGGGCTTTACCAGTCGGGCTTCTTCAATTTCAAGGAAGACACGACGACCGGCTCGCTGCAGAAGACATGGAACGTCAACGAAAAGATCGACTACGCCTTCATCAAGGCCGATATCGACACGACGCTCGGCGGCAAGCCGCTGACCGGCAATATCGGTTTGATGTCCGAACACGTCAAGCAGACCGCCCTGTCGCTGTACACCGACGGCAGCGGCGGAACGACACCCGTCAGTGATGGCGCCAGCTACAGCGATATTCTGCCGTCGATCAGCCTGAACTGGCAGGTGGCCGAAGATATGACCCTGCGCTTCGGCGCCGGCACGACGGTTGCCCGCCCGCGCATGGACGATATGGCAGCCGGCGTCGGATACAGCGTCGTAAACGACACGGCGACCTCCGGTTCGACGATCAACGGCCAGCCCGTCTACTGGACCGGCGGCGGCGGCAATCCGAAAATCAAGCCGTGGAAGTCCAACAACTTCGACGTATCGTTTGAAAAATACTTCGGCCGCAAGGGCTACGTCTCGGCTGCCGTATTCTACAAGGACCTGAAGACCTTTATCTTCAATCAGTCGCTTATCCACGACTATACGGGTGTACCGCTGCCGGCCTACTGCACGGTCACGACGACGACCGGCACCACCACCACGACCCAGCAGGTCTGTACCAAGGCCAATGCCAACCGCATCGGCCTGACAACGGCCCAGGCAAACGGCAAGGGCGGGCACATCGAAGGGCTGGAGCTGACAGCTTCGGTGCCAGGCGAACTGGTCGCACCGTGGCTTGACGGCTTCGGCGTCATCGTCAGCGCGGCCTTCAACCAGTCGAGCGTCAACCCGACGGGCACGAGCAAGATCGACGTGCCGGGGCTTTCCAAGCAGGTCATCAACTCGACGATCTACTATGAAAAGTACGGCTTCTCGGCGCGGATCAGCAACCGTTACCGCGGCGACTTCCTGGGTGAGGTGCCGAACTACACCAACACGCTGGAAAACCAGTGGGTGCACTCGGAATCGGTTATCGACGCCCAGCTCGGCTATTCGTGGGATGCCGGCCCCCTCAAGGGCTTCTCGGTGTCGCTGTCAGCCCAGAACCTGACCAACGAACCCTTCACCCTGTTCCAGGGCAAGGGCCAGCGCGACCACGTGATCCGTACCGAAAAGTACGGCAGCAGCTACCTCTTTGGCGTCAACTATCGCTACTAAGACCTGATTGTCTTGTAATGCACCTGCCGGTTTTGCGACCGGCAGGTGTTTTGCTTTTTAAGCTCAAGCGCCGCATGGCTCGGGCGGCCCCGATGGCTCGGGCACATTGTGATGCTCTACCGCTTCGCTGCTTGAGAGCTTCGCCCGGCGGCTTAAAGACAAACAATGGCGCCCTTGCCTACGGCAATGAATTGCCGTTGGAATACCCTACAGTCTTTGGAGGCCGCACATGGGGCGCCCGGTAGAACATATCCTGATCCTTGGCGGCGGCACGGCCGGCTGGCTGTCGGCCACCATGCTGAGCCGGGTCCTGGATGGCCAGGCCCGTGTCACCCTCATCGAATCCGACGATATCGGCACGGTC
>FSUR01000120.1_pt1 | contig 12397 bp, 14 predicted proteins | sample 1637491 | NCBI WGS metagenome assembly FSUR01 (sample SAMEA3914816, study PRJEB12502) | metagenome | biome: forest; material: soil | place: USA | collected 2011-09-16 | depth 0.3 m
ACTGACCGACGATCCGCCGGCGCTTGCCCAAGCCTTTCTATGCGACGACGGTCTGATGCTGACTGGCAGCGATAGTCCGGTGTGTCTGGGCCCCGCCATGGCGCTTTTCGGCTGGCCCGAGGCCTTGCGCACTGGCCGCCTGCCGCAATGGCGGCGCGACGTCGGCCGCGCCCGCGACGGACTGGCCGGCGCAGGCCAGGAAGCAATGATTGATAGTTTCATCCATGGCGCGCGCGCTGTCGTCCGCGGCAAGGCGTTGTCACAGGTGCTGACCGAAGACATTGAATGCAACGGGCGCCCCCATGCTGGCTAATGCCGACGTCTCCATCACGGATCGACACCTTGCGGTTCACGCCGCCAAGAGAAACCGTTGCTGGGTGACGTCGCTGGCTACCCTGCTCGGGCCTGTGGCACGAGAGGAAATCCGCCGGGAAATGACCGGGCCACAGGCTATCGCGGCGCAAGTCCTCAGTTACGTCATCGAAGGCTTCACGCGCCTGATGCGGCTCGACGACGCGGTCTATGCCGGGCACCATCTCCTGACAACCAGCCTCTACGATGATGCCCACGCCGCGACAGCGGTCGATCCACTGCCGGGCAAGGCCGTCATCATCCGCTCCCTCAACCAGCATCACCACGCCGACCTGCTGAAAAACACCGCCACTTTGTGGCCCGTCCGCGTCGTGTGGATCATCGACGATCCTGCATGCGACTGGCTGCCACGCCGTGACGTCCGCCGCGACGTCAGGCGGCTTGCCGACAGCCACTATAGCCGCGGTCACTACACGACGCTGAAGCCGGCGCAGCTCGACCAGGTGATGGCGCTCTATCGCCGCCTTTATATCACGCGATACAGCCGTTATAACCCCGACTACAAGCCCGAATACGTCTTGACCCTGCTGGCCGACGAACGGTTCGAAATCCTGACTCTGGAGCGCGATGGCGAGATCTTCGCCTTCTGCGCCATCCATTGCAAAGCCGGTGTTTTAAGCGTTCCCATGCTTGGTTATAACGACAGTTTGCCAGGCGCCGACACCCTCTACCGCATGGTCATGGTGCTGCCGATCGAGGTCGCCCTGACGCGTGGGCTCGGTGTCAATCTGTCAGCCGGCGCGGCGCGCTTCAAACGCCATCGTGGCGCGAAACCGTATGTCGAATACCTGATGATCCGGGATGACCACCTGCCCGCCTGGCGGCGTTTCGGCTACCGCATCGTCGGTCGCCTCCTGCGCCTTTTGGAACCGCAACTGATAAAGGTCGCGACACAATGACACTTCCTGCCGGGTTGGAGACGACATGGCTGCCTGTGGCGCTCAGCCGCCAGGTTCAGGCGAAGCCACTGAAGCGCCGCGTGGCCGGCCAAGCCATTGTGCTGTGGCGGTCGAAGAACGGCATCCGCGCCTTCCGCGACCGCTGCCCGCACCGCAACTATCCGCTATCGTCCGGCCGCGTCGAAAACGGTGCCCTGACCTGCCCGTATCACGGCTGGCGCTTCGACGGCGACGGCCGTTGCATCGCGGTCCCCGGCTGTGCGCTTGACGCCAATTCAAAGCTGAAGGCCGAAACGATACCGGTGGCCGAACTCGACGGCGCGGTTTTTGTCCGTCTCGAAGGCGGTTCCGACGATGGGTGGATCGACACCCTGCCCCCTATGCCCGACACAACCGACTTCGACCATTTCTGGTGGGCGATGCGGCCCGAAACGGCGCGCGTGTTTGACGCGCTCGACAATGTGCTCGATCCTTTCCACACCAACTTTATTCACGATGGCATCATCCGCGTGAAGCACCGCCGCCAACGCGTCGAACAGACGATCCGCACCTTTGAGCGCAGTTTCGAAGTCGTCTACGTGCAGGACACCGACCACGGCTGGATGCCTCGTGCGCTGGAGGGCCCGCGCGCGCAGAGCCGCGGTTTCTACTATCCGCCTGTTGCCTTCCAGGGACGTTGGGAGGGCCCCAAGGGCCTGACGCTGTGCGTCACCATCTGGTTCGTGCCCGAGGACGCGCACTCGATCCGCCCTGTCGCGCGCTTTTCGACGCCGAAAGCGAAGGGACCGGCATGGCTGAAAGAGGCGATGATTCGCCTCTTCCTTTTCCAGGTCATCGACCAGGACGCCGACGCGCTGAAAAAACTGCACGACAATATCGCGCAGTTCGGCGGCCCGCGCTTTTCCGCCGGTCCCGGTGACCGCCTTGGCGACAAGCTGATGACGCTCTACAAGGGCGGCCAACTGGTTCCGGGAGAATCCGGGCCATTTACCATGGACCTCTGAGCTACTTCTTCTCATCCAGGATATCGTCGAGCAAGGCCGGCGTGCCATCGATCCGTTCCAGGTGCGGATAGCGCAGGCCGCCGTGGTAGTCGATCTTGACCGTATTGACGTAGTCGTCGACCTTGACGACCAGTTCGATTGGATCCGCCCCTGACTTGGCCGCGGTAATCGCCGCCTTCAGCGTATCGATGTCGGCCGTGCGGCCGTTGACGGCAATCAGCGTGCCGCCGGGCGCCATGCCGGCCTTGAAGGCCGGGCTGTCCCACAGGACGCTCGAAATCGTCAGGTCCTTGGTCAGGGCGATGCCGATCGAATAGGCAAAGCTGTTGGCCTTGCGGCGCGCTTCGAGCGCCTTGTAGAAGTCAGTCGGCGTGTCGCTATAGACCAGTTTGTAGCCGCCACGCTTGAGGCCATCGAGCGGCGCGCCGTGCGTGTCGTCGGGACCGTGGCCCTCCAGACGCGTATGCAGGAAGGTCGCCCAGTCGTAGGGATAGACACCGTTCAGCGTCTTCACGACCTCATCGAAGTTATAGGTAGTGACGCCCCAATCGCCGTTCTTGATGCCGAAAAAGGCATTGGCAAAATCGTCGAGCGATTTCTTGCCGCCGGTCTTTTCGCGGATCAACGTATCGGCGTCGAGCCAGATCAGCATGCCTTCGCTGTAATAGTCCTCCGACCGCTGGTTCGACGGCCACGGCAAGGTGGCACGCGACGCAATGATTGGGTCGTTGGTGGTGTCCTGCAAGGCCCGCCATTTGCGCCCCGGCAGGTTGTCGTAGGACGCCACGGTGATCGCAAGATACTGCAGCATCTGGTCCTTCGAATAGAGGCCCGAGCGCGTCGCCAGGACATTGCCCCAATACTGCGTCTGGCCCTCATAGACCCACAGCAGCGAGTCGCGCATGGGCACCTGGAAGCTCGGCGTCCACAGGTCCCAGCCGCGGCGGAACTTGCCATTCCACGAGTGCGTCATCTCGTGCGCCAGCAGCTCGCGGCCGACATAGGCGTTTTTCCAGTCGGTGAAATAGCCGGTCGGGACGCCGTCTTCCGACGAGCGATGGTGTTCCAGCCCGATGCCCCCCAATTTGTCCGACGCCGAAACCAGGAAGTCGTAGTGGTCGTAATGGTGCGCGCCGTAAAGCTTGTAGGCCTGCTGGATCAGCTTGCGGTGGACAGCCAGGGCCTCGTCGCTCGCCACGACCTGTTCGGGCTTGTCGCCCATGACGTTGAGGCGCACGGGCGCCGGCCCGCCTGGGTCGAGGTCGTAGGTCTTGAAATACTTGCCGATATAGACGGGGGAATCGACCAGGGTGTCGTAGTCGGTCGTCTTGAAGGCGACCGTGCCGTCACCCTTCGTTGCCGTGTCCAGGCCCGTGGCATAGCCCCAGCCGGTCGGGAACTTGATCGTCGCATTGACGGGGATGCGGCCGGCGTAATAGCCGGCGGGATAAAGCGATGCGAAGTTCCACTGCAGGTCGATCATTTCCTGCGTCATGACGATGCGCGACACACCTGACGCCGATGGCGCCAGATACATAAAATCGATCGTGATGGACTTGGCGCCCTTGGGCACGTCGACGTGCCAGGCATAGACGTCAACCGGATCGCGCGTCCATTCCAGACGCTTGTCCCCGGCGTGGACATAGATGTCGGCGATGCGCTGCAGGTCTGTGCCGGGCGAATGATGCCCAGGAATCCACTTGGGCAGCATGAAGACGAGGTCGCCGGTCTTGTCGACCGGAATGACCTCATGGACCTTGAACAGGCGGTGATCGAGGTCGGTCATGTCGACCGTGATATCGAGCGGCGCGACGTAGGCAACATCCTTTGGTCCGGCAATGACGGGCGCCGGCGGAGCTGCAATCTGGGCCATGGCGTGAGACGAGACCAGTCCTGCCGCAAGGGCAAGAACGCTGACGAAGGACGTGAAGTGCCTGGACATGTACGCTCCTGAAACCGTTACCGGTCTCAACGAAGCGTAGATCGTTGCAAATGTAAAGATGCTGCCGGTCACATTACCGAACGGTAATTGAACGGCCTACTCGGGCAACGGTATGAATTCCAGTTCGTCGCCTGGCACCTTGGGGAACCGGCCCGCCTTCCAGTCGGCCTTGGCCTGTTCGATGCGCTCGACGCGCGACGACACGAAGTTCCAGTAGATATGGCGTTCGCTCAAACGTTCACCGCCGATGACGACCAGATGTGCTCGCGTCGTGGCGTGCACGGTGACGAAAGCGCCGGGCGTCAACACAGCCATGGTGCGCGCCTCGACCACAAGGCCGTCGATATCGAGTTCACCGTCGCAGACATAGATGGCGCGTTCGTCTACGCCCATGGGGACCTGGAAGGTCGCGCCGACCTTAAGGCGCGCCTCGAGATAAAGCGTTTTAGCATAGGTCTTGACCGGCGACGTCAGACCGAAGGCCTGCCCCATCATAACGCGCACGCTCGCCTGGCCGTCGTCGACCTCAGGGATCGTCGATGCGTCGTAGTGGTAGAAGGCGGGGTCCGTCTCCTCGTCGGCTTCGGGCAGGGCGAGCCACAACTGCAGGCCGTCTAGCCGGCGGGGTTGTTTCAGCGCCTCGGGATCTTCACGCTCCGAATGGACGATGCCGTGGCCCGCGACCATCAGATTGATGTCGCCTGGCGTAATGACGCAGTTCGAGCCCAGTGAATCGCGGTGCAGTATCTGGCCTTCGAACAGGTAGGTGACCGTCGCCAGATTGACGTGCGGATGCGGCCGGACATCAATGCCCTGCCCCGGCGCGAAACTGGCCGGCCCCATATGGTCGAAGAATATCCACGGGCCGACCATACGGTGTTTGGCAAACGGCAGGACCCGGCGGACGAAGAAGCCGCCCAGGTCTTTTTCGCGCGCCGCGATGACCAGTGTTACGCTGTCGGGAAGTGTCGTGTCGCTCATTGTCGTTACCTTTAGTGCCGGCGTCTGCGGTGATATTTTTTCTTCGGTGTGGCGGGTACGGGCGCCGCCGGATCGGTTGTTGGCGCGCCTGGATCGGCGGCAGGCGCCTTAGCGATCAGCTCGACGCTGGTCATCATTGGCAGGTCGAGTTTGGCCACGGTATCGTGCAGCGTGGCCTTTATCGCATAGACGCCGGCCGGGTCTTCGGCATCGAAGCTGAGCAAGACGACCTTGGTACGATTGTCGAATACGCCGCCGGCCTGAGCCTTCCCATGAATCGCCTCAAGCGCGCGGTAGTCGCTGGCGCCGTATAGATTTCCGTCGGGGCGGTAGACCTGCAGGTCGTAGGTGACATTGGCCATGCCCTTGTCGTCGGCCTGCGGACCGGTGAAAACGAGCTTCAGCGCCAGTTCGGCTCCAGGCTCGGCGCGCGCCACGCGGTCGAGGTGCCGCGTGCCCGGCTGTCCGAAGGCCGTCATCTCGGATTTCGGAATGACCACCAGCATCCCCGACAAGGCGCCGTTATGTTCAGGGAATCCGGCAGCCGGGTCGTAGGTCGTCGTCTTTGGGGCGTCGGGCGCCGTCTCCGACACCGGCCCCGCGGTGGGGGCAGCGGATGGCTGGCTGACGGTTGTCGTTTTCTTCCTGCGGTGGCGCCGCGTCCGCGCTTCGGCGTCCCCGCCCCCGGCTGCCGTCACCACAAGGCCGAGACATCCGATCAAGAACCGACGACGCATGGCGCGCTCCCCTTTTTTCGAGCCGGGACTATGTCATGAGGCTCCTGACCGGACAAGCCGGATCGGGAAGTGTCTACAGCTTGTACTGCAAGGCCAGCCAGGTCTTGGTCCGCGACGCCGGAGCGCCCGCGGCGTTGCCGCGTTCGAAGTCGGCATATTTCACCATGGCCGACAGCCGAGGCGTCAGGGCGATGGTCGCTACCGCGTCCCACTCGGTACCGATGCGACTGTTGCCGATACCGGTGTGGAAGTCGTGATAGATAACGCTCAGTACGGGTTTATGCCTATACGGCAGGTTGACAGCAAGCGTCGCATTGAGGTCGTGCAGCCCCGCGGCGAAGGTCTTGTTGCCGCCGGTTGCCGAAAACGCGTCGGCAAAGCCCTGGAAGGCGTGGGCGCTGGTCAGGGGGGCAACGAAGCCCACCGTGCCGTTACCGCCGAGCGATTCGTAGTTGAGCTTGCCCGACAGCAGCTTCGTCGCGGCACTGACTTCGATCATCGTCTCGTGCAGGTAGACGGATTGCGGATTCTGGCCGCCGTTGCGTTCGGCGGCATATTGCGCGACGTATCCGAACGTCGTCTTGCCACGGACCACGCTGCCGCTGGCGCGCAGGCCTGCAATGTCTACCGAAGACGCCCGGGCGTTGACCGCGTCGGCCACGACCGGCGTCGTCGCCGCGGTCGAGAAACGAAGGACGTAAGCGAAGCCAGCGAGTTTCAGCGCCGGGCTTACGGGATAGCTGGCGTTCACCAGATAGCTGCGCGAATGCCAGTCCTTTTCTTCGCCGACGACGCGGTTGATACGGCTCAGGTAAGCGGTTGTCACGGTGAGCTTGCCGGCCGTGGTATCGAAGCGGACGGCGTCGAAAACCTGGTCGTCCTGGCGCCAGCCGGAATTGCCGACGAAACGCCCGTCATCAAGGACGATGCGCTGGCGACCTATGGTCAGACCGGTGGTCTTCGACGGCGCCCACTGCAGTTGCGCGCGGTGTAGTTCGACGACCTGCGGATCGGTGATGGTCGGATAGGTCGTTTTGCCGTTAGCGGTGGAATTGTAGCGTTCGATGGGCGCCGCCGTCGCCTCGACTTCGATCAGCGCCGTCCAGTTATGGAAGGTGCCGCTTTGCCAGCCGATGCGGTTGCGCCAGGTCAGCGCCTCGGCCGCGTTGGCGAAGCCCGCCTGGTCGACATTTTCCAGACGCAGGTTCGATTCGATGAGCGGCTTCGACGTGGAAAGGGCATGGGCTAAGGCAGTTTCGGCGCCGGCACTGGACGTCGCCAGGATCGACAGGGTGGCTGTTCCGGCGGTCAAAAGGATTCTGTAAGACATAGGGGCTCCTGCGGCGTTTCCGCCGTCGCGTTCAATGTTGAATGGCAAAAAAATGGGCGGCACCCGGGAGGAGGCGCCGCCCGACCAGCAGTCAGGAAGATGTTTACGCTGCGGCGTTGTCCGGCACGGCGTCGAGCTCTCCGCTTTCGCGAGCTTTGCGGCCATAGACCAGTTCGAAGACCGGCGACGCCATGACCGTCGTCACGATGGCCATCATGACCAGCATGGCGAACAAGGGCAGGCCGATAATGCCCTTCTGCAGACCGATATTGATGATGATCAGTTCCATCAGTCCGCGCGAGTTCATCAGGGCACCGATGCCAAGCGCCGTGCGGTTGTCTTCGCCGGTAAAGCGGGCGGCCGCATAGCAGGCGCCGAACTTGGCCACGACCGAAACCACCAGGATGGCGCCGGCGACCAGCAGCATCGATGCGGAGTTGACCATGTCGAGACGGGTGTTAAGGCCCGAATAGGTGAAGAACATCGGCAGCAGGACGATGACGGCGAACGGCTCGACCTTCTTCTTCAGTTCTTCGACGAACCTGCCGCGCGGCATAGCCGTGCCCAGGATAAAGCCGCCGAAGATGGCGTGGATGCCGACGGCGTCCATGAAGAAGGCGGAGAGAAAGAAACAGATCATGGTGATGGCCATGACCGTGTAGGTCATCTCACCACGCGCTTCGACCATCCGGCCGAGAGGCGCCAGCAATTTGCGGCCGATGAAGATGGCGAACAGCGCAAAGGCCACGCCCCCGCCGATCGCAATGACGGCGACGCCCGGACCGGCGCCAAAGGCCGCCAGCACGATGGCAAGAACGCACCACGATACCGCATCATCGAACGCGCCGGCCGTCAGCGACAAGGTGCCGAGCGCAGAATTGGACAGGCCCCGTTCGTTGATGATCCGCGCCAGCATCGGGAAGGCGGTCAGGGCGATACAGGCGCCCATGAACAGCGTCGCCTGCGGCAGGGTGACCTTTTCGGTGAACAGGCCCGGCACCTTAAGCAGCCACGGCGTGATCAGGATCGCCAGCAAAAACGGCGTGGCGATACCGGCCAGCGACACCGCCATGGCGCTCTTGCCCTTGGACTTGAAGTGGTCGCCGCGGAACGAGGTGCCGACCATGAACATATATAACCCGACGCCGAACTGCGCCCCGGTATACAGGACAGACTTGGTTTCCTTGGGGAACAGGGCGCCCTGGATTTCGGGAAAGAACAGGCCAAGCAGCGATGGCCCGAGAATAACGCCGGCAATCATTTCACCGACGACCTGGGGCTGGCCCAGGAACTTCTGGCCAAGCCAACCGACGACACGGCAGGTGACAATGATCACGGCCAGTTGCAGGAAAAAGTGCACCGAAAAGTCACTGGGCGCGTAGCTGTGCGTCACGCCATCGGGGCCAAGCGGGCCGTGCGGCGACAACACATTCTGAATTTCGTGGACGGTCTTCGCCCATGTATCGGGCGGTAAAAGATCGAGTAACACGGATATCTCCCTGGGATAAGATATTATGCGGCGGCTCGACTGGGCGGCCTTGCGCTCAGAAAACGAATAAATTTGTGCCGCCGTCAAACGAAAAATATGACCCTACCCTGGAACTAAGCCTTTTATTTCACTCAAAATTTTTTCTGTTGTCATTCGATCACAGTGTAGTAATGTAGAAACATATATTTGTGCGATAACGATGCTACATAGCAACATTGAAAGGCCAACATGGGAACGCTGTCCAGCCGCGAATTCAACCAGGATGTTGGCAAGGCCAAGCGCATGGCGCGAATAGAACCGGTCTTCGTCACCGACCGGGGCCGGCCGACTCACGTCCTGATGAGCTTCGAAGCGTTCCGTCAGATCAGCGGGCAAACCGAGAGCATTATCGACCTTTTGGCCATGGCAGACGAAGTTGAGGTCGGGGGCGCGGGCGACGCCTGGGACAATCCGCGCGGAACCGGGTTCTGACGCATGTTCTTGCTCGACACCCCCGTCATCGCCGAACTCAGCAAGGCCAAGTCCGGCCGTGCCGACGAACACGTCACCCACTGGGCGTCGGGCGTGGCGCGGCATAACCTGTTCGTTTCGGTCATGAGCTTGATCGAGCTTGGCGCCGGCGTGGCCGAACTGGAAAAGAGCGACCGGGCGCGCGGCATCGCAGCCCGCGTCTGGCTCGACGACGCCGTGCCCCGCGCCTTCGAAGGCCGGATCCTGGCGGTCGACGTCGAGGTGGCGAAGCGAAGGGCTGCCCTGCCCCACGATGGCAAGAGCGACCGTAACGCCGTACTCGCCGCAACCGCGCTGGTACATGGGCTGACCCTGGCGACGCGGACGCCGACGGCTTATCGCTTCAGCCGCGTCAAGCTGTTCAACCCCTGGGGCTATACGCCCGAGGACGCCGAGGACCTGGGCGAGGACTGGCAGCAGGTAGCGCGATCGGGGCCTATGTGGCTCAAGAACCTGTTCCTGAGATTTTAAGATAAGGTCTCAGCGCCATCCATTCGTCCAGCTTGGTCTCGAACGGCTTGGTGTAGGCGGCACTGCTTGACGGCAGCGAGATGAGCGCGGGGCCGGCCTCGGCGCCCAGTTGCTTGCGCCCGATGGCCGCGGACGTACCGCCATTGAAAGCAACGGCTTTCAGGCCCGGCAGGCCGGTGACAAGCTCGCGCAAGGCATTGGGGCTGTGGTCGCGGATATTGCCATCGAGGCTGCCGGCGCGTCGCGCTTCCCGGATGACGTCCCATAGGCCGACATGGTGGCTAAGCAATGTGTCCAGCCGCATGTCGTACGGCTGATGGACAAGGTCAAGGCCGACCACGCCGCCGACCAGCCGCCAGAACTGGTTGGTGGGATGGGCATAATAGCGCTGCGCCCTGAGCGATACCTCGCCCGGCAGGCTGCCCAGAATCAGGACACGGACCTGCGCGTCGACGACGGGAGGGAAGGATTGTTTGAAGGTTTCGGCGGACATGAAGGCTGCATACCCGGTCGCCTGGAAAAAATTCAATGCGCGACGGTTGCGAATGTCTGCCGCTTCAGAGCCCTGCGATAATTGACGACAGCAATCATCAATACGATCAAAAGGCCGTATCCGCCCCACAGCCCGACCGCCACCACGTATGGGTAAAGCTCATAATGCGCCAGCTTGGCAGTAAAATGACCGACAACTGCGTCGAGTTGCAAAGCCGCCAAAAAAACGGTCCACAGTTTTCGAACCCTTAGCGACAGCCCGGTAAACAAGACCAGAACAACCACGTCGCTCAACTCTACCCAGATGCCGGGGCCGGACATAGAGTGAGACTGCACCAGCAGCATGAAAATCCACGCCGAAACGATCACGGCGGCCGCGAACCGTTCGGCCGCGCCGCCGTAGGTCAGACTCAGTCCGCAGACCAGTATCGCTATCGCGCCACCGCCATACTGCCAGATGAAGTTGACCAGATCATTCATATAGTCAGGCCGCCGTCCTACCGTTCCTGACGACGCGGAACGGCGCTGGCGCAGATCCGGTTGTGCCGGTTCCAGTCCCACCGCCGCCGGTGCCGGTCTTGTCGGACCCACCAACAGCGACAGCGCCGCATCCGATCTGGGTCTTGACGCCGTCGAGGGCGCCGTGCGCCTTGACCATCGCACCACGGGCATTTGAAAGCATGGTGATGGTTTCGACCAGCGCGCCCATGGCGTCCTGTCCAATAACCATGGACAGATTGGACTCAAGCCGCATTCGCCCGAGGGTACTGGTCAGTGCGGTCACTTCGCAAAGCGCGACCTCGACAGCATTTTCGGCCGTAATCAGTTGTTGGGCGCCCCGGCGCGCCATATCCGCTCGCTTCATTCCACTCTCCAAAAGGCCGTCCCGCTGGCCATAAAGGCCAGCGGCGATAGTCAGCCGGCCTGATGTTTCAAATCTCTGATCGCCTGCATGGTACCGACTGCGGCTTCGATCATGCCCCCGGTGCCCAGCATCAGCAGGAAACCAGCGAGAACAATCAGCCCCAGCCACTGCACCGCATTAAGCGATTTCAGCCATCGCTCGAGCCCGCCCCATCGTCCGTCAGCCAGGCGGTTGCCGCGACCATCGTAAAGATCGCTTTCTCGCTGCCGGCGTTCCTGTCCAACGTCTGCAGCGTCTGGAGCGTATCGTCGATCCGGCACTGTTTGTTGGGCGTTGCCAACATCCGCCAGGCCGTCTCTAGGTCGCTCCAACGCACCAGGAAGTATTGTTCGTTCGGAAGATAAGTCGTGTTCATGGTCAGACCTTGACACGGGATCGACAGCCTCGACTATCGGCCTTGGCGGCCATCCTCCTTCAGGGGGGATGGCCCTCTCGCCTACCCCCTTTGCTTCATACGCCACAAGCAACTTCGCCGCGTCCCGGCTGGACCCCACGCCCAGGCGGCGGCGCGCGGCATCCGTGTGTGTCTTGACGGTGCTCTCGCTGATATCGAGCATCCGTGCGACTTCCTTGGCTTGGAGGTGCTGCGCGATCAGCCGAAGGATTTCCTTCTGCCGCTCCGACAGCGCTTCGACGCGTGATGCCTGATCGTCCACTCTCACCCCCTGGCCGGAATCGTTTGCATCGAAAATTGAGGCCCCAACTTCCACTTGTAAATGATAATCAGAAACGGCGCTAAATTTCCAGTAGAACTGAAATTCCACACATCCGTTTCAGCGAGTGGCGCGCGCAATCACCGCAAGGACAACCCATTGCGTTGGCGACCGGCCGAACTGGCGGCTACCGGCATGGCCTCCATGCGACCTTCGGCAGTCGAACCTGGCCTGGTCGACCTCTACAATCAGCCGCGACGCCCCCGCTTCGATAACGCGTCCGTTGCGGACAAGACCGCTACCCGTCGTAAAGTCGATTTCGTCGCCTGCATGGACAGGCTCGCCCGGCAGGCTGAATTCGACATTGGCAGCCAATCGGGAGGCAAGGAGGGAGGCAGCGTGGGGCATGGGGTCCGGGCGTGGAAATGATTCGAGACGTTCAGGTACCACCGGATACGCAACCATGTGAACATTTTCCACTGGCCGATTGCCTTTCAAAAACAAATTGGCTAAGGACGCATTGTACGGAGACGTGGCCGAGAGGCTGAAGGCACTCGTTTGCTAAATGAGCGTACCCCTAAAAGGGTACCAT
>FSUR01000163.1_pt1 | contig 12385 bp, 6 predicted proteins | sample 1637491 | NCBI WGS metagenome assembly FSUR01 (sample SAMEA3914816, study PRJEB12502) | metagenome | biome: forest; material: soil | place: USA | collected 2011-09-16 | depth 0.3 m
CCCGAGGCTCGGCCAGCAGACGCGCCCACCAGGCGCCGCCGCGCGGATCGAGGCTGAGGACCGAGATGTGGCGGACGTCGCGCGCCGCGGCGATGGCCGCCGCCGGGTCGTTGACATAGCCGTAGGACGGCGCGAAGCCGAAACGCTCGCGCGCCCACACCAGGACTTCGCGCGACTGGTCCGCGGCATTGATGTTGAGATGGAGCCCGCCGCCGGCCTGGCCCTGGATGCGCAGGTTTTCCGAGATCAGCTCGCGCCACACCCGCACCACGATGTTTTGCGACGCCGCCTTGCGCGGCATGGCCAAAAGCTTGCGGATCAGCATGGCTTCGCGGTCGGGGCGCAGCAGGGATGTTGGCGCGCCGTCGTGCTTCAGGTTGCCTTCTTCGCGCGCCTTCGCTTCGCCGATCGCCTTGCCGAGGGCGGCGCGTTCGTCGACGAGGCGCAGGAGTTCCGCGTCAAGGGCGTCGATCTGTAGGCGCAGATCGGCGAGGCCGGGCGGATTTTGCGTACTCACTATCAATGACTCCGGGGTCGAAGTTCAGACCCTATGCCTGTGGATGCTGGCCCGCAAGTCTATAATCGACAAGAGTTGATATAGTTACAGTATAAACAAATGTCATGGCAATGTCGGTGCATCTGCAACTTTCAGCGGACCAATATAGGACTTGCCCTTCTTGAAATCGATTGTCAGCTTCGTACCATCGCTATTGGCACCCAGGGCGAGATCGAGTAACGGCGCCGCTTCCTGCGCTGCGTCACCCGAAATAATGCCCGCTGCCGACAGCATGTCGATCGGCCCGGCCGCGCCTTTGAGCTCGACCTTGACCCTGCCTTCGACGTGATTGTCGGGGCTTGCCGTCAGGGCGTCGCTGCTCAGATGCAGCGTCGTATCCGGGCGCTTCAGTTCGACGATCAGATTGGACGCGACGCCGCCGGCCTTCCAGGCCTCGAACCCTTGCGTAAAGTTGACGCCTCTGAAGGCGCTGACGTGGTTGATTGTACCTTCGACGTGCAGGTCGAGCGGCGCATTCGGGCTGACCTTGCCGGCAAAACCCGGCGCATGGCCGCGTGCGCCGCTCCATCGCACCAGGGCATCGGCGCCGTCGGCGTCTTTTGCATTGGGCCTCAGATAGGCTTCTAACAGCGTTGCCGTATCGAACACGAAGGGGTGGGCGGGATCGGACGGCGTCGCGGCAAGGTCCATACCCTGCAGGCGGATATCGGGCACTGCCTGACCGAGATGCGACAGGCTGGCGCGCAGGACCTTGCCGGTCAGGGCCAATGTGCCGAGCTCGGCGCCGTCCTTGGCGTGGCCACGATAGAGGGTCAGACCCTTTGTCGCCACCAGAACCCACTTGTCGGGATTATAGGCGTTGGCCTCGATGTCGAGCACGGGCGCCGCAAAGCCCCGGCCGCTTGGCGCGACGATGCTGACATCGCTGAGCTTGACCGCCAGGCGGTAGGGATAGCCCTTGACCGAATACGGTGACGTCGACACGCGATAGCCCTGTCTGGTCATGGCATCAGCCTGCGCCTTGAAGGCCGCTTCGACGCGGTGGGCGGCGATGAACCACCACACCGTCCAGGCAATCACCAGTATGGCGACAGCGACGGTCGGGGCGAATACGCCGATACGATGGCGGAGTTTCGGGGTTTCGGTATCGGTCATGGCGAGCTTCCGTTCAGCGCCAGTCCGTTCAGCGCAGGTCCGGCGGATACAGGAAGCGCTCTATGGAGTCGATGGCTTCTTTCAGCGTGCAGCGCTGAATGACCACGCCCACGGGCAGGCTGGAAAACAGTCGTGTCGGCGCAGCGGAATCGAGCATGACAAAGACGCCGCGGTCATCGGCCTTGCGGATCAGCCGCCCGAAGGCCTGGGCCAGCCGCGCCCGCGTCAGAGCGTCGTCATAGAGGCGCTGGCCGAAATGCTGGCGCCGCGCCCGGTGCAGCGTGTCGGGCCGCGGCCACGGCACGCGGTCGAAGGCGATCAGGCGCAGGGCCTGGCCCGGCACGTCGATGCCATCGCGAACCGCATCGGTGCCGAGAAGGCAGGAATGGTGCTCGGCGCGGAAGACGCTGATCAGGTCGGACACGTCGAGCGGATCGACGTGCTGGGCATAGAGCGACAATCCTTCGTCGGCCAGCTTCTGGTTGATGTGGTCGTAGACCAGCTTCAGGCGCCGGATGGCCGTGAACAGGCCGAGGCCTCCGCCCTTGGCTGCCAGGAACAAGGCCTGCATGGCAGCGGCCACCGAACGATGGTCGTCGCGGCTGACGTCGGAAATGACGAACAGCCGCGCCTGGTTCGCATAGTCGAAGGGCGAGGCGATACGCGCCGTCTTAGCGTTCATGACAAGATGGTTGGCGCCGGTGCGTTGGCGGGCCAGCGAGAAAACGTCCTCGGTTGTGTCATCACGCGACCCGTCGCTGAGCGTGGCCGACGCCACCAGGACGCCGTGCGCCGGCTTGAGGACGAACTCGGCCAGCGGCAGGCTGGGATCGACATAGTGGCGGTTGAGGCTGACATCGGCGACGCGGCCGCGATGCATCTCGGCGGAAAACCAGTCGATGGTCTCGATCTTGCCGGTGTCGTCGACGATGTCCTGGTCTTCCAGCGCCAGTTGCTGCAGCAGCGACCGCCACGCCGGCAACAACATGCGGGCACGCCGTTCCAGCCCGCGCAAGATGCCTTCAAGGCGTATGCGCTCGGGCGCTTCCAGCTCCTTGGTGCTGTCGTTCAGGATATCCTCGACGGCGCGGCACAGGGCCAGCAGCGGGGCTTCGATGCCGGCGAGAGCTTTCGACGCCATCTTGGCGGCGACGCCGACGCTTTCGATACAGGGGTGGGCCTCGCATTCGCCGCCGGTGTCGTTTTCAGCCGCCCGGCCGCGCACCGGCGCCTCGCTGCGGCGGATTTCGATCTGGCCCAGCGCCTCGACCAGCAGGGTCTCGATCGGGCCTATGGGCTCAAGTCCCGTACCGTTCTGCGTCCGGGCAGCGATCCGCTGCGTGAAGCCGTCGGACGGCAGGACGGCGGCGGCGCGGATCAGCTCGCGCATGGAGTCTTTAGCTTGGTCTGTTTTCAGCAGGTCGCCGATGCGCGATTCCAGGCCGCGGCCACGCCGTGAACGGCCTTCATTGCCGCGAATCCAGCGCCTGAGCTCGAACGCCTCCAGCCCGGACAGGCGGGTAGCAAAGGCGCTGTCGGCGGCTTCGAAGACGTGGTGGCCTTCGTCGAAGACAAGGCGTGACAGAGCCGGTTGGGGCTCGACGTCGCCCTGTACGTCCTGACCGTTCATTTCGGCGGCCATTTGCGCGCGGGCCCGGTCGCGCAGGTCGTAGGCGGCCTGGGCCATGACCAGCGCGTGGTTGGCGATGACCAGGGTCGCCGAGCGGGCCTTGCGGACGCTGCGCTCGATGAAACAGACGCGGTAATGCGGGCAGGCGGCGTAGGTGCATTCGCCACGCCGGTCGACCAGGGCCGATGGCGACAGGGTATTGAAGACGGCGGCCGGCGCGGTCGGCGGCAGCAGCGACGGCAGCCAGGTCGGGAAGTCTCCGCTCATGATATCGCCGTCGCGGCTGTACAGCACCCAGCGCGCGATCAGCACCGCCATGATGACTTCGGGCGCGGTCTGGGCGGCGCCCAGCCGTTCCTGATAGTTGAGCAAACAGAGATAGTTTTCGCGGCCCTTGCGCACCACGACCTGGGCCTGGCGCTCGGCTTCGCGGTCGAACAGGGCGCGCGTATCGTTGAAGATCTGCTTTTGCAGCGCCTTGGTATAGGTCGACACCCACACCTGGCCCTGCGCCTTTTGCGCCCAGGCGTAGGCCGGCGCCAGATAGCCCAGCGTCTTGCCCGTACCCGTGCCGGCTTCCGCCAGCAGCATGTTGGGCTGGTCCTTCATCCATTTGGGCGCGAAGATGTCGCGGGCCTTCAGGGCGAATTCGCGCTGCTCGGGCCGGCGCTCGCTTAGATTGGCGCGCTTCAGGTCGGCATCGAGCGCGGTCATGACCTCGTCGTCGGTCAGCGAGACGGCGCGCGCCTGGCCTTCGGGCGGCTGGTCCTCCCATTCATCGAGCAGCGACCAGATTTCGAGCGCCGGCGGCGGCACATAGTCGGCCGGCATCTCGGTGCGGTCGAGCACGGCCTGCAACAGCGGCGCCCACGCCCAACCGTTACGCTCCATCAGTTTGATGCCCGACTGCGCCACCAGCCGGAAGCCGAGCGGGGCGGCTTCGAGCTCGGCGGTCAGTTTGCCGATGACATTGATCAGGCCAAGCGCCTGGGCCGCCGCGTCGACCGGCTCGTCGAAACCGCAGGCGATGGCGACCCCGGCGGCGGACGGGGCGCAGAACTGCGCCGGCCGGATGAACGCGAACAGCTCAAGCACGTCGAAATGGCCGGCCTCGCGATAGTTGCGGCCGGCAAACAGGCGGTTACGGATCAACGGCGCGTTGGCGACGATCAGCGGCGCCTGGCCCCACAGCGCCCGCAGTTCAGGCGTAGCGATATGGCGGCTGCCGGCGCCTCCGGACACGCACGGACGGACAGCGGAAAATCCTAAAGCGTCTTCCGGAACATGGACGCGCCACCACGGGTCTTGCGGGCGTGAAAGGGTTATAGGGTCGCTCACCATCTGACCATAGCCTGTGCCGCTTTCGCGGCCAAGTGCGAAACCCCGGCCTATGGCGGCCGATGCGGACGCTTACGTCAATTTCACGGTTGTGTGATGGTTATGTTTCCAGTTACATAGCGATCACATCGGATCACCGCCGCGGGGGCTTGTTCTCTACGGTTTTCGGGGGTTTCGCCTGCATGCGTCACACGCCCTTGCGCGCCTTTTCGCCCCTTCGCCGTATTGCCGTCATGGCCGTCGCCGGCCTGAGCCTTGTGACGTCCGGTTGCAATCGTCGGGAAGCCGCCGATACCGGCCCTCTGGCGATCGCGGCGCGCACGGCGGACGACCATTCCTATGCCCGTCCCCAGGAAGCGCGCGTCCGTCACATCGATCTCGACCTGACCGCCGACTTCACGGCGCACCAGCTCAAGGGCACGGCCAGCCTGATGCTGGAAACCGAGGCCAATGCCAAGCAGGTGGTGCTCGACGTCAAGGATTTGGGCGTAGAGAAGGTGACCGATGCGTCCGGCGCGCCGCTCAAATACGCGCTGGGCAAGGCCGACCCGATGATGGGGCAGTCACTGACCGTCGAACTGCCGCAGGGCGCGCAGAAGATCGTCGTGCGCTACCACACCGAAAAAGGCGGCACGGCGCTGCAATGGCTCGATCCGCAGCAGACGGCCGGTAAGCAGAAGCCCTTCCTGTTCAGCCAGGGCGAAGAGATCAACACCCGTACCTGGATCCCGACCCAGGACAGTCCAGCCATCCGCCAGACCTATTCGGCGCGCATCACCGTGCCGTCCGACCTGGTTGCCGTGATGAGCGCCAAGCGCCTGACGCCCGACGGCGAGGCCGTGCCCGGCCACGCGTCGCAGCGTACCTTCCGTTTCGACATGGACCAGCCCGTCGCGCCCTATCTGATCGCCTTGGCGATCGGCGATATCGGCTTCAAGGAAGAAGGCAAGAATACCGGCGTCTATGCCGAAAAGGCCATGCTCGACAAGGCGGCCTATGAATTCGCCGACCTGGAGCAGATGCTCGACGCCGCCGGGAAGCTGTACGGGCCATACAAGTGGGGCCGCTACGACGTCCTCGTCCTGCCGCCGTCGTTTCCCTATGGCGGGATGGAAAATCCGACCCTGACCTTTGCCACGCCGACCGTGCTGGCCGGCGATCGTTCGCTGGTCTCGCTGGTGGCGCACGAACTGGCCCATTCCTGGTCGGGCAACCTCGTCACCAATGCGACCTGGGAAGACTTCTGGCTCAACGAAGGCTTCACCGTCTATTTCGAAAGCCGCATCATGGAGCAGGTCTATGGCAAGGACCGCGCCGACATGCTGAAGGTGCTCGGCTACAACGACCTGCTGACCGACATGAAGCAGCTCGAGGCAGACGGCCATCCCGAATTCACCAAGCTCCATCCCGACCTCAAGGGCATCAACCCGGACGACTACTTTACGGACGTGCCGTACGAAAAGGGCGCGGCCTTCCTGCGCGTGCTGGAGCAGCGCTTCGGCCGCAAGAAGTTCGACGCCTACCTGAAGGGCTATTTCAGCCGCTATGCCTTCCAGAGCATGACGACCGAAGCCTTCCTGGCCGACCTGCGCCAGCACCTGCTGCACAATGACGGCGACCTGGAAAAAGAGCTCAAGGTCCACGACTGGATCTATGGCACCGGCCTGCCCGACAATATCATCGTGCCGAAGTCGCCACTGCTCGACCAGGTTTCGGCCGAGATCAGCGCCTTTGCCGCTGGCGGCGATCCCAAGGCGCTCGACGTCAAGGATTTCGGTTACCCGCAGTGGGTCTATTTCCTCAGCCACCTGCCGGACAATCTGACGCTCGACCGCATTGCGGCGCTGGACAGCGCCTTCGACTTCACCCACAGCCACAATTCTGAAATCGAGTTTGCCTGGCTGATGCTGGCCGTGCAGCACCACTATACGCCGGCCTTGCCGACCTTACGCGACTTCCTGACCAGCCAGGGCCGCGGCAAGTTCTGTACGCCGCTCTACCGCGCCCTGATGCAGCAACCGGGCTGGGGACCTGACCTTGCCCGCCGTATCTACGCTGAGGCGCGTCCCGGCTATCACGAACTGACGCGGGCTGCGGTCGACAAGGTCGTTAAATAGTCAGCGCTTTACGTCGAAGCTGCCGCCCGTCCTCAAAAAGCGAAGCGTTAGGACAAGCTTCAAGGGCGGCGATTGAGCATAAGCCTACCTTTTAACGTCGAAGCTGCCGCCCGACAGGAAGTCGACAAGTTCGCCATGTGTCGCCAGGCTGATATCGCCGGGCTGGCCGTGCTTGAGGCAGCCGCTGGCTATCCCATAGTTCAGCGCTGTCTGGTCGTCTTCGCCGAGAATGAGGCCGTGCAGCACGCCGGCGGCAAAGGCGTCGCCGCCGCCGATACGATCGACGATGCCGGCAATGTCGTAGGTTTCCGTCTCCAGCGCCCGGTCGCGCGTGAACATCTGGCCCGACAGGCGATTGTGGTCGGCGCTGACCTGGGCACGGCGCGTGCTGACCATGCGCTTCAGATGCGGGAACTGCGAGAAGGCGAAGTCGGCGGCATTGTGCTCGCGCACCGACGTCGCGTCGGCCCCGTCGAACTTGCGGCCGAAGACCAGTTCGATGTCGCGGTGGCCGCCGAACATCAGGTCGGCTTCCGCCATCAGGCCGCGAATGAGGGTCGGCGCATCGCCACCCCACGCCTGCCACAGGGTCGGGCGGTAGTTGCAGTCGAACGAGACGCTGACCCCCATCTTGCGCGCTGTCTGCATGGCCTTGAGCGCCGCGGCGACGCTGTTGGGGCCGAGCGCGGCGGTCACGCCCGAGACGTGCAGCCAACCGGCGCCTTTCAGCAATCTGGCCCAGTTGAAGCGCGAGAAACGCGCCGTGGCGAAGGCCGAACCGGCGCGGTCGTAGACGATGTCGGAACGGCGGTGGATGGCACCTGGGGTTAAAAAGTAGAGGCCCATCCGGCCGGGCGCGGTAAAGACCGCGCCGGTATCGACACCCCAGCGGCGCAGCTCATTGACTGCGCCCTGACCCAAGGCGTTTTCCGGCACGACGCTGATCATCCTGGCGGCGTGACCGAGCCTGGCCAGGCCGACGGCGACATTGGCCTCGGCGCCGCCGACGAACGGCTCGATCAGCGGCAGCTCGTCCAGCAGGCGGCCGCCCGTAGCGGTCATGCGCAGCAGGAGTTCGCCGAAGGCAATAAAGGGCGCGGACGAGGCGGAAACGGGGGCGTTGGGCATGTGACGGCTGGTCTTTGCGGTCCTGGGCATTGATGACACCGGTGTTTCTAACGGCTGGGCCGCCTCAGGTCGAGGCGCATATACAGAAAAAATGAAGGCTGACAAAAAAAGTGGGCGCCGGATGAAATCCGACGCCCAAGGCGGCCTTAAAGGCGGGAGGAATTAGTACTTGTAACGGACGCCGGCGAAGTACTGACGGCCCGGGTGCGAATAGTCGAGCAGAAGGTTCTGGCCGGTATTGCCTTGGGGCGTGTTGTACTGGTCGTTGCGGTCGTCGTACTGGTCGGTGAGATTCAGGCCTTCAAAGACCAGCGTGAAGTTCTTGTTGACCTTCCACGTCGCCTGCATGTCGATATTGGTCGTCTCGTTCTTGCCCTGGAAATCGGCGCCCGAACCGGGGAGCACGATCGAGATATAGGGCGAACGGTGGGCCACGGCGACACGACCGGAGAACGGACCGTCTTCGTAGTAGAGAGTCGTGTTCCACGATTCCTTCGACATGCTGTCGAGGTCGGCTTCGCGGTAGGTCACCGAGGTCGGCGTCGAAGCGACGACGTACTGGATGCGCGAGTCGACGTGGGTGTAGTTCACGATGCCGCCGAAGTGCTTCAGGAAGCCCGGCAGGAAGGTGAATGGACGCTGCAGGTTGATTTCGTAACCCTTGAGCGTGCCGCCCGGCGTGTTGATCGGCTGCGTAACCGAATAGACCGTGGTGGCGTCCTGGCCGGTGCCGGCGAGAAGAGCGACGTCGAAGCCGGTGTCACCGAAGGGGACCGAGCGGACCTGCGTCTGGATGTAGGTCTTGATGTCCTTCTGGAAGAAGCTGATCGTATAGAGGCTATCCTTGTCGGGATACCACTCGAACGCCAGGTCCATCGTATTGGCGCGGATCGGGTTGAGGAACGGGTTGCCGATGCTGATCGTCGAGGTGCCCGTAGTGATCGAGCCGCCGGGCGACAGGCTTTGCAGGGTCGGACGCGCCATCGTCTTCGACGCGGCGAAGCGGATGAAGAGGTTGTCGATCGGCTCTGCCGAGACGTTCAGCGACGGCAGGGTATCGGAATAGCTGCGGGTGATCGTGGTCAGAACGTTGGTCGTGCCCTTGCCCAGCAGGCCGGTCGCCGTCTGTTCGGTGGTCACATAGCGGACACCCAGGTTGCCGCGGACCGGGATGCCGGCCACGTCATGATGGAAGTCCGTCTGGATATACGAGCTGCCATCGCTTTCGCTGGCGTTCCGGTTGTTGGCGCGGGACGACGAGTTTGTCGAGTTGAGCGTGAACGTACCGTAGGTGTTGGTGCAGTTGCAGGTGTAGTTCGTCTTGTCGCCGATCAGCGCGACGTTCGGCACCAGGAAGGTGTTGCCGGCCAGCGAGACGGTCTGCGAATAGCCGGCCAGGTCGCCGTTCAGCAGGGCGTTGAGACCTGCCGACCACTGGTTATTGGCGGCTTCGTCGCGGGCCGGCAGGGCGCCGGTGGTCGGAACAAAGGTGATGCGGCCCGACTCGGTGCTGAGGAAGCTGTAATGCTTGACCGAAGTACCCGCCTTGATCGTGAAGGTGTCGTTCAGGGCGTAGGTAAAGTCGATCTTTTGCGTGTCGAAGCGGTTGTCGACGCTTTGCGGACGGATGCGGATCAGAGAAGCGTCACCGGTCGTCGTCGCCGTCGTGTTGTTGGTCGAGCCGGGTGCGGTCGTGGCGTTGGCGGTTACGTTCGGCGAGAAGGACCAGTAGCACGCCTGGTTGACCGTGCAGCCCGTCGGCGAGGTGCCGTAGTTGAACACCGGATTGCGGCTGTCGGTGAAGTCGTACGAATAGCCCTGGACGTCGTACGAATCCCAGTCGAACGTCGTCTGTTGCGGGTTGCCCTGGAAGGACTCCGAGGCGCCGAGCAGCAGCTTCATCTTCAGCTTTTCGCCGATGTTCTGATCCCAGGTCAGGTTCAGTTGCTTGAAGGTCGTCTTTAGCTCGTCGAAGCGATGTTCAGCGCGGATATCGACATTGTCGAACGTGCCCTTGTACATCGTGCCTTCGCCGTCGATGGCGTAGTTGCGGATGCGGGTCTTGGGATTGCCGGCGCCGGAGCGGCTGAACGAGATGGCTTCGAGGTCGAATTCATCGCGGTTGGCCGAATATTCGGCGTACATGGCGTCGAGGCTGATCAGGGTATCCGGGTTCGGACGCATCTGGAACGAGCCGGTCATGCCGACGCGCTTCTGGTCAGTGATGAAGCGCGAATAGCGCGGGATGCGCGGATGCAGCGCCCGGCTGATCGTCGCGGCGTCGCCGGTCAGCGCCGGATTGGCGGCGTTGGTTTCCGTCGTATTGCAGACGCCACCGGTGCCGGTACATTGTGCGATCGGATGGAAGACGCTGCCGCTGTCGTAATAGCCGGCGAAACGGCCGATATTCGAAGGGCTGTAGGCGTTTTCCCAACGCGTCGTGTTCGGGCCTTCTTCCTGGATCGTGTTGGCGCCGTAGGCGATCGAGAACAGGGCGCCCAGCTTGCCGTCGGCCCAGCGGTTCGAAATCAGGAACGAACCACGGCCCCCAGCCTTCTTGCTGAGGTCGTTATAGCTGCCCTGATAAGAGGCCGCCATGGTGAAGCCCTTGTAGTCGAATGGGCGGGCGGTCTGCAGGTCGACGGTGGCGCCCAGGCTGCCTTCTTCGATTTCGGCCGCCAGCGACTTGCGCACGGTGATCGAGTTGAACAGGTCCGATGCGAAAACGTTGAAGTCGAAGCCGCGGCCGCGATTGGCGCCGCCGGACGAATCCTTGCCGCCGGTCGTCGCCTGGGCTTCCAGGCCGTTCAGGCGGACACGGGTGAAGTCGGGCTTAAGGCCGCGGACCGTGATCGAGCGGCCTTCGCCGCCGTCGCGGTCGATGGCGACGCCCGGAATGCGCTGCATCGATTCAGCGAGGTTCAGGTCGGGAAATTGCGCGATGTCTTCGGATTTGATGACATCGACGATCATGTCTTCTTTTTTCTTCGCGCTGATCGCCGTTTGCAGCGAGCCGCGGAAGCCGGTGACGACGACGACGTCATTGTCAGCGGCCTTGGGCGCGTCTTGCGCGAAGGTCGGTGCCGCGACAAGCAGGGCGCCGCAGCTGACGCTGAGCGCCAGGAGCGCCCGGCGGCGGAATTTAGGCGCAGTTGTAGTGTTGGCGGATTGGGTACTCATAGCTTTTATACTCCCCGTTGGCCGACTTAACGTGGTGAATAAGCGCCACGGTGCCGGAATTGTTTGTAAAGGTCGCCTGTAAAGGTCAATTTTTACTTACCGAATATTGATCCGGCTGACACCGGTGTCATTGCGATTAAACCGCTTTTGGCACTGAATGTGTTGGGAATTAGACATGAAAAAAACCGGCGTGCAAGACAAGAAGACACCGGTAGCACAACCTGCGTGCCGTTAACCACGGCACTGCGGTATTTTTGCCACCGGTGTCAAACCACATTATGGTACAGGTCAGGCCAGTTCGACGGTCTGCGGCGTCGCCGGTGCGGTATTGAGCGTAAGGGTGGCTGTTGCGAGCGGACCGGAGAAGGTCACGACCGACGATTGGCCCGGGTCGATGTCGTGGATGCCCGTCGTGGCGCCCGACGAAATGAGCTGGCCACGGGTCAGCGGACGACCGCGCGACGCGAGATGGCCGGCCAGCCAGGCGACGGCCTTAAGCGGGCCGCCTGGCATGGTGAACAGGCCGCCTTCGCCCACGACCTTGCCGTCGATTTCGGTGCGCGCCGTGAACCGCTTGACCGCCGCTTCGTTCAACGTGGCGACCGTCGCGTCGGAATCGAATTCCGCCAGCTTTTCACCAAGGATCAGGCCGAAATTGTTGCCGAAGTCGGACGCTACAACCGTCGGGCCCAGCTTGTTGATCGTCGCCAGTGGTGAACCGGCCATTTCGATGCCGGCAAAGACAGCATCGATCAGGCGCAGGGCTTCTTCTTCCGAATATTCGGTCTTGGCCGGATCGGCGTCGTGGTCGACGCGGAAGACGAACTCGGCTTCGACCGCGGCGAACCCGCCGACGAAGACCGGCAGTGTTACCGGACCGGTATAGTCCTTGAAGGTCGGCGCGAAGACGGGGCCGGCCAGACGCTCGGTATTGTGCTCGGCCTGACGTTCCGGCGCCAGGCGGCCGATCTTCCAGCCGATGACCGGCTGGTTCCACAGGGCAATAGCGCGGTCCTGGATGGCGTAGGAGTCTTCAAGCCGCGACGGAATATCGCCGGGATAGCCGTCGAGCGCCTTCGCCTGGCGGCGGGCGGCTACGAAGCGTTGCGCGATGTCATCGTGGGTCATGGGTCGTCTCCCGGCGTATTCTGAAACTGTTCTGCTCCTACCGGAAACCGGTGTCAGGACGCAAGGGCCGATCTGTCGGGATTGTGGGAACGGAGAGTGTCGGCATTGCAATGGAGGCCGCAAAGCCGCCGCACCTGCCGAAAATTCGGAAACATTGCGGGCTCAATTTCGCGCCGCTGCCGCGTTCATAAC
>FSUR01000139.1_pt1 | contig 12351 bp, 14 predicted proteins | sample 1637491 | NCBI WGS metagenome assembly FSUR01 (sample SAMEA3914816, study PRJEB12502) | metagenome | biome: forest; material: soil | place: USA | collected 2011-09-16 | depth 0.3 m
CCTATGGCCGGCGTCATGTTCAAGGCCCGCGCTGCCGACGAGTCCACGCCTGTCTCGGGCGGCGAACTGCAGGAAAGCGTGACGGTCTCGGCAACCTTCGAACTGCAATAGGACAGCGATGCACCCGCCTCCCCATGCTCGGCATGGGGAGGCGGACCTTCATGCATCCCGAAGATAAAATCATACCTATTGAATAATCAGATTACGTCACGCGGCCGCACAGAATTTTCCAGCAAACAGAATAGATTACAATGCCGGTATAAATCATCTTGCCGTCCGGGAAATCTCGTTCTAGCGCTAAGCCCACGACCGGAAAAAATACCGGCTCAAGGGAGCGAGACCGATGGATGGACAGGTTATCAAAAAGGTCGTCATCGCGGGTGGTGGTACGGCAGGCTGGTGCGTCGCGACTGCGCTGGGCAAGCTTCTTGGTCCGCTACTCGACATCACCTTGGTCGAATCGACCGAAATCGGCATCGTCGGTGTCGGCGAAGCGACCATCCCGACCATCCGCACGTTTCACCGCTATCTCGGCGTCGATGAAGCCGACTTCATGCGCAACTGCCAGGCGGGCATAAAGCTCGGCATCTCGTTCGACAATTGGGCGCGCCTCGGCGACCACTATTTCCACTCCTTCGGCGTCGTCGGCAAATCAACCTGGCTGGCGCCGTTCCATCATTTCTGGCTGCACGCCAAATCACAGGGCTATGGCGGCGACCTTCAGGACTACTGCCTTGAGGTCCTGGCCGCCGAGGCCGGAAAATTCTACGCCGGCCCCGACAGCCCGCTCAGCTACGCCTACCATTTCGACACGGCGCTTTACGGCCCCTACCTGCGCAAACTCAGCGAAGGTTGCGGCGTCAAGCGCATCGACGGCAAGATCACGCAGGTCGACCAGGACCCCGGCACCGGCTACGTCACCGCGATCAACCTGGAATCCGGCCAGCGCATCGAAGGCGACCTGTTCATCGACTGCACGGGCTTCCGCGGTCTTCTGATCGAACATACGCTGAAAACCGGCTACGAGGATTGGGACCACTGGCTGGCCAATGACCGGGCCTGGGCGTGTCAGACCGGGCTGCACGGTCCCCTCGTTCCCTACACCAGCGCCATCGCGCACGGCGCCGGCTGGCGCTGGGAGATCCCGTTGCAGCACCGCATCGGCAACGGCTTCGTCTATTCCAGCAATCACCTGTCCGACGACGAGGCGCGCGACCAGTTCATGCGCGAGCTCAAGGTGCCGCCGATCAACGAGCCCTTTCACCTAAAATTCCGCACCGGCCGGCGCAAGAAGATCTGGAACAAGAATGTCATCGCCTTCGGCCTAGCCTCAGGCTTCATCGAGCCTTTGGAATCGACCAACATCCACCTGATGCAAATCTGCGCCACGCGCCTGGTCCAGATGTTCCCGTTCAGCGGCATCCACGACAGCCAGGTCGCCAATTTCAACCGGGCGACGTCGCGCGAGGTCGAGAAGATCCGCAACTTCGTCATCATGCATTACAAGGCGACCGAGCGCGACGACACCCAGTACTGGCGCGACCGCCGCGACATGGCCGTGCCCGACGAACTGGCCCACCGCATGCAGCTGTTCCGCGATACCGGCGAAGCCTTCAAGGAAGAGGACGAAATCTTCCGCCTGGATTCGTGGATTCAGGTCCTGCCGGGTCAGCGTGTCGAGCCGCAGGGCTATCACCATCTGGCGCGGATGATGCCGGACGAGCAGTTGCGTGGCACGCTCGATAACATCCGCGCCGAGATCGCCGCCAACCTGGCCCGGCTGCCGGATTACGAGACCTTTATACGCCAATACGGTGGCGCGCCCGCCAGCGTCATGCAGGGCCAGCCGGCGTGAGGCTGATGAGGCAAAGGAAAGCCCTCCTCCCTATGCGCAATATGGGGAGGTGTCAGCGCAGCTGACGGAGGGGTCTTCTCCCGGCACCTTCCCTTCCCGCTTGCACACAGGCGCCGCCCGCCGCATGATGCGGAAAACGGAGGATGGCATGAAACGCAGGGATGTGATCGGCGCAGGTCTGGCGCTGGGTGCCTTGACGGCGCTGCCAGTGCGCGCACAGCCGGCTGCGGCGGGCTTGGTGCGCATTAAAATGGTCACCGGCAAGGGCGCGATCGTGCTCGACCTCGACGCCCAGCACGCCCCGCTGACGGTCAAGAATTTCCTGCGCTATGTCGACCTGAAGAAGCTGGACGCCAACGTTTTCTACCGCGCCATGCCGAACGGCAATGGCGCAGACGGCAATCCGCGCGGCCTGGTCCAGGGCGGCGACAGCCGCCGCGCCCTGCCTCCCGTGGCGCACGAACCGACCAGTCAGACTGGCCTCAGCCACACCGACGGTACGATATCGCTGGTGCGCGGTGGGCAGCTGCCTAGCGGCCGCGGCGACTTCTTCATCTGCGTCGGCGACATGACCTTCCTCGATGCCGGCGGCGGCGGCACGGGCGACAATCAAGGCTTCGCAGCCTTCGGCCATGTCGTCGAAGGCATGGACGTCGTCCGCGCCATCTTCACCGCGCCGGTCTCGGCCACCGAAGGCGACGGCGCCATGAAGGGCCAGATGCTGTCGCCGCGCGTGCCGATCATCACAACGCGGCGGGTGTAGATGACGCAGTCCATGAAACAGCTGAGTCTCACGGCCGCCAGTCTGCTCCTATTGTGCGGCACACCAGCATCAGCGCAAATGCCCGCGCCAGCCATCACCAAATCCCAGGTGGTGCTTCGCAACGTCATCAGCTTCAAGACCGGTCAGGAGGCTGCAGGCGCCTCGGCCTTCCTGCTCGACGTCCGCGGCCGGACCTACGCCGTAACCGTCAAGCACATGCTGGGCGAGGACATGGGCGTCGTCCCGCCGGTCAAGCCCAGCCAGGTCAATACCCAGCTAAAGCAGTGGCTGTTCTTCGTTCCCGGCACGCGCTCGGTCGTGGCGCGCGCCAAACAACTGGTCACGCCTAACGATAACCTCGACGTCGACCGCATCGCCCTATCGCTCGAAGCCGGGACATCGGCTCCGGGGATATCGGTGCTGAAACTGGCGGACATTGCGCCCAAGGCCGGCGACACGCTCTTTATCATGGGCTGTTTGTACGCCGAGGACGCCTGCCACCAGACGACCTACCGCGTCAGCTACCTGGGCCGCCAGGACGGCTATATGCTTGTCAAGCCGATCGACGTCATCGCCGATTTCGCAGGCTTTTCCGGCGCGCCCGTGGTCGACGCCGAAGGCCGCGCGGTTGCCCTTGGCGGCGGCTCCATCGCCGAGGGCACCTATTCGGGCGATTACATCTTCTACAGCCTGGCGGGCTTCGATAAGGACATCCTGAACTAATCGGACGCGGACAGCGGCGCATTCCGGTTGTCGCGGCTGGAAAAATGCTGCTCAATGCCACCGGGTCCAGGGGGAAACATGCCGAATCCGATACGACCAAAGCGTCAGAATCCAGTTTTAACCGCCGTCATTCTTGTGGCGTTCCTGGCTATTCCCGCCGGCATGATCCTGTTCGGCCGCCAGATCGACGACGCCCTGCCGTCCTGGTTCTTGTCCCGCCTGACGGACCGCGGCTATCTCGGCTGGCACCGCTGGTGGCCGATATCGGCATACGAGGCCTTCTTTGCGAGCTTTTTTATCTGGATACCGGGCCTCTTCGCCTATTATCAGATCGATGCCGTCTACCATGCTTTCCATAACAACAAGGGGGCGGCACGGCTTGGTATCATCGCCGCTATCGCTGCCGGTCTTGTGCTGTTCGCCTACGCACCTCTCACGGGAGGCTATGCGATCTACACCGACCGGCTTGTCGTCCTCGACCCTTTCCGCGACCTCGAGGCGCGGACGGTTATGCCCGTCGATATCGACCATATCGACATCGGGTGTCATGAGCGGTTAGAAACCCGCGGTTCCCGCAACTGGAGGGCCCCGTCCTATCGCATCGTGTTGCGGGACGGTCGCGTCGTGTCCTTGCTGGATCTCGCCGACAGGCGTTACGATGATATAAGCCTGATGCGCGCCGTGATCGCCTTCGATGCGACGGCGCGGGCGCGGCATGTTCCCAAACGCCTGCGCAAGAACATCTTCGGCATGGAGATGGGCGACAACGGATACTGTTATGGTCGCATGGAAAAGCATTTCGACCAGACCCTGACGCCAGCGATCAGACAGACCTTCGAAGGCGGTTGACGTCGTTCAAATCTCCCCGTACCCGCCGTTGCGAACAGGGTTATCATAGGTTAATGTCGCCGCCGGGATAAAGGGGGAGCGGCATGACGCAACACCGAAACAACTGGAAACAGGCCGTTGTGGCGGGTACCATCGCTGGCGCCTTCGTGGCTGCCCAGATGGTCCACGCCCAGAGCCAGACGGCCCCGACGGCCACCACCACGCGGCCCGTGGCAGCGTCCACCACCGTCCAGGGGGCGCAGAACCGTCCCGTTACTGCCGCCAGGCTTCCGCCCCCCACCCTGCTGCGCAAGGCGTTACCGCCCGCGCCGGTGCAGTGGCAGGCCGCCATCCAGTTGCAGGCCCGCAATACCCAGGTCCGCCGCCCTAACAGTCTGGCGTTGACACTGCCGAGGGCACAGCTCGACCAGATCCGCCTGCCCGTCGTCTTGCCGCGCGCCGGTCTTATCGACACGGCCAAGGCGAAGCTGGTGGGCTTCGGCGACGCCTACGCGCTCAACATGCCGCAGCCCAAGGGCAAGCAATTGACCATGTACGGCAACCGCAGCTTCGTGCAGGCCGACCGCGGCGCCATTTCGTCGCGTCCGACCGTCAAGCTGGCCGGTGTGCCGGAAGACATCCGCATTTCGCAGATCGAAGACGGCTGGACGGCGACCTTCACGCGCTACGGCGTCGTCTACAGCATCGATTTGTCGTGCGACGACAATGCCAGCCCCGACTGCGCGTCCGACGCCTATCTGCGCAAGGCCATCGCCGAATTCACCGACGTCTCGGTTGGTGCCGAGGCGCAGAACGAAGCCAAGGCGCCGCCGAAAGCCCAGGTTTCACCCAACTGGCTCAACCAGATATTCACAGCGAAAAAGGGAGGCTGATCATGCGCAAATTGGCCCTCTTTTCGCTGTGCGCCCTGACGCTTTCCGGCTGCGACCAGCTGATGCCGCCGTCCGGTGACAACAGCAGCGCCGCCCCGGCATCCGAAGCCGCATCGGAAACCGCGTCCGAAAGTGCATCCGACAGCATGAGTATCGATGCGTCGGCTTCGGCGGAAGCATCGTCATCAGAGTCATCGTCCTCGGTCGCAGCCTTCCCGTACGAACCCGCCACCGAGCTCGTCTCGGGCTCGGGCCAGGGCTATACCGACACGTCGAACTGGGCGCCGGGCATCTGCTTCCCGATCGCCAGCCTCGCCTTCGCCAACAGCCAGGTCTACAGCCCCGGCGGCGACCATTACCCGTCCTATGGCCACGCCTCGGGCAGCCAGTGCGATCTCAACAACTACGCCTATCCGTGGCACGACAATTTCTGCGAAGCGCGCTCGTGGTCGAACGTCATGTGCAAGGCGGGCGCCGGTCACCAGGGCCAGGACATCCGGCCGCAGACCTGCAAGGCCAAGACATACTGGGCGGTGGCGGTCGAGGACGGCTCCATCACCCAGGTCGGTTCCTACACCGTGGCCCTGACCGGGACCGAGACGCCGCACCGCATCTTCCGCTATCTGCACCTCGATTCCGGCTCGCTGAAGGTCAAGGTCGGCGATCACGTGGTGCGCGGCCAGAAGATCGGCCTGGTGTCGGACAATTTTGGCACGTCGAATGGCAAGCCGCAGCACACGACGATCCACCTGCATTTCGAAGTCCGCATCGCGCAGTCGGAAACACTGCCGGACGGCACGATATTGGCGGCCTCGAGCTTCGTGCCGCCGTATAATGCCCTGGTCGACGCCTATTCGCGACATCTGGCCGGCGATTGCCAAGTGGTTGAGTAGATCCGGCACGGCATGAATTATCGATAATCGATAAATTCCGTTGACACATCACCACCGTTCCCTTATCGATTATCGATAAGGAGACCATCATGACCAAGCAACATCCGCTCATTCGCTCTACCAGCATCGCCATACGCATCGGCCAGGTCGTCAACGGCAGCTTCGGGCTTGGTATCGGCCTGTTGCTGATCGCATCGCTGGTCATGGGCGACAGGTTCACTGCCATCCTCCTGCACGCCGACTTCCAGTCCGGGCTCGCCGTAACGACCGCAGGTGCGCGCTGCCTGATGGTCGTCGGCGTGCTCGCCGCCTTCGCTACTCAGCTTATCCTGCTCGTCCTCGGTCGCATGGCCGCGTCGCTGTCGGACGATCCCTTCGCCGCCGCCAATGCATCGCGGCTTCGCACCATCGGATGGGCGCTGCTGGGCATCCAGCTTCTGGATTTTCCGGTCATGGCGATATGCCATTTTGCCCCGGCAATAGGACAGGTCGTCGACAGGGGCATTTCGCTCAGCGGCTGGCTGGCCGTGCTGATGGTTTTCGTCCTGGCGCAGATCTTCGAAAAAGGCACGGCGATGCGCGACTATCTCGAAGAGACCATCTGACACATGCAGATTGTCGTTACGCTCGATGAGATGCTCACCCGAAAGGGCATGACCCTGACCGAGTTGTCGGAAGCCGTCGACCTGACCCTGGCCAACCTGTCCATCCTCAAGACCGGTAAGGCGAAGGCCATACGGTTTTCGACCCTGCTCGCCATCTGCGACGTGCTCGACTGCCAGCCGGGCGACATCCTGGCCTTCAGCCGCGGCGCCACTCCCGAATAATCCTTCGATAAGGTGATCCCATGGAAACGCCATCCCCCCTCCGCCTGAACATTCTGCGCGGCGGATACCTCTTTATTGCCGCGGGCCTGGGCACGTTCATGTGGCCGCGCCTGATCGCCGACGGCCCCCGGCTGGAACTTTCGCAAGGCATTGTTCTATCCATGCTGTGCGGCCTCGGGCTACTGTGTGTCCTGGGACTACGCTATCCGTTGCGCATGTTGCCGCTGCTGCTGTTCGAAATGACGTGGAAGACGATCTGGCTTGTGCGTATCGCCTTGCCGCTGTGGCTTGGCCACCGCGTCGATGACGCCTTCGCTGAAAACCTGTTCGCCGTCGGAATGGTCGTCATCTTGCCATTCATTGTTCCATGGGACTATGTCTGGCGTCATTACGGGCTTCAGGCCGGCGATCCCTGGTGGAAAAGCCGGCCGAAGCAAGAGGTGTGAAGGTTACGCCGCGGCCGCCAGGCGGCCAAGATCGTTGCCCGCCGCCGCAATCGCCGCATCGCGCGCATCGGGTCCCATGCTCAGCTTTTCGGCACGAATGAAGGTCACGTCAGTGATACCCACAAAACCCAGCATGGTGCGGATATGCGGTTCCTGGCTGTCCATCACCGCCGCCGGGCCTTCGGAATAGAGACCGCCGCGCGACTCGATGACGATCGCCTTCTTGCCGGTCAACAGGCCGACCGGACCGTTTTCGGTGTAACGAAAGGTCCGCCCGGCGCGCAGCACGTAGTCGAACCACGTCTTGAGCAACGCCGTGACACCGAAATTATACATGGGCGCGCCGATGACGACCAGGTCGGCGGCTTCGATCTCTGAAACCAGCGTTTCCGAGGTCTGCGACAGTGCCACTTCGTCGGCGCTTTCGGCGGCCGTGCCGGCAAAGCCGGCCAGGTTCAGCGCCGACAAGGGCGGCAGAGGATAGCGGCCCAGGTCGTGCTCGGTAAAGGTCGCGTCGAAATGGCCGGCTGCGTAGGAGTTGCGGAACTGGTCGATCAGCTGGTTGGACACGGAACCCGCGCCGGCAGCCGACGACTTGATGATCAGGACTTTAGACATGGTGGTCTCCTTTGCCCGTTTGCTGCGGGCATCACTGTAAGATTTTTGGATGACTCCGGATGGCCGAAGGCCATCCGGCAAGGGCGACCGCCCGTCGCCACCCATGTGACGAGCCTGGCGGCGCTTGAGCGGAAAATTAGTCGAACAATCCGCGCTGGTAGTCGCGGATGGCTTCGTGGATCTCGGCGACGGTGTTCATGACGAACGGCCCGTGACGGACGATGGGTTCCTTGAGCGGATAGCCCGACACCACCAGCACCCGTGCCTCTTGTGCACCGGCCTTGAGTGTCAAGGCGCCCTCGCCCGCCAGCACGGCAGCCTGGGTCTTGCCGACCGAGGTGCCAGCGATGTCGATCGCGCCGTCATATACATAGGCGAAACCGGCGTGGCCGTCAGGGATATCGAGCGTCACCTCGCCGCCGTCGGTGAGAAAGACATCGGCGATGAAGGGCTTCGTCGTCGGCGAGGCGATCGGGCCGGAGACGCCGGACTGTTGCCCGGCAATCAGCTTGATCGTATTGCCGTTCGCTTCGATCAGCGGAATGGTCGCGGCGGGGATATCCTTATAGACCGGATCCAGCATCTTCTCGCTGCCCGGCAGATTCAGCCACAGCTGGAAGCCCTGCATCAGGCCGTCCTGCTGTTCGGGCATTTCCGAATGCTGCAGGCCGCGCGCCGTCGTCATCCATTGCACGTCACCGGGGCCAAGCAGGCCTTCGTTGCCGCGCGTGTCCTTGTGGCGCATGCGGCCGGCCAGCATATAGGTGATAGTCTCGAAACCGCGGTGCGGGTGCTCGGGAAAGCCCGCGATATAGGAATTGGGATCGTCCGAGCGGAATTCGTCGAGCATCAGGAACGGATCGACGTCCGGCAACGCCTGGGTGCCGATGACACGGTTGAGCTTGACGCCGGCGCCGTCCGACGTCGGCAGGCCGCGGACCGTGCGGGCGACTGTGCGGGTCCTGATAGCAGTGGTGGTCGTCATGGCGGTGTCTCCTTGCCCGGGGTTCACCGGGGATGACGTGTATATAACGCGGCTTTATCGTTGCAAAAAGACACGCAATATGAGAATTTACGTTGCAGTTTTTGCAACTTAATGCGCTCAGAGGCCCGCGCAGGCTCGCCGCATCAGCGGCGGCGTGCAGTCGCACGCTGGCAAGCGGCGACGAATTCGTCATCGCAGCTTGGAAAGGAGCCGCTCCATGGATCGCCCCGCCGTCGACCTGACCGATGTCCAGGCCTTCTTCCTGGTCGCCGATACCGGCAGCGTGGTGCGCGCCGCCGAACGGTTGGGCACGTCGAAATCAAAGGTCAGTCGCCAGGTATCGCGATTGGAAGAGGCGCTGAACGCCCGGCTGCTCACCCGCAATGTGCGCGGCGCCCAGCTGACCGACGCCGGACATCTCTACTATCAGCGCGCCAAGGCGGCCATGTGCGACCTGGAGGCCGCAGGTGAAGCCGTCGCGGCCTCGGTATCGGAAATCGCCGGCCCGATCCGGCTGACGGGCCCCTTGAGCTTCGGCGTGACGCATCTGGCCGACGCGCTTTGGGAATTCGCCGCGCGTCACCCTAAAATCGAGTTCGACATCAGTTTCTCCGACAAACGCATAGATCTGATACGCGAAGGCTTCGACGTGGCGATCCGCATCGGCAAGCTTCAGGACTCGTCGCTGATTGCGCGCCGTCTTGGCAGTGTGCACGGCGTTACTGTCGCTTCCCGGGCCTATCTCGAAGCCGTGGGCCACCCCAAGACGCCCGAGGACCTGGCGCACCACCACGGCCTCTATTACGCCAACGCCAATCCGACGGCAGAATGGACCTACCTTCGGCAAGGGCGTGAAATGTCCGTCAGACCGCCGCAGCGCCTTCGCGCCGATAGCGGCGACATGCTGCTCAAGGCGGCGATCGCGGGCCTGGGTGTAGCGCGCCTGCCGGCCTTTATCGCGGCCGGCGCTATCCAGAGCGGCCTGGTCGAGGCCCTGCTGACCGACTACCAGGTTGGCCAGTCGGAAATCCACGCCGTCATGCCGCCCGCATTGGCCGGCACGGCGCGCATCCGCGCCCTTGTCGACTTCCTGGCGCTCAAGTTCCGGTCGGAGGTGTTGTAGTCTCATAATGCCAATGCACCGCTTCGGGCGGCGGCTTGACGGGCGCAAACACCATCTTGCGAAAATCGGCTATGCATCGGAGCGCCGCCGGTCCCGCCGAAGAACCGATATCGCTCGCCGACACGCGGAACAGGCATCCCTTTTGCGATGTCAACAGATCCCCGTTCTGATCCCAGTCCACCCAGTCGGTGCCGCTCAGCCGCAGCCAGACAGAGTCATCGGGCAAGACGACATCATAGTCGGCCTGATCGCGGTTGCCCGGAGGTCCGCCCTGCCGTTTCGTTTGCATCATGACGACAACGCCAGCCGCCGAGCGCTTCTCATAAAGCGGCGACACTGTATTTCTGAAATCGTACCGCAGCGCTGGATCGGTCAATGTCCATCCGTCCCGCATCAGACGCTCGTGATAGAGGTCCTGTCCGGCCGAAGCGTCCCAGGCACGCCGGGTCACAACCATTCCCTTCCTCAGCTTGAAGCCTTTTGCCAACGCCATATCGTCTGCGCGGTGGTTTAGCCGAATGGTTCGTTCTGCATCAAACAAGCCGCCGCCGGCATCGACGCGGGCTTGCGGCCACATGGCCAAGGCCGTGAAATATGGCGGGCGGCTCACGGCCGTCCACGCCGGGATCGTCAATTGTTGTCCAGGCTTCCGAGCGTAGTAAACAAGAAAATCGCCTTCGGGAGAAAGGTCGGCGAAACGGTCAAAGATCGTGCCCTTGAACCACTGACCCGGCTGAAAACTGTCCGTCTGCAGATCCCAACGGATCAGGCGCGTCAGATTTTTGGCGCTGTGGCGGAAAATGGCAGCAACGCGCGCCTGACGCGCAATAAGGACGAAAAGGCGGCAATCTGTCTGGTCGAACATGGAAAGGCCCGAAGTCGAGTTGAGAGCCGAGAGTGAACCCGGCTACCGCGAAAGTCCATATTATCCCCGTGGTCGTTTTCCGAGGCAATAAAAGGTCTCAATTCAAAAATCCCCGATTCTTACGTTATCGACACACCATTGAAAAATATCAGAAAAACGCACACTCCACGGTATAAATTATAGTAAAAATTCGTTTACTACTTTCGTTATCCAATATTCTTTCGCCTTTGTTTAGCCACATGCGCCAATCTGGCCCCAGCAATACAGTTCCCACCGCTCACAATGAGCAACCGGGCCTGTAATGTGGTTTTTAGTGCTTCGGGCAAAATGCCGGGAGCTAACTTCAAAATGAAGGATGAAGAAGAATGTCTTCCGTTAACACCAATATCGGCGCCATGGTCGCGCTGCAAAACCTGAACACCACCTCGTCCGAATTGATGAAGACCCAGACCCGTATCTCCACGGGCCTCAAGGTCGCCAACGCCAAGGACGACGGCGCTGCCTTCGCTATCGCTCAAACCCAACGCGCCACGGTGTCGTCGCTTGACGCCGTCAAGGATTCGCTGTCGCGCGGTTCGTCGGTCGTTGACGTCGCCATGTCGGCCGGCTCTTCGGTCTCCGACATGCTGACCCAACTGAAGGAAAAGGCTCTTGCGGCTTCGGATACGTCGCTCGACACCACGTCGCGCACGGCTCTGAACAACGACTTCACCTCGATCCGTGACCAGATCACCAAGACCCTGTCGAACGCCACCTTCAACGGCATCAACCTGGTCAATGGCACCAATGCCAACATCACCGCGTTGGCCAACGCGGATGGTACCGGCAAGATCACGGTTGCGGGCCAGGACATGTCGCTTGGCGGTTCGGTCGTTACCCTGGCGGCTACCGCCAGCTTCGGTACGGCCACCTCTGCGAGCAACCTGCTGACCACGATCGATACGTCGATCAACAACGTGTCGTCGTCGCTGGCCAGCCTGGGTACCTCTTCGAAGGCCCTGGACAACCACGCTTCGTTCGTTGGCAAGCTCCAGGACTCGATCACGGCCGGCATCGGCAACCTTGTCGACGCCGACATGGCCAAGGAAAGCGCCAAGCTCCAGGCTCTGCAAACCAAGCAGCAGCTCGGTATCCAGGCCCTGTCCATCGCCAACCAGTCGACGGGTACGGTCCTCAGCCTGTTCCGCTAATACCGGTTCAGACCGAAAACTCCCTCAAGGGGCGGCAAGCGATTGCCGCCCCGCTTTCGTTTTCCAACAGCTGGTGATAGCCTCCGACAATCGCGGGGGAATTGTCGTGGCGAAATTTTCATTCTGGCGGTTTTTCTTTTCGCTCAAAGGCCGCATATCGCGAACGGCATTTGCCTTTTTTCTGGTCCCGGAACGGTTGCTCATATGGGGCGCCAATTGGCTTATCAACCGGCCCGAATTGCACTTGGGATTCATGCAGAAAGCGTTGAGCACCGCCGTGCTTGGCCTCATTGCCTTGCTTTTGCTTTGGCCGCGATATGCCGTTACGGTCAAGCGCCTTCA
>FSUR01000217.1_pt1 | contig 12113 bp, 8 predicted proteins | sample 1637491 | NCBI WGS metagenome assembly FSUR01 (sample SAMEA3914816, study PRJEB12502) | metagenome | biome: forest; material: soil | place: USA | collected 2011-09-16 | depth 0.3 m
GATGGCGACGATTCAGCATGTTTCCAATCCCGATATTTGGTGCGTTGTATCTATTTTTGATTGCATCGCTGACATTTTGCGACGGCTTGACGAAGATTGCACGTGAAAAAGAGCGCAGTCCGGCGCGGGCATGCGCAAAATTTTGCGTTATCATGATCGAAAATGATTTAAAACGGTGGCCATGCAAGGGGATGTGGCTGAGCATTCCCGCCGAAGTGGATGCCGGTTCGGCGTAGGAAATGCGACAACAGCATGGAGAGGAAGCTGATGCTCAAACTGAAACTGACGATGGCGACGACCGTTGCGGCCCTGATGATGGCCGCAGGAGCCACAGCGGAAACGCCTGAGACGCCTTTGCCGCATTTCGATGCGAACACTGTCCCGCCGGCGGCCGACGTCATCGCGGCCATGAAGCGTGAGGCCTCGGCCGAGGTGACCCGCCTGAAAGCCATTGATGCCGCACCCGACACGGCGCGCGAACGCGGCGGCGGAATCACGCCGAACTGGGTCTCAGCGACCTTCCTCATCGGCGCCAGCCGGCTGACGCGGATGGCCGATGCGCCCGATGTCCTGGACTATACGCTAAAGGTGGCGCAGCGCTTCAACTACGCCCTGCGCACCGGCGGAGCACCGGTCAACCTGCTCAATGCCGACGACCAGGCCCTGGGCGACGTCTACGAAGACATCTATCTGCGCCAAGGCCTGCCGGGCGTGCTGATGCCGCTGCAACAGCGGCTCGACTATACGGCGCCGTACCTGGAGAAGTCGCCAGAGCCCAGGCGGCTGATCTGGTGGTGGTGCGACGCGCTGTTCATGGCGCCGCCCGTGCTGGCGCGTATGTCGGCGATCACCGGAGATGCCAAATATATCAAGGCCATGGACGTGCAGTGGTGGCGCACCTACGACCGCCTGTGGGACGAGAAAGAGCATCTGTTCGCCCGCGACGAACGCTTCGTCACGCGCGTCGACGAAAGCGGCCACAAGATCTTCTGGTCGCGTGGCGAAGGCTGGGTGTTGGCCGGATTGGCGCGCCTGCTGGAGACCATGCCGGCCGACTTCCCGTCGCGCCCGCGCTACGTCAAGGTCTACCAGCAGATGGCGGCGAAGATCATCACGCTTCAGCAGCCCGACGGCCTGTGGCGGACGAATCTCCTGAACACCAACGCTTTTCCGGAGCCCGAGACATCCGGCACGGCGCTCGATACCTTCGCGCTCGCCTTCGGCATCAACCACGGCCTGCTCGACCGGAAGATCTATTTGCCGCACGTCACCCGCGCCTGGGCGGGTCTGCACGACTATATCCTGCCGAGCGGCATCCTCGGCCAGGTCCAGACCGGCGGCGATCAGCCGGTGCCGACGAAGCGCGAGACCATCGGCCTCTATGCCAGCGGCGCCTACCTGCTGGCCGGGTCCGAAGTGGCCAGGCTCAACGAGCCCGAAACGGCTCTGCCGCTGGCCGTCCGGCAACCCGCGGCCATGACCATGGTACCGTCCGACATCGGTCCTTCGCGCCCCGCACAGACGGCGGCCGAGGAAAACGAAAACCAGCGCAAGGTGCTGGAACGGCAGGCGGTCAAGGACCTCGGTTATGATCCCGTCACTGACGATCCGGACTATACACCCGTGTACAATATGGGTACAAAAGTCAAAAAACAGGGAAACGTGAAATGACCATTTTGCCCAAGTTTCTTGTTGCGTCCGCTGTCCTGTGCCTGGCCACACCCGCCATTGTTTCGTCAGCTTGGGCCGTCGAGCCCGTGCCGATGCCGAAGATCGTCAAGCCGGTCGAACCGCCCAGCGAGGCGGGCAAGGCGCCGGCCGCCTTCGCCGGCGTGGCGCCCTATCGCTATGACGACGTGCTGTGGGAAAACGACCGTATTGCCCACCGCCTCTATGGCCATGCGCTCGAAGCTTACGAGCCGCCGTCGGGCTCTGGAATGGATGCCTGGGGCAAAAACGTTCGCTGGCCTTTTATGGAGCGTCAGCTCCATACCGGGCAGCAGCACGACTATCACGGCGAAGGCCTCGACTTTTACGACGTCGGTGGCACGCGCGGCATGGGCGGCCTGGGCATCTGGTACGACAATAAGCTGTGGACGTCGCGCAATTACGTCAAGGCGCGCATCCTCAATCCGGGTCCTAAAGAGGCCAGTTTCGAAGTCGACTACGCGCCGTGGCCGGTCGATGTCGGCCGTAAGGTCTGGGAGACCCGCCGCCTGACCCTGCCCATGGGCACCAACTTCACGCGCATGGTGTCGACCATCGGCTCGGACAGCCAGGCGCCGCTGGTTGTCGGTATCGGACTCGAAAAGAAGCCGACGGGTCAACAAAAGGGCACCTTCACGGCAGACCGCGCCACCGGCCGCTTCATCTGGTGGGGGCCGACCGATGCGGAAAAGGGCACCATGGGCACGGCGATCATGGTCGATCCGGCCATGATCGCCGATGTCAAGGAAGACGCCGACAACTACCTGGTGCTGATCACTGTCACGCCGGGCAAGCCGTTCGTCTATTATGCGGGGGCAGCCTGGGATAAGGGGCTGGACTTCCGCACCCAGGCCGACTGGCTGGGATACGTGCGTGCCCAGACGCCGGATTTCAAACCCTGATACGGTCACCGATATGGCGTCGCCGATAGTTCGATTTTTGCCGCTTCTCGCTGTACTGGCGGGCCCGGCCCTAGCACAAACGACGGCGCCCTCACCCGGGGCGTCGCCGGCGATTGCTGCCGAGGTCCAGTCGACCGACGCGATAGACCGCGTCTGGTCGGGGCACAGCGTGCGCTTTGCACTCGTCACGACGCCAAAGACGATCGTCATCGGCTATTACGACGCCAACCGGCAACTGACGATTGCTTCGCGGTTGAAGAGCGGCGGCGGCTGGGTCTACCAGAAGCTCGACACTTGGAACGACTGGGACAGCCATAACTATATCGCGCTTGCCGCCGACAGCGCAGGCCGGCTGCACGTCACCGCCAATATGCACGCCAGTCCGCTGACTGCCTTCGTATCGGATCCGTCCGGCGATGTGCGCACACTGACGCGCGTGGCCGTGCTGGTCGACGAAGCGTCCGAGCGGTCGATGACCTATCCGATCTATTTGCGCGATCGCGAGGGCCGGCTAATTCTGAAATACCGCGACGGCCGCAGCGGTAACGGCAACGAGGTCTACGATATCCTTGGTGCGGCTTCGGGGACGTGGTCGCATCTCCTGACCACGCCGCTGACCGACGGCGAGGGCCACCGCAACGCCTATTTCATGGGCCCGTTGCTGGGGCCCGACAAATCGTTCCATATCGCTTGGGTCTGGCGCGAAAGCCCGATGGCCGAGACCAATCACGACCTGAGTTATGCGAAGAGCCCCGATCTCGTGCATTGGTTCCGCTCGGACGGAACGCCGCTGGACTTGCCGATCCGGCTCGACAAGGCCGAGATCGTCGATCCGGTGCCGGTCAAGGGTGGCATGATCAATAACAATACGGTGCTGGGCTTCGACGCTGAGGGCCGGGCCATGATCACCTACCACAAGTTCGATTCTACCGGGAATACGCAGATCTATGTTGCACGGCATGAAACAAAGGGCTGGCATATCGCGCAAGTCAGCCATTGGAAAGACTACCGCTGGGACTTCGGCGGCGGCGGGTCATTGAACGCCGAGCTGTTCGTCTCGGGTGCCGAGCCGGCGGGCAAGGGCGTGCTGCGCGTGCCGGTTATCCGTTTGGGCCGATCGATCGACTTTATCATCCGCGCCGACACGCTCGAGACTGTCGAGGAGCGTCCAGTTGTTTCGCTGGGCGACCGGCTGAAAAAGACGATCAAGGTGCCCGACGGCATGCAACTCAATGTCGTCGATGCGGCAGGCGACGGCGACACGCTCTATGCTCTGGCCTGGGCCGCACGGCCGCCGCATCGCGACCAACCCTCGCCTGATATTCCCGATCCAACGACATTGCTGTTTCTGACGCTGAAGGCAGGGAAGTAGTTACACCGTCACCTGCGTGCCCAGTTCGACAACGCGTCCCGGCGGGATGTGGAAGAATTCGGTCGGATTGGTGGCGTTCTTCATCAGGAAGATGAACAGCTTGTCCTGCCACGCCGGCATGCCGGCATTGGCCGATGGCACGACGGTCCGGCGGCCGACGAAGAAGCTGGTCGACATGATATCGTACTTCAAACCCAGCTTGCGGCATCGCCCCAGGGCCTTCGGCAGGTTCGGGCTTTCCATAAAGCCGTAGCTGAGCGTCACCTTCTTGAAGTCGGCGTTCAGCACCTCGATCGCGATGCGTTCGTTATCTGCGACGCGCGGGGTATTGGTCGTGCGCACGGTCAGGATGATGTTGTGCTCATGCAGCACCTTGTTGTGCTTGAGGTTGTGCATCAGGGCGACCGGGGCGATATCGGCATCGGACGTCAGGAAGATGGCGGTGCCGGCGCTGCGGTGCGGCGGACGCTTTTTCAACATCTCGATCAGGTCGCTGAGCATGACCGAGTCGCGCCTTGCCTTATCGCCGAGACTCTGCGTGCCACGGGTCCAGGTGACCATGACGAGGATCATGGTGGCGCCGAAGGCCAGCGGCATCCAGGCGCCGCTGAAGAACTTCGTCAGGTTGGACGCCATGAAGACGGCCTCGATGGCGCCCAATGACACCAGCAATGCCAGGGTCCGCGCCCGCGGCCACAGCCACTGCCGGCGCAGTACGACATAGGCCAGGACCGTCGAGATGAACATGGTGCCGGTGACGGCAATGCCGTAGGCCGAGGTCAGGTTGTCCGAACTCTGGAAGGCCAGGATCAGCACCAGCACACCGATCATCAACATGGTGTTGATCTGCGGCACGAAGATCTGGCCGGCCTGGGTTGCGGACGTGCGCTGGATATCGATGCGCGGCAAAAGACCCAGCTGAACCGCCTGCTGCGTCATTGAAAAGGCGCCGGTGATGACAGCCTGCGATGCGATCACCGCCGCCATGGCCGCCAGGACCATGACCGGCCAGTAGAAGGCGTGCGGCACCATGCGCCAGAACGGGTTGCTGGCCGCTTCCGGATGCAGCAGGGTCAGGGCACCCTGGCCGAGATAGTTGAGGATCAGGGCCGGGAAGGCGACCAACAGCCAGGCGGTATTGATCGGCTTGCGGCCGAAATGGCCCATGTCGGCATAGAGCGCCTCCGCACCGGTGACGACCAGAAAGATGCTGCCGAGGATGACGAAGCCGGTAAAGCCGTTGGCCACCAGGAATTGCAGACCATAGTGCGGGCTGAGTGACAGGAGGATGTCCGGACGGCGCACGATATAATAGACGCCCAGCGCCGCGATGACGGCGAACCACAGCAGCATGACCGGCCCGAAAAGGCGCGCCACCTTTTCCGTGCCCTTCGACTGAACCAGGAAGAGCGCCACCAGGATGATCATCGACACCGGCATGATGAACCGGTCGAGACTATGGCCGACGTGCGGCGCGTCCTTGAAACCTTCGATGGCCCCCATGACGGTCAGGGCCGGCGTAATCAGGCTGTCGCCGTAGAACAGGGCCGCACCGCAGATACCGAGGAAGAAGATGGCGGGCGAATATTTGCCAAGCGCCTTCTGCGCCAGCGCCATGAGGGCCAGCGTTCCGCCTTCGCCAGCATTGTCGGCGCGCATCAGGAAGATGACGTACTTGACCGTGACGAGCAGCAGCAACGCCCAGAAAACAAGCGAGATGACGCCGAAGGTCGCCAGATGCGGATCGGTGCCGGCGCGTGTGTGATGCAACGCCTCCTTCATGGCATAGAGCGGCGAAGTGCCGATATCGCCGAAAACGACTCCGATGGCGCCGACGGTCAATGCCCAGAAGCCTTCGGCGCCATGGCCATGGCTCTTGGCGGCCTCCGTGTTTACCGGTGGTAGAACGGGTGAAGGCGCAATAGATATGGCAATATTTTCTGAAGACATGACAAAACTTTTCGCAGTGCAATATGACACTGCCGCCAATAGCCCGTTGGCCGTATGCCGGGTGTATAGCTTGCGTATAGATTTCGTATAGAAACGCCTTTCTCTGCCGGCAGAGCTTGGCAAGGACGCGCTACGGCGTGTAATGGGCCGATCTGCAACAAGTGGCGGCCATGGTGCACGATACGCCTGATCTCAAGCCGAATATGCTGCTGGCGAGGCCCTGGCGTCCTGTGTGGAGACGCGTGCATTGGCTATGGCGCCGGGTGACCGCGACGTCGGGCACCAAACGGGCGCGCCCGTTCGCCTACGGGCTGGCGGTCGGCGTCATGGTCCTGTGTACGCTGATCGGCCTGCCCCTGCGCGACCTGACCGAGGCTGACAATCTGGCGATGATCTATCTCACCGGCGTCGTCGTGGTCGCGGCGCGGCTTGGCCTGGGACCGTCGATGCTTGCGTCGGCGGTGAGTGTTGTCGCGTTCAATCTCGTCTTCACCAAGCCCTATTACAGTCTTAGTTTCACCGACCCGCACTACCTTGTCACCTTCGCCGTCATGCTGGTCACGTCACTGGTGGTCGGCTCCATGACGGCGCAGTTGTCCCGTCATCTTAACGAGGTAAATACGCGCGAACACGAAGTGCACCGTCTGTACGACCTGACGCGCGCCCTGTCGGCAGTACGCGGCGTCGACCGCATGTGCGCGGTGGCCATCCAGTATTTGAGCGGACCTTTCGATCTCGGCGTCACCGTTTTCGTGATTGGGCAGGGCGGGTTGGAGGTCTTTCCCGAAGATGCGGTGCGCGCCGACCTAAAGGCGATGGGCGCGGTCGAATGGGTGCTGGCCAACCACCGCATAGCTGGCCGCGATACCGATACCCTGCCGTCGGCAGCGGGTCTTTACCTGCCGCTGTCGGCCGAGACCGAAATGCTGGGCGTTTTGGGCTTCACGCCGCGCGACCCGGCCCGCCATTTCACCGGCGCCGAGGTCCTGCAGTTCGAGACCTTCGCCAGCCTGGTCGCCGGCGCATTACAGCGCGCCCGCCGCGCCGACGAGGCCGAAAGTTCGCGCGTCGATAGCGAAAACGAAAAGCTGCGCAATGTTCTGTTGTCATCGCTGTCGCACGACCTTCGGACACCGCTGACCGTGATGAACGGCTCGGTCAGTTCGCTGTTGCGCATGCGCAAGGACCTGCCGCGCAAGGCTGTCGACGAACTGACCGGCGTATGGACGCAGCTCAATCGCCTGCAGAAATTCGTCGGCAACCTGCTCGACATGGCGGCACTCACTTCGGGCCGGATGAAGCTGAACCTCCAGCCCTACACGATACAGGAGATCATCGGCGCGGCGCTGTCCCACGTCCAAGCCGGGCGCGAACAGCGGACGCTCCGTACCCAGATCAATGGCGCCTTGCCCATGGCGATGATCGACGGCGCGCTGATCGAACAGGTCTTCGTCAATCTGATCGAGAACGCCTACCAGCATACGGCCAGCGACGGCGACGTCCTGGTCCGCGTCGAAAAGGACGCAGACACCTTGCGTATTGCCGTGTCGGACAATGGAGACGGCCTGCGTGAGGGCGAAGAGACCCGCATCTTCGAACAGTTTCAGACCGGCCAGACCGTCAGCTCCGATCGTTCGGGCGGAACGGGGCTGGGCCTTGCGATCTGCCGTGGTATCGTCCAGGCGCACGGCGGCATGATCTATGCCCGCAACAATCGCGCCGCCGACAACGGCCGGCCCAGTGGCGCCAGCTTCATTTTCACGCTTCCCATAGCCAAAGATCTTCCATGACCGCATCGTTCCGTATCCTGTCGATCGAAGACGAGGGCGATATCCGCAAATTTCTGCGTTCGACGCTCAGCGCCAATGCGATGACGGTCATCGAGGCGGCGACCGGCCGCGAGGGTCTGAAGAAGGTGACGACCGACAATCCCGACGTCATTCTTCTCGACCTCGGCCTGCCCGACATGGACGGCATGGAGATCATCCGCCAGATTCGCGAGTGGACGCGGACGCCGATCATCGTCATTTCGGCGCGCGGCCAGGAACGCGACAAGATCGAGGCGCTGGAGCTCGGCGCCGACGACTATCTGACCAAGCCGTTTGCGTCGGGTGAACTGATCGCGCGTATCCGCGTGGCGCTGCGCCATGCCAACCGACCCGCCGGCGACCAGCCCTTCGTCTATAACTACGACAGCCTGGTAATCGATACGGCGGCGCGCCGCGTGCGGCTCGATGGCGAAGACGTCCACCTGACGCCGATCGAGTACAAGCTGCTGATCGTGCTGGCGCGCAATTCCGGCAAGGTGCTGACCCATTCGTTTCTCCTCAACGCCGTCTGGGGACGCCACGTGCCCGACAACCAGACCTATCTGCGCATCCACACCCAGCACCTGCGCGAAAAGCTCAAGGACGACGCGCTCAATCCGCGCTTTATCGTCACGGAGCCGGGGATAGGCTACCGGCTGAAGCCATAGATAATTCGATTGCCGCGATTTCCGCGACCGGGCGGACAGTGCCTACCCCTTCACCGTCCGCCATTCCGCAATAATAGCCGCCGCTGCCGCCTCGACATCCTCTTCTGTCGTCGCATAGCCGCTGATCGAAATGCGGATAATCCACGCGCCGCGCCATTGTGCTCCGCCAACAAAACAGACCCCGGCTTCCTGAATGCGGCTTATGGCCGCCTTGGTCAGCTGATCGGCCTTGTCCGGCGCCAGATCGGTGCCAAGACGCACAGCCAGTTGGTTCAGCACAACGTCGTTGAGGATAGCGATATCGGGCTCCGCCTCTAGCCGCCGGGCCATGCGTTTCGTCAACATGCAATTGCGCTCGATCATTTGAGCAATGCCCGGCCGGCCGAGGTGACGGACGATGGCCCACGTGGCAAAGCCGCGTGCCCGCCGCGACAGTTCCGGCGCGTAGTCGGACGGATTGCGACCGCCGTCGTCGGCACCCGGCAGATAGGATGCGGCAATGATCATGGCGCGGCGGTGGGCCGCCTTGTCACGGACGATGGCGTACCCGCAATCATAGGGCGTCTGCAGCAGTTTGTGCCCATCGACCGCCCACGAATCCGCAGCCTCGACGGCGACGGTCAGGGGCCGCAGTGCCGGCGTGGCTCTGGCCCAGAGGCCGAAGGCCCCATCGACATGGACCCAAGCGCCGGTCTCGCGCGCCGCCGCGGTAATCGCCGGGAATGGATCGAAGGCGCCGGAATTGATGTGACCGGCCTGAGCGATAACGATGGCCGGGCCCGCGGCCGCGCGGATAGCGGCCGTGGCCGCATCCGCCTGCATGGCGCCGTTGGCATCTGCCGGCACAGTGACGACGCGCCGGTCGCCGAAACCCAGGAATTTCAGGGCAGCGAAAACCGTGGTATGCGCCTGTTCGCCCATGATGACGGTGATCGGCGGGGCGCCGAACAGGCCATCACCTTCGACGTCCCAGCCGACGCGGCGCAGCATCTCGCCCCGCGCTGCGGCCAGACAGGTGAAATTGGCCATGGTCGCACCGGTGACGAAGCCAAGGGCGGCGTCGCGCGGCAGATCCATGAGCTCGAGCAGGGCCGCGGCCGAAGCGTCTTCGGCCGCGGAAGCCGCTGGAAAGCCGCGGTGGTTGCCGGCATTCTGGTGCCATACCGAGGTCAGCCAGTCAGCCGCCAGACCGGCCGGATGGCAACCGCCGATTACCCAACCAAAAAAGCGCGGGCCGGTCGTTGCGGCGAGGCCGGGTTCCGCCAGCGAGATCAGTTCGTTTATGGTTTCCTCAACCGGCACCGTGACGTCGAGATCGGTGAGCGCGAATTTGGCGACCTGCATCTCATAGCTGTCGGATGGGCGTTGCGGGCGTGCACCATCGCCAGCGCGCCGGCCGGCGGAGTAGCCGGCAAGGCCGTAGAGCAGTGTCTCGAGACTTGATGATGTCATGGCAACTCGCGGCGAGAAGAGCGAAGGTTGCCGATATCTATGTCAGGTTTTTGCCGTTCGGTTAGGTAAAATGGAACAGCCATGATTTTCTTCGCCGTTGGCCGACCGACCCTCTGAAAGCGCAACGACTGAGACGACTGATTGAACCCGCTCAGGTCTCTGGAAACCTGGTCCGGAATGGCGCGGGCAAATTAGCGCGTGTCGAGGTGTGAGACGGAATTCTTGCCAAGGCTTTGCACGCCTAAGCCGATTTCTTACGGCAAACTTACAAACGCTGACCTATCCGTGGTGCGTGACTGCGTACAGCCACTCGTCGTGAACGGGGTAAAGCGCGCATGGGTATCCGGACTTTTCGACGCGTCCTGGCGGCGGGCCTTGTTTCAGCGGGATTGGGCGGCTGCAGCCCGCGCAGTATCCTGAACCCGGCGGGGCCGGTTGGCGGCGGCGACGCCCAGATCTTCATCGACGCCACGGTGATCATGCTGGCGATCGTCGTTCCGACGATCCTGCTCGCCTTCTGGATGGCCTGGCACTACCGAGCCTCGAACGCAAAAGCCGAATACCTGCCCCACTGGTCCTTTTCCGGACGGATCGAGGCTATCGTCTGGGCCATTCCCATCCTGACCATTATGTTCCTGGGCGGCGTCATCTGGATCGGCTCCTACGCATTAGACCCGTTCAAGCCGTTGCCGTCGAAAGAACCGCCGCTGGAGGTCCAGGTCGTGTCGCTCGACTGGAAATGGCTGTTCATCTATCCGCAGCAGGGCATAGCCACGGTCAATCAGCTGGTGGTGCCGGCGGGGCGGCCGGTCCATTTTTCGATCACCTCGGCCAGCGTTTTCAACGTCTTCTTCATACCGCGGCTCGGCTCGATGGTCTACGCCATGCCGGGCATGGTGGCGCAGCTCAACCTCCAGGCCGACCGCCCTACAGTGTTGTTCGGCCAGTCGTCCCAGTTCAGCGGCGATGGTTTTTCCGACATGCAGTTCGAAGTGAAGAGCATCGCACCGGCGGAATTCGCCACTTGGACAAACGCCGCGCAAACCTCTGCCCTCGTCCTCGACCAGGCCGGTTACACGAGCCTGGCCCGGCAAAGCCAGCGGGTGATGCCGACGACCTATCGCGGCGTCGACCCGAACCTGTTCCATGCCATCGCCATGCAGACCGTTCCGCCGGGCCCCGGCCCACAGCCGGAAAACCAATCGCACGCCGGTCGCGAAGTCTCTACGGGAGGGAAACACTGATCAATGTTCGGTAAGCTCAACTGGTCGGCCATTCCCTTTAGTCAACCCATTCCCCTTATCACGTCGCTGGTCCTCGTCTTAGGCATACTGGGCGTGCTGGGCCTGGTGACGGCGAAGGGCTGGTGGCCCTATATCTGGCGCGAATGGATCACCAGCGTCGATCATAAGCGCGTCGGCATCATGTATTGCATGCTGGGCATACTGATGCTGATCCGCGGTTTTGCCGACGCCATCATGATGCGTACCCAGCAGGCCGCCGCCATCAATGCGCCCGGATATCTGCCGCCCGAGCACTACAACCAGATCTTTTCGGCGCACGGCACGATCATGATCTTCTTCGCCGCCATGCCCATGGTCATCGGCTTCATGAACTTTGTCACGCCGTTGCAGCTGGGCGTGCGCGACGTCGCTTTTCCAACCTTGAATTCAGTCAGCTTCTGGCTGACGGCTTCGGGCGCGCTGCTGGTCAATATCTCGCTGTTCATCGGCGAATTTGCCCGTACCGGCTGGTTGCCCTATCCGCCGCTCAGCGAGCAGACCTATTCGCCAGGCGTCGGCGTCGACTACTACCTGTGGGCCGTACAGATATCTGGCGTCGGCACATTGATGACCGGCATCAACTTCGTCACGACCGTGCTCAAGATGCGATGTCCCGGCATGAGCTATCTCCGCATGCCGATCTTCTGCTGGACGACCCTGGCGGCCAGCCTGCTGATCATAGCCGTCTTTCCGATCCTGACGGCGACCCTGGCCATGTTAAGCCTCGACCGCGTTTTCGGCTGGCACTATTTCACCAACGAAGCCGGCGGCAACCCGATGATGTTCGTCAACCTGATCTGGGCGTGGGGGCATCCGGAAGTCTATATTCTGGTCCTGCCGTCCTTTGGCATCTTCTCCGAGATCTTCCCGACCTTTTCGGGAAAGCCCCTGTTCGGCTATCGCTCGATGGTGGCGGCGACCCTGTTCATCTGCGTCATGTCGCTGCTGGTGTGGTTGCACCACTTCTTCAC
>FSUR01000150.1_pt1 | contig 12062 bp, 11 predicted proteins | sample 1637491 | NCBI WGS metagenome assembly FSUR01 (sample SAMEA3914816, study PRJEB12502) | metagenome | biome: forest; material: soil | place: USA | collected 2011-09-16 | depth 0.3 m
CCGTAATTATAGCCCAGCACCAAGGCCGATTTCGCGTCCGGCCACATATTCTGCGGGTGCTTGCGCCGTTCCAGCGTCTCTTCCATCCACGCCATGTCGCCGTGATAACCGGCGTCGACAAAGGCTTCCAGCCGTTCGGATGCCGCCCAGGCTTCCGGCAGGGGCGCAAAGCGTGCGGCCGAAAACCCCAGCGCCATCGCCTCGGCCCGGATAAGGCCGGCGAGGTCTGCAACAGGTTTTACGGACGCGCCCACGGCTTAGAAATCAAGTTCTTTATAGTGCGCCGCGGCCGGAACGCCCGGCATCTTGTCGTTGAGCAGCGGCCGGAAGCACGGCCGCGACTTGATGACCATGTACCAGGTCTTTAGCGCCGGGTAGCGCGCCCAGTTGATCTCATCGAGATAGTCGAGCACGCTCAGCTGGCCAGCGCAGGCGAAATCGGCATAGCTCAGCGCATGGCCGGCCAGCCAGTTGCGCACCTGAAGCAAGCTTTCGAAATAGCGCAGGTGGTCCTTCAGGGCTTCACGGCCGGCGCGCATGGCGGCAATGTCTGGCGCGCCGCGGCCCATCAGCCGCTTCTCCATCTTTTCGTGGAGCAGGAGGGCATTGACCTCGTAGTCGAACTTGCGCTCGAACCAGCCGACCAGACGCCGTGCCTCGGCGCGTTCGTTGACATTGGTGGGCCACAGCGCCGGGTCGCGCACGGTTTCTTCCAGATGTTCCAGAATCGCCCGGTCTTCGCACACCTTGTGCGTTTGGCCGGGATTGCCGGGCTCGGGCGTCTCGACCAGGATGGGCAACAGGCCCGACGGATTGAGGCGCAGCACCGTGTCGGACGGTTCCCAGTAGCGGACGTGGATTTCTTCGAACGGCAGCTTCTTTTCGCCCAGGGCCAGACGCACGGCGCGCGAATGCGGGTCGAAGGCAAAGTGGTAGAGCTGTCGGGTATAGGTCATTCCTGTCTTTCTGCCGCGGCCTGTCCGGCATCCGGTTCGTGGACGTCGCCACCGTGAAACACGCCGGCGTGCGGCTCGGCAAGTCCCTTGGGATCGGGATGGATGATTATATCCGCATTCGGATAGACCTCAATCAGTCTGTTTTCGGCGGCGATGATAATGCTGTGGGCGTCGGCCAGGCTCAGGCGCGGGTCCAGTTCGACGTGCATCTGGATCAGGATCCACGGACCGGCCAACCGGGTGCGCAATTCATGCAGGCCAAGAATGCGCGGGTCGGTCAGGACGGTGTCGCGAATATGAGCCACCGCGTCGTCGGGCAGGGCCTCGTCCATCAGGTGGGTTGACGCTTCGCGAAAGACGCCGATGGCGGTCCACAGGAACCACGCCGCCATGACGAAGCCGGCCAGCGGATCGAAGATGGGAAAGCCCGCCGCCGCGACGATGACGCCGACCAGGCCGATGATGTTGGTCACGAAGTCGGTCAAGTAGTGCATGCGGTCGGCGGATACGGCCAGCGACTGCTGGGATTTCAGCGCCCGGGTCTGCACCGTCACCAGCAGGAAGGTCAGAACCAGCGACAACAGCAGCACGGCGATCGACCATATCGAGGCCCGTGCCGGCTGGGGATGCAGCAGCATGTGCAGGCAGTCCTGCATGATCAGCGCGCCCGAGGCGAAGAGCAGGGCGCCCTGGAACAGGGCGCTAAAGGCTTCGGCCTTGCCGTGGCCGAACGGGTGCTCCTTGTCGGGCGGGGTACGGGCATAGCGCACAGCCAGGAAGGTGACCAGCGAGGCCAGCAGGTCGAGCCCGGAGTCGGTCAACGACGCCAGGATCGACGGCGACCCCGACAGGAACAGGACGATAGCCTTGGTCACCACCAGCACCGCGGACACGGTGACCGACAGGGCCGAAGCCAGCGCGATGTGGCTGGTGGCGTCGGCTTTAGGCGTCGTGGAACCGGGGGCGGGGAAGGCGCTCATATCAACAGGTCTTATCACGCATGATCCGGTGCGCAAGCCTTGACGGCGCATCTGCCGGCGAATCGGGCAAGGCGGCGTAAAGCTGTTAATAAGCGGTAAAGCATCATGGATTTTTGCGTCGAACGGGCCTAAATCAGAAGCCGGAATCAATCTTGATAATAGGCCGCCGCAGGACGTGGCGCGCGCCAGAGGACAATGCCATGTCACGTGTCTGGATCAGTCGTACGGAGGCGCTGAAGCGCCTCGACGTCAAGCCACAAACGCTTTACGCCTATGTCAGCCGCCAGCGCATCGCCGCCAAGAGCGATCCCACCCATCCCCGCAAGAGCCTATACGCGCTCGATGATGTCGAGCGGCTGTCGCGCCGCGCGCCCGGCCGCACCGCAGGCCAGGTAACGGTGCCGGCGTCCGCCCCGGTCTTCAGCCTTGGCGGCGGCACGGTGACGCGTGGCGAAGCGGCGATCGACACCGAAATTTCGATCACGGTCAATGGCCGGCACTTCTATCGCGGCCGCGATAGCCTGGCCCTGGCCGACAGCGAGAATTTCGAAGCCGTGGCGGCCCTGTTGTGGCAAAGCCCGACGCCCAATCCCTTTGGTCCCTTGAAGCCGCGCCCGGACGTCAACTTCCCGGGCGGGCCGCGCATGCGCGTCCTGTCGATGCTGGCGCGCCGGCTGGAAGAGGACGCGATGGTGGAACTCCATCCCGATCGCGACCTCGGCATCGAGGCAGCAGGCCTGCTCAACGAAATGATCGATGCCATTACCAATGGCGGGCCGCGCCTGTTCTTCCATCAGCGCTTGGCGCGCGCCTGGAAGGTCTACGACAACAAGGATATCGACCTGCTGCGCCGCGCCCTGGTCCTGTCGGCCGATACCAGCCTCGACGAAGCGACCCTGGCGGTCCGTGCGGCGGCGGCGGCCATGGGGCCCTTGGCCATACCGCTCAATGTCGGCTTCGCGACCATGACGGGGCCGAGACTCGCCGGCCGTATTTCGCGCGCCGAGCTGTACGTCACCCAGGTCCGCCGTCAGGGTAATCCGCAGCTGGTGGCGCGGACCCTGCTCAACCAGGGCCTGGAACTGCCGGGTTTCGAAAAGGACCCGTCGCCGTCCGAACATCTGCGGGCGCGTAACCTGATCGAGGCCGCGCCGCATATGGGTGAGGACCTGAAGACCATTCTCAAGGTGGGCGAGGACATTACCGGACAGCCGGCGGGCATGTCACTGGCCATCGCTTTGATCGGCCGCCATCTCGACCTGCCGCGTGAGGCGCCGATGACGCTTTATGGCATCGGCCGCAGCGCCGGTTGGCTGGCCCACGCTATCGAGCAGATGCAGAGCGGCGCGGGCCCGAAGGCGCGGTTGCGTTATATCGGTGCACCCCCGCGGACCATCGTTCCCGAAGAAATTTTGCAGCGCACCAATTAACAGCGCCGACAATATGCTTTATGACCGCGTGAGATCGTAACGCGGGGATCATCATGCATTATCTGTTGTCGGTGCTGCTGGGCATCATCGAAGGCCTGACCGAGTTTCTGCCGGTATCGTCGACCGCGCACCTGTTGATCGCAGAAAAGCTTCTGGCCTTTCAGGATCCGGGCGGCAATTTCACCGTCATGATCCAGTTGGGCGCCATCCTGGCCGTGGTGATCCTGTACTTCTCGAAGCTGTTCAAGGCGGTCGTTACCCTGCCGACGTCGGTGGAGTCGCGGCGGTTCGCCATCAGTGTCCTGGTGGCCTTTTTCCCGGCGGTCATTATTGGCGTGCTGGCCAAGAAGTTGCACCTGATCGATGCTCTGTTCGACAATATTCCGGTCATCTGCGGGGCTTTGATCGTCGGCGGGATCGCCTTGTGGGCGGTCGACATGTACGCCAAGCCGCCGGTGCATCACGACTCCGCCAAGCTGGATATCAAGACGTCGCTGTTCATCGGCCTGTTCCAGTGCCTGGCGATCATCCCGGGCATGTCGCGGTCGGGATCGACCCTGATCGGCGCCATGGTGTGCAAGGTCGATAAGAAGGCCGGCGCCGAGTTTTCATTCTTCCTGGCCATTCCGACCATGCTCGGCGCCTTCGTTGTCGATTTTGCGGAAAGCCACAAGAGCCTGACGTCGGATCAGTACAGCGCGATCGCCATCGGTTTTGTCGTCGCCTTCCTGTCGGCCCTGTTGGTCATCAAGCCGTTCATCAGCTTCGTGCAGAAGCGCGGCTATGGCTTCTTCGCCCTGTGGCGGGTTGTCGTGGGCGTGGCCGGGCTGGTGTGGTGGTTCGGCTTCGCACACGGTTAACGAATGGGGTTTGGGGCCCGCGGCCCCAAGCCTTAAGACCTAAAGAAAAAAGCCTGGCCTTTCAGGCCGGGCTTTTTCTTTAGATCATCGAAGATGTGGGGTCACGGACCCCACGCCCCATTCGTTAAGCGGCGACGGCGAACTGCCCATTCTTGCGGAACCGCCATAGATAGGTCGGCACGATCGACTCGATCGCCGTGGCCGCAATCCCCAGGTCCTTCAGGCCCTTGGCGCCCTTGGCCACGATATTGTCCTTCTTGAGCATCAGGACCTGGTCGCTGGTCAGCGGGGGCTTGATCGGCGTAATCGACGCGATATCGCCGATAAGGCCGATGGCGCTGGCCGCGGCGAACGGCAGATAGACCAGCGGACGCGGACACATGATCTCCTGCGCGGTATACTTGATCAGGTCGCGGAACTCGAACACTTCCGGCCCGCCCAGTTCGTAGGTCTGGCCAAACGCCTTGGTGTTGCCAACGGTGCGCGCAACCGCCGTGGCGACGTCGGCGACATAGACCGGCTGGAACTTTGTGCGGCCGCCACCGATCGACGGCATGACGGGCAGCGTCTTGATCTGAATGGCAAGATTGGTGAAAAAGCCGTCCTGCGGGCCGAAAATAACGCTGGGGCGCAGGATGACGGCATCTGGGATAGCCTTCTTCACGCCTTCTTCGGCGCGGCCTTTCGAAGCAAAGTAGCTCGACGACGAATTCGCGTCGGCGCCAATGGCCGAAACCTGCACGAAGCTGCGGATGCCGCGCGCCGCTGCAAGGCGCGCCATGGCGTCGGCGGCCTGGCGGTGGACGCCTTCGAAGTTCTGCGACAAGCCCTGATACATGATGCCGACCAGGTTGACGACGGCGTCGGCACCGTCGAGCGCGCGGGCAATGTCGGCCTCGCGCTTGACGTCGCAACGGACGACCTGGACTTGGCCGACGTCACCCTGCAGGCGCAGGTCATAGGCATGCGGCGGACGGCGGACGGCAACGCGAACGCGCCAGCCTTGACGGGCCAGGGCACGCACCACGTGCTTGCCGACAAAGCCCGAACCCCCGAAAACCGTGACAACCTGCGTCATGAGTCTATTTCCTGAAATCATTGCACAGGCCGGGATAGCGCAAGGCTTTGACGACTGCAATGCCTATGTCGGCCTGCGGTGCCAAAGCCCTGCACCGGAGCATTAATCCGCTCCGAACAGGTCGCGGGTATAGACCTTGGCCTCGACGTCACGAATGTCGTCCGAGATGCGGTTGGCGACGATGACGTCCGACATGGCCTTAAAGGCGTCGATGTCGCGGATGATCGGCGAATTGAAGAAGTCATCGCCCTGGAAGGCGGGTTCAAAGATCACGACCTCGACGCCCTTGGCGCGGATACGTTTCATGATGCCCTGGACTGACGAGTCGCGGAAATTGTCGGAATTGGTCTTCATGGTCAGGCGATAGATGCCGACGGTCTTCGGCTTGCGCGACAGGATGCTGTCGGCGACGAAGTCCTTGCGCGTCGTATTGGCGTCGACGATCGCCTTGATCATGTTCTGCGGCACCTTGGAATAGTTGGCCAGCAGTTGCTTGGTGTCCTTGGGCAGGCAGTAGCCGCCGTAACCGAAGGACGGGTTGTTGTAGCCCTTGCCGATGCGCGGATCGAGGCTGACGCCCTCGATGATCTGGCGGCTGTCGAGCCCATGCGCTTCGGCGTAGGAATCGAGCTCGTTGAAATAGGCGACGCGCATGGCGAGGTAGGTGTTGGCGAACAGCTTGATCGCCTCGGCCTCGTCGCAATTGGTGAACAGGACTTCGATGTCCTTCTTTTCGGCGCCTTGGCGCAACAGGCCGGCGAAGGTGCGGGCGCGCTCCGAACGCTCGCCCACCACGATACGCGACGGATAGAGATTGTCGTACAGGGCCTTGCCTTCGCGCAGGAATTCCGGCGAGAAGATCACGTTTTCGGTGCCCAGTTCCTTGCGGACGCGGGCCGTGTAACCGACGGGGATGGTCGACTTGATGACGATGGTGGCGTCCGGATTGATCGGCATGATCTGGCGGATCACCGCCTCGATCGATCGGGTGTCGAACCGGTTGGTCGCCGGATCGTAATTGGTCGGCGTGGCGACGATGATGAAGTCGGCGCCCTCGAAAGCCTCTCTGGCATCAAGCGTCGCCTTGAAGTCGAGCTTTTCTTCGGCAAGAAAGCGCTCGATCTCGGCGTCGGCGATCGGCGAGATCTTGGCGTTGAGCATCTCGACCTTGGCCGGCACGACGTCGAACGCGACGACCGTATTGTGCCTCGCCAGCAGCATGGCATTCGATAAACCCACGTAACCCAGGCCAGCTATCGCAATTTTCATATTCGCTCCACGCGTTCAATCCGTGCCTGGGAAACAGATTCGTCAGGCCGTGTGAAAAAATTTATCGGGTAAAATACGCGCCCCGACCACTATTCCCTTTTTGGCACGGACGCGCCAAAAGGACAACAGGTTGCACTGCAGCATGGTGCATCATTTCCGTCGTGCGGCAGGCCTTGCAAAAGGTCTGCCATGACCAATACCAACGATCTAAAGAGCGATCGTTGGTATTGGCCAACTTTTCAGCTTAGACGCCGCATGGCTCGCGCAAACGTGCGCGGCGGGCCGTCGCCCTTGCCAACGGTTCATGAGGCAAGCTCATTGACCGTTTGAATGGTTTTACTCGGCCGGAACAGCCGTGCGGGCTTCAGCAAAAAACGGCTTCAACGCGTCCCTGGCGGCCGCGCCCAGTTGGGGGTGTTTCAGCGCCAGGGCGACATTGGCTCGCAGGAGGCCGATCTTGTCGCCGCAGTCGTAGGTGACGCCGTCATATTCCAGCGCATGGAAGTCCTGGCTCGTCATCAGACGCGCCATGGCGTCGGTCAGTTGGATCTCGCCGCCGGCGCCGCGCTCCTGATTGGACAGCAAAGCGAATATCTCGGGCTGGAGGATATAGCGGCCCGACACGATCAGGTTCGACGGTGCGGTACCCTTGGCCGGCTTTTCGACCATGCCGGTCATCTTGTTGAGACGGCCGGACTGCGTTTCCAGCGCCACAACGCCATACTGGTGCGTCTGGTCGTGCGGCACGGGTTCGACGACGATGATATTGCCGCCGACCCTCGTTTGAGCATCGATCGCCTGTTTCAGTGCCGGAACGGTCGAATCCATCACCATGTCGGGCAAAAGCACGGCGAACGGTTCGTCACCGATGATGTCGCGGGCGCACCACACGGCGTGGCCGAGACCCAGCGGCTGCATCTGGCGCACGAAGCTCATCTGGCCGGCTTCGGGCAGTTCGCTCAGCAGGTCGTCGAGGATGGCGGTCTTGCCCTTGGCGGTCAGCTGCGCCTCAAGTTCCAGTTGATGATCGAAATAATCCTCGATGGCGCCCTTGTTGCGGCCGGTGACGAACACGAAGTGCTCGATCCCCGCAGCCCTGGCTTCAGCCACAACATAGGACAGGATCGGCCTGTCGACGACGTTCAGCAATTCCTTCGGAACCACCTTCGTCCCCGGCAAAACCCGTGTTCCCAATCCCGCAACCGGCACTACGGCCTTGCGTACCCGCTTCAATGACACCATGACCTCGGCAAAAATCTTCGCAAAAAATGGCAGACCGGAATACGCGGCCAGCTTACTTTGCTGCACTGCAAACAGCAACAGACGAATAAAATTTCAATTAGGCGGCCAGTAAGCGGCCAGATAGGCGGCAAGTGTTACAGGACCATTACGGCCGTCCGGTAATTGCATGCCACAGGGCCTTTCCCCGACTTTTTGCTTGTATTAAGTAAAATTGTATTATTTATTCGCCTGAAAGTCGCCCGGCGCGATCGGCGGCGACACATAACATAAGTTTGGGAGACGATCATGAATTTTTTCAAGCAGATGGCGTCCTATAGTGCCGTGGTGGCGCTGGCCCTTGCGCCCGTTGCGATTCCCGCTGCGGCCCTGGCCCATGGCGAACTGACACTGGAAAAGCCGAAGCCGAACGTTGCGGCCACACCGCCCATGGGCTGGAATTCGTGGAACCACTTCGCCTGCAACATCGACGAGGCCAAGATTCGCGGTGCGGCCGACGCCATGGCGTCGTCCGGCATGAAGGACGCGGGCTATCGGTACATCGTCATCGATGACTGCTGGCAAACCAGCCGCGATGCGAACGGCAAGATCGTCGCGGACGTCGCCAAGTTTCCGTCGGGCATCAAGGCGCTGGCCGACTATATCCATTCCAAGGGGTTGAAGTTCGGCATCTATTCCGACGCCGGCATCAAGACGTGCGGCGGCCGTCCGGGCAGCCGCGGTCACGAATACCAGGACGCCAGGACCTATGCGGAATGGGGCGTCGACTACCTGAAATACGACTGGTGCAATACCGGCCCGGCCAATGCCGAGGCCAGCTACACCGTCATGGCGATGGCGCTGCGCGATTCGGGCCGCGACATCCTGTTTTCACTCTGCGAATGGGGCGACAACCATCCCCGCGACTGGGCGCCCAAGGTCGGCCATCAGTGGCGCACCACCGGCGACATCCGCGATTCATGGGACAAGGACGAGGGCTACAGCCACTCCCTGCTCAATATCCTCGATGCCCAGGTCGACCTGTGGCGCGACTCTGGCCCCAACCATTGGAATGACCCCGACATGCTCGAAGTCGGCAACGGCGGCATGACGGACACCGAATACCGTTCGCACTTCTCGCTGTGGGCCATGCTGGCGGCGCCACTGATCGCCGGCAACGACCTGTCGAAAATGGACGAAGCGACGAAGACGATCCTGCTAAATCCCGACGTCATCGCCATCGACCAGGACGCACTGGGTCAACAGGGCCGGCGCGTCGCCAAGGACGGCGATTTCGAAGTCTGGGTGCGTCCGCTTAAGGGCGGCGACCGCGCGGTCATTCTGTTCAACCGCTCGGGTGCGGCGCATGACATGAAGGTCGACTGGGAAACGCTGGACTGGCCGGCAGGACTGAAGGCCGACGTCAAAGACCTGTGGTCGAAGTCTGTCAGCAAGAACGTCAAGGCAAGCTACGGCGCCAGCGTGCCGTCGCATGGTGTGGTCATGGTGCGGCTGACGCCTAAGGCGTGAGGTCGCTGAACCACTGAAACGAAGGGCGCCGGCATAACCGCCTGCGCCCTTTTTACTTTGAGTGGACCGTCAGCCCAAGGCCTTGCGCGCCTCGACCGCCGCTTCGGCCGCCGCGATCAGGTTCAGCGATTCGCGCAGAATAGCCTGCGACGCGCGTTCGGCGGCGACAGCATCGCCCTTTTCGATGGCGACCAGGATGGCTTCGTGCGCGGCGATGCTGGCCGTATGGCCGGCAATCTCATTGGTCAATGTAATCGACAGACGCAGGGCATTGGTGATCAATGGCTTCAAGCGCCAGAAGAAAGGATTTCCGGACGCCTTTAGGATGGCGACGTGGAAGTCGATATCGGCCTGCAGCGCGGCCTCCTGGTCGCCGGCGTGGGCAACCATGGCCTCCAGGCCTTCGCGGATGGCGGCGATAGCCAGCCTGTCCTGGACGTCGGCAGCCAGCGCCGCCGCCGTCGGCTCGATCGCCAGGCGCATCTGGGTGAATTCGAGGAAGATCTTGTTGGAGTACGGCCGCTCCATCAGCCAGCGCAGGACGTCCGGATCGAGCATGTTCCAGTTATCGACGGGCTCTACGCGCGTGCCCTGGCGCTGACGCGAGGTTACCAGCCCCTTGGCCGACAGCATCTTGACGGCTTCGCGCATGACTGTCCGGCTGGCGCCAAAGCGCACGCAGAGGGCGGCCTCTGTGGGGAAGCCCGTGCGTTCGAATTCGCCGGTGACGATAGATTGACCCAAGGATCGCATCAGCCCGTAGGCAAGGCTGACGCCCAATTCCGACCGCATATGTTTGCCTGTTATTGTTTTGCTCGATTTCGAACAGTTTCGAATCGGGCAGCAGAGTTTGACCTAAAAATCTATAGAAAATTCCTCGGTCCACAAAGGTCTTTCGCCATTTTAGTCTTGCGACCGTTAAGACCCTATTATACGACAAATACGCGCCAACTCTTCGCCGTCCAAGGACTAATGAGCGATGGGGCTCGCCAACAGGGAGAAAATGATGAAATCCGTTTCAGCCTTTGCCGTAACAGCCATGTTAGCGCTAACGCTTGCCGCAGGCAACAGCGAGGCAAAGCCTGCCCGTGCCATGGCGTCGCCAATCCCGCAGTTGGTGCAGAAGAATGGCAAGTTCGCCCTGATGGTCGACGGCGCACCGTTCCTGATCCTGGGCGGGCAGGCCAATAACTCGTCGAACTATCCCACAGCCCTCGATACGGTCTGGCCGGCTATCAAGGACATGAACGCCAATACACTGGTCATGCCGGTGGCGTGGGAGCAGATCGAACCGACCGAGGGCCATTTCGATTTCAGCTTCGTCGACACCCTGGTCAAGCAAGCGCGCGAACACAATGTCCGCCTGGGCATCCTGTGGTTCGGCACGTGGAAAAACACCGGCCCCAGCTATACGCCGACCTGGGTCAAGACCGATAACAAGCGTTTTCCGCGCCTCAGTAACAAGGACGGTTCGACCTCATACGCCTTCTCGCCGCTCTACGACACGACGCGCGACGCCGACAAACGCGCCTATGTCGAGTTGGTCAAGCACCTCAAGGCGATCGACGGGCAGCAGCACACGGTCATCATCCTCCAGGTCGAAAACGAGACAGGCGTCTATGGCGCGGCCCGTGACTATTCGGCCAAGGCCGACGCCCTGATGAACCAGCCGGTGCCGGACGCGCTCATCAAGAAAATGGGCAAGCAGCCCGGCAACTGGCATCAGGTGTTCGGCGACGATGCCGATGAATTTTTCCATGCCTGGTCGATCGCGCGCTACGTCGATGACATCGCCGCGGCCGGCAAGGCGGTCTATCCGCTGCCGACCTATATGAACGATGCCCTGAAGGACCCGTCGAACCCCAAGTCGCTGCCGGGCTCCTACGCCTCGGGCGGTCCGACCTATAATGTGCTCGATATCTACAAGGTCGCCGCGCCGCACATCGACCTTCTGGCGCCCGACCTCTATACGGCGGCGTCGAACAGCTACGAAGCGTCGCTGGCCTTCTACGCCCGCCCGGACAATGCGCTCTATGTCGCCGAAAGCGGCAACAAGCCTGTCTATGCCCGCTACATCTTCTCGACACTCGGCCGCCAGGGCATCGGCTTTGATCCGTTTGGTTTCGACTACAGCGGCTATTCCAACTATCCGCTCGGCGAAAAGACCTGGGGGCCGGATCAGGTCAAACCGTTCGGCAACGTCTATAGTCTTTTCCGTCCGCTGGAACGCGTCTGGCCGCGGCTCAGCTTCGAAAGCCAGGTTTGGGGCGTCTCGGAGCCCGACGACCACGCGGCGCAGGACCTCGATCTCGGTCCCAAATGGCACGCCCGCGTCACCTATCGCCAGTGGCAGTTCGGCATGCCGGAGTGGGATCCGGAGCATAAGAACGGCTATCCCGAGGGCTCTGAGACCCCAAGCGGCGGGGTCGCCGTGGCCAAGCTGTCGGACACCGAATTCCTCGTCGCCGGCCTCAACGCCCGCATCTCCTTCGACGCCGGCCCGGCCAATAAGGACAAGGGCATTCTGCTCGACCGCGTCGAAGAAGGCCATTACGACAAGGCCGGCAACTGGGTGTTCGAACGCGTGTGGAACGGCGACCAGACCGACTATGGCCTCAACCTGACCAATACGCCGCGCCTGCTCAAGGTCCGGCTGTCGACCTACGTGAAGTAGCTAAATTTGGCCTGCCATCGCGGAAGCGGTGGCGGGCTTCCGTTATTCGATATAAAAAACTTTTCAG
>FSUR01000400.1_pt1 | contig 11773 bp, 9 predicted proteins | sample 1637491 | NCBI WGS metagenome assembly FSUR01 (sample SAMEA3914816, study PRJEB12502) | metagenome | biome: forest; material: soil | place: USA | collected 2011-09-16 | depth 0.3 m
CCTGCCGCTCGACCTGCGCTTTGAATCACCCGCCGACAATCCGAAGCTGGTCACCCTGTTGCGCGGGCCCATGGTCATGGCGGCCGATCTCGGCACCGTGGAGACCGAGTTCACGGGCGACGCCCCGGCCCTGGTCGGCGCCGATCTGCTCGCCGGTTTCAAACCGGTAAAGGTCGATGACGCTGTCTATCGCACGGCAGGGATCGGCCGGCCCGGCGACATGGATTTCACACCGTTTTATGCCCAGTATGAACGCCGCAGCGCTGTCTACTTCCAGCGCTATACGGACGACGAATGGGCGACCGCCCAGGTCGCTTACCGCGCCGAACAGGCCCGCCAGCGCGACGAGGCGGCGCGATCGGTCGATGTCATGCACTTGGGTGAGATGCAGGCCGAGCACGACCATAATCTGCAATCGGACATTTCGTGGCCTGTCGTTTACAGGGCGCGCAACGGCCGCGACGCGAGGAACGGCGGCTATTTCTCGTTCGACTTCAAGGTGACGCGCGACGGCAAGGACGCAGGTCCCTTGATTCTGCAGGCGACCTATTGGGGTTCGGAAAACAACCGGATCTTCGATATCATGGTCGACGGCACGGTGATCGCGACCGAGCGCTTAAGCGGCCGCCAGCCCGGCGCCTGGATCGACGTCGACTATCCTGTGCCGGAAGCCCTGACCAAGGCCAAGCAGAAGGTCACGGTGCGCTTCCAGCCCAAGGAAGGCAAATCGGCCGGCCCGGTGTTTGGCGTCAAGCTGTTCACCGCCACCGCCGCCTCGTCGAAAGCGTAGGAACAAGCTGTCTTTAGCTACACACAGTATACGTTTTCTTCTCCCCTTAAGGGGAGAGGGAGATAAATGCCGGGGTTTGTTCGCAGGATGGTTTGTGGCCTTAGCCCTCGCAGTTGCCACGCCCGCCCTGGCGCAACAGCCCGAAGGCGTGCCGGTCCATGCCGCGCACAATCCCATTCTGTCGGACGGCCAGTTCTATTCGACCGACCCGGCGCCGATCGTTGTCGGCGACACGCTCTATATCCTGACCGGCCGCGACGAGGCCGCGCCCGACGTCAACGACTTCATCATGAACGAGTGGCAGATGCTGGCGACCAAAAATGTCGCCTCCGGCGACTGGGTCCATTACCGCCATTTTCTCCGCCCGGAACAGGTCTTCAAGTGGGCGGAGCCCGGCCGCGCCTATGCCGGCCAGGTCATCCAGGGGCCTGACAAGCGCTTCTATCTTTATGCGCCGGTGCTCGAAGCCAATAGCAAAAACGACGACGGCTTCGCCATCGGTGTGGCGGTGTCGAATACACCGCTCGGCCCCTGGACCGACGCCCATCCGGCAGGCCCCATCGTGTCGCAGTCGGTGCCCGAAGCCAATACGATTCAGAATATCGACCCGACGCCTTTCGTCGACGACGACGGCCGGGTCTATCTCTATTGGGGCACCTTCGGCCAGCTGCGCGCCATGGAGCTGAACCCGGACATGGTCACGCCCAAAGGCGCTGAGATCACCGGCTTTGAGATAAAGGTTGGGGGCCTGACCGGCTTCTTCGAGGCGCCGTGGCTGTTCAAGCGCAAGGGCACCTATTACCTGGCCTATGCCGGCAATAACGCCGGTCCCGACTCGCCCTGCACCCAGGCCGTCTATCATGCGTGTATCGCCTATGGTTCGGCGCCGTCGCCGCTCGGTCCCTGGACCTACCGCGGTGTCATCTTGCCGCCGGTGTCGTCGACGACTTCGCATCCGGGAATTATCGAATTCAAAGGCAAGTGGTACATCGCCTACCACACGGCCGATGCCAAGGGCGGCGGCCATTTCCGCCGCAGCGTTGCCATCGACGAGGTTCATTGGGACGACAGCCTTAGCTCGGCGGCCATCCTGCCGGTGACGCCGACACCCGAGCCGCCCTCTGTCATCGGTCCGCAGCGCAATATTGCGCCGGCGGCGCGCAGCACGGCGTCCAACTGGCCGGTGCCGGTGCAGTACGCCATCGCCGCGCTGAACGACGGTATTGTGCGTGCCAATCCGCTGCCGCCCGACATGTGGGGCAGCTGGTCTGCGCACAATCCGCCGCGCCAGTGGGTAGAGTACCAGTGGGACAAGGCTGTGACGCTCGGCGCCGCGCGCGTTCGATTCTGGAGCGACCATCCGGCGGGATCGGGCGAGGGCGTGGCCGTTCCCGCCAAATGGCATCTCGAAGCCTGGACGGGCGAGGCGTGGCGGCCGGTCAAGGCGGGATCAGCCTATGGTACAGCACCCGATGTCTTCAATGCCGTGACCTTCAAGCCCGTGACGACGCGCTGCCTGCGCGCTGTCTTCGACGCCTCAAGCGACGGCACAACCTATGCAGCCGTCGCCGTGCAGGAATGGGAGGCCCTGGCGCCAAGGCCCGCCAAGGTCACGATTGCGACGGGGCACAGGCCAGCATCACCCGATTGCGCCGCCGAATGATTGGACCGTCATGTTGAACCTCGTCTTCATTCTCGGCCTGCTCGTCACCACGGTGACTGCCGTACCGGTGCTGATGCAGTTGAGGTCGCATCCAAAGGGGCTGGTGGTCTGCTTCTTCACCGAGATGTGGGAGCGCTTTTCCTACTATGGCATGCGCGGCCTGTTCATCTACTACCTGACCAAGCAGTTCCTCTATTCCGACGGCCATGCCGGTCAGCAATATGCCAGCTATACGACGCTGATCTACCTGGCGCCGCTGATCGGCGGCCTGGTGGCCGACCGGTGGCTGGGCACGCGACGGGCGGTCATCTTCGGCGGGCTCCTGCTGGTCGCCGGCCATTTCGGCATGGCCTTCGAAGGCAAGCCGGCGCAGCAGCAGTTGCACTACCACGGCCAGACCTACGAATTCGTTCGTCAGGGTACGGACGAACCGAAACTGAAGGTCGGCCAGGCGCTCCACGCCGTTCATTCCGACGGCGCGGACGGCCTGGCCATCGAAGGCCTATTACCCGACGCACCCCTGCCGGCCGTGCTCAGGGCCGGGGACTACACGACTTCGGCCAGGCTCGTCACAACCTGGGCCGAACCGGCCTTCTTCCTGTCGGTGTCGCTGATCATCCTGGGCGTCGGGCTTTTGAAACCCAACATCTCGACCCTGGTCGGCCAGCTCTACGAAGCCCATGACATCCGGCGCAATTCGGGCTTTCAGCTCTATTATTTCGGCATCAATCTTGGCTCGTTCTGGGCGGCCGTGATCTGCGGCTATCTTGGCGAAACCGTCGGCTGGTGGGCGGGATTCGGCGTTGCCGGGCTGGGTATGCTGGCTGGACTACTGGTCTTCGTGCTGGGCAAGCCGTGGCTGATGGGCCGCGGCGGGGCGCCCGACCTGGCTGCCCTGACGGCACGGCTGGGGCCTGTTTCGCGCGAGCACCTGATCTATGCCGGGCTGCTCTTGCTGGTGCCGGTCATCTACTGGCTGGTGCAGCATAACGATATCGTCTTTTTCGTCCTGGCGGGCTTATCAGTCGCCATGCTGGCCTATGTCGGGCGTTCGGCCCTGACCCAATTCACGCCCGAAGAGCGCCGGCGTGTCGGCCTGGCGCTGACCTTGAGTGTCGCCTCGATCGTCTTCTTCACGCTGGAAGAATTGGCTGGCTCGGCCCTCAGCCTGTTCGCCGACCGCAATGTCGACCTGGCGCTGGTCCATGCTCCGCTTCGTTTCGACCTTCTGGGCCAAACCCTGCTGTTCGCCACGCGCGACCAGTTTGCGGCGCTCGGCGCGCCACACGGCGTCCTGTGGATCGAGGCGGGTTTTACAGCCGCCCAGACCCAGACGATCAATACCGGCTTCATCCTGATCTTCGCGCCTTTGTTTGCCGCCCTGTTCGCCTATCTCGCCCGGCGCGGGAAGATGCCGCACCCTTTGCGCGTCTTCGCCGTCGGCATCGTCGTGACTGGGCTTGGCTTCCTGGTCATGCGGTGGTTGTCACCGTTGCACGACGTCGCCTTCCGCCTGCCGCTGCTCGTCCTGGTGCTCAACTACATGTGCACGACGATCGGTGAGATGCTGGTGTCGCCGTTCGGCCTGTCGCAACAGACGCGCCTGGCGCCGCCGGCCGTCGTTTCGACCATGATGGCGCTATGGTTCACTGGCACGGCCTGGGCGCAATATCTCGGCGGCATCATTACGCAAAAGGCCGGCGCCCTGACCATCGCCGGCCACGTCGTCGATCCCGCGCAGTCGCTCGACCGCTCGGTGACGGTGTTCGCTGCCATCGGACTTATCGTCGTCGTCTTCGGCATCGCGACCTTCGCCCTGTCCTGGTTCAGGCTGCGACAGCGCTAACCATGCTGCGGCGATTGGCCAGAAGCCAGACAGCGCAGGCAAGGCCGATCAACGACAGCAGCGCCATGGCGCCATAGGCCCGGGCGCCGGCAAAGTCGAACAGGCTGCCCGAAGCCAGCGTCACCAGCCCCGTCATCAGGCCGGCCGTATAGGCGGAATTGACGGTCTGGGCCAGGCCTTCATGGCCCTTGGGCGTCAGGCAGAAGACCAGTTCCAGACCGGCGATATAGGTGGCAGCAAACGTCAGGCCGTGCAGCAATTGCAGGGGCCACAACAGCCACAGCGGCGCCAGGCTCATCATGGCGACCCAACGAACGACGCCGAACGCGCCAGCGACGATCAGCAAGCGCCAGGGGCCCAGCCGATGGCGAAGCCTGGCGCTGAAGGTCAGGAACAGGATCTCGCCGGCGACGGCGGCGGCCCACAGGAACCCGCAGGTCGACGACGAAAAGCCGCGGTCCTTCCAGATGATCGTCGAAAACGCATAGTAGAAACCATGCGCCGCCTGCAGGCATCCCGTGGCGACGAGCAGCATGACGAAACCGCGATTGCGCAGCAGAAGACCAAGCCCCCCGGACACCCCCTTGCCGCCCGGAGGCGGCCGGTCCTGACGAGGGTGCCGCGCCAGCAGGCCGCGGCCGAGAAAGCTCAGACCCACGGCTGCGCAGACGATCCATATGAGGACGACCTGTGTCGTAGCGGTTTGCAGGATCATGCCGAGCGCGACATTGGCGACGACGAAGGCCCCCGATCCCCAGGCGCGTGCCGAGGCTTGTGAGAACTGCTGAGCCCGCGCCAGTTGCAGGGTCATGGCGTCGAGCAGGGGCCCTATATTGTTGATGCAGGTATAGCCGACGCAATAGAGGACGAGAAATGCCCAGAAGGCATAGCGGCCGTAGGCGCTCCCGGGCAACATCAGGGCGTAGGCCGTGGCGCCGCTCAGCGCCAGGAGCAGCATGGGCGAGCGATAGCGTTCGAAGCGGTCGGCCCAGATACCGGTCATCGGCCCGGTAATGGCGCGGCCGAGGAGCGGTATCGCCAGGATAATGCTGATTTGGGCCGGCGCCATGCCATGGCGGCTCAACCACAGAGGAATGAATGGCAGGCTGGCTCCGACGCCGGCATAAAGCAGGGCATAGAAGAGCGACTGACGCATGGACGTCGTCAGTTCGAAGCCCGGTACGGCCGGGCTGTCGTCCGGCTTGGCGGCGGTCGGCATAACAGCCCCTCGTCAGGAGGACTTCGGTAGCGAACGGCCCTTCGGGCGCCGCGGCTGCCCTATGTTGTCCTTTACCGCCGGATACTGTTGCGGACGCGATTTCCAGCCGTCCTTGCCTTCGAGATGATACGAGTCGTTCGGGGCCTCACCTTCGGGCGACGGGTCGCGAAACTGGTCGACGGCGGGCGGCTTTCCGTTAAGCGGCGCGTCGGCGTCCGATGTCGAACTGGGAGAGCGGGCCATGGTATATCCTTTCGGCGAGACGGGGCGTCAATGGCGCGGGATGGTGAAATCCTGCACGTGTTGCATGTGGGCTTGCAGGGTCGGCAGGGTCGCCACGGCAAAGGTCTTCAGGGCGCCCGGCGCACCGTTCGCGGCGTATTCGCTGAACAGGGCGATGGTTTCGGCGTGGGCCTGGGTCTGAAGATTCAGGTACGCCTTATCGAATTTCCTGTCCGGCTGTGCCTTGAGCGCCTTGAGCCGGGCCTGATGGTCGGGATCGAGAGCGGCCTGTAAGGGCACTGGCTGCCCGGTTTGGGCCGCGGTCGTTAGGTCGTGCTGCGCTTTCTGATGATCCGCCAGGACGATGCGCGCCAGTTCCTTCACATCGCCGTCCTGCGACCGTCTGAGCGCCAGTTCGCTCGATTGCGTTTCGAACAGGTTGGCGGCTGCCGCCCTGGCGGCAAAGTCAGCGGGAGATACTGCGGCCCGTGCCGGGGACGCCAGCAGGATGCCGCTTGCCAGAACAGCCAACAGACGCGCCGTCATAATCATCGTGATCGTCCCGGTTTCGGATAGACAGTCAGTGTAGCGCCGCGTGCGTAAGGACGGTGTCAGCAGCGCCGCCAAGGCTGCAAAAACGGCGTCAAAATCAGCGCTTTCACGGCGGTGCGCCACGACCAGAGGCGCGATATTATGCAGGCCTTACGGACGCGGCCTGCCGCCATATTTGTTTTTGACGTCATGACCGTGAAATTGATCCCGTGTGGCGCCCGGCTTTACGCTTTCCGGGAGCGTCACACGCATTGTTCCACGCCGAATGCGAGATTTCACCTTGACCGATGCCGACGACAAGACCGGAAAACAGCCTCCACATCCCGACTTGCCCGGCTTTACGCCTGAAACCCTAAACACCCGATGGGAACTGCAGGATGCACCCGAGCCGGAGAGCCAGTGGCAGCTTGGCGACTATACCGTCTCTACTCACCATGGCCGCGATGCCTTGTGGATCGCGATACGAAAGCCCGGCCAGGGCGGTATTGCGTTGCGTACCTACCCCATCATGGGCAAGAACATCATCGTCGAATCCAGCCGCCGCGACGATGGCGGCGACTGGCGTGTCGAAACCAATTCGGGTATCTACAGCGTCAGCCTGACCCTGCTCGGCGACAGCCTGCTCCGCATGACGTCGCGACTTACGCCGTCTCACGACCTGCTGGTCGTCTTCTGGCCGCGCGACCTCTATATGCTGGACAACGACGACGACCCGCGCAATGCCCGCGGCAAGGTCGAAGCGGCGCAGCGCGGGCTCAATGTCGGCTTGTGCTTCTTGTGCCTGGACGAACCGGCTTTCGGCTCGGTCCTCTACATGCAGAACCTGACCGCCCTCAATCCCTTTTTCATCGACACCAAGACCAAGCCGGACGGCGTGGTCGGGGGCGAATGGCCGGAACTGGGCTATCAGCCTCCCGCCGCGCCAAACGGTATGACGCCGCCGGTCGACCCGCTGAAGAAGGACCAGGAATACGTTATATCCGATGCCTTGATCAGCCTGCACACGTCTTGCGGCGGCAACGAGTTCGAGAATGCCCGCAACTTTATCGAGATGCTGAGCGACATCTATCCCTATATCGACAAGCCGGAGCCGGAATACCGCGACTGGATCTGGCGCGCCGACAAGACATTGCGCGATCTCAAGACGTCGCCAGACGTCACCGAAATGCATTTCGACAAACGCTACCTGCGTCCTTACGTCGCCGCGGAATATCCGGACAGCATGGTACAGATGACCGTGCTGCATTCGCTGCGCGAATACGAGGCTTTTCGCGGCGAGGCCGATCCGTTTTCGGCCGAATTGGCCGACGGCATGGAAGGTTTCTTCGATGAAAAGCTGCGCACGCTGCGCCGCTACCTGAAGGACGTGGGCGACGACAAGGATCCTGACGCAGTCGATTCCTGGTATCTCTACCATCCGCTGATGAACCTGGCGCGCCTGGCGCTTAAGGGCGAGGATTGGGCCGAAACCCTGTTCCGCAAGGCGATTGCCTTTACCATCAGCGCGGCGCACCATTTCAAGTACAAGTGGCCGATCCAGTACGACCTGACCGACATGTCGGTCGTCACCGCCGATCGCGGCGACGGCCTCGGCCAGACCGATGTCGGGGGCTTTTATGCCTACGTCATGGTGCTGGCGCACGAGCTGACGCAGGATACGACCTATATCGCCGAGGCCAAGGCGGCGCTGAAGGCGTTGGAGGACAACCGTTTCGAGCTGGTCTACCAGACCAACCTGACCGCCTGGGGCGCGTTGGCCTGCCTGCGCCTGTGGAAGCTGGAGGACGATCCCCACTATCTCGACCAGGCCTACGTCTTCGTCGCCGGCCTGATGCACAATTGCGAGCTGTGGAGTTCGCGTATCAACCTGGCGGCAAAATACAACAACTTCTTCGGCGTTACCTGTCTGCACGACGGTCCATACATGGCGGCCTATGAAGCGTTCGAAATGTTCGCCGCATTCGACGAGGCACTGAAGGTCTCGGACAAGGACCTGCCGGAAGCGATGAAGCTTCTGATGTGCGAATACCGCCGCTATTCGCTCGATGTCCTGTGGTCCTACTATCCCGACTTCCTGCCGCCCGACGGTCTGGCCACCGAAGTCCGCAACGGCCACATCGATCGCGCCCTGTCGGTGCCGGTCGAGGATATCTATGGCGATGGCAGCCCTGCCGGCCAGGTCGGGCAGGAGGTCTACGGCGCCGGCGCGGCCTTCGTGCTGGCGGCCCGTGCTTATTTCCCGTGTGGCGATGCACCGTTCCGCCTGTTCGCCGACTACCCGGCGCGCGTCGAGCCTGGTGACGGGGAGGTCAAGATCAAACTCAACGGCCCGAAGGGACTGACGGCGCGCATCCGCCTGATCTCATTGGATGACCAGGCCGGACCGCCGAAGGCGAAGATAGACGGATTGGAACCCACAGGCAGCGGCGAGAGTTATGTCGAATACCGGCCGCTCGCCGATGCTGAAATCACAGTGACGTGGTCGTAACGGCCCGAGCCTGGAAGGATACCCCATGGCAATCGACACAAGTGCGCTCAAAGGTAAGCGCATCCTGTTAAGCGGCGGCACGACCGGGATCGGCCGCGCTACCCTTATAGCTCTGGCGGCGGAGGGCGCACGGGTCGTGACCTATGGCCGCCATCGCCCTGAACTCGACGAGGCCCTTGCTGCTGCGGGCCAAGCAGGACGCATATCCGACGGCGAGGTCTTTGGCCTGACCGCCGACTCGACCAGCCAGGAGGATCTCGACGCCGTCTTCGCCGCCGTCGATGAACGGCTGGGCGGCATCGACATTCTGATCGCCAATGCAGCCCTGGGCGCCGAACCCGTCCACCAGATGGAGGAAGCCGATTGGCGCTACGTCATCAACACCAACCTGATCGGCTATATGGCCTGCGCCCACCGGGCGCTCGACCGCATGATTGCTCAAGGCCGGGGCCATCTCTTGTTCGTCGGCTCGATCGCCGTCGAAATCGAGAAGCCGGGTGAAAGCGTGTACGCGGCGTCGAAGGCCGGCATCCAGGCCTTTGCCGAAACCCTGCGCAAGGAGGTGCAGGACAAGCAGATCAAGGTCAGTACGATTCAGCCTGGCGCCACAGGCACAGACATGCAGCCGGGCGGTGACGACACGCGGCGCCAGGCTATTGCCGACAACGAGATGCTTTATGCCGAAGAGGTGGCCGAAGCGATCCTCTTCGCGCTGACGCGATCCGAACGGACCGACGTCGTCACCCTGCGGATAGAACCGCTGATTCAAAAGACGAGCTGAACCATGCCCGATACCCATCAACACCCGCACGACACCGATGCCCATATGAAGGCGGCACTAAAAACCCTGCAAGGCGAGTTCACTGTCCAGGAGGTCGAGGCGCCGCCCCAGCCCGGCAAGGGTTGGGTCAAGGCGCGCGTCCGCGTCGCCGGTATCTGCGGCACCGACCTGCGTCACTGGAAGGTCGAGGACCCGCACCTGGAATGCCACATCATGGGCCATGAGCTGGCCGGCGAGGTCGTCGAGGTCGGCGAAGAGGTCAAGAATGTCAAGGTCGGCGACCGCGTTGTGGTCGAGACGGTGATGGGCGACGGAACCTGCGAGTGGTGCCGCGTCGAACAATACAATATCTGCCCGCAACTCTACCCTGTGCGAACACAGAGTGTATCCAGGGCCTATGCCGAATACGTCGTCGGACCGGCTGAAAAATTCTACAAGCTGCCCGATCATGTCAGCTTCGAAGAAGCGGCGCTTCTCGACACCTTTTCGGTTTGTCTGCATGGCATCAACCGCAGCAACCTGAAGCTCAATGACAAGGTGGCGATCATCGGCGCCGGCACCATCGGTCTTGGTCAGGTGCAACTGGCCAAGGCGTGCGGCGCCGACGTCATCGTCACCGATATTGTCGATTCGACCTTGCAGATGGCGAAAGAACTGGGCGCCGACGTCATCGTCAACAGCAAGACCGAAGACGCGCGCGCCAAGGTGATGGAGTTCACCGGCGGGCGCGGCGCCGACATCGTCTATGAATGCGCCGGTGGCACGGCCATGCCGATGACCTTGCCTCAGGCCGTGTCGTTCGCGCGCATCGGCGGCAAGGTCGTCATCATTGGCGGTTTCGACAAGGGCGCCGTCTCTATCCCGCTGGAATGGCAGCATATCCAGATGGCCGAAATCGACCTAATCCCCAGCGCCAGCTACGCCTTCCGCGACATCTATCCCGAAATGAAGATGTGCCTCGACCTGCTGTCCAAGGGCACGCTGAACGCCAAGAAGATGATCACGCATCGCTTCCCGATCGACGAGATCAACAAGGCGTTCGAAACCGCGCGGGACAAGGAACACACCCAGGCGGTCTTCGTCGCCATCCACATCTGAGGAGACCACCGATGCCCCAGGCAGCCTCACGACTTCAAGGCAAACGCGTCCTCGTGACCGGCGGGGCCGGCGGCGTCGGGCGCAATGTGGCGCGGCGCATGCTGGAAGCCGGCGCGCGCGTCCTGATCAGCGACCGGGCAGACGACGACCTGCGCCGTGTCGTCGACGATCTTGGCGGAACGGCCGAGATCGACGCCATCGCGGCCGATGTGTCGGGACGGGAAGGGATCGCCCAGCTGTTCGACCGCGTCGATGCATGGTTGGGCGGGTTGGACATATTGGTCGCCTGCACCGGCGTCGGGGCCGCGCCCCTGATGGAGACGGACGACGCGGAATGGCGCAACGTCATCAATACCAACCTGATGAGCTATGTCGCCTGCACCAAGGGTGCCATCGACCGCATCAAGGCGTCCGGAGCGAACGGCGGCATGATCATCCTGGTTGGATCGATCAGCGTCCATATCAAGGCGGTGGGCGAAAGCGTCTATAATGCCTCGAAGGGCGGCGTCGCCCTGTTCGCCGAGACGCTGCGCAAGGAGCTGATGGCCGAAGGCATCCGCCTGACCTTGATCGAGCCCGGCGCCATCGGCACCCATCTGCAGCCCTATTCCGACGACAAACTGGCCGAATTCGTCGCCGCTCAAGAGATGCTGCCGGCGGCCGAGGTTGCTGACGCCATCATGTATGCGGCGACGCGTCCGCCCAATGTCGACGTGGTCACATTGCGGATCGAGCCGCTGAACCAGAAGATCTGTTGAGCAGGATGCTATGACCGAGACAGTAAACGCGTTTGTCGGGACCTACTCGTCCGGCGGCCTATATCCGATAATCTATATGCCGGCTGCGGACCGCCTGGAGGTTCGCGACCCGGTGGCGTCTGCCGCAAATGCGTCATATGGCGCCCGTGACCCTGAGCGCAACCTGCACTACCTGGTCGATGAACGCGACAACGGCACACTCGGCGTTTGGCGCTTGCTCGGCAACGAGTGGCATTGCCTGCTTGTCGTGCCAAGCGGCGGTGCCGGGCCGTGCTTTGTCAGCCTGGACCCGGAACGGCGCCACGTCGCAATTGCGAATTACAAGAGCGGAACCGTCGCTACCTATCGGCTGGACG